>Ga0315906_10000321_pt1 | contig 78424 bp, 70 predicted proteins | sample LakEriMetagenome_4_FD_203526 | JGI IMG/M metagenome (GOLD analysis project Ga0315906, IMG submission 203526) | Freshwater fungal communities from buoy surface, Lake Erie, Ohio, United States - Buoy 2 MA122 | ecosystem: Environmental > Aquatic > Freshwater > Lake > Lake biofilm | place: USA... | reverse complement strand
CGCGTGGGGATCACGAACTTCATCGGCCGCAAGGCCGGAACCGAGCGGCGTGGGAGGCTTTTGCCGGCCGAGTATGTTCGGGCGCTGCCCGACGACGAGGTCACCGTCGCGGAGCTGCTGCGGGACGTCGGCTTCGGCACCGGCGTCTTCGGCAAATGGCACCTCGGCCCGCCGGCCGACATTCCGCTGCACGGTTTCGACGTGGCCGCATGCACGACCGTCGGCCCGGGCACCGGCCCGGCCGATGATCCGCACCATGCGAGGGCGATCGCGGCCGCGGCTGCGGACTTCATCGCTGCGGCCGGCCCGCGGCCCTTCTTCTGCTACGTGCCGCTCCACTCGGTGCACGTGCCGCTCGCATCCCGCGCGGATCTCGTGGCCGAGGAGAAGGCCCGCGCGGCGAGGCTGCCGCCGTTGGCCGGTCCCCGGGAGGTGCCGGAAGGCGATCGCACCGCCCGCGGCGTGCAGGACCTGCCCGTCTATGCGGCCATGATCCGCGAGATGGACGAGACCGTCGCGGCCGTGCTCGCGGCCCTGGACGCTGCGGGCCAGCGGGAATCGACGCTCGTGGTGTTCACGAGCGACAACGGCGGCCTCGCGACCGCCGAAGGCTCGCCGACGTCGAATCTGCCGCTCCGCGCGGGCAAGGGCTATCTCTACGAGGGGGGCATCCGCGTGCCGCTGATCGTCCGCTGGCCGGGGGTGGTGATGCCGGGCACGACGAACGACGTGCCGGTGTCCACGCTCGACCTGGCCGCGACGCTGATCGACGCGGGCGGCGGTCGCATCGCGGCCGACACCCGGCTCGACGGCGCGAGCCTCGTGCCGCTGCTCTCGGGCATCGGGCCGCCGCCGTCCAGGGACCTCGTCTGGCACTACCCGCATTACTCCAATCAAGGCGGTCGGCCGGCCGGCGCCCTGCTCGCCGGCGACGGGCCGGCGCCCGGCAGTGAAAAAATCCTCGAGCACTTCGAGGACGGCCGCGTCGAGTTCTTCGACCTCGCTGCCGATCCCGGCGAATCACGGGATCTGGCGGCGGAGCGGCCGGAACGGGTGGCCGAACTCCGGGGCCGCCTGCACGCCTGGCGGGACCGGATGGGGGCGAGCATGCCGCGACCCGACCCCGAACCGGACCGGGGCCGATGAGGCGGTCCGACTACCGCTCGGCTCGCGCCTCGGGTTTCACGTCTCGCGTCAGGTGTCGCTCGGGCGACAGGAACCCGATCGGCCGCGGGGTCGATTCCGTGAGGGCGAGATCGGCGAGGATTTCGCCGACGACGCTCGCGAATTTGAAGCCGTGGCCGGAGAAGCCGGCCGCGATGGCGACCTGCGGATGCTCGGGATGGAGGCCGAGCACGAAGTGGGAATCGGGCGACATCGTATAGAGGCAAGTGGCGTGGGCTCGGCGGTCGCGGCCGAGAGCCGGCAGGTACGCCGCGATCCAGGACTCGATGCGGGATTCCTCTGCGGGATCGATCCCGCGATCGACGGCGAGCGGATCGGTCACCACGCGGCCCCCGGTGTGTTCCGCCAGCTTGACGCCGCGGTCATCGAGTCGCGGAAAGCCGTAGAAGAAGCCTGCCGGCGTGTCGAAGGCGAAGCAGGGGAGCGTGCCCGGCCCGAAGCCCGAGGCTGCGGCGGCCGGCGGACCATACCAAAAGAGCGATTTCCGCAGCACGACGAACGGGAGCCGTGGCAGTTGCAGCAGATCCGACGCCCAGGCGCCGGGACAGAGCACGAGCCGCGCGGCCGCGAAGCCCCCGGCATCGGTGTCGACGACGATGTCTCGGCCCGCCGACCGCCAGCCGTGAACGGTGACGCCCGCGCGGAGGTCGGCCCCGCAGGCGACGGCCTGCTCCGCATGGGCCCGCACGCAGTCCTCGACGAAGAGATAGCCGCCCCGGGGCTCGAAGACCACCTGCCAATCGTGAGGAATGCGGAATGCCGGCCAGCGGCGCTCGGCGGCTGCGGCCGCGAGCATTTCGACGGCCAGGCCGTGGATCCGCGCCGACTCCAGCGCGGCCGGCACCACGTCGCCCGTCGCCGGTCCCGCCATCACGAGTCCCGACTCCACGAGCAGTCGTCGACCGCTTGCGGCTTCGAGTTCGCGCCACGCGTCGGAGGCCCGCAGGAGCAGCGGCACGTAGTCGGGATGCTCGTAGTACGCCTGCCGGATGAGTCGCGTCTGGCCGTGGGAGCTGCCGCGATCATGGGCGGGCGGGAACCGGTCGAGTGCGAGCACGCGGCCGCCGCGGCGAGCGAGGTGGCAGGCGGCGGCAGTGCCCATGCCGCCGGTGCCCACCACGATCACGTCGAATGTCTGCATGGCGCGGTCGAATACAGCCGGTTGCGGTACGCTTCTGGCATGGATGCTACCAGCCGCCGCACGGGCCTCGTCGTCTCCACCGCCTTCGCCGAGCACCTCACGGGCTCCGGCCACCCCGAGCGGCCCGACCGCACGGCGGTGATCGTGGAGCGGCTCGAGGCCGACGGACTTCTCGCCCGGGCCCGCGTGATCGATCCCCGACCGGCCACGGACGACGACATCCTCCGCTGCCATACCGCCGCCTACCTCAAGGTCGTGAAGGAAGACGTGGCGGAGGGCGTGCAGCGGCTCTCGACCGGCGACACGCCGCTGTCGCCCAAGTCGCTCGACATCGCCCGGCTCGCGGCCGGGGGCGTGCTCGCGGCGGTCGATGCCGTGATGGACGGCGGCGTAGCGAACGCGTTCGCGGTGGTCCGGCCGCCGGGGCATCATGCGACGCCGACCCGCGGCATGGGGTTCTGCCTGTTCAACAACGTGGCGATCGCGGCCCGTTACGTGCAGGCGAAGCACGGCGTGAAGCGGGTCTTGATCGCCGACTGGGACGTGCACCACGGCAACGGCACGCAGGACATTTTCTATGCCGACGGCAGCGTGTTCTTCTTCGACACGCATCAGCACCCGCTCTATCCCGGCACGGGTCAGGCCGCCGAGACGGGCGACGCCGCCGGCGAGGGGCGGACGCTCAACTGTCCGTTTCCGGCTGGGGCCGGCCGGACGGAGATCGTCGGCGCGTTTCGCGACCGGCTCGTGCCGGCGGCCGAGGCCTTCAAGCCCGAGTTCGTGCTCATGTCGGCCGGCTTCGATTCGCGGGTCGACGATCCGCTTGGCGGATTCAGGCTGACGGACGCGGATTTCGCCGAGCTCACCGGCATCGTGAAGGGGATCGCCGCCCGGCATGCCGGCGGACGGCTCGTCTCCACGCTCGAAGGGGGCTACAACCTCGCGGGGCTGGCCACCGCGGCGGCCAGCCACGTGCAGGCGCTCATGGCATGAGGAGGCGAGCATGAAGGCGGCGTTCATCGAGCGGGTCGGGCCGCCGGAGGTGATCCGGCATGGCGATCTTCCCGATCCGCAGCCGGGGGCGGGGCAGGTGCTCGTGAAGGTGCGGGCCTGCGGCGTCAATCCGATCGACACGTACGTTCGCACCGGCAGCGTGGCGATGCCGCTCGTGTTTCCGTTCGTCGTCGGTTGTGACTTGGCTGGCGAGGTGGCTGCCGTCGGTCCAGGCGTCACGACGCTCGCCGTGGGCGACCGCGTGTGGGGCTCGAATCAAGGTGTGCTCGGCCGGCAGGGCACGTTCGCCGAACTGGCGGCCGTCGATGCCTGCTGGCTCTACACGACACCGGCCGGCGTGAGCGATCGCGATGCGGTGGCGGCGGCGCTCGTCGGAATCACGGCCTGGCTCGGCCTCGTGCCGCACGCGGCCCTGAAGTCGGGCGAGACGATCGTGGTGAGCGGCGCCTCGGGGGCGGTGGGCTCGATGGTGGTGCAGATCGCGAAGCTGCTTGGAGCCCGGGTGATCGGCGTGGCGGGCACTGATGCCGGGTGTGCGCGGGTGGCGGCTCTCGGCGCGGATGCCGTGGTCGATCGCCGGGGCGGCGCCGACGCGGTCGCCGCGCAGGTGAAGGCCGTCGCTCCCGCGGGCGTGAACGTCTGGTGGGAGGCCCTCCGTGAGCCCGATTTCGACACGGCAGTCGGCCTCCTGGCCGACGAGGGGCGGATGGTGCTCATGGCCGGCCGCGACGCCCGTCCGCCGTTTCCCGTCGGCCCGTTTTACGTGAAGCAGGCGAAGCTGATTGGGTTCGTGATGTTCAAGGCGTCCAGCGACCTCCAGGCGGCGGCTGCCCGCGACATCAACGCCTGGCTCGCCTCTGGCAAGCTGAAGGCTCCGATCGGCGCGATCATGCCGCTCGCGGAGACCGCCGCCGCCCATCGGCTCCAGGAGGAGGCCACGATCAGTCTGGTCGGGCCGCTGGCAGGCAAGATCGTCGTCGAGCCGTGAGGCGTTTTCATGCGGATCACGTTCGAGCGGGATGCCGCGGTGCTCCGCGTGATGGCGGAGGCGACGCCGGATTCCCCGGCTTCGGCCGCGGCCGTGCGGGACGCGATCGCCGAGCAGCTGCGGCCGCTGCTCCCGGCGGGTACTGACGGCTACGTTCTCGAACTGCTCGGCCGGCATCGGATCGACGTGCGGCTGTCGCGGCCACGACGCACGAAGCTCGGCGACCACCGACCGCCGGTGCGGGGCCGCACCGCCCACCGGATCACCGTCAACGACGACCTCAATCCCTACGCGTTTCTCACCACGCTCCTGCACGAGATCGCCCATGCCTTCACGTGGGAACGACATCGGCCGGCTCGCCGCTGGCTGCGGCCCCACGGTCTCGAATGGAAGCGAGAGTTCGAGGGCGTGCTCTCGCCTCTGGTGTCGGCCGCCGTGCTGCCGGCCGACATCACGACCGCGCTCACGCAGTCGATGAGTCATCCGACGGCTGCGACGTGCAGCGACCGCGACCTGCTGCTGGCGCTCGCCCGCTACGACCGGCCCGATCCGAGTCGGGTGCGAGTGGAGGAGCTCGCCGTGGGCGCGATCTTTCGCACCGACTGCGGCCGGCTCTTCCAGGCGGGGCCGAAACTGCGGAGCCGGCGGCAATGCTTCGAATGCCGGACGGGCCGCGAGTACCGCGTGCACGGCCTCGCCCGCGTCGAACCGGTGGCTGAAGCGACCGCCGCTATCGCGTCTGGGTGCCGGTCTGCGGGGCGGCGTTCTGGGCGTTCTTCAGGATCGCCTCGCCCTCGCGGATGACTTCGCCGGTCACGGCCTGCACCTTCTGCTTGTCCACCGAAATCTCGATGTTGCCGTTCGACTGCGAGATGTGGATCGCGCCGGCGACCACGAGACCACCGACGACCAGGCCGAGGAGAAGCAGCGTGCGCATGAGAGGGATCCTGTGCGAGTGCCGCGAGCGTCTCCGTGCCCGCGGTTCGAGGACGATCGCAGACACGACCTCCCGGCACAACAGCGCTTCGAGCGGGGAAACCATGGAGATTTACCGGGTGGGAACGCCGCCGCGGGACTGTCGCCGGCGAACGGAGTTGCCGTAGACGTGCAGCGGCCGGTTCGGCCGCTGGGTGATCGGCGTGCTCTTGATCTCGTCACGAGCGGTTCCAAACGTGACGATTCGGGGGTCGAACCCCGCCTGGCTCGCGCCGAAGGCCGGTTCGGAGACCGCGGCGGCTGCCACGAGGGCCGCGAACAGTAGGGTGCGCATCGGGTCGGGCTCTCCTTTCATAGGGGGCACGCCGCGAATGATCGGCAGGCCGTGCAGCAGGCTGAAGCGATCGAGCGCGGTGCGGCGTCATTCCTACGACCGCTGCGCCGCGCGCATTGCCAACCCCACGCCGGGGTGGTGCTCGTCGGCGCGATCGGCATCGGCGGATGCGGCGTTCGCGGCCGCCCGAATCGCGCGGACGCTGCGCCCGTTTGCTATGCTCCGCAGAACCCCCGGTGACCGGCCAGCGATCGTTTCTCGTGGCACGTGCCGGCGATGGGTGAACACGACACGCGGAGTGAGCATGCAACGCACGACGACGATCACATGGCTGGGCATGGGGCTGGTGACTGTGGCCGGATGTGCGCCGGCGGGAGGCGTGAAGCCTGCCCTGCCGCCGACGGCCTCGACCGCGGCCAAGCCGGCACCGCAGATCTCGGCGGCCGAGGCGGCCACGCAGGCGGTGGCGGCCGTGAAGCAGGCGTCGGCCGCGTATGCCGACGCCTACAACTCGCGCGACTACGCCGCACTCGCCGCCCAATGGACGGAGAAGGCCGAACTCGTCGAAGGGGGCAGCCGGCTCGAGGGCCGCGAGGCGATCGTGCATTCGATCAGGGCCTGGCTGGGCCGGCATCCGCAGGCGAAGCTCGCGATCGAGGTGACCGACGTGGAGCCGTTGGCCACGTCGCTGGCCCGCGTGGCCGGCGTGATGCGTTTCACCCGCGCCGTCGGCGAGAAGCCGGTAGCGACGCGGTTCGAGAGCCTGCGGGTGCTCGATGACGGCGGCTGGCGGCTCGCGGAATCGGTCGTCGCGCCGAGCCACGCCGCGGCTCTCGACGAATTCGACTGGCTCGTCGGTTCGTGGCTGGCGACCGATCACGACGGCGGGAGCGTGCGGATCGAGTTCTCGAAGGGCCTCGACGGCCATGCCCTCGTGGGCCGCGGCACGCGTCAGCCGAAGGGCGGGGCGGCGGTGGAGTCGCTGCAGCTGATCCACGCCGACCGGGCGACTGGAGTCGTCCGCAGCTGGGTGTTCGACTCGACCGGTGCCCGGGCCGAAGGCGTGCTGGAGTCGGACGGCACGTCGTTTCACCAGACGCTCATGGGCACGCCGGCCGAAGGGGCGGTGGGCCGCGTGGCTCGATGGGTGCAGGTGATCTCGCCGGCCGGCGGCGAGCGGTTCACGCTGCACGCGATCGACCGGTCGCTCGATGGCGTGCCTGTGCCCGACGAGCGACCGCTGCATTTCAAGAGGAAGCCCTGAGCGAAAGCGACGGGATCGGCATGACGTCAAGAATCACGTTTCAATAAGCACGACCTTCAGGTGAGATCGAGGGAGACACCAGACATGACCCGTTCGCATTCGCCCCTGCATCGGCTCGGTACGACAGCCGCCATCGCGGCCCTCGCCTGCCAGCTGCTCGCCCCTGCCGTGGCCTTCGCCCATGGCGGTGGTGGTGGCCACATGGGGGGCGGTGGTGGCCACATGGGGGGCGGTGGTGGCCACATGGGGGGCGGTGGTGGCATGCACTATGGCGGTGGTGGCATGGGCGGCTACGGCGGCGGCCGGGATTTTGGCGGCGGCGGGTTCGACGGTGGCCGCTCGTTTGACGGCGGCCGCTCATTCGACGGTGGCCGCATCGACGAAGGCCGCTCGATCGATGGTGGCCGGGGCTTGGACGGTGGGGGCCGCTTCGACGAGGGGGGCCGTCTGGATGGTGGTGCGCGTCTGGACGGTGGTGCCCGACTCGACGGTGGTGGCCGTCTGGACGGCGTCCGCGATCTCGGCACCGGCCATTTCGCCGGCGCGGGCAACCTCTCGAAGGCCGACTTCCAGCGGATCGCGGGGACGGGCGCGGGCCGGGCCGGCATCGGCCGCGACGCGGTGCGGCCCTACTCGGCCACGAACCTCGCCAATCGGGGCAACACCATCCGCAACAACTTTTACAACGGCGGCTGGTATGGCGGCCGCGGCTGGTACAACCGCCACTTCAATGCCTGGTGGCCGGGCGGCTGGTGGGGTGGCTTCGGCTGGGGCTTCGGCGTGGGCATGCTCACAGGCCTCGCCTGGGGCGATCTGGCGTCGTGGGGCGGGTATGCCTCGGCGCCGGTGGCCTACAACTACGGCTCGAACGTCTGCTATCAGGACGACGGCGTGTATGTGCAGGGCGAACGGGTGGGCACCGCAGAGGAGTATGCGGCCCAGGCCTCGGCCCTTGCGACGCAGGGCGGCCCACAGGCGCAGATCTCCGACAAGGACGAGTGGCGGCCGCTCGGCGTGTATGCCCTCGCCCGTTCGGAAGAGACCAATCCCAGCACGTTCGTGAGCCTGGCGATCGACAAGGAAGGCCTGCTCCGCGGCAGCTACTACGACGCCGTGTCCGACACGACGACGAACGTGACCGGCAAGGTGGACAAGAAAACACAGCGGGCCGCCTGGACGCTCGGCGACAAGAAGACGCCCGTCTACGAGACGGGCCTGGCCAACCTCACGCAGCAGCAGACGACCGTGCTCGTGCATCGCGACGGCGGCAGCGTCGAGCAGATGCTGCTCGTGCGGGTGCAGCAGAAGGATGCGTCCGGGGCCGACCCGAAGAGCGGCGGGGCCGCGGCGAATGATGCCGGCGACAAGGCGGTCGCCGCGCAGCTGCAGGGCGAAGGGGTCACGGGCGAGAGCCCGTCCGACGAGGCCCGCACCGACGAGCATCCCGGCGCCGCAGTCGCCCGCGACGAGATCGGTCAGTGAAGCTCGCGGCCGCGGCATGGGCGGCTACGGTCGCGCTGATGTGCGGGAGCGCGGTCGTGGCTGACCCGTCAGCATCCCCTCCGGAGTCGGCTGCCCGCCAGTTCGCCGCGGGCACGTGGATCGATCTCACGCATCCTTTCGATGCAGAAACGATCTACTGGCCCACCCAGCCGGGGTTTCAGTTCGAGCCGGGCGCGAATGGGCCGACGGCGAAGGGCTACTACTACGCCGCCAATCGGTTCGCCACCGCGGAGCACGGCGGCACGCATCTCGACGCGCCGCGGCACTTCGCGGAAGGGAAACATACGGCCGACCAGATCGAGCCCGAGCGGCTCGTGGGCGAGGCGGCCGTCGTCGACGTGACGGCGAAGTGCGCCGCGAATCCGATCTACGAGGCGACGGTCGATGACCTCGTCGCCTGGGAATCGCGACACGGTCGGCAGTTGCTCGACGTGATCGTGCTCGTCCGCACCGGCTGGGCCGCCCGGTGGGCCGACCGCGAGCGGTATCTCGGCACGGCCGCGAAGGGACCCGAGGCAGTGAAGGCGTTGCGATTTCCGGGGCTCGCGCCCGAGGCTGCCAAGTGGCTCGTCGAGCATCGGCGGGTGAAGGCCGTGGGCATAGACACGGCCAGCATCGACCACGGACCCTCGACGCTCTTTGGCGCACACGTGACGCTCTGCACGGCCAACGTGCCGATCTTCGAGAACGTGGCAGCGCTCGAGCGGCTGCCGGAGCAGGGGGCGTTCATCGCGGCTTTGCCGATGAAGATCGCCGGTGGCAGCGGCGGCCCGCTGCGAATCGTCGGCCGGCTGCCGTAACTCGCTCGCGCTTTGAGCTTTTATCGGCGGCGGGCTCACCCCGTCGTGCGCATGCCGGCGGCGATGCCTTGGAGGCAGAGTCGGAGGAGGTCGCGGAACGGCGGCTCGGCACCCGAGTCTGCTGCCTGTTCGCGCCGCCGGCGCATGAACTCGATCTGGATGAGATTGAGCGGATCGACGTGCGGGTTGCGGGCCTCGATCGACTTCTGAAACCAGGGCGTGGTCGCCAGGAGTTCGCCGCCCCCCACGATGTCGAGGATCGCCTGCCGGGTGCGGTCCCGCTCCGCGGCGATCCGCTGCCAGATCCGGCGGCGGGCATCGTCTTCCTCGGCCAGCTCCGAGTAGCGCTGAGAGATGTACATGTCGGCCTTGGCGAGCGCCAGCGTGGCGTTGTCGATCGTGGCCTGGAAGAACGGCCACTGACGATACATCTCGCAGACATGCTGCCAGGCCCGCCGATCGTCGTACTTCACTTCCGTCAGCGCCGTGCCCAGACCATACCAGGCCGGGATCATGCAGCGGCTCTGCGTCCAGGCGAACACCCAGGGGATGGCCCGCAGGTCGTCGAGGGTTCGCTCACCGCGGCGCCGGGAGGGCCGCGAGGCGATCGGGAGGTTTTCGATGTCGTCGATCGGCGTCGTCTGGGCGAAGTAGCCGATGAATCCTGGCTGGTCGACGAGGTCGCGGTAGACGGCCCATGACCGCTCGGCCATCGTGGCCGCCACCGCCGCCCACTCGGGGGCCGGCTCGGCCCGCCGCACACTCGACGCCACGAGCGTGGCCCAGGCCACTTGCTCAAGGTGCCGCCGCGCGACCTCGGCGTCGTCGTATCGTTCGGCCAGGACCTCTCCCTGCTCGGTCAATCGCAGCGAGCCGTCGAGCGTTTCCGAAGGCAGCGAGAGGATGCCGCGGGCAGCCGGGCCGCCGCCACGGCCGAGTGATCCACCGCGGCCGTGAAAGAACGTCAGCTTCACGCCGCGGGCCTCGGCCGCCACATGCAGCCGCTCCTGCGCCGTCTGCAAGCCGCAGCAGGCGGCGAAGTAGCCGCCGTCCTTCGTGCTGTCGGAATAGCCCACCATCACCACCTGGCGATCACCCCGGCCGGCGAGGTGCTCGCGATACCGCGGCTCGTCGAGGATCGCGGCGAGCGTCTCGTGGGCATGAGCGAGGTCGTGAATCTTCTCGAAGAGCGGCACGATGGCGAGATCGCTCGTCGCGACGGGCTCGCCGCGGGCAGCGGCCCGCCCCTGCGCCCACCGCCAGAGCCAGAGCACCGAGAGCACGTCGGCCGGGCACCGCGTGAGACTCACGATCGCGCAGCCGACGGCCGCCGAGCCAAACCGCACGATCGCTGCGTGGAGCAGTTCAAAGAGGGCGAGCGTGTCGGCGGCGAGCGGTTGGAGACCGCCGCGCGGGATGTCGGCCGCCGTGCCGAGCGACTCCACGAGGAGCCGGGCGCGGCCGGTGTCATCGAGGTCGTGATACGCCTCCGCGCTCGCGATGCGACCGGCCGCCGCCAGGATCTCGGCCATGATGTCGCGGTAGGCCCGGGCATCCTGCCGCACGTCGAGGCAGGTCATGTGGAGGCCGAACGTGCGGACGAGGTCGAGCCAGTGCCGCGGCGGGGCATCGTCGGTGAGCCGCACGTCGCGGCCGAGGCATTCGACGAGCAGGGCGACGTCGGCCTCCAGTTCGGCCGCGTCGCGGTAGCTGCCGGCCGGCGGCACGGCATCCGCAGCGAGCGAGATCCCGCGGGCTCGCTCCAGCCGGAAGCGGATCATCCCGACCCAGTTGCGGTAGATCTCGTGCGGCGCGTAGCGGGCGAGCGCCGTCGCGAGGTCGGGAACCTCGGCCTTCAGGGCGGCAAGTCGCTCGGCCATCGGGTCGGCGCCGTGCGATTTGGCGAGCGAGATCGTGAGCAGATCGTGGCACCGGTCGCACCAGGCGAGGTGCTGATCGATCGCCGCGTGCCGGAGCCGCAGGAGCGTTTCGGCCGTGACATCGGCCGTGACGAAGGGATTGCCGTCGCGGTCGCCTCCCATCCAGAAGCCGAACCGCAGGAACGGCGGCACGCGGAAGGCCTCGCCCGGATACGATGCGGTCAGTCCCTGCCGCAGGGCCGCATGCACCTGCGGCACGGCCTCCCAGAGCCGGGGTATCAGCGAGAGCCCGCGGTCCACCTCGTCGAGCACCGAGGGCCGCGTGGGGCGGATAAAGTCGGTCTCCCAGATGACGGCGAGCTCGCTCGTGATGTCGGCCTCGAGCTGGGCCCGCTCGCGCGGAAGAAGATCGTCGCGGTCGAGCTCGCGAAGGGCGTATCGCATGCGGCGAAGCTTCGCGCGGATCGAGCGCCGCTTGGCCTCGCTCGGATGCGCTGTGAACACGAGCTCAACGCAGAGCCGGTCGAGCGCGGCCTGCACCTCGGCGGGGCAGAACCCGAGCGACTTCAGTTCGGCGATGCCGGCGGCCAGTGATTCGCCGAGAGGCTGTGGATGCCGGAGCCGCTCGCGGTCGCGGAGCACCCGCACCCGCTGGCGGTCCTCGGCGATGTTGACGAGATCGAAGAACACGCCAAACGCGCGGGCGACGAGCTGGGCCTGGTCCTCCGTAAGTCCTTCGATGCGGGCGGCGAGCACTCGTTCCGCGTCGTGATTGCCGGCCCGGCGGTTGTGGGCGAGGGTGCGGATCTCCTGGACGAGAGCGAGGGCCTCGGGGCCGGCGAGCCGTCGGAGCACGTCGCCGAGGAGGTCGTCGAGGAGGCGAACGTCACGGCGGAGCAGGTCGTCGGTGGCCACGAAAGGGTGTCCCGGGGGCAGAGGGGGGAGCGGGCAGGGCTCGCGGGAAGCATAGAAGCAGCAAACCCCGCGCCAAGCCACGCCCAGCGAAAATCGGCGGCAGCGGCGAGGCCCGCGTTCCGCGGGTGGCCGGGAAATGGGCAGCCCGTGCCCGCGAAACCGGCGAACATGTCGCCCGTGTCCGACAGCGGCGGACCATCCGCATTTGACTTTGCCATGCCCCGCTACGAACGGTGCAGTGTGAGCGGAAGCCGGCTGGCGGTCCTTCGGGAACGCACGCGATTTCTGCCGCACCGAGTTCGGACGACGAGCGATCTGGGCACCGAATCACGGGGCCTGGTTGTCGCGTAGGCCGACATGAATGGAGTTCCCAACCGGGAATCCGTTCATGGCGGCCTTTTTTGTTTTTGTCGTCCTGTTCCTTTCGCCACGAAGTCGCCATGGCAGGCGCACGATCAGATGGAGATCGCAGCTATGCCATGCCTCGTTGCCCCGTTTCTCGGCCGGGCTTTCGGTCCGGCCTGCATCACGGCCCTCGTGCTTCAGGCCGCGACCTGCTCCGCCACGACGATCACCTTCACCGAGGCGGGCGTGTCGGCGGCGGGCACGCCGCTGCTGGTATCCGCGAGACTCGACACGGCTGCCGACGCGGGGGGGCCCAACAATGCCCTGAAGATCACGCTGCGGAGCTTCGGGGCGCCGACGATCGCCAAGGCCGACGTCCTCACGAGCTTTTACTTCAACCTCGCTGACCCGAACACCGGCGTGCGGCCGATGCTGACCTATGTGTCAGGGTCCGGGCGGGCGTATGAGGTGCTCACAAAGAGGTCGGACAAGGCCGTTTCCTGGAGCCCAAACCTCGTGACCTCGTCGGGCACCTGGACGACGTCTGGAACAGGCGTGAACAATCCGTCCAATCTCGTGGCAGTGAAGAACTTCAACGAAGGCTGGCAGTTCAGGACGCTGACGCCGCCGCCGGCCTACCCCGGACTCGGGTTCGGCATCGGCACCGTCGGGAACTCCGACATCGGGGACTTCGTGCCCGGCGCGAGCGGGGCGACCAGCGGTTTCAGCGGCCAGGTGGTGCGCGGGGCCGGCGGCGGCGATTCGATGATCAATCTCGGCATCTACAGCACGGGCACGGGAACGGATATCGTGCCGAATGGCGGGCTCGACGGGGCCAGGCTGGTGCGCACGGAGGCGGTATTCACGTTCACGAGCGACAAGGATCTCAGTTCCGTCACCCAGAGCTGGGTGCAGGGGAACGTGACCTTCGGTTTCGGTACGGGGCCCGACTCGGTGCTCCTGCCGGAGCCCCGCGGCCTGGTGATCGCCGCGATCGGATGCCTCTTCGTCGCCGGCTGGCGTCATCAGCGAACTCGCGGCGCGGGACGTTGCCGGCTGGCTGGGAAACGCAGCGTGGGATGAGGCGAGGGCCTGCCGGAGTCGAAGCCGTTTGGATAGGCTAAGAAGCCGGTTGTGTTGATCCCGTCATCGTGCAAGGAACGTAGGATGCCATCTGTTCAGTCGTTCGTGCGTGTCGCCGCGTGCGCGACCGTGTGTGTCGTCGCCGGCGCTGCGGGGGCCGCGGAGCGGCTCGTGTGGTTCGGCACCTACACAGGCGGGCCGGCGAAGTCGGAGGGGATCTACGTGTCCCGGTTCGACGATGCGACGGGCTCGCTCTCGCCGGTGAAGCTGGCGGGGGCTGCGAGCAATCCGTCGTATCTGGCACTCCACCCGGAGAAGGGCTGGCAGTCGTCGGGTGGCTCCGGCCCGTGTCATCTCTCCGTTCATCCAACGGGCAGGGCGGTGCTCGCGGACAATTATGGCGGGGGCAGCACGATTTGCTTGGGGCTGACTGCTGATGGCACGCTCGAGCCAGTCGTGGCTGCCACTGACGGGCAGCCCGGGGGCTTCGTGCAGCATGCCTTCGAGCGGGCCGGCGAATTCGGTCTGAACAAGGGGCGCCAGGAGGCACCGCATGCCCACTCCGTGGACGTGACCACCGACGGCCGGTTTGCGATCGTCAATGACCTCGGCCTCGATCGGGTGATCGTGTTCGCGCTCGACGCCGACAAGGCGACGATCGCACCGCACGGCTACGCGCGGGTGAAGACGGCGGCCGGGCCCCGCCACTTTGCGTTGCATCCGACCGGCCGTTACGGCTATGCCGTCAACGAGCTCGATCTGACCGTGACCGGCTTTGCCTTCGACCCGCAGACGGCCGAGCTGCGTGAGATCCAGACGCTCTCGACGCTGCCGGCCGACGTCACCGAGCGGAAAGGCTATTCCTGCGCTGAGATCGTGGCCCATCCGTCGGGGAAGTTTCTCTACGCGTCGAACCGTGGGCACGACACGATCGCGATTTATGCGGTCGATGAGGGGAGCGGGAAGCTCACGTTCCTTGGCGTCGAGCCGATTCAGGGGGCCATGCCGCGGAACTTCGCGGTCGATCCCTCCGGAAAGTTCCTGCTGACCGGTGGGCAGAATTCCAACACGGTGAGCGTGTTCACGATCGATCAGGCCACCGGGCGGCTCGCCTTTACCGGCACCACGATCGACGTGTCGGCGCCGGTGTCGATCGTGTTCGGCAGGCTATGAGCACCCGCACTCGGCAGTGTGGCCTCGGCACATGGATCATGGCGGGGCTCGTTGCAGTGGGCGTCGGGCTGGTCGTGTTGACGCGGCCCGATGCGGCCGTGAAACGGTTGGAACGCGGAGCGGCACTGCCGGTCGCTGGGCCGCCGACACCCGTCGATCCCATCCGCGATTTGCAGATCGCGGCCGAGGCGACGGGAAGCGCCGCGTGGGGCCACTGGGGCGACCAGCCCGAGAAATACGTCGCCTGGTCGAACCACTCCAACCGGCTCATCCCTGTCTATACGTTCGGGATGACGCTCGCGGGCGTGTCGGGCACGAACAGCCCGTATCGCGACGTCGCGCGTCTCGAATCGCTCTACGGGCGGCTGCCAGCCCATGCGCTGAATCCGGCTGCGGAGTATTTCGATCAGACCGACGTCTATCGCCTGCAGTTGGCCGCGGCCGATGCCGGCAAAAAGTACATCGTGCTCGTGGTCTTCGACGGCCTGGATTGGCAGACCACCCGCGCGGCTTCGATCGCCACGCTCGGCCGCGTGGCCTACGACGCGGGCCGCGGCACCGGTCTTGGCTTTCAAGAATACCGCGGTGCTCCGACCGATTTCGGATATTGCGTGACGAGCCCGGCCAACGACGGCACGAAGGTGGACGTCGATGCCCAGGCGGTGAAGAACCCCGGGGGCGAAACGCCTGGCGGCTACGACGCCGACCGCGGCGGCGGCACGCCCTGGGATCAGCGGGTGAATCTCCGTTACCTCATCGGTCGCGATCGCGTGCATGCCGTCACCGACTCGGCCGCATCGGCGACCTCGCTCTGCACCGGCCGCAAGACCTACAACGACGCGATCAACGTCGGACCCGACGGCAGCCCCCTCGAGCCGATCGGCCGCACGCTCCAGACCCGCGGTTACGCAGTGGGGGCGGTGACGAGCGTGCCCGTGTCACACGCCACCCCGGCCTGTGCCTATGCCAACAACGTGAGCCGCGACGACTATCAAGACATCGCCCGCGACCTGCTCGGCGAGCGGTCCATCACGCACCGCGAGGCGGCGCTGCCGGGGCTCGACGTGCTGATCGGCGGTGGAAACGGCGTGCGGGTCGAGAAGGAGGCCGACCAGGGGCGGAACTTCGAGCCCGGGCACAAGTATGTGGCCGACTCGACCCTCGCCGCAATCGATGCGGCCCGCGGCGGGAGGTATGTCGTGGCCCGGCGGACGGCGGGACAGCGTGGGACCGACGTGCTCACGGCGGCGGCCCGCACGGCGATCGCGGGCCGACAGCGGCTCTTCGGCTTCTTCGGCGCGGCGGAGGGGCACCTGCCGTTTCGCACGGCCGATGGCGACTTCAATCCTGCGGCCGCGGTGGCTGATCCTGCGGCCGACCGGCTCCGCAAAAAATATGGCGGGGCGATTCACTACGCACCGGCCGACATCCAGGAGAATCCGACGCTCGCCGAGATGACGACGACGGCGCTGGACGTGCTCGCATCCCGCGGCCCGTTCTGGCTGATGGTGGAGGCCGGCGACGTTGACTGGGCCTCGCATGCCAACAACATCGACACGGCCATCGGCGCCGTGCAGAGCGGCGATGAAGCGTTTCGGGCGGTCGTCGCCTGGATCGAGCGGCACGATGCCTGGGACGAGTCGGCCGTGATCGTGACGAGCGACCACGGCCACCTGTTCGTGCTCACCGATCCGCAGGCGTTTGCCACCGCCGTCAGCCGATGAGCTGTTTCATCTCGCGGACGGCCTGTGAGAAGCCGACGAGCACGGCGCGGGCCACGATCGAGTGGCCGATGTTGAGCTCGCCCATGCCCTCGAGTCGGGCCACCGGCACGACGTTGCGGTACGTGAGGCCGTGGCCGGCGTTGAGCTCGAGCTTCGCCTGACGGATCATCGCAGCCGACCGCGAGAGTTCCACGAGCTTCGCGTGCTGCGAATCCCCTGTGGCGTTGGCATACTCGCCCGTATGCAGCTCGGCCGCCTGGGCACCGAGCTCGACCGTGGCATCGATCTGCCGGGGGCAGGGATCGATGAACAGCGACACGGCGATGCCCGCGGCCTGGAGCCGCTTGATCGCCTCGGCCGTGGCCGCCTTGTGAGTGACCACGTCGAGGCCCCCCTCCGTCGTGATCTCCTCGCGCTTCTCCGGCACGAGCGTCACCTGATCGGGCCTCACGCGGCAGGCGATGTCCACCATCGCCGGGGCGATCGCACACTCCAGGTTCAGTTTCACCTGCACCGTCCGTCGGAGCACATCCAGGTCGCGGTCCTGGATGTGCCGCCGGTCTTCGCGGAGGTGCACCGTGATCGCGTCCGCCCCGCCCAACTCGGCGAGGGCGGCCGCCCACACGGGATCGGGCTCCACGGTTCGCCGCGCCTGGCGGATCGTGGCGACATGGTCGATGTTGACGCCGAGCGTGGCCATGGGCCGTGGGCCTCCGGGGGAAACGCGAAGGCCCACAGCCTGTGCCGCGGCCTAGCCCTTTTGCAAGAGGACGACCGCGTTGCCGCGGGGCGTGCGGACCTTGAGCACGACACCGTCCTCCGCGTTCTCCTTCTCGATCGCCTCCTGGAACTCGGCGATCGTCGTCACGGGCGTCTTGCCGACGGCCCGGATGAGCACGCCGGGGCCGAGGCCTTTCTCGGCGGCCAGCCCGTCGGGATCGACGCGGTCCACCACGACGCCCTCGAAGCCCTCGTAGGTATCTTCCGGCAGGGAGGCCTTGTCGCGAACCTCCAGGCCGAACTCCTCGGAGTGGTAGGTCTCTTCCGACGACTCAGCCTGGAGCTGCTTCTCCGCACCCCGCTGGGCCAGATTCGTGGGCAGCGGCTTCACGGCGATCGTGAGCGTGAGCGGCTTGCCGTCACGCAGCACCGTGAGCTTGTGGGGCTTGCCGATCGCCGACCGCTCGACGAGCTCCTGCAGGGCCCGCGTGCCCTCGATGGGCGTGTCGTCGAAACCGGTGATCACGTCGAGCTCCTGCACGCCCGCCTCGGCGGCTGGCGACCCGGCCACCACGTCGTTGACGAGCACGCCCTTGCGGCTGGCCACGCCGAGCTTGGCGGCCATCTTCGCGTCGAGCGGCCCCATCTGCACGCCGATGAACGCCCGCTCGACCGAGCCCTTGTCGATGAGCTGCGTGCTCACCCACTTGGCGAGGTTGATCGGGATCGCGAATCCGACGCCCTGGTTGCCGCCGCTCCGCGAGGCGATGGCCGTGTTGATGCCGATCACCTCGCCGGCAAGGTTGACCAGCGGGCCGCCCGAGTTGCCCGGATTGATGGCGGCGTCGGTCTGGAGGAACTGGGCCCGGCGAATGCCGCTCAACTCCCGGCCCTTACCGCTGATGATGCCGGCGCTCACGGTCGTCTCCAGCTCGAAGGGATTGCCGATCGCGATCACCCAGTCGCCGATCGAGAGCTTGTCGGAATCACCGAGCTTGGCCACGGGCAGGTCCTTGGCGTCGGCGAGCCGCACGACGGCGAGATCGCTCGCCGGGTCGGTCTTGATATCGGTCGCCTTGAACTCGCGGCCGTCGGGCAGCTCGACCGTCACCTCGTCGGCCCCTTCGACCACGTGGTTGTTCGTGAGCACGATGCCCGCGCCATCCACGATCACGCCCGATCCGACGCCGGACCGAGGCCCGCCGCCCCCCTCGGGCATGTTGAACTCGAAGCCCTCGGGAACTCCCTCCGGAAACATGTGCTCGAAGGGCGTGCCCTTGAAGGGGTTTTCGCCCTTCCGCTGACCGCCACGGGCCTGCTGCCGCTTCGGCTTGGCCTCGCTGCGGACGAGCACGACGCTCGGCGAGGCGTGCTCCGCCGCATGGCGAAACGCGGTGGAGAGGGCATTGGCGTGGACGAGGGCCTCGGCCGTGGCGGCCGAATCCTCGGCGGCTGCGAACTGCGGGCAGGCGAGGCCGGCGGTCAGAAGGGCGACGCAGGCAACGCGGAACAACGTCGGGCGGGAGCGGGAGAGGAGGGCGGGCGACATATGCGTGAATCCACCTTTCTTGGGGCACGGCCCCGCATCACACGGGGCCTCACCGGATTGTATGCGGGCCGCATCGAAACGGCTGCGGCCGGACCTCCGGCCCGGCTTTGCCGCAGATGCGACGTCTCGTTCTACGCTCGGTCCCCGCGGGCGGTTCGGTGGGGGTGAAGGCGGCCGACAGGCTGGGGTATGATTCCGCGATGAACCGCCAGCTTCCCCGCGAGCAGACCGAAGCCACCATTGACGTGGCCGAGTGTCAGCGGCGGATCGAGTATGAGTTTCGGGATCCGGCCCTGCTCGTGGCGGCCCTGACGCATGCCTCCGGGGCCCAGCATCGGCTGGCGTCGAACGAGCGGCTCGAGTTTCTCGGCGACGCGATCCTCGGGTTTCTGGTCTGCGAGACGCTCTTTCACCAGTTTCCGGAGTCGCTGGAAGGGGATCTCACGCGGGTGAAATCGGTGGTGGTGAGCCGCGAGACGTGCGGCCGGATCAGTGAACAGTTGAACCTCGTGGACTTCCTCATCGTCGGCAAGGGGCTGGCGATCAATCGGCCCGTGCCCACGTCGGTGCTCTCGGATCTCTTCGAGTCGCTCGTCGCGGCCGTCTATCTCGACGGCGGGATGGAGGCGGTGCGGCCGCTCGTCGCCCGGTGGCTCGAGCCGGAGATCGAGCAGGTGGCCTCGGGGGCCCAGGGTTCGAACCACAAGTCGCTCCTGCAGCAGCGGGCCCAGCGCGACTTCGGCATCACGCCTACCTATGAGGTGATCGAGGAATCGGGGCCCGACCACAGCAAGAGCTTTCACGTCTCGGCCCAGATCGGCCACCGCCGCTATCCGCCGGCCTGGGGCCGCAACAAGAAGGAAGCCGAGCAGCGGGCGGCGGCGAACGCGCTCGTCGTGCTCCAGGCCGAGGCCCACGCGTAGGCCCGTCACGCCGTGACGGGCAACCCGTTGCGGAGCTATGGGCCTACGAGGAGCAACCAGCCCACGAAAATGGGCTTTTGCCGACGCCCCCCGCCGGCTAGTTTCCCGCCGCGTCGAGATGACGTGCCTGGGAGAGACGCGATGACACGACTGCCCGCCTGGTGTGACGGATTTCTGGCGCTGCCGATGCCGGTGATGGTGCTGTTTCTCCTCGCTTATTGGGGACTGTGTGCGTTTTTCGTGCACCGCTATCTCGTGCCCTGGATCGCCGGCCGGGAAGGCCGCCGGCTCGGGAAACTCGAGGCGGAGGTGCCGGCCCAGATCGGCCTCGCCTTCGGCCTGTTGATCTCGTTCATCGCGATCCCGGTCTGGGAGCAGCACAGCCTCGCCGAGGAATCAGCCCGCAGCGAGGCGGCCGCCTACCGCGAGATGGCGGAGGCGATTGAAGACGATGGTGGCCCGGAGGCGGCAGCCGTGCAGGCACCGTTGCGGGAGGCGGTCGCCTTCATCGTTGAAGACGAGTGGCCGCAGCTGGCCCATCTGCTCTCGCCCCGCGTCACCGCCGCCCCGATTCGCCAGCTCCGGGGCTCGATTCACGCGCTTCCCGAGGGGTCGCTGCACAGTGAGTTGCACGACCTCTACCGCCAGGCGTCCACCGCCCGCGAGACACGGCTGCGGATCGCAGCCACCCGCCCGCCACCGGCCCGCTGGGGCATCGTCGGTGTGCTCGCGATCCTGACGCTCCTCGGCGTGGGCCTGATCCATGCCGACTCACGCAGGGCCCGACGGCTCGCGCTCGGGATGGTGGCCGTTGGAATCAGCTGCTGCTTCGTGATCCTCTTCGCCTACACACGTCCCTATCTCGGCCAGTTCGCCGTGCAGCCTGCCGACCTGCAGGCACTCATGGACGATCTCGAGGAGGCACGGCCAGAGACCCAGCTTGGCGCACTTTGACCGCAGCGGGACCGCGCTATCGCGTCAGGCCCCGGAACGGCTCATAGATCCGCAGCGACAAGAGCATCTCGCTGGCGGCGAACGACAGGGGCACGGGGAGCGTTCCGACGGGCACGCCGCTCTCGAAAACCGTGAGCGGCAGCGTGCCGTCCGCGACGTTGTAGAACCGATACCCGAGATCGAGCGTGACCCGGTCGCTCAAAGCGTAGATCAGGCCCGCACCGGCCTGCCAGGCAAACGTGCCGATCTGCGTGGAGCCGACAAGGCTGTTGCCCGGATCCGCAAAGGTTGCCAGGTAGTCGAGCGAATAGCCGCCGCCACCGATGCCACCGCCGGCATACAGGCCGACGCTGTCGGTGACCTCGAAGTCGCGCCAGGCATTGACGAGGGCCGACCAGTTGTCGCTGACTCGCAGGCTGGCATCGAAGTCAGTGGTCGTGGCCGTGAGGTGGTAGCTGTCGCGATAGCGGGACTCGAATTCGAGCCGTATCTGGCCCGCTTCGCGCGGGATCGCCATGCCCACCGCACCGCCCGCGGTGAAGAGGTTGCGGTTGAGACCGTCGCCTTCGTTCGAAAGGGTTGACCACGACGAGCCGATGATCGGCGCGAGGTAGAACCGGCTCGAGTCGGCGAACAGGTCATCGGCGGCCGCCGGGCACGCTGCCGTGATCAGGAGCCCGAGAAACGCGAGCCCGGCCAGCCGACCGAGTTCCTTGGATACCGTCATGCCGAGACCTCCACGCAGGTGCATTCCCCGTCCCCGGAGGTGAGATCGGTGAGCGCATCCGCGGGCCGGAGCCGTGACCGGGGGGCCGCCACGACCGTCACAACCGGTGGACTGCATGGGCCTGGCGGCCGAACTTGCGCAGGCGGGTACAGTGAGGGCAGGGATGCGGCCGTCCGTTAGCCGCTCCGCACCCCGGAAAGATTCCCGAGATGCACGACTCGATCGCAGCTGCCGGATGGCGGTTCAACAACTCCTACGCGCGGCTCCCCGAAACGCTCTTCGCCGCGTCGCAGCCGGCGCCGGTGCGGTCACCGGCGGTCGTGGTCGTGAACGAGCCGCTGGCCGCCGAACTCGGGCTCGATCCCACGATCCTGCGGGTCCATGGAGCCGGCGTCTTCGCCGGCAACGAAATCCCGCCCGGCGCCGAGCCGATCGCGCAGGCCTACGCTGGCCACCAGTTCGGTCACTTCACGAACCTCGGCGACGGCCGGGCCATTCTGCTCGGTGAGCAGATCACGCCGAACAAACAGCGGTGCGACATCCAGCTCAAGGGCGCGGGCCGCACCCGCTATTCCCGCGGCGGCGACGGCCGCGCCGCGATCGGGCCGATGCTGCGGGAATACATCGTGAGCGAAGGCATGCACGCCCTCGGTATCCCCACCACCCGCAGCCTCGCCGTGGCCACGACCGGCGAGCTCGTGCTGCGAAATGCCCCGCTGGCCGGTGCCGTGCTTACCCGCGTGGCCGCCAGCCACATCCGGGTGGGCACGTTTCAGTTCGCGGCGGCTGTGGAGGATGACCGCCTGCTCCCCGCGCTGCTCCACCACGCGATCGCGCGACACGATCCGACGGCCGCCGAGGCGGCCGATCCCGCGCTCGCCTTCTTCGCGGGGGTCGTCGAGCGTCAGGCGGTGCTCGTGGCCCGCTGGATGCTGGTGGGGTTCGTGCATGGCGTCATGAACACCGACAATATGGCCGTGTCGGGTGAGACGATCGACTACGGCCCGTGCGCATTTCTCGATGCCTATGATCCCGCGACCGTGTTCAGCTCGATCGATCAGCAGGGCCGCTACGCCTATGCCAACCAGCCAGGCATCGCCCACTGGAACCTCGCGCGGCTGGCCGAGAGCCTGCTGCCGCTCGTGCGTGGTGGCGAAGACGAGTCGCTGGAAGCGGTCCGCAGCGTGCTTGCCACGTTTCCCGAGCGGTTCGACCGCCAGTACCTGGCCGGCGCGCGGGCGAAGCTCGGCCTCGTGACTGAAGAAGTAGGGGATCGCGACCTGTTCACCGCTCTGCTCCGCTCGATGCATGAGGCACAGGCTGACTTCACGGCTACGTTTGCCCGGTTGGCGAACGTGGCTGAGTCACGGGCAGCATCGGCCAGCGACGCCACGGCCCCGGGGCTGCGTGAGTGGCAGGCAGCCTGGCTCGCCCGACTCGAGCGGCAGCCCGGCACGCCGGCCGAGGCGGCCGCGCGCATGCGGCAGGTGAATCCGGTGGTCATTCCGCGGAATCACCGTGTGGAAGAGGCGCTGTCGGCGGCGGAGTCGGGCGACGTCGGCCCGCTGCACCGGCTGCTGGCCGCGCTTCGCGATCCATTCGTGGAGACGAAGGCCAACGAGCGGTATCGCGGCGGCCCGCCCGCAAGTTGCGGAGCCTATCGCACGTTCTGCGGCACATGAGCGAGAGGATCACGTCGGGGCGAGCGGGGCCCGCTCCAGGCGGAGGACGACGGGCCGGGACGTGCGGAGCGTGACGCGGGGCTCGGCGATGATCGGCCTGGGATCGGCGAGCCGCACGCGAAACCGAGAGAGCAGGGTGCCCACGATGATCTGCGACTCGATCATCGCGAAGCTCGGGCCGGAACGTCTCAGGCTCGCTCCAGAGATGCGGCCGCCGGTGCAGGGCGTAGGGGCAGGGCGTAGGGGCAGAAGATCACGAGATCCTCCTTCGCCACCGGCGTGCCGGCCAGATCGTCAGGGCCGAGGGCGCGGCGGTCGAACATCCAGACAGGCGGGTAGAGCCGGAGCGTCTCCTGGATCACGGCCTTGAGCCGCGGCAGTTGTGGCAGGTCGTCCACCGTCGGCGGCCGACCACCGGTCGCCGCGACGAGTTCGGCGCGGAGCCGCTCCTGCTCATCGGCGTGCCGATCGAGGAGCACCCAGAGCCATGCGAGGGCGTTGGCCGTCGTCTCGTGTCCGGCGATCAGGAGCGTCATCACCTCGTCGCGCAACTGGGCATCGCTCATCGTCTCACCCGTCTCGTCGTCCCGGGCGCGCATGAGGATCGTGAGCAGGTCGCGGTGCTTCGGGTCTGTCTGCACACCGGCGACGACACCCGGGAGGCCAGGCAGCCCAGGATCGTGGGAAACACGCGGTTGATCTCGTCGGCGTCCCCGGCCATGTCGTCGCCGAAGAGCGTTTTGGCCACGGCCCGGAGCGTGACCCGCATCATGTCGGTGCCGGCATCGACCGGGTCGCCGGCCGCGGCGGCGGCCTCCCAGTCGGCGGCGCCGTCGGCCGCCATCCGCGACAGGATCGGGGCGAAGTGCCGCACCTTCTCGCCGTGAAAGGCTGGTTGGGCGATCCGCCGCTGCCGCTTCCAAAACGCTCCCCCGCTGGTGAGCATGCCATTGCCCAGCACGCCTGCCACTGCTGTCGCTCCGATGCGCGTCGCACGCCGACAGGAGCGGAGCCGCGGCAGGTGGCGACTCTCGCCACGCTCAAGGAGGATTCGAGGGGCCGGACGCGGGTGCTGTGCGCAACCGATCAGACCGACATCGGCCTCAGCTGGCGTGCTGGCTGCCGCGGCGGAACCGCCGGCGACGGGATTGATCGACCACTATCGCGCCGGCCACGCCGATGCCCGCAAGCATGATCGTGGAGGGCTCGGGCACCGGCTGGATCACTTGAACGGACACCGCACCAACGGAGGCAAGCACGTTCGTGCTCCACGAAGTGCCGCCGTTCAAAGACCGCACGCCACTCACGAAGCTGAATCCCGAACCATTCTGAGCGCTGGGGGAATCGTCGGCCGTGTACCAGCCGAATTGGTCGCCCGCAGCAGCCGACAGTACCACCCAGTAGTTCGTGTTCGCTGCCAGCGTCAGCGGCACGGACGGCGGCGTGAATGTGAACGTCTGCGCGGGAAAACTGTTGGTGATCGTGGGGCCGCTGAGCGTCGCAACCACCGCCGACGGATTCACGCTGCCGCTGAAAATCCGCACGACGGGCACCGCTGATGTCGACGTGCCAGACAAAGCCAGCGAGAGGTTGACGCCGGTGAGGTCCAGATAGCTAGTGCCTGTTCCGGTCGTAAAGCCGGACGCAAACTACGTCGAACCGGACACGGTCGAATTGCCAGTCGACACCGTGCTGAAGTTGTTGCTCAGCGCGGAGACGGAAATCGGTGCCGCCACCGTCGTCGGTGCTGCGAGAGCCATGGCGACGAGGGCGAGACCGAGAGATCGGGCAGTGGCGAACATGCGGACCGGCATGGCAAGGATCCTTAAAAGTGAGGCCAGAAATGACGGTTCCCGATGACGGGAATTGGGAATTCGGACGGGGTGGTTCGGTGAGGCAAGGGATGGAGAAATCCGAAGACGTGTGAGCCTGAAGCAGCCCGGAAGCCGGCCGTCGTGGGGCTCCTCACCATGTCGGTGATCACCAGGCTGGTGACCGTCTCACCAAAATGGTGAGACAGCGGGAGTGGGCCACGGAAATCGGTCAGGGATAGGGCGGGGGCGAACGGCATGAAATACGGCTGTTTTTCCGAACCACCAGCCCAGAACGAGGCGGATTTCGGACCCAGAAAAGTCCAAAACCGTCCCTCCGGCCGTGTTGTGCGGGAAAAAAACGCAATAGGCTGCGAATATGGCGGCGCACCGCCGGTTCGAGCCAAAAATCAGCGCCATTCAGGCCCCGGCTCAGCGCATGGAACTCTCCATTCCTAGGGAAAATTGCCGGGAACCGCCGCTCGGCTCCCGGTCTCACGTCGGCCGGTCGCATGGACCGCCCGACGTCCCATGGAGACATGCACGCCGCGTGCCAAAGCCAAAAAATTCAGCCGGCGAAGACCTCGAGCGGCGCGGCCGTCACGCCGACCGATGCGGCGCGGGTGGAGAGCGCGGCGAGGGCCCGCGCGCCGGTCGGGCCAAGATCGAGCGTCCAGTCGTTCACGTAGAGATCGACGTGCTGCATGAGCACGTGATCGTCGAACTCCTGGGCGTGGGGTCGCATTGTCGGCAGCGCGGCATCACGATTTCCGAGCGCGAGCCGGAGGGAGTCGTGAATCACATGCTGCACCGCGGCGATCGTCGCGGTGTGCAGCTGGCGCCGGGCCACAATTCCGCCGAGCGGCAGTGGGCAGCCGGTGGCGGTTTCCCAGCAGGTGCCGAGGTCTTCGACGAGTGCAAGGCCGCGGGCTTCCCACGTGAACCGCCCCTCGTGGATGCAGACGCCGAAGTCGGCCGTGCGGGCCTCGAGCCGCGGCATGATCTCGGAAAAGACGACATGCTCGACGCGGGAACTCCGCGGATGAAACAGATCGAAGAGCAGGGCCGCGGTGGTGTGCTGGCCGGGGCAGAGGGTGAGCTGGCCGGGATGCGTCGGCCGCGTGCCCGACTGCGCCGCGAGCAGGAGCGGGCCGACGCCAAAGCCGAGGGCGGAGCCGCTGGGGAGGACGACCACGTCGGCGGCGGCCAGGAGGGCCGCGTGGAAGCTCGCCTTGCAGACGTCGAAGTCGCCTGCGAGCAGTCGTTCGTTGAGTGTCTCGACATCGAGTAGCTCGACCTGAAAGTCGAGCCCCCGCCAGTCCACCGCCCGCGTAAGCAGCCCGTGGAATGCAAAGGTGTCGTTGGGACAGGTGGAGATGCCGAGGCGGATCGGGCGGGTCATGGCAGACCTCGGACGAGCATTGCGGTCAGTTCGCCTGCTGCGCGGCAGGCCGCGTCGATCTGCCAGTGAGACCTGTCGCGGTCGCCGGCTGTGTTGGAGATACCGCGGACGATGTCGAGCGGCACGCCGGCGAGCCGGCAGGCCGCGGCGACCGCGAATCCCTCCATGTCTTCGGCCACTGCGTCAGGATGAAGCTGGAGCCGTGAGCCGACGTCAGTGGCATCTGCCGACGCAGCACAGGCGGAGAGGAGCAGGCCGGCTCGCGGGGCGGTGGCGGGAACACGGCCACTCGTGCACGGCAGCAGGTCGCCGACTCGCGTGGCCGAATCGAGTCCGTCAGCCGGCCACTGCAGCCAGCCCATGCTCTCGGCCGGCATGAATGCCGCGCCCGTGCCGGCGCCGATGCCGTGGCAGGCGACCTGCTCGAATGCATATGCCTCGCCGATGCGAAGCCGGTCGGAGAGTCGGCCCGCGATGCCGACGAGCACGACGGCCTGCGGACGGTGCTCGGCGATCAGGCTGGCGGTCCGAGCCGCCGCCACGACGGCGCCGAATCCGCACAACTCGATTCGGAGTGGGGCCCCATACGCCGCCTTTACGACCGGCTCGATGCGGACGCGTTCCAGTTCGGTGGGCACGAGGATGAGGTGCTGCTGCATACCGACCCAGACGAAGGGTGAAGGAATCCGCGGGGGAATCAAATTCGAACCCCCTTATCATAGGCCGCCGTTGAGGCCTGGCTTGGCGCCGGACCTCAAGGCCATCTCCTGGCGGCCAGGCCGCTGAAGAGCGTCGATGGCTCCGGCACCGCCGCAGGAATCAACCACAGATGGCGGCCGCAAAGACAATGACGAGCGTCGACGGCTCAGGCACCGGCACGGTCGTCGTGCCCAAGAAACTGCCTTCGCCAAAATAGGTCGTGCCGGCGTCGGAATAGAAGGCAATCTGCGACAGGCTGCCCGTGGCGGTGCCCGTCGCGATTCTGCGCACGTCGTCGGCGCCGGCGTAGTTCCAGATCGCGCGTTGGCTGCTCGGGGCAAGCGAGAGCGTGGCAAAGTGAACGTCGCGGCATATGTCGAGAAATCGATCGCCGACGTGCCGCCAGCCACGGTGAGCGTTCCGAAATTCTGCGTGAGGTTGATCGCGGCTTCGAGCGATCCGCCGGAAAGCGTGACGGCCACCTCATTCGTGATGCTACCGATCTGGCCGAGCGCAATCGCCCCGCCGCTCAGTGCGATGCTCGTCACGTTCGCTAGCGAGGCAACAGAGCCGGTCGTCAGGAGAGTACCGGAATTCACTGTCAACGGGCCGATGAACGTGTTTGGCCCGCAGGACGGCTCGAGCGCCGTCCTGTACGAGGCCGAGCGTGCCCGGGCCAATTCTCACCATACCGCCCTGGGCATTCGGGTCGTTGGCGCGGTTCGCCACGATTGGGTCGGAGAGGTTGCACGCGCCGCCGAGCCCGGCCCCGCCGCCCAGCCCTCCAGTGCCCCCGCTGCGTTGCCGTTTTTGATGGCGAGGTTGCTGATGGCCACCGTGCCGCGGGTGATGAAGAACGCCCGGTCGGCGTTGTTCATGTTGATCGTGTAGCCGTTGCCGATGATGTTCACGTTGGCATTCACGATCCACTGGCTCGAGCCGGAGATATTGCCAGCGAGCGTGATCGTGTTGAGGAGGCTCGGATTCGAGACGTTGTTGTTGAACGCCCCCGCGAGCGCCGCCAAACGGTCACCGGCTGTTCAGACGTTCCAACTCGACTGTGCTGCCGCCGGGCGGGCCGCACCCGAGACGGCGACAAGACAGATGACAAAGGCCGGGATGCTGCGTGTGATGAATCTCATGGTGGAGTCCACGGTCTACGGGGAACGGCGTCTCCGCCGCCTCAACCAGCCGCCGCAGGCAAGGCCCGCGAGGGCGATCACGCAGGTGGAAGGTTCCGGGACGGGGGTGATGATCACGGAGAAGATTTCCGGGGACGCCGTGCTGTCGAACCGGGAGGTGGTGTTCGGCACACTGGAGACGATCCCGCCGAAGATGTAGCCGATCGTGCCGCTCCCCAGGGCCAGCAGCTCGTCGAGCTTGAACACGCCGTTCTCAAACCTCGCGTTCGCCGGCAGGCCGGGGCTGGCGAAGAACTTCGCCTCCGCGCCATACAGCGAGAAGGTGCGGGTGCCGGATACGATCGGCGTGAAGGGGTATTCGCCCACGTACTGCTGACTGTAGCCGCCGGCGAGATCGCGAGTCACGGCGGTGATCTGGTTGGTGAAGGGATACTCCGCTTGATAGGTCAGCACGCCGGACTGCGGGTCGTAGGTGTTGGCCGTGATGCCGCCGAACATGAACGTCGTGAAGTCGCCCGTGCTGCCGGAATACACGCTCAGATTCGCGGATGCGTAGTGGTTCATGGGCTGCACGAAACTGCTGGCCGTCGACGTGGTGCCGATCATGGTAGGCGTTCCGGTCGCCGAGATCTCCACCGGCAGCGTCCACACGCCGTTGCCGGCGGACGACACGGTGCCTGTTCCCGTGGCGATCGCAGTGCCGGTGAACACGCCCGCGTAGGCGATCATGCCTTCCTGCACGGCGGCGGGGTCGTTCGGGTCGCGGCGAATGCTGGGCACGACGTTGAGATCGCGACGCCGAAACAGCGTGTCGTCGCCAGGCTCCGGCGACGCGCTCATCGGAGTGTACGAGAGCGTGGGAGAGCCCCCTTCACTGCCAGGCGTGTAGTCCACCGTGAAGCTGCGGACCTGCGACGTGTAGATGCCGTTGGAAGCGCCGGTGTAAGGTCCTTGGAAGTTCTGGCCGAAGACCAGGTGCACCTGGTCGTTCGCCGTTCTCAAGGTCTCGCCGCCCGTGACGGCGAAGAAATCGTTCGATCCGGAAATCTGGGTGACGGCGCTCGCGGGCAGACTCGTGGGCACGGCCGCCGTGCCGCTTTTGACCCAGCCGACCAGCTCCGGCAGGTGGATCGCGGTGAGCGAGTTGTGGGTCACGAACGAGCCGCTGGAAACGATGGTCGTGGAACCGGTGATGGAGCTGTACGACGCGGAGGTCAGGATCGTCCCGTAGCCGCCGGCGACAAAGAAGCCGTCGCCGCGTTGGAACGACTGGGTGTTGGTGGCGGAAAGCCTGCTGAGCTGATCGAGCGAGAGGCTCGTGCCGTCGGCGAGCGATCGGCGCCACGTCTGCTTTGTGACCGGATTGACGACGTACACGTCGACGTTCTGCCGGTTGGGAGGAAAATTCGCCTCGCCGCTGTTCGTGAAATCGTGCATTCCGTTGGTGCGGCCCGCGACCATCACCCATTCGTTGTCATAGACGGCCGAGGCGAAGGATTGCAGTCCGGGAAGGGGATTGGCCGGGTCGGACCACGTGTGGCTCTGCAGCGTGATCTGGTATCCACGGCTGCCTGCGGACCAGTTCGTGACCGGCGAAAAGCCAGCCGACCCGGTGCCCGTGACCGTCTGATCTTGGGCATGGGCCGAGGTGACGAGCGACAGCAGCAGACATACGAGCAATGCTCCGCGGAGTCGCGGCACAGAGACCATGCAGACGAACCTCACGAAAGAGATGACAGACGCGGTCCGCCAGCCGGCTTTTGCCGTCGGAGCATCCAGCGGCCGCAGGCCAAGCCGGCGAGGGCCATGGCCCACGTCGAAGGCTCGGGCACCGCGGTGAAGTTGAGCACCACGTCCTGACCCGTAAGGGCGGTCGTGAAGTAGCCGCGGCCGGTCGGCGAGAGCGAGTTGCCGAGGGAGTCGAGCAGCGAGCCGCCGAGGACGAGATTGCCGAGGTTGCTCGTCAAGCCGCCCGAGAGGTCGTAGACCGTCCAGGAGCGGTTCACGTTCCAGAACGCGTTCGTCCAGTCGACTGCACTGCCCGCGCTGTTGAAGGAGAGGGCGAGCGTCGTCGAGCCCGAGAACGTGAGGTTGCCTGTGGGCATGATGATCTGGTCGTAGTTCACGCCGGCGGAGCCCGACGTGTTGGCGATCAACTCCCAGTTCACGACCGCACCGGCCTGATAGGTGAGGTTGGCGTTGAACGTCTGGGCGCCAGGCGAGTTGCCGGGCGAGTGGGTGCCGATGATCGTCGCGTTGCCGCCCACCGTGCCCGTGCCGCTCAGGCTCGCGATCGAGGCCACGCTTAGGCTGCCGGTGATCGAGCCATTGAGCGCGAGTTCGCCGGCGTCGACGTTCGTGGCGCCCGAAAACGTGTTCGCACCGGTAAGGGCGAGCCGACCACCACCAACCTTCGTCAGGCTGCCAGAGCCGGTCAACACGCCGGAGTAGGTGGTGCTCTGGCCGTTGCCGCCGACGGAGAGCGAGTTGCCGCCGAAGGCAAGATTACGGGCGCCCTGGAGGCCGCCGAGGGCGTAGGTGTTGGTGCCCGGAACGGTGAATTCGACCGTGCCCACATCGCCGGCGGCCATGTCGAGCGTGGCGCTCTGGAGGGCATTGACGTTGGCCACCTGCAGCTTCGTGATCCTGCCATTCGAAGAACCGCTCACGCGAACGGTGCCCGTGTTCGCACCCGTGCCGGAGAGGACATACGTCGGTCCGTCACCAAGACCGCCGGCCTGCGTGAGGAGCACGTTGCCGGAGCCGGCGAGGCCCCCGGCGAGCGTGATCGTGTCCTGATACCGGGACGAGATCGTGCTCGCGCCCGAGGCCAGCGTGACCCGACCAGAGAAGGTGTTGTTACCATCCTCGCTGTAGAGCGTGCCGCCCGAGAGCGAGAAGGCGTTGGAGATTGTGTGCGAGCCGGTGGTGCTCAGGTAATAGGTCAGCTGGGCGCCCGAGCCGATCGACACGGTGCCCGTGCCGAGGCCGGCAGCGCTGCCGCCAGCCGAGCCGCCGGCCGAAATCTCGACCGTGCCGTTCGTGATCGTCGTGCCGCCGGAGTAGCCGTTGGATCCCGTGATCCTGACCGTGCCGACGCCCAGCTTCGTCAGGCTGCCGGAGCCGCTCATGGTGCTGGCGTAGTTGCCGGTCGTCGCCTGGTCGAACGCGACGGAGGCGTTGTTCGTGATTGCCCCCTGCAAGCTCGCGGTCGTGCCCACGAGCTGGCCGGCCGAGACGATCGTGCCCCCGGAGTAGGAGCTGGTGCCAGAGAGAGTCAGCGTCCCGGCGCCGCTCTTGGTCAGGCCAATGACTCCCGATCCATTGTTGATCACGCCGCTGAAAGTGGTGCTGTCGCTGCCCCCGACGACCAAGCTGTAGGTGCCGCCAACAACCGAGGAGACGGTGCCTGATCCGGCGAGGGATCCGATCGTCTCCGTGCCGCCGCCAGAAGCAAAGTTCAGGGCACCGTTCACCGTCACCGCACTCGAGTTGGGAATGAGTTCATTGATGCCGTTGGCGACATCCAACTGCAGCGTCGCGCCGCTGTTGACCACCACTGGCCCGGTGAAGTTGTTGGTGGTGTTCTGGAGCGTCACACGCCCACGGCCCTGAGTGACGGTGATGCCTCCGGAGCCGGTGATCTGGCCGATGAAGGCGGTGCGACCGTCGGCGTGAGGCGTATCGTTGAATACTTGGACATTCCTGTTGAGCGTCAGCGTCCCTGTCCAGGAGTTGGAACGGCCTGATCCGGTGTTGGTCCCGCCGATGCTGACAAGCCCGGTCCCAAGGTTGGCCACGGTGATGGCATTGGCGATGGTTGTGTTCTCGGCGGTGTCCGCCATCAGGACGATGCCATTGGTGCCGGTGTTGCCGTCGCCCAGCACGATGGAACCGCTTCCGAAGGAGGTGGATGCGCCTCCTACGAGGGCCCCCTGGCTGACCACCGTGCCGCCGGAGTAGGAGTTCGCCTGCGAGAGAGTCAACGTGCCGGGGCCGGCCTTGGTGAGCGTGCCGCTTCCGGAGATGACGCCGCTCAGGGTTTGGCTGGCGGAGTTACTGAAGGCAAGCGAGGCGTTGTTGGAGATCGCGGCACCATAGTTGCCACCCCCCAGCAGACCGGCGACCTGAAGCGTGCCGTTGGAGATCGTGGTGGTCCCCGAGTAGGTGCTGGTGCCAGACAGAGTCAGTGCCCCCGTGCCGCTCTTGGTGAGGCTGACGGTTCCCGATCCGTTGTTGATCACGCCGCTGAAGGTGGTGCTGTCGCTGCCCCCGATGACGAAGCTGTAGTTGCCGCCAACGACCGAGGAGACGGTGCCTGATCCAGCGAGGGATCCGATCGTCTCCGTGCCGCCACCGGACGCAAAATTCAGCGAACCGTTCACCGTCACCGCACTCGAGTTGGGAATGACTTCATTGGTGCCGCCGCCGACATCCAACTGAAGGGTCGCGCCGCTGTTGACAGCCACGGGGCCGGTAAAGTTGTTGGTGGTGTTCTGGAGCGTCACTCGGCCCTGAGTGACGGTGATGCCTCCGGAGCCGGTGATCTGGCCGGAGAGGGAGGTGCGACCGCCGGAGCCTGGGGTTGTGTCGCCAAACAACTGGACGTTCCTGTTGAGCGTCAGCGTCCCACTCCAGAGGTTGAAACTTGCGTTGCCGGTGTTGGTCCCGCCGATGCTGACAAGTCCGGTTCCAAGGTTGGCCACGGTGATGGCATTGGCGATGGTCGTGTTCCCGGAGCTGTTCGCCACCAGGACGATGCTGCTGGTGCCGGTGTTGCCGTCGCCCAGCACGATGGCTCCGCTTCCGAAGGAGGTGGATGCGCCTCCCATGAGCGTCCCCTGGCTGACCAACGAGCCGCCGGCGTAACTGTTGCCGGCTGTGAGGGAGAGCAAACCGCTCTCGACGCTGACCGAGCCGCCCGTGATCGCGCCGCCAAAGGAGAGCGAGCCGGCGCCAGTCTTCGTGAGGTTTTGAGTGAGATTGCTGGTTCCAGGATTCCAGGTGAGGGTCGTGCCCGCCTGGCTCACGTCGATCCCGGCCCGTGTGATCCCCGGGTTGTCGATAAAGAGCGTCTTCGTGGTCGTCGTCGAGCCGCCGGTGTAGCGGAGCGTGCCGGAGTCGCCCGTGGTGGCGTCGAACTCGAGGTGCGAGCTCCCCAGCTGGTTGAAGTCGCTGAACTGCAGCGTGCCGGCATAGATCGCATTCCAACTGTTGGAACTCGTCGGGCCCGAGAGGATCACCGCCCCGCCATACGTCGTTCCGTCGGCGTCGGCCCGATTCACACGCAGTCCCGCGTCGACGTTTCGACTACCGCTGAAGTTCGCGGCCCCACCGCTCGTCGCCTTGAGGTCGTAGTCGGACGGCGAGCTGGTCGCCACGAAGTTGCCCGAATACGTGACCGTGCCCGACGCGTTGACTCCGCCCAGGATCCGCTGACCACTCGAGCCACCGCGCATCTCGATCTGTCGGGCAAACGTTGCGCCGGCGGTGTCCAACAACAGGGCGGCGTTGGCCGAGCCGGTCGTGTTGCCGATCGCCGGCGAGCCACCCGTCATCGTGCCCGCTCCGCTGAACTGGAGCACGCCGTCGTTGATGAACACCGACGCATCGTTGCCCGATCCGAACGTCAGCGATCCGGTGACGAGCACCCGCTTGTTGTTCTGGATGATCATGTCCGGGTCGCTGCCGCTAAAGCTTTTGTTCAAGTTGCCTGCGTACGTGATCGTGCGCCGCGTCGAGTCGGTGCCGGCGATCGTGAGAAACCGGGTGACGGCGTTATTGCTGTCGATGTAGGTATTCGCCGCCGAGATCAGAAGATCGCCCGCATTGAGGTTGATCTGGCTATCCTGCAGCGACCCCAATGAGAAAACGGCGTTGATGTCCTGGGTGGCGGCGGCGTTTTGATTGATGACCTGCTGGCCGCTGCCGTTCACGAAGCCGATGGGGTTGCCTTCGATCCGGAAGCCGCTCGCACCGGGCGCGAACGTGATCCCAGCCACGTTGGCAAAATCGGCCCTGTCATTGAAGGGCGACGTGCGCGTCGATCCCGGGAACGTGAGAAACAAGGACGTGCTCGGCGTGGGAGCCACGTCACCCACCCAGTTGGCGCCGGTGCTCCAGAGGTTGTCGCCGCCGCCGCCATCCCAGGTGGCATTGGTCTGGGCCAACGCCACGACCGGCATCAACGCGGCGCATGCGCACAGCGACAAAAGCAGGGAGCGGACTGCGAATGAGCGGTTCTTCATGGCACTTCTTTGTGCAGGGGGGCACACCAACGAAAGTCCCGTGAAAATAAGCCGTTTCCGCCACAATCCAAGCGAAAAACCGAAAAAGTGACGAATCGGGATTGGGCAGGGACGAATCGGGCGCGCCCAGGAAAAAACTGGGACGAATCGGGATCAGGCAGGGACGAATCCGCCGCGAGGGTTGGTCGTCAGGCGTTGGCCGGTGTGCGTCAGTCGCGCTTGCGACGCCGCCGCACGACATACCCACCGCAGCCCAGACCGGCGAGGGCCATGGCCCACGTCGAAGGCTCGGGCACAGCCACGGGCACGAGCCGCGTGCCTTCAAACCCGCCGTAGCCGAGGAGGGTCGAGCCTGAATCGCTGTAAAACGCGATCCGCGACAGGCTGCCCGTCGCCGTGCCGCTGGCGATGTTCAGGAAATCATTCGCCCCGTCGTAGTTCAGGATCGCCAGCGACGCCAGCGACCCATCGAGTGACAGCGATGAAAAATTCAGGGTTGAAGAATTGCCCATGAAGTCGATGATCGACCACCCGCCTACAGTGACGTTCAACGCCCCGAACGTTTCGGAAAGGCTCGTGCCCGTAAACAACTCGCCGCCGGCGAGCGTGACCGCGGCCGAATCGTTCACGCCGTTCGTCTGGCCGAGCAGCAGAGCGCCCTCGGCATTCACCGTGATGCTCGTCGCGCCGGCTAGTGCCGCCGCCGTGCCCGTGGTTTCGAGCGTGCCCACGTTTACGGTCACGGGGCCTGTGAACGTGTTCGCCCCATAGAGCGGCTGGAGAGACGTTGTGCCGAGGCCGTTCTGCACGATGCCGAGCGAGCCGGTAAGCGACGTGTAGAAGGGATACACGAGGTTGGTGCCGGCCGCCCAATATTGCTGCGTGAACACGACCGACGCATTGCCCGCGCCGCCGGTGAACACCCGGGCCCCGATGTCGGCGCCGTTGCTGCCGGCTCCGTTCCCGATCACGACCGTCCCCGTCGAGCCGGCGGCCTGGGCGATCATGACGGGCTGGTCGGTCGATGCCGAAGGCGTGGTGACGTTAAAGCCGCCGAGAAAGAGCGACGAACTGCTCCCGAGGCCGAGCGTCGCCACGTCGCCGGGGTTCTGTCCGACCGTCACCACCGTCGTGCCCTGTTCCGTCGCGTTGGGTGCCAGGGCGAACGTTCCCGAGTTCACGGTCGTGATGCCGGAGTAGTAGCTCGTGCCGGTGAGCAAGAGCATGCCGGAGCCGGCCATGATCACGCCGCCATTCGCGTTGGGATCACCGGCGTTGTTCGCCACATTTTGATCGGCGAGATTGCCCGCGCCTCCGAGCGAGTTCACCACCGTCGTGCCCGTGGTGCTGAAGACCACGTTGCCGCCGAGGAACAGATCGGCGCCGTAGGCGGAGCCGTTGTTGCCGGCGCCCCCGGTGCCGCCGGTGACGGTGTTGCTCACGAAGGTGCCGCTCGTCACAGTGACGCTCGCCCCAGCCATCACGAACACCGCCCCACCCGCACCGAGGCCGCCGCCGCCGGCGCTGTCATTACCACCGCTACCGGTCGGTGTGGCGCTCGCTGCCCCGAACCCGCCGCCCCCCGGGCTGCCCGAGCTGGCCTTGCCGCCGCCGCCACCGAAGCCGCCGTTGCCGCCGCTTTGAACGGAGGCACCGCCGCCACCGCCAAAGCCGCCGGTGCCGCCGTTGCCGAACTCTCCGGCGTTGCCGCCGCCGCCGCCGCCAAAGCCACCGTTGCCGCCGTTGTTGGGCGGAGTGGAGTTGGTGAAGTAGCCGCGGCCCGCGCCCACGCCGCCGCCGCCGCCTGAGCCCACACGGCTAAGGCCTGAATCGCCGCCGCCACCGCCGCCGCCACCGGTCGCTCCGCCGGCCCCGCCATTGCCGTCACCGCTACCCCCGGAGCCGGCCGACAGCGTGTTGCCGGTCGTGGGACTGACGTTCACGAACGCCCCGGCTGCCCCGTTGCTGCCGGTGCCGCCGCCGGCCACCGCCGAATTGCCAAACCCGCCGCCGCCCCCGCCGCCGTTGTCACCGCCGCCGATCGAGCCGTTGCCCCCCATCCCGCCGCCACCGCTGGCCAAACCGTTGCCGAAACTGAACGTCGATCCGCCGCCGATCGCCGCATTGTTCGCAAACGACACTCCACTGAGCGTGACCGAGGGAACGCTCAAGCCCAGGGCGGCGACGATCGGCTGGGGGTTATCGTTGGTCGTCCAGCCCGAATAACTGCCACTGCTCACAAAGATGCCGCCGCCGAGCCCGGCCCCGCCGCCGCCGCCGAGTCCGCCGTTGCCGCCGACGGCGTTGCCCCTTTTGATCGTGAGGTTGCTGATCCCCACCGTGCCGCCGGCGATGAAGAACGCCCGGTCGGCGTTCTGCATGTCGATCGTGAATCCGCCTCCCACGATGTTCACGTTGGCATTCACGATCCACTGGCTCGTGCCGGAGATGGTGCCGGTGAGCGTGATCGTGTTGAGCAGGCTCGGATTCGCGACGTTGTTGTTGAACGCGCCCGCGAGGGCCGTGGTGAGCTCAGCGGCGTTTGAAACGTCCCACGTCGTCTGCTGTGCTGCGGCCGGACGTACCGCCCCCAAAAGGGCCACGAGGCAGATGACGGACGCCGCGATGCTGCTACGCGTGATGAATCTCATGGTGAACTCGAGGATCTACGAGGAACGGCGCCGCCGCCGCGTCATCCAGCCGCCGCAGGCGAGGCCGGCCAGGGCCAGGGCGACGGTCGAGGGCTCGGGCACGGCGGTGACCGCGACAAAACTGCTCGAGGGCAGATAGTCGCCCGTGAAGTTGTCGAGACCCGCGGATGACGTGCGGTTGTAGTCGATCTCCCATTCCTGGCTGCCGACGGTGAACCGGTCGCCGTCGGCCAGTACCGAGCCGTTGTAGGTGAACAGGCCCCCGTTCCACGCGCCCGCGTAGTTGATCAGGGCGAAGATCGTCGTGTCGTCGACGAACGCCTGCGGCGTCGACGCGAGGTCCGTGAACGTCAGGATCGTCTCGTCGTTCAGATCGAGGTTCAGGCCGCCGTTGACGACAAGCAGGTCGGCCGCCGTGCCGAGGGCCCCGAGATTCGTGGAATCGACCTCGTACTCGAACGTGGACGCGGGCACGAACTCAGCCGTGCCCGAGAACGTGGTGGTTCCGACGGAGAGCGACGCGATGCTGTTGCCCGGGGAGAGGATGCCCGCCCCGTCAACGAGTACCGAGCCGCCAACCGCGCCCGAGCCGCCGAGCTCGCCACCGCCCTGCACGGTGACCGCCGTGCTGCCGAGGGCTCCGTTGACTGCCAGGCGGCTGCCCCCAGAGATCGTCGTAGCGCCGGTATAGACACTCGTGCCCGTGACGATGAGGTTGCCGCCACGCACCTCCAGCGACCCGCTCCCGCTGATCACGCCGGCATAGGTGCCGTCACCGTCGAAGCCAAACGCGACAATTCCTCTGTTCACGATCGGCCCCTGCAGGCTGGCCGCTGATCCGACCAGCGTGCCTGCGGCGACGATCGTGCCGCCCGAGTAGGTGTTCGCCCCCTCGAGATTCAGTTGCTCGGAACCGCTCTTGATGAGCGAGCCTGTGCCGCTGATCGTGCCGGAAAAGCTATAGTTGCCGCCATTTGTGACGAACTCGAGCTCGGCGTTGTTCACGACGTCGGTCAGAAGCGACTGCGACGTCGTGGCGACCAGCCGGCCGCCTGAAACGGTGGTGCCGCCGTCGTACGAGTTGGTGCCTGTGAGCGTGAGCGTGCCGCTGCCGATCTTCGTGAGCGTGCCGCCGACACTCGTGAGATCCGAGCCGAGGGTCACGCTCTGGCCGTTGGTGTCGACCCGGTACTGCTGGCTGGCCGCGGTCGAAAACCGCCCCGAGTAGTCGGTCGTGTTGCTGGCCGAATACTGCAGCGTGCCGCCGTTGAACGAGATCGTGCCGGTCGAGCCGAGGGCGTTCGCGGAGCCCAGGGCGAGCACGCCGGCGCCGAGCGTTACGCCGCCAGAGAAGGAGTTGTTTCCGGAAAGCGCGACGACGCCGTCCCCGATCTTCGTGAGGCTGCCCGAGCGTGCCGGCACCGACCTTCGTCAAGTTGCGGTTGAACTCGCCACCGCTCTGGGTCCAGTTGAGCGTCGTGCCGGCCTGGCTGACGTCGATCGCAGCGCGGGTCTGGCCGGCTTTGTTGGAAAAAAGTTGCTTGGTGACGCTCGTGCTGCCGCCGGTGTACCGCAGCGTGCCGGAATCGCCCGTATCCTGCTCGAATCCGAAGTAGCCAGTGCCGAGCTGGTTGAAGTCGCTGAACTGGAGCGTGCCACCGTAGACGCCCACTCCGCCCGTGGAGTTCGTCGTGCCCGAGAGGATGACCGTGCCAGCGTAGGTGGTGGCGCCATCGGGGCGATTGACGTGAAGCGTCGATGTGAAATTTCGAACGCCACTGAAGACCGCTGCACCGCCGGCGGCGGCGGCGAGGTCGAAGTTGTCGGTGCCGCCGGCAAAGTCGCCCGAAAACGTCACCGTGCCCGACGTGTTGAGGCCGCCGATCGTGCGCCGGCCGGACGAGCCGTTGCGGAGTTCGAGTTGCCGGGCGAACGTCGCGCCCGCCGTGTCGAGCCACACGGCGGCGTTGCCTGAACCGCCCGTGGAGCCGATCACCGGCCGGCCGCCCGTCATCGTGCCCGCGCCGCTGAACTGGAGCACGCCGTCGTCGACGAATACCGAGCCGTCGTTGCCGGAGCCGAACGTCAGTGAGCCGGTGACGAGAGCCCGCTAATTGGCCTGGATGTACATGGCGGGATCGGAGTCGCCACCCCCCTTGTTGACGTTACCGGCGAACGTGACCGTCCGCCGCGTCGAATCGGTGCCGGCCACGATCAGCGACCGGACACTGCTCGCCGAGTCGATGTACATGTCGGGCGACGTGATGACGAGGTCGCCGGCATTGAGGTTGATTTGGCTATTGGCGGTGTTGCGGAACGAAAATGCACTCACGCTGATCGTCTGCATATTCGTACTGTTCTGGAAGATCTGTTGCGTCCCGCTGCCGAGATAGGCACGGAACCCGAACGTGTTGCCGCCGAGCGTGAACGATGTGGCGCCGCCGGCGAAATAGATCTCGCCGACACTCAAATTCCAGTCACCCAGATTGTTGTTGGTCAGGGGGCGGCTCGTGCCCGAGAACACCAGCACGTTGTTGCCACCATCCGGATCGTTTCCGGCAGGCACGCCCGCGCCCGACCAGTTGCCGGAATCGCTCCAGTTGCTGGTCGTGCCGCCGCCGGTCCACGTGGAGACTTCTTGGGCGCGGGCCGTGACCGGCAGCAGGGCACAGAGAACCAGGACTATTGGAAGGCGGCGGATGAAACTCATGGCGTTACCCGTCGGCGAGGACGAAAACACGGTCTGACGAAGCCAAAGTACCGCGCGCCGAAGCCTTCCCCGCCGCACCAGGCCGAAAATGTGACGAATCCGGCACGAGCAGGGACGAATGCGGCACCAGCCCCTGCGCGCGAGGGGGAGGAGCTGATCGCGAGAGCGATATCGGTTGGCGGTGCCGCGAGGTGCAGACTGCCAGTCTGCACCTCCAGGGCGGGCGTGGTGCGCAACCCCGCAGCGCCGGGCCGAGCCTACGCGGCGCGGCGCACGAGCGTGCCGCCCGTCGCGGGTCGACCGACCTCCGTGGCGGCGATGGTCATCGCCTGGGCCACCACCTGGTGCATGTCGTAGTAATGGTAGGTGCCCAACCGGCCTCCGAAGATGACGTTGGAGGCGGTGGCAAGCTGCCAATAGCGTTGGAAGCGGGCCATGTTCGGCTCGTCGCGGATCGGATAGTAAGGCGTAGCGCCCTCGTGGTAGTCGGCCGGATACTCGCGTGTGATCACGCTATGCGGCAGCGAGGCCAGGCCCGCAAAGTGCTTGTGTTCGGTGATCCGCGTGAACGGCACGTCCCGCTCCGTGTAGTTCACGACCGCGGTTCCTTGGTGGTCGCCGGTGACGACCTCCTCCTCGAAGCGGAGCGACCGGTACTCCAGCCGACCGAACCGGTGATCGAAAAACTCGTCGATGCATCCGGTGTAGACCATGCGGGAGGCCATTCCGGCGAGGCGGCGGCGCTCCGCAAGACCATCGACTCCCGTCTCGACGCGGATCAGATCGTGATCGAGCATGTTCTCGACCAGCCGCGTGTAGCCACCCACGGGGATGCCCTGGAAGCGGTCACAGAAATAGCGATCGTCATAGTTCAGCCGGATCGGGATGCGGCGGACGATCGACGCGGGCAGCAGGCTCGGATCCCGGTTCCACTGCTTGGCCGTGTAACCCCGAAAAAAGGTCTCGTAGAGTTCCCGGCCCACCTGCGCGAGGATCCAGTCCTCGCACGATCGCGGCCGGTCGCACGGAATGCGCTCGCGTGCGAGGCGGGCCTCGACCTCGGCCGGCGTCGTCACGCCCCAGAGTTGGTGGAAGGTCAGCAGATTGACGGGGAACGACAGCAGTCGATTGCCGTGTCGCACGGCACAGCGGTGAACGTAGGCATGAAACTCACCGAAGCGATTGACGAACTCCCACACACGCTCGTCGTTCGTGTGGAAGATGTGCGGCCCATGGCGATGAACCTCGATGCCGCGGACGTTCTCCGTGAAGCAGTTGCCGGCCACGTGGGATCGACGGTCGACGACAAGCGATCGCCGACCGGCCTCCGCCGCCAGGCGGGAGAACACCGCCCCGAATAGGCCGGCGCCGACGACCACGTAGTCGAACGGCGGGTGCATGCAAACCTCGTGATCGAATCGCATGGGCGGCATGCGGATCGACACCGTCCGCACCGTCCACCCGTGGTATCGGCAGAACGAGCAGACCCTGTGCAGCGGCCGGCGCGGCCGGCGACTGGGCCATCTGGGCGATCTTCCGCAGGCTGCTGCTGTCAGCCGGCGTCCCCGCGGGCCGCCTGGATCGCGCGGCAGCGGGCCACGAGGTCGAGTCGATGCTCGAAAAAACCGGGCCTCTTCCAGGTCGCGATGCTCGGCTCGCTCTCGCTCGGGCACCGGCACAACCGCCCCACGCCATGAATGATCGCCGGGCCACGCCCCGCGAAGCTGAGCGGCACGTCCTCGCTCGACTTCAGCTCGGCGTTGTCGATGCCCAGCTGCGAGAGCATGTCGAAGTATGTCTCGACATGGTCATGGGTGTAGGCGAAGGCCCACATGAGCGTGTCGACAGGCACCGCTCCACGGGGTCGCTTCACGACCCGATAGGTGGCCTCGGCGGGCGGATCGCCCCACGTCTCCCCGCCGTAGCCGTGCACCGCATGCGGTGAGGCCAGCAGCCGCTCGAACAGTTCGCGGATCTGCCGTGACGACGGGAAGACGTCGTCGTCGATCGCCAGCACCCATGGTTCCGCGGCGGTTCGCGAGAGGTCGAACCGCACCGATGCCGGCGTCCGCCGCGGCTGCTGGACGAGGCGGATCCGCGGGTCACGGACATGAATCATCCGCTCGAGCGGCACGGCCGGGTCGTTGTTCGAGACGATGATCTCGGACACGAAATCGCATGCCAACGCCGCCGACAGGATGAGATCGATGTTCCGCGGCCTCGCGTAGCTCGGCAGGATGACCGACAGCCGCGCAGCATTCGCCGAACGGCACCGCCGGCCGAGACGAGTCGCGACCCTCCGGCCGATGTGCAGCAGCCGGTTTCGGGACCGCCTTACGAGCCCAATCGCACCGCGCACCGGCATGGGGACCTCCGAGACCGAGGTGGCTCCACCACGGGTTGCCGGGAGACTAGGCGTCGCGGTGCCACGGAGTCAACGAGGTCAGAGATGCGCGGCCCTCTCCGCCCGTCTTGGCCAAGCGCAGTCGGGAAATCGTTGCGGAGGCGCCGTAGACCGGGCTATCTTTACGCTATGACCTACGATCAGCTGCCCGACGAGTGGAAAGAATGGTTGAGCCTTTCTCCGTTGGTTCGATTCGCCCGCAGTGAGCGGATGTTGGTCGAGTACATCGCCATGGGAGGCAGCCTTGACCCCGACCCCGATCCGACAAGTCCTTTCGACATTCCAGAAGAGTGGCGTCCGGACCTTGCTCATGGGCGGGCAGGCCTGCGTCTTCTACGACGCGGCGCAGATTAGCAAGGACATCGATTTCCTGGTGCTCGCCGAACCGGACAACTTCGCCCGGCTCCAGGCAGCCCTCGCCATGTTGCAGGCAGACCGGATCGCCGTGCCGCCGTTCGACCCGGCGGCTCTGGCCCGCGGGCATGCGGTTCACTTTCGGTGTCGCGCACCAGGCGCGGAAGGCCTGCGGGTGGACGTCATGACCAGGTTGCGGGCGATGCCGGAGTTCACGGCTCTGTGGGACCGACGGACGACGCTCGTGGATGACGATGGCGTCGAGTATCACCTGCTCTGCATCCCGGATCTCGTGCAAGCGAAGAAGACGCAGCGGAGCAAAGACTGGCCGGTGATCGAACTGCTCGTCACGATCCATTATCGGGAGCATGCACATGCGGTCACGGAGGACCGTGTCGAGTTCTGGCTGCGTGAGGCCCGGACGCCTGAATTACTCGTCGAACTCTGCCAGCTGTTTCCGACCCGGGCTGCCGAGCTGGCGACAGACCGGCCGCTGCTTGGACTCGCGCGGGAGCCATCGCTCGACGACCTCCGCGCGGCACTCGACGCTGAAGTGCGGGCGGAGCAGGCCCGAGACCGTGACTACTGGCAGCCGCTCCGGCGCGAACTCGAACAGTTCCGCCGTGAGCACCGCGACCGCTAGACGACACCAGCATGCACATCGGCCTGAACTGCCCGGAGATCTCCGGGCACATGAATCCCATGACGACGCTCGGCCGTGAACTCCTCCGGCGCGGCCTGCCGATGATGGCGATCCTGATCACGAACGACCAGCCGGACGTGGCGCGGAGGCTCGAGTGGCTCGGGGTCGCCGAGGTGGTGTTGCCCGCCCTGCTGACCGTGTCGCGGCTGCGAACGGCGATCTCAACACGTGGGCCTCGCCGGCGGCTGGGTCATCCGATCGTCGCCACGACGTTTCGCAGATACCGCTCGAGGTCGGGGGGCAGGCCGGCCCTGATCGCGTCGTCCACCTGGCGGCGGAGCGCATCCACGCACTCGGCGGGCGTGGCCTCCGCCGGGAGGTCGATCACGGCGTCGAGTGACACGTGGGAGTCGCCGGTGAGAAAGCCAAACAGCTGGGCGAGCGACGCCAGCCGCGGATCGCCCGTCCGTGCGGCGGTGTCGTCGAGCAGAGTGCCCACGAGCGCGGAATTCAGCGAGAGCCGCCGCTGCACCTCCGCCGCCGTGGCCGCCCGGAAGCCCGACTCTTGTTTGAGTTCCTCGAACCGCACGCGATCGATCACAATCACCTCCAGATGGTTCGGCTCACGGGAAAGCACCGTGGCCACGGCCGGCTGCCCGCGCCACATCCCGATCTCGCCGAGCACCGTGGGCGCCGCCAGCGTGGCGACCTGACGCGGCTCCGCCGCGGCCTCCGCGGTGTGGAGCACCATGAGCGGAGCGGTGGCCGAGAGCACGACGTACATCTCGCCCACGCTTTCGCCCTGACGGATCAGCGGCTGGCCCGCGGCGAGGTCGATCGACCGCCGCTCGAGCGGCCGCGCCGCGACGCCAGCGTCGAGGGCATGGAGCAGGATCGCACCGATGAGGCGGTCGTCTACCTGATCGGATGTGTTGACGAACACGGCATCTTGATACGCCCGGTGGAGCGCAGCGACGTCCGGCCGCTCCCAGATCGCCCGGCGGTCCCGCGATCGTGCTTCGATCCCTGACGTCCGTGTTTCGGAAGCGAGCCGCCGCTGCCATTCGATCCGCTGCGGCTCGAGGTCGGCAGGAATCTCACCGCCGGGAAACAAATACTCCCGCGTCTCGGGATCGATGTGACGAGCGATATGTCCGGCCACGGTTTCAGCAGCGTGGGACGCGGTGACCGGCACGATCCGGCGGGCGATCTCCTGTGCCATGCGTCGCACCCGCGGCGAGGGCGGCCGGTCGCGGAGGTGCCGATCGAAGGCATCGCGAAACCGCTCGTGGGCGGCGAGGTCGCCGGGCATGCGGGTGAGCCCGGCGAGGCCCGCCACTTGATAGAGCACCACGCAGATCGGCCAGGCCAGGTCGCGGCCCTGTCGGCTGCCGGACGGCAGACCGCAGAGTTCCAGGCCGCGGCGAATCGACTCGATGAAGGCGGTGGCCACATAGGCGAATTCGGCCTCGTAGGCGTCGATCACCCGCACCCGGTCGTCTGCCTCAGGCCGGCAGACGCCCGCAACGTGGTGTCGCAGATTGACCAGCCGCACGAGTTCCCGCACGTCGGCCCCCGACCGCGGCAGCGCGAATGTGCCGACGAAAAAGTCGTTCGTGCCACTGATCCGCTCCCCGGAGCGGAAGTGGCCCTCGTTGCGGTACGACGTGGTGACGATCGCGCTGACGAACAGCGTGCGATAGATGCCGCCCCAGGCGAAGCCCATCGCATCTCGGGAGAAGCGATGGCCATGGACGAGCAGGTTGCGGAGGGTGCAAAACCTGCGCGTGAGTTGCCAGCCCGCCTGCCGGCGAATCGAATCCCATTCCTGCTCGGCGACCGCCGGAATGCTCACGATGTCGTCGGCCGCCAGATAGTCGTCGAGCGTGCCGCAGCGGGCTGGCGAAATCATGGCGATCGGTGCCGCGGGGGCTCGGGTCGGTTAGATTGATGACAGGAAGGAGACGACTCGCGCGGGTGCGGAGATTCTCGCCCGTCCACTGCATCCGCACAACACGAAATACCCGTAGACCAAGGCCGGCTCATGCCACGTGTCGAGATTCTCGTCGTCAGCTATCTCGGGGATCGCGACTGGCTGGTGCATTGCCTCAACTCGGAGCGACAGTTCTGCGCGGGATTCAGTGGCGTGACCATGCTCGTGCCCGAAGTCGAGCGGGCAGCATTCGCGTCGTTCCGCGAGTCGCAGGGTGTGCGACTCGCCTGCTACGACCGGCAGCCAGACCCCGTCCTCTGGCACCTGGATCATCAGCGCACGAAAAGCCGCGCCGACGTGGTCTGCCCGGAGGCGGACCTCATCCTGCACGTCGATTCGGACTGCGTGTTCATCGACCGCGTGACGCCGGACGACTATTGCCTGGGTGGTCGCCCGGTTCACGTGGTCAAACCATACTGGACGTTCAAGTCGACGCCTCCCCCATGGCGAGCCTGCACGGAAGCGGCCGTGGGCTGGGCGGTTCACCATGAGACCATGTGCCGGCTTCCGATCCTGCACTGGCGTGACCTGTATCCCGCCTTGCGGCGAGATCGACTCGCAGGCCACGATTCCGATCGCGGCGTGTCCGGCCGAGGCGAGCGCCGGCGCTCGCCGCACCGCGCGTGCGAGGTCGTCGGCATCGGCCGTGCATGAGACTGCCACGACGATGTGCACGACCTGCTCGGCACGCTTGGCGACGGCGATGACATCGGCCCGCATCAGGTCGGCGAGTTCCGCTTCGGGCAGCCTTCCCTCGAGGCTCTCGGCAAACGCGGCTCGATCCAAGACCCGGCACTTGCGAAACTCGCGGCCCAGAAAGGCCGGCAGATTCTTCGCGACTTTGTCTTCCAGCATGTGACCATCAAGGCGATCGAGCCGAATCAGCATCAAGGGTCGGATCGGTGCCAACCCAACGCCGTGAGACCTCGGTTCGGATTCGTACAAGCCCAACGCCGTGGGGCGTGGGGTGCCTCACTCGACGAGCGCCTTGAAGACCGCGTCGGCGGCGTCCTTGGAGAACTCGATGTTCAGCCGGGTCCAGACGTCGTCCGGCAGGCCCAGGCCGGCGCCGTTTTTGTCGGCGTCCATCGCCCGCAGTTGCAGCGAAAACTCATGCGCCCGCGGGTCGGTGAGCCTCGCAAACTCCCGTCGGAGCGTCCCGTAGCCGCCGATTGATCATCTGCGAAATAGCGAGGATCGCAAGTAAAAACCCGCAGAGGCCAAAAAAAGCCCGCAGGGTCCATGGCGGACCCTGCGGGCATACAAAGAAGTGGCGGGGGTAGGATTCGAACCTACGACCTCGAGGTTATGAGCCTCGCGAGCTACCGGGCTGCTCCACCCCGCGTCAGTGTGCGGTGAGAATCGAGGCGGCTCCGCGAGATGCTCTCCCGCGAAACCGACGGCTCAGTGATAATAGCCTACGGTTCGCGGCAAGAGAAGCAGAGGCTGCTCCGGCCCGCGAAATTGGTCGTTTCGAGAGCGTGACCACGCATGAAGCCGCCTCCCCATCAGCCGGTTCCCCCGCCGGGCGACGGCATGCCGCAGGGCCCGGGACGCCGGCCACTGGTGGGTGGGCTCCCGTGGGAGCAGGCGGCGCCACCGCCATCGTCATCCAGGCCGCAGCCCGCCCGGCAGCCGGCGACCGTCGGTCGGAAGCACTGGCTGTCGAACTACCTCGGCGACGAGGACGTGGCGGCGGTGCTCGAGTGGCGGGCGAATGCCTGGGCGCGGGCGAAGGCGTGGGTCCGCGAAAGCCCCGCGCTCGCGGTGAGCCTCGCGGCCCATCTCGTCGTGCTCCTCGCGCTCGCCCTGTTCATCGTGCGGGCGGAGCGAGACAAGACGATCTCCCTCGACATGACGTTTACCCCGGCGACCGAGGTCGAGGCGCCGCAGCCGGGTGAAGACCTGGCCCCGGTGACACTCGAAGAAGCAAAGCCCGAGGAGGTGAAAACGGAGCAGCCGGCGGTCGAAGATCCCGCACCCGAGCCCGAGCCGCCGCCCCCTGCGGCGGTCGCCGATGCGCCGGGCGCGGAGCCCGTGGAGGCGGCCTCGCAGGCGACGGCGATCACGACGCTGCTCGACGGGCGAAACGAGGGGAGCCAGGCCAAGCTCGTGAAGGCGTTCGGCGGCAGCGACGCCACCCAGGCGTCCGTCGCGCGGGCCCTCGGGTGGCTGGCCCGCCACCAGGACAAGAAGACGGGGCTGTGGAGCATCCAGGGCCCATACCTCGACGGCGGATCGCAGGAGAACCAGCTGGCTGCCACCGCGATGGCGCTGCTCGCGTTCCAGGGAGCCGGCCACACCACGACTGCGGGGCAGTATCGCACGGCGGTGAAGAAGGGTTGGAAAGGCCTGCTCGCCAAACAGCAGCCCGACGGCCAATTCGACGTGGAGCCGATGCCGAGCCATCACTCGCTCTACTCCCACGCCCAAGCCACGATCGCGATCTGCGAGCTCTACGGCATGACCAAGGATGCTGCCTATCTCGAGCCGGCCCAGCGGGCGCTGGCGTTTGCGACCCGGGCTCAGGGGCCCAATGGCGGCTGGCGATACGAACCGGGAAAGCCTGGCGACATGTCGGTCACCGGCTGGTACATCATGGCCTTCAAGAGCGCCGAGATGGCGGGCATCGAGTTCCCCACCGCGACGCTGGAGGGCATCGGCCGCTTCCTCGACACGGTGGCGGTCGACGACGGCAAGCGGTTCGGCTATCGGCTCGAAGCGGTCACTGATTCCGGCGATGACGACGATCGTGAGGCGTTGAATCGGCAGGCCGGTCCCGTGACGGCGGCCGTGACGGCCGAGGGCCTGCTCGCCCGGCAATACCTGGGGTGTCCACGGCGTGACCCGCGGCTCATCGGCGGCGTGGAGCTTCTGCTCGAGGCGAACCGCATCGATTTCGCCGGGCAGAAGGACGTCTATGCCTGGTACTACATCACGCAAGTGGTGCATCACCTCGGGGGCGAGCCCTGGGACCGGTGGAACAGCGTGATGCGCGACGCGGTGCCGGAGGCCCAGGTGCAGCGGGGCCGCGAGGCGGGCTCGTGGGACCCGGCCCTCGACAAGTGGGGGCCATGGGGCGGCCGCCTGTACATGACCTGCTTCTGCACCTTCATGCTCGAGGTCTACTACCGCCACCTCCCGCTGCACGCCGACGCCCAGTGACGCCGCGGTCCACGGCTACTGGCTGGAGCCGCTCCACTGGCGGAGTGCTTCATAGGCGACGATCGCGGCGCAGTTGGAGAGGTTCAGGCTTCGCACCTGCGGCCGCGACGGGATGGTGAGTAGCCGATCGGCCAGCGGCGTCGTGAGTGACCGCGGCAGGCCGGTGGACTCACGGCCGAACACGAGCACGTCGCCTCGGCGGTAGCTGACCGACGTATACGACCGCACGGCCCGGGCGGAGAAGAGCCACTGGTCGCCGGCGTTGGATTCCCGCAGCCGCGTCTGCAGGTGGTCCCACGAGTCGGCCACCTCCCACTCCAGTTCGTCCCAGTAGTCGAGCCCCGCCCGCCGGAGGTGGTAGTCATCCACGGCGAACCCCAGCGGCTTCACGAGCCACATCTTGGCGGCGACGGCCACGCAGGTGCGGCCGATGTTGCCGGCATTGGGGGGAATCTCCGGCTCGTGGAGAACGATATGAAGAACGGGGTCGTAGCGCATGGGCGTTCGCCGGCGGGGGGAGGTCTGCTATTGTTTGGGTGTCGAAACGCCGACGAAAAGTCCGGCGGTCAAAGTGTCGCGTGAGGAGCGGACGTGGTCGAGTTGAAGCGAAATCCGACGCGGGCGGTGCGGATCGGCCGGATCACCATCGGGACCGGCCACCCGATCGCCCCCCAGAGCATGACGGCCACCCACACCCAGGACGTCGAGGCCACGCTGGCCCAGGTGAACGCCCTGCACGCCGCCGGCGCCGGCGTGGTGCGGATTGCGGTGGACTCCAAAAAGGATGCCGCGGCCCTCCCCGCGATCCGGGCCGGCACGGCGGCCAACCTGGCGATCGACCTCCAGGAAAACTACCGCCTCGCCGTCGAGGTGGCCCCGCATGTCGACAAGCTGCGGTACAACCCCGGCCATCTCTACCACCACGAGCCGACCAAGCCCTGGCAGGAGAAGGTGAAGTTCATCGCCGACGTGGCCGCGGCCAACGACTGCGCCCTGCGGGTGGGCGTGAACTGCGGCAGCGTCGATCCCGCCAAGAAGGAGCAGTTCGCAGAGAACGACTCGATCGGCCCGATGCTCGCGAGCGCCTTCGAGCACTGCGAGCTGCTCGACTCGCTCGGCTTCACCCGCTACTGCGTGTCGCTCAAGGACTCCGACCCGCAGAAGGTGATCGAGGTCAATCGCCGGTTCGCCGAGGTGCGGCCCGATGTGCCGATCCACCTCGGCGTGACCGAGGCGGGCATGCCGCCGGACGGCATCATCAAGACGCGGATCGCCTTCGAGCAGCTCATCAGCCGCGGCATCGGCGACACCGTCCGCGTCTCGCTCACCGTGCCCAATGCCGACAAGCCGCAGGAGATCGCGGCCGCCAACGCGATCCTGGCCGACATCGCGGCCGGCCGCGTGCGGAGCGTGGTCGATTACGGCCTCTCGTCGCTCAACATCATCTCCTGTCCGAGCTGCTCGCGGGTCGAGAACGAGGCCTTCATCGAGCTGGCCAAGCAGGTCAAGGAGATGACGGCCTACGCCAGCGACCACAAGATCACGATCGCCGTGATGGGCTGCCGGGTGAACGGCCCGGGCGAGACCGACGACGCCGACCTCGGTCTGTGGTGCGGGCCGACGCACGTGAATCTCAAACGGCGGAGCACGGAGCTCGGCGCGTTTCCCTACGACGAAATCCTGCCGAAGCTGCGGGCCGAGCTCGACACGATCATTGCGGAGCGGTCGTGACGGCACAGTTGCAGATCATCGACGCGGCCGGCGGCGCGTGCAGTGCCGGCACGACGGTCATGCCGGCGGTGCTGCCGGTCGATCCGGCCACCTGCCGCGGCACGTTCGCGATGGTGAGCCTCGGCTGCCCGAAGAACCTCGTGGACAGCGAGCGGATGCTGGGGCTCCTGCGGGAGGACGGCTGGCAGCTGGTGGCCGATCCGCAGGGCTCCGACCTCGTGGTTGTGAACACCTGCGCCTTCATCGACGCGTCGCGGGCCGAGTCGTATGCAGCGATCAACGAGATGCTCGACCTCAAGAAGGCCGGGGCCACGCGGGGTGTGATCGTGACCGGCTGCCTGGCCGAGCGGCAGAAGGAGGCCCTGCTCGACGAACTGCCGGGGGTCGATGCCGTGATCGGCGTCTTCTCCCGCGACGAGATCGCCCGCACCGCCGAGCGGCTCATCGGCCGGCTCGGCGAGCAGCGGAGCGTGTTTCGGCCGGCTCCGGCCCGGGCCCTCGACGACTCGGGCCGGATGCGGGTCACGCCGCGGCACATGGCCTACCTGAAGATCTCCGAGGGCTGCGACCGCACCTGCACCTTCTGCGCGATCCCGAAGATGCGGGGCAAGCATGCCACGAAGCCGATCGAGGAGGTCGTTCGCGAGGCCCGCGAGCTGGCCGCCGACGGGGTGAAGGAACTGGTGATCGTCGCCCAAGACACGACCTACTACGGCATGGATCTCTACGGGGAGCCGCGGCTCGTCGAGCTGCTGGAGGCGGTGGAGCAGGTGGAGGGGATCGAGTGGATCCGCCTCATGTATCTCTATCCGCTTCACTTCACCGACCGGCTCGTCGATCACATCGCCGCCAGCACGAAGATCGTGCCCTATCTCGACATGCCGCTCCAGCACGCCAGCGACCCCGTGCTCAAGCGGATGCAGCGACGGGTGAACCGGGCCGCGACTGAAGAGCTGCTCGCGAAGCTCCGGGGCCGGATTCCGAACCTCGTCCTCCGCACGACCTTCATCACCGGCTTCCCGGGGGAGACGCGGGAGCAGTTCGAGGAACTGGTGGAGTTTGCCCGGCAGTGGCGGTTTGAGCGGGTGGGTGTGTTTACCTATTCGCTCGAGCCCGACACGCCCGCCGCCCGGCTCGACGGCCACATGCCCGACGAGGAGAAGCAGGCCCGCCGCGACGAACTGATGCGGGTGCAGCAGCGGATCGCCCACGAGCACGCCCAGCGGCAGGTGGGCCGCGTGCAGCCGGTGATCATCGACCGGCAGAGCGAGGAGCGGGAGGACGTCTGGATCGGGAGGACCGCCGCCGACGCGCCCGACATCGACTGCGTGGTCTACGTCACGGCCCCCGGGACGTCGGCTGCGAAGCCGCTCACGGGACGGATCATCCCCGTGGAGATCGTGGCGGCCAGCGGCTACGACCTGGCAGGTGTGCCGGTGGAGGGCTGATGGCCTCTGACCGCGTGCTGACCGTGCCGAATCTGTTGTCGCTCGCGCGGCTCGCGCTGGCGATCGTGCTCTTCGTGGTGATGGAGCGCGGGGCGTGGGGACCGGCCACGTGGCTGTTCGTGGTCGCGGCTTCGACCGACTGGGTGGATGGCTGGTATGCCCGACGGTTCGGGCAGGTGAGCCGGCTGGGGCGGATGTTTGATCCGCTGGTGGACAAGGTGATCGTCTGTGGGGCGTACGTGTTGCTCGCGGAGCGGGGCGAGGCGTCGGCGATCGCGCCGTGGATGGCCGTCGTCGTGATCGTGCGGGAGCTCGTCGTCACGGCGGTGCGGGCCGAGATGGAGCGGATCGGCGAGGACTTTTCGGCTGGGCCGGCGGGCAAGCTCAAGATGGTGCTGCAATGTCTGGCCATCGGGCTGGAGCTGGCGGCGCGGGCCTGGCCGGAGCTGGCGTTTGGCGGGATCGCCCTGCGGCCCGCGGCGAGCGTCGTCGCCTGGGCGGCCATCGTGGCCACGGTCTGGTCGGGCCTGGAGTATCTGCTGCGATGCAGGGTGCTGATCCGGAGCCCGTGACGACCGGCGAGTGGCTGGAGCCCGGGCCACTCGCGCTGGCGGCCGGCGCCGTGGCGGCGAGTGCATGGGTGGTGACGCTCGTGTGGAGCCGCTGGCGGCGTGGCGAGCCGCTCGTGGCCTGGCGGCCGCACGACGCGGTGCCCTGGACCGGGGCTGACGTGGCGGCTGTGCTGCTTGCCTATCTGCTCGGGGCTGGCCTCGGCCAGGATCTCGTCGGCGAACCGGCCTCGCTCGTGCGCCGGCTGGCCGTCCACTCGGTGGCGCTGGCGGCGGCCGTGGCGTTCGGCGTGGCCGTGCTGCGGGCCCGTGGAGCCACCTGGGACTTGCTCGGCTTCCGCGGCCGCTGGCCCGATGATCTGCGGCTCGCCGCGGCGGCGATCGGGCTGCTTGTGGCGCCGCTTCTGGCCCTCGCCGGTCTGCTCGATCAGCTCGTGCCCTACCGGCATCCGCTCGTCGATCTGCTCGCGGAGCGGCGGGATCCGGTGGCCCTGGCGGTGGTCATCGGCTCGGCGGTCGTCGCGGCCCCGGTGGCCGAGGAGTTTTTCTTTCGCCGGGTGCTTCAGGGCTGGCTCGAGCGGCGGCTGCCCGACGGAGGCTGGACGGCCGTCGTGCTTGCCGCGGCTGCCTTCGCCCTCGCGCATCAGGGCCAGGGGTTGGCCTACGTGCCGCTGTTTCCGTTTGGCATCGTGCTCGGCCTGATCGCCCGGCAGACGGGGTCGATCGTGGCCTGCATTCTCGTGCATGGGCTCTTCAACGCCATCAGCGTGGGAATCCTGCTCCTGACGTGAGCCCGGAAATTCGTCTGGTCGGCCGGGCGGGGAGTCGCGACAATCAGCGGGGTCATGGATGACAAACCCCAGAAACCCAAGCGGCGGCGGACGCTGCTGACGAACGTCGGCGACCTGGCCGCCTACGCGGCCGTGCGGGTGGCGATCTGCACCGTGCAGGCATTGCCGCGGCCGCTCTGCGAGCGCGGGGCGCGGCGGCTCTCCCACGTGCTCGCCAACCGGCTGCGGATTCGCCGCGACGTCGTCCGCGACAACCTCCGGCTCGCCTTTCCGGCATACACCGTCGAGCAGCGTCGCGAGACGGCCAGAGCGATGTGGGAGCACCTGCTGCTGATGGTGGTCGAGATCGCCCATGCCAATCGGGTGATCCACAAGACGACCTGGCGGAAGCACCTCCGCATCCACGGCATGAACGAGTTTGTTCGCACCCTGTGGCTGGAGCGGCCGAAGGTGATCCTCTCGGGCCACTACGGGAACTTCGAGATCGCCGCCTACCTGTTCGGCCTGTTCGGATTCCGGATCTTCTCGGTGGCCCGCGAGCTCGACAATCCGTGGCTCGACCGGTTCGTCACCGAGTTTCGAGAATCGCGGGGGCAGGTGATCCTGCCCAAGAAGGGGAGCGCGCCCGACGTGGCCCTCGTGCTCGACGAGCGGGGGGCGATCGGCCTTCTCGGCGACCAGGCGGCCGGCCCCAAGGGCTGCTGGGTGGAGTTCTTCGGCAAGCCCGCGAGCGTCCACAAGGCGATCGGCGTGTTCGCCCTCTCGGCCGAGGCCCCGGTGATGGTCTGTTCCGCCACGCGGCGGGGCGGCCTCTTCGACTACGACCTGCGGATCGACGGCACGGCCGATCCCGCCGCCGGCGGCCCCGAGACGGCGGGGATCAAGGAGCTCTCCCAATGGTACACCTCGATCCTCGAGCAGGTGATCCGGCGGAAGCCGGCCCAGTATTGGTGGGTCCACCGTCGTTGGCGGGGCAAGCCCGGAAAGGCTACAGTCAAGCGTCCGTCGCCTGACCGTCATGCGGCGGCCTGACATTCCCGCCCGCCCGCCGTCGCCATGTCCGAGTGGATCGAGATCGCCACCGCGGACGAATGCCCGCCCGGCAGGAGCATCGAGCGGGTGGCCGGTGATCGGATGATCGCCCTGGCCAACGTGGACGGCCGGTGGCACGCGATCGACGGCCTCTGCCCGCATCAGGGCGGCCCGCTCGGCACGGGCGTGCTCTGCGGCACGGTGCTGACCTGCCCCTGGCATGGCTGGCAGTTCGACGTGGCGACCGGGCGGCACACGATCTCGGCCACGATGCGGCAGGCTGTGCACGAGGTGCGGGAGGAGCAGGGGCGGATCTACGTGCGGCTCGCGGCCGGAGCGGAGCCCGGCAGATGATCGAGTTTCGCTGCTTTCGCAACGACGACCCGCCCCGGCTGGCCGAGATCTGGCGCACCGCCGACCTCGGCCCGAGCGCGATGCAGCCGATGACCGCGGCCCTGCTGGAGGCGGCCGTCTTTTCCAAGCCCTACTTCGACCGCCACGGCCTGTTCGTGGCCGTCGACGACGACCGGGCCGTCGGCTTCGCCCATGCGGCCTTCGGCCCGAATGCCGAGCGGTCCGCACTCGACACCTCGAAGGGCACGACGCTGCTCGTGGTCGTGGTGCCCCATGCCGAGCACGAGGCGATCGCGGCGGGACTGATCGAGCGATGCGAGGGCTATCTCGCCAGTCGTGCGGCGACGGTGATCCTCGGCGGCGGGGCGCCCGATCTCGGCGGCTTCTATCTCGGCCTCTACGGCGGCTCCGACGTGCCCGGCGTGCTCGACTCTTCGGGGGCGATGCAGGGGGCGTTTCAGCGGGCCGGCTACGAGGCGGCCGACCGGATCGCCGTGTTGCGGCGGCCGCTGGCCGGGTTTCGACCGCCGGTGAACCGGCTCCAACTCGCCATCCGCCGCTCCACGACGCTGAGGGTCGTGGACGAGCCCTCGCGGCGAAGCTGGTGGGAGGCGGCGACGACCACGGGGCTAACGCTGCGGCGCTACGTGCTCCGCAATCAGGCCGAGGAATTGCTGGGCAGTGCCACGCTGTGGGACATGGAGCCCTTGGCCTCGGCCTGGGGCGTGATGGCCGCGGGTCTGATGCACGTGGACATCGAGGGGCCCCGCCGCCGGCAGGGGCTCGCCAGCTACCTGGTGGCCGAGGCGATGCACGACCTCGCGAACGAGGGGGTGTCGCTCGTGGAAACGCACGTGTCGCAGAGTAATGCGGCCGCCATGAGCCTGTTCGAAAAGCTCGGCTTCCAGGCCGTCGAGCACGGCACCCTGTTTCGCAAGCCGTAGACGCCGCGCAGCGAGTCGGTGCAGACTGGCAGCCTGCACACGGTGGCGCCAGCGAACGACATCGCGGTGGCCAAACGGCGTCGCCACCCGCAATCCGCAGAGTACCACTCTGCGACTCCATGCGGCTGGAAAAACGGCTACGGGTTGGACGCGAGTCCCGACTCGCCCGCGAGCGATTCCACGTGGGCCCTCACTGCCGCAGTGAGATCCGCGGGCAGGCCCGGCGTGTTCCGCAGCCGGAGCGAGAGCGGAGGTGTCGTCGCATCGCGCCGCACGTCGGCCAGATACTCCTGTACGACCGTGCGACGATCCGGCGCGGCGAGCAGCCAGTGCACCCAGCACCAGGCCTCGGCGTAGTGGTCTTGGGAAAGCTCCGCGGCGGACGTGATCGCCTCCAGCTTCTGCAGGTCGGGCTGCCAGGTGCCCTCGATGAGCCGGCCGGCCAGGTGGGCCACGTGGGCCGCATGCTCGCCCCCCTGCGCCCGCGGCAGTTCGAAGTATTCGGCGATGCCTTCGTCGAGCCAGAGCGGCACCGCCGGCGCGACCGCATGCACGTAGCCGTGCGTGGTCTCGTGCCGCAGGTCTTCGGCAACGCGATCCTGCCAGGCCGCGAACACGGAGAGCGACGTGTCGGTCTCCACGAAGAAGGCACGCCGGGCCGGAAAGCCCGGGAAGCGCTTGGCGACGAACTCGTCGTAGCGGGTCGGACTCTCGAAGAGATACAGATGCACGGGCTCGTCGGAGATCGGCAGGCCGAGCGTCTGGCTCACGTCCACTCGCAGCGACTCCAACTCGCGGATCAGGCGATGCTGATGGGCCACCGGAAAGTCGGCGTGGATCACCAGTTGGCCCGCGGTGACTTCCGAGCGGCCCGGCATGTCGTCAGGGCCGAGCCAGGGCAGGGCCACCGCCTGCTGCAGCGACCGCACCTGCGGCGCGAGCGGATCGACGCCCACGAAATGCACGCAGCCAGCGGCGCAGACCACCAGGCAGCAGCAGGCTGCACGGCAGAGAAAGCAGGCCGCGGTGGTGGGGGCAGGGGGCCGCATCGGAGCCGGATGCTAGTGGCCCCGCCCGGCCGCTCCAAGGTCAGTGCCGGCAGGGGTCAGTGCCGGAGGGCGATTCGGCGGCCTGTGCAGGCCGCGGGGCCAGTTCAACCAGCAGGCCGGCGAGCGATTCCGCGGCCAGTGGGCGGCCGAGAACCGCCCGGGCGCCGGCGGCGAACGCCGCCAGGCTCGTGTCGCTGCGTGGAAACGAATCGAGCAGCACGACGGCCAGGCCCGGCTGCTGAATCGTGAGCATGCGGAGCCAGGTGAGCGCGTCGGCCGTGATCTGCTCGACATCCCAGACGACGAGATCGGCGGCCACGTCGAGCCGCGGCCGCCCCACCATCCGCTCGACGACGGTCGCGCCGGTCGCCGCCAGCAGGGCCCCCACGCCGTCGAGATCCACCGCCCGGCGGGCAGCCACGCCCACACGCAGCGACTCCCCCTCGCGCCGGGCCGCACCCCGCAGGCCGGCCGCAGCCTCGAGGACGCGATCCTCCCGGCGGGACGCCGCCGGCAGGCCGAGCACCCCGGGACGTCCGGCGTCGAGGTCGGCAAACCAGGCCGCGAGCCGCAGCGGCAACTCGTTCCACGACACCTCCTCGACGCCCGGCAAGGCGGGGCCGCTGCGACGCCGGCCATCCGCGAGCGGCGTGCAGACCGATACGACCGGCGCGAGCGGCCAGCATCGCGACACGGCCACGGCATCGGCGAGCGTCCAGCGGCTCGGCATGTCGCTGGCGAGCACGGCCAGCACTGGCCACGGACCCGCGCCCGGATCGATCCGAGCCGACAGTTCGCCCGGATGGTCGGCCTCGATCATCACGGCGCGGCCCGCCACGCCCTCGCGGGCCCATGCGAGTTCCGGCGAGCGTGCCGTTCCGATCCAGGCCACGATGCGACCGGAGGCAGCGGGCAGCAGCGAGGGGTGAGTGGCGAGCATGCAGAAAGGCCTCGGCCGCGACGCGGATGACGGTCGTCAGATTCGGTGCCAGCCGGAATTTTGTCCAGCCTGGCGGCAGGCTTCGCGTGCCGCACCGCAGGGGGGTGGGCAACGTGGCGGCGGGGTTCTGGCAAGCGGGGCAAGGCCGCAGGCGGCGTGGCGGCGTCGCCACGAAAGACGATATTGACCGGGTTTGGTCGCTGCGGACAATGCCCGCCTGTCGCATTCAAGGACGAGTGCGACGGGACGATCGTGTGAGTGGCAGGAGGCCATCATGACGCCGAACGACGATGCCCGCGGGCTGCGCAGCCGCGGTGTGGTTCTCTCCCGCATCCTGCCGCAGTCGCGGTTTTTCGCCGGTGACGACATCGTGGCCCGGGCAATCACCGACGATGCCGCCCGCTGCCGCACGGGCGACGTGTTCGTCGCCCGCATGACGAGCGACGGGGATGGGCATGACGAGGTGGTGGAGGCGATCGCCCGCGGCGCCGCCGGCGTGATCGCCGAGCGGATGGTGCCCACCGCCGGCCGGCCGCTCGCCCTCGTGCCCGACACCGACTGGGCCTACGCCCGACTCGCCCACGCCCTCGCCGGCGATCCGGCCCGCGAGATGCGGGTGATCGCCATTACCGGCACCAGCGGCAAGACCACCACCGCCTGGCTGACGGCCGCCGTGCTCGCGGAAGCGGGGCTCCGCGTGGGCGTGCTCTCCGACCTGGGCTGCCTCGACGCCGAGGCGACGACGCCCGAGCCCGACGACTACGCCGACCCCCGGGTCTTCGCCCGGTGGCTCGCCCGGCTCGCCGACGGGGGCGCGAGTCACGTCGTGGTCGAAGTGTCGAGCCGAATGCTCGCCGCGCAGGCGCTCGCGGGCGTTCCGTGCGACACCGTCGCGGTGACGAACATCGGCACAGCGCACCTTGACGAGCACGGCACCCTCCAGGCCTACCGCAGGATCAAGGGGCGAATCCTCGACTCGCTGGCCGACGGCGGCTGCCTCGTGGCCGACGGCGATGGCGGGCTGGACCGGCTGCTGGCCCGCGCCGCGCGGCTCGACCGCGACGTGAGCTGCCTCACCGTCGGCCTCACGCCGGCCTGCGACCTGCGGGCCCGGGCCATCGAGCGGAGCCTCCACGGCCAGACGTTTCTGCTCTCCGCGGGCGGACAGTCGTTGCCGGTGCACGTCGACGCGCCCGTCACGTCGTTCGCCCGCAACGCGCTGACCGCGGCCGCGATCGGACTGCGGCACGGCCTGCCGCTGGAGCGGATCGTCGCCGGACTCGAGGCCGCGGGCAGCGTGGCGGGCCGTATGGAGCGGCTCGATCGCGGTCAGGACGTGCCCGTGTTCATCGACGCGCCGTCGAGCGGCCACGCGCTGCGGGCCACGCTCCGCAGTCTCCGCCGGCTGACGCACGGGCGGCTGGCGGTGATCGCCGACGAGCGGGCCGTGGACCAGGTGGGCCGGGCCGCCTTCGATCAGGCGGTGTTTCGCTGGTGCGACCAGTCGGTGGTGGCGCCGCCCACGATGATGGATGACGAAAACCTGCACCCAGGGCAGGCCGATCTGGCCGCCTATGCGGCGATCGACCGGCTGCTGTCGCGTTCGGCGGCGAAGGACTGCGTGCTCGTGATCGGCGATCCGGCCACGGCGGGCCCGGGGCCGGGACGGCCGGTGGGGGCGGCGTCGCTGCCGCGGGTGATCGACGGCTGGCTGCAACTCGCCCATCCGCCACGGCCCGTCGGCCGGCGGCGGGCGGCCTGACGAACCGCGCGGCGGGCCGCTCGGATGGACGCGGGACCGCCGGGTGCGGCACAATCACGAGCCGCGGGCCGTGCGGCCCACGTGTCACGTCTCTGGAAGTGTTGATTCATGAGCAAGCGCGGTCAGGCAGCGACGAGGTCCGATGTGGCTCCGACGGCCGACGGGGGCCGGCACGGGGCCACGCCCTTCGATGACTTGGGCGTGGCGGTGTCGTGTCGCGAGCCGTTGGCCCACCACACGTGGCTCGGCCTCGGAGGCGAGGCCCGGTTTTTCTGTGAGCCGGTCGACGTCGAGGCGCTGGCCCGCGTGATCCGTCGCTGCCACGAGCAGGGCATCCCGGTGAAGGTGATCGGCGGCGGCTCCAACGTGCTCGTGTCGGCGGCCGGTGTCGCGGGGATGGTGGTGCGGCTGTCGGCCCCCGCTTTCTGTGGCATCGACGTCGCGCCGCCGAGCCTGCGGGCGGGCGCCGGCGCGAAGCTCGTGCATGTGGTCTCGGCCGCCGTGCAGGCGGGGCTCTCCGGGCTCGAGACGCTCGTGGACGTGCCGGGCACGGTGGGCGGCGCCCTCGTCGGCAATGCCGGCGGCAAGGGGGGCGACATCGGCGAACTCGTGGCCGACGTCACCGTGATGCTCGCCGACGGCACCGTGGAGACCCGCGACGGCTCCCGACTCGCCTTCGAGGCCCGCTGGAGCAATCTCGACGACTGCATCGTGCTCGGCTGCCGGCTCGATCTCGACGCCGAGCCGGCCGACTTGCTCACGAAGCGGATGCAGAAGCAGTGGATCGTGGGCCGCTCCGAGCAGCCGAGCGGCACGCGGAGCGTGGCGATGATGTTCAAGGATCCGCTCGGCATGACTGCCGAGTCGCTCGTCGTGCAGGCTGGCGCCCGCGATCTCCGGGTGGGGGGCGCGGCCGTGTATGGACCGCATGCAAACTACGTGGTGGCCGGGCCGCAGTGCACGAGCCAGGACGTGCGGGCGCTCGTCGAGCAGGTGCGGGCCCGCGTGCGTGACGCGGTCGGCGTCGATCTCACGCCGCAGATCGAGGTCTGGTGAGCGGCCCGATCTCGGCGGCTCGTTCTCGCTTGTTGGCTCGTGACCGATGAATGCACCACCGCGCCGCCGTCCGCCGCTCGATGAGACCCCCCGGCCTGCGCCCGTGGCCGAATTCCTGGCCGCCCATCGGGCCGGACTCGGGGCGATCGCCGTGATCGCGGCAGCTGCGGTGGGGGGCTGGCAGCTCTGGGAGCGATCGGCCGACGCCGTGCGGGCCAACGCGGCCATGACGCTCTTTCCCGAGACGGTGGAGGTGCGGGGCGTCGCGGCCTGGGTGCGCGGCGACCTCAAGGCCGAGGCGCTCCGCAACGCGAGCCTCGACGGCGGCCTCCCGCTCGACGACCCCGAGCTGCCGCAGCGGCTCGAGCGGGCCTTCGCGATGCACCCGTGGGTGCGGCAGGTGGAGCGGGTGACGCTGCGCGAGCCGGCCGCCGCGACGATCGACGTGCGGTGCCGGGAGCCGGTGGCGATGGTGGGCGTGCCGGGCGGGCTGCTCGCCGTCGATGCCGAGGGCGTGGTGCTGCCGAGCGCCGACTTTACCGCAGAGGCCGCGGCCGAATACCCCCGCGTCGTGAACGTGCAGTCGAGCCCGCTCGGCGTGGAGGGCTCGCGGTGGGGCGACCCGCTCGTGCACGAGGCGGCGGCCGTGGCGGCGGCGATCGGCCCCGACTGGAAGCAACTGGAGCTTCGCGAGGTGCGGGCCGCCGACACGCCGAACGGCCGCACGTGGGAGCTGATCGGTTCCGAGGGCCGGACGATCCGGTTCGGGTCGCCGCCCGGGCAGGAGCAGCCGGGAGAGCCGGCGGCCGCGGTGAAGCTCGGCCGGCTGCGGGCGTTGGCCACGCAGCCCCAGGCCGGCGGTACGATCGATCTCACGCAGGAACCGGCCGCCGCGGGCGGATCAGGCTGACGTCACGAGCCGACGGATCGCCTGGAACTGCGGGTGTTCCGCCGAGCGGCACCATTCGAAGAGCAGTGCTTCCGTCGTGGTGAGCACCGCGCCCGCCCCTTCGAGGCGCCGCAGGGCGACCTCGTGGTCGATCGCGTGCCGCGCTGTGACGGCATCCACCGCGATCCACACGCCGAGGCCGCGGGCGAGGAGGTCGAGCGCCGTCTGGGCGATGCAGACATGGGTCTCGAGACCCGCGAGCACGACGGCCGACATCGCCGGCGCGACCGCCGCGTCGAACCCGCCGCAGCCGCAGCAACTGAACGACATCTTCGTCTCGGCCGGCGGCAGGATCGCCGCCAGGGCCGCCGGCGTGGGGCCGAGACCCCGCGGATATTGCTCGGTGAGCACCGCCTGCACGCCGAGGATCCGGGCCGCCTCGGCAAGCCGCATGCAGCGGGCGACGACGCGATCACCCTCCGGCATCACGGCGAGCAGCCGCTCCTGAACGTCGATCACCGCGAGCAGGGACGTGGCGGGCGTGAGTCGCATGACGGGCATCATACGGCAAGGAGGTCGCGGAGGCGGACGACCGCGGCGGCGTGTGCCGGGCCGGTGGGCGTGAACGAGAACGTGCGGGCCGTGGGGCCGTCGATTGAGATCGCCACGTCGAGGCGGTCGGCCGGCAGGGCCGCCACGATCCGCTCCGGCCATTCAACGAACGCCTGGCAGGGCCCGGCGACCGCGTCGTCCCAGCCGGTCTCGGGAAGGTCGGCCGCGGCGGTGAGCCGGTACATGTCGGCGTGGACGATCTGCCGGTCGGACCCGTGATGCACATGGATGAGGCCGAACGTCGGGCTCACGACCTCCGTCGGGTCGATGCCGACGGCGGCGGCGACCTGCTTGACGAAGGTCGTCTTGCCCGCGCCGAGATCGCCGTGCAGGGCGACGAACGCCCGCGCCGGCAGCGCGGCGGCGACGGCCGCGGCCAGGCAGGGCAGGGCTGACTCGTCGGGAACGGCATGGGTGAACGTGGTCATGGCAGACGCGTCAGCCGTCGAAGTCGTGGAGGTAGCCCCGCGGGGCGAGCGGGGCCCGCGCGCCGTCGGGCTGGCGCAGGAAGAGTCCGCGGTCTGCGATCACCTCGCCGATGATCGTGAGCGGTGGGGCATGCGGCAGGTCGACGCCCCTTGCCACGGCGGCGCGGGCGGCCTCCGGCGCGAGCGCCATCACGAGCTCGAAATCCTCGCCGTCGGCCAGCGCGTGATCGAGCGGTGTGCGGCCGTCACCGGGGAGGCGGCTCATCCGCACGGCATCCGGATGGAGCGGAATCCGTGCCGCATCGAGCACGGCCCCCGTGCCGCTGGCGTTCATCATCCGCGACACGTCGAGGGCCAGGCCGTCGCTCACGTCGATCGCCGCATGCACGGTATGGGTGGCGGCGAGCGCCAGCGCCTCGCGGCACCGGGGAGCCACGGCGAGATGCCGGCCGAGCAGGCTGCCGCCGAAGGCCCCGGTGGCCACGAGCAGGTCGCCGGGGAGGGCCCCGTCGCGCCGCCAGGCCGCCCCAGGGGCGACGCTGCCGAGCGCCGTGATGCTGATCACGAGGGGGCCGTCCCAGGCGTTGGTGTCGCCCCCCGCGAGTGTCACGCCCTGCTCGGCGGCGAGGGCCTCGATGCCCGCGAGCAGGCCGCGACCGAGGGCGTCGCCACCGTGACGGGGCAGCGACACGGCCACGACCGCCGCTTCAGGTCGGGCCGCCATCGCGGCGAGGTCGCTCAAGTTCACCGCCAGCGCCTTGTGGCCGACCGCATGCGGCGTGCAGTCGGGCCCGAGGATGAAGTCCGTGCCCTCCATCAGCATGTCCACGGTGACCACGGTTCGCCGGCCTGCGGGGGGCCGGATCACGGCGGCATCGTCGCCCGGGGGTACCTCGAGCCGCGGATCGGCGGGGATCCGTGCGAGGAGCCAGTTGACGAAGTCGGTTTCCATTGGGCGCACCGCAGGCTGCCCCATCACTCTACCGTACCCGTGGTCCGCACGCGCGCGCCGTAGTCCGTTCGCGCGGTAGTCCGCATGCGGCCAGCGGTCTGAATACCGCAGACCCATCTATTCCTCCGCGGGGCGACCTCCTGTGGCGAGAGTTCGTGGCCGCCCATGCCCTGTCGCCGGACGCTCGCTCCGGACATCCTGTCCTGCGCTCGCTCGATGCCGCCTTCACTTCGGCATCCTGCCTGCGCTCGACGGCACACGCCGGCTCCCAGGGCACGGGCAGCCCCTCACGGCGTTTTGATTGGCAGCCGCACGCGCCGACGTCCGCTACCGCATCACGGAGTCGGAGACGATGTGGCCGAAGAGCGTCTCGCGGCCTCGGAGCACGTAGAACTTGATCGGATTGAGGTGCTCGTCATCGGCCTTATCGAGGATGTAGGCGATGTTGTCGGGCGCGATCGTTTCCCAGATGTGCAGCCCTACGAGGATGTCGCCCGCACGGATGCCCTGCTCCGCGGCTGGGCCGTCGGGGCGAACCTCCACCACCGAGAGGCCGCCGCGGTATTGCGATTGGAGTTTCTGAACCTTCGTCGCCGGCAGCCCGGCCAGCCGCACGCCGAGTTCCCGCCAACTCCGCTCGTCGATCGACTCCGCATCGCGACGAACCGACGCCAGCGGCAGCGAAATCCGCTCCTCGGCCCCCGCCCGCACCACCGTCACCGACACCGCCTCGCCCGCCTTGCGGCCGAGCAGCGCCCGCTCGATGTCGAACTGCCGCGCCACCGGCACGTCGCCGACGCTCACGATCACGTCGCCCGCCTTCATGCCCACGCTGGCCGCCGGGCTCTCGCCGTGGATCGCCTCGACCACCACGCCGCGGCCGCCGGCACACCGGGCCACGATGCCGTGCCAGGTGTTGTCGACGCGCTCCACGGAGATCAGCTTTGTGGCGACGTCGAGCACGCGATCGATCGGAATCGCGAAGCCGATGCCCTGGGCTCCGGCGCGGACGGCCACGTTGATGCCGACCACCTCGCCGTTGATGTTGAGCAGCGGCCCGCCGGAGTTGCCGGGGTTGATGCTGGCGTCGGTCTGGATGAGGTCGTCGTATCGCTGGGTGCGGCTCACCTCGACGCTGCGATGCAGCGCCGAGACGATGCCTCGGGTGACGGTGTGCTCGTAGCCGTAGGCGTTGCCGAGCGCGAGCACCGTCTCGCCGATCATGAGGTCGCTGGAGGTGCCGAGCGTGACGACCTGCAGCGGCTCGTCGGTGGCGATCTTGATCACCGCCAGGTCGGTCCGCGGATCGTGGGAGACAAGCGAGGCGGAGGTGGTGCGGCCCGACGAGAGCGTGACCTCGATTCGCCGCACACCCTCCACGACGTGGTAGTTGGTGACGATGTAGCCCCGCGGATCGACGATCACGCCGGTGCCCATGCCGTTGACTCGCCGCAGCTCGCCGTCTGGATCGGCCGAGCCGCCGACGAGCTTCTGTCCGTGGATGTTGACGACGGCGTCACGCTGCGACTCGATCGCGCGAACGATCGGGGTACGACGGGCATCGGTCGCGTCGTCTGCCCGCACGGCCGGCGCCGCGACGAGCGCGGCCAGCCACGGCAAGACGGCCCACATGACCCGCATCTGGTCTTCGCTCCCCGGCAGCCAGCCACCCGTCGCCCGCCGGACGCAAACGCCCGCGGCCCACGCTCTTGGATCGGCCGCCCCGCCCCGGCGGTCCACGCCGGCCTGCCTCCGCCCGCACAGTCCACCCAACCCAGAAAAAAAGGTGCCAGCCACGACATCTGGGCAACCCCGTCAGCTGTCTTCGCCATCTTCCCTAGGTTTGGTGGCTGGCACCTTTTTTTCGATCAGGAGGGGGAGGAACTGGAGGGCGAGGAATGTGGAGAGCACGGCCAGGATCACGGCGGGCCAGGCGCCCGTGATCGATTTGCCGAGTTCCCAGTTGAATTCGGCGGCGATGCCGGCAACGAGCGTGGCGGCGACCAGGACGAGCAGGGCGAGGAGCACGAGGCCGCAGCCGAGCGAGGCCATCGTGCCGCGGAACGTGCCCAGTTCGGAGAACTCCTCCTGGTGGAGATCGACGGCCCGGCCCTTCGCGAGACTGCGGGGCACCGTGTCGGCCAGCTCGATCGCCCGGGCCGCGTCGGGCCAGGTGGCCGGCGGAATCGGCGACGTCTCGGACGGCGGCCGGCGGCGGAGTGAACGGACCAACTCGTCGAGGATCGTCGCCGCGCGGGCGGAGGCCGCGGTGGCTGCCGGCGGTCCGACCCAGGTCCACGGTGCATCGTCGTCGGGGGCCGTGAGCTGCATCGCGCCCCGGGAATATTGCAGCGTGATCGTGAGTCCGGCGGGACTGCCGGGGGCGACCTGCCAACGAACGGGGGCATGCGTCGGGCCGCTGAAGCCGACGGCGAGCGTGGACCAGGCCGAGTCGGGATCGGCCGCGCCGAGCGTGCCGAGGCGGGCGGGGTCGCCCGTGAGCGCCCGGATCAGGTCGGCATCGCGGGCCAGCGCCGCCAGCACCCGCGGCTTCGTGCGGTCGGGCATCAGCCGCTCGAACTTCACCGACTCGATCTCCCCCAGCGGTTCCGTGCCGCCCAGTCCCGCCTCGACCGCCGCTTTCAGGCGGGCGATGAACGGATGCAGCCGGTCGGGCAGGCAGGGGATCAGCACGGCACCAGAGTCGCGGCGGATCATGTCGAGCTCGAACGCCCACAGCATCGAGGGCTCGAGCGGATGGGCGAGCACGAGCGTCCGCCCCGCCTGCACGAGCATCCGCACGGCCTCGGCCCGGGCGGCATTCCAGCCCGTCGTGCCGACGAGCACCGCGGTGCAGAAGGATTCGTCGAGCAGCCGCTGCCAGGAGGCCGCCTCCGCGTCGCCCGCCGGCTCCGGGATCTCGACGACCCGTGCCCCGCGTCGCCGGGCCTCGGCGGCGACCGCGGCGATCTCGGCGTCGGCACCGAGCACGCCGAGCGTGAGGCCGGAACAGTCGCGGGCGTCGTCCGTGGTGGCTGGGGAAGTCATCTCCCTATTGTTCTCCACCGCGGCCAAACCGGCCAGAGCGAGTCACGGGACGGGCGGCCGACGGGCGGTCGAGAACAGGCCGACGGTGTAGAACAGTGGTCTGCACCAGGGAGCGAGAATCGATCATGCGGGCCGAAGTGATCGCGATCGGCGATGAACTGACTACGGGCGCCAGGCTCGATACGAACAGCCAGTGGCTCTCGGCGGAACTCGCCGTGCTCGGCATTCCGGTCGTCTTTCACACGACCGCCACCGACACGCTGGAGGCCGGTGAGCAGGCGTTTCGAATCGCGGCCGCACGGGCCGACGTGGTCGTCGCGACGGGGGGCCTCGGCCCCACGGCCGACGACCTCACCCGCGATGTGCTCGCCGCCGTGACCGGCCGGCCGCTGGAGCTCTCGGCCGAGGCCGTCGTGGCCGTCGAGTCGCGGTTCGCCCGCCGCGGCATGCCGATGCCGGAGACCAACCGACGGCAGGCGCTCTTTCCTCGCGGCAGCCGGATGATTCCGAATCCCGACGGCACCGCGCCGGGACTCGACGTCGATCTCGCCCGGCCGGATGGTCGCCTGGCCCGCGTTTTCGCCCTGCCCGGTGTGCCCGCCGAGATGAAGCTGATGTGGCGGCAGACCGTCGTGCCCGCCCTGCTGACGATGCAGCCTGACCGGGGCACGATCGTGCAGCGGCGAATCAAGTGTTTCGGCGCCGGCGAAAGCGCGATCGAGGCGATGCTGCCCGACCTCGTCCGCCGGGGCCGTGAGCCGCTCGTGGGCATCACCGCCCACGAGGCCACGATCACGCTCCGCATCGCGGCACGGGGCCGCGACGAGGCGGCCTGCCGGGCGGCGATCGCAGCCGACGAGGCCACGATACGCCAGTGCCTGGGAACGCTCGTGTACGGCGCCGAGGACGACGAGGTGGAAGACGCGGTGATTCGCTCCGCCGCAGCCGCGGGTCTGTCGCTGGCCACCGCCGAGATCGGCACGCACGGCCGCGTGGCCGCGCTCCTCGCCCAGGCCGACGCCCGGGGTGATGGAACGGTGTTTCGCGGCGGCAGGGTGATGCCACCCGGCACGATCGACCGCGCGGCCACGCTCGCCGAGCAGGCGCGGCGGGACGCGGCCGCCGACCTCGGGCTCGCCATCGGCCCGCCGCAGATCGACGCCGAAGGCAAGACGACGCTCGAGATCGTGCTCGCAGCGGATGCGGGCATCGAACAGGTGACGCACCGGCTCGGCGGCGGGGCCGCGCTCGCCCACTCGCGGGCTGCAAAAACGGCCGTCAATCTCGTGCGGCTGTCGCTGCTGGCGCCGCAGTCGAACCGCACACCGGAGGCCATGCGATGACCGACACCCGCCTTTCGGCCGCCGCCAACCGGCGGACGCTGATCCTGTTCAGCGGCCTCGTGCTGCTCGTGGGCCTGATCGCCTGGCCCTCGCTCGCCGGCCGGCTGCAGTATGCGAAAGTGCGGGCCGAACTGCGGGCGATCCGCGACGCGGCCAAGGTGGCCGAGCTCTCGAGCGTGGGCAAGATGTTCACGACACTCGCCCGGCTCATCGGGCCGACCGTCGTGAACGTGACCTCGAAGCGGCGGGTGCTCACGATCGCCGACGAGATCGCGGTGCTCCGCGGCCAGACGCCGACCGGCGCCACCGGCGAGCGGGTCGGCTCGGGGCTGATCATCGAGTCGGACGGCGTGATCGCCACGAACTACCACGTCGTCGCCCGCAGCGATGAAATCGACGTGACACTCTCCGACGGCCGGCGGTTCGTGGCCGAACTGGTGGGGGCCGACGCGGCCACCGATCTGGCCGTGCTGCGAATCGACGCGAAGGAATTGCCGACGGCCACCTGGGGCGACAGCGATACCGTCGAAGTGGGAGAGATGGCCTGGGCGCTCGGCAATCCGTTCGGTCTGGATCGCACGCTCACCTATGGGATCGTCAGCGCCGTCGGACGGCGGGGCGTGGTGGACAGCCCGTATCAGGAGTTCCTGCAGACCGACGCCTCGATCAATCCGGGCAATTCGGGCGGCCCGCTCGTTGACGTGCACGGCCACGTGATGGGGATCACGACCGCCATCGTGGGCAAGGACTACAGCGGCATCGGCTTCGCCATTCCGAGCAACACAGCCCGGCAGGTGTGCGAGGCGATCCTGACCAGCGGCCACGTGGACCGTGGCTACGTGGGCATGGCACTGCGGTCGCTGGAGCCCGACGCGCCGGTGGCGGCAGGCGCCGTCGTCGTGGCCGTCGAGCCGAAGTCGCCGGCCGACCTGGCGGGAGTCGAGGCCGGCGACGTGATCGTCAGCCTCGATGGTGAGGAGGTGACCGACCCTGCGGAACTCGTGCTCATGCTCACGCGGGCGCCGGTCGGTTGCGATGCCGTGCTCGACGTCGTCCGCGACGGCGAGCGGCGCGAGATCACCGTCCGCGTCGGCCGCCGGCCACGAGACCGGTGAGCGGGACCGGTACGCTGGACGGCTGCCTGTGGTGAGGTGACGCCGGTTCGGGGTTGGCCACGCCCCGTCGCCGGACGCTCGCTACGGGGCATCCTGCCCTTCGCTCGCTCGGATGCCGCCTTCGCTTCGCCATCCTGGCTGTGCTCGGCGGCATACGCCGGCTCTCGGGGCATGGCCAACCCCGAACCTCCCGTTTTGGGAGGCATGCACGAGTGATGGTCGTGCGGGGCTACTGGGGCGGTTTGTCGTTGGGCGCGTCGTCGAGCATCTTCGCGAAGTCGAAGTCGCCGAAGCCGCCGCCGAAGCTGAAGTCGTCGGCGGGGGGTGTGTCGGCAGCCGACGTGGGCGGGGCCGTGTCTGATGCCGCCGCGGGCGGGGTTGGCCGCGCGCCAGGCGTGCCCTGCGATCGCGACCGCATCGTGCGGCTGATCTGCCCGAGCCACTCGGGCTGCGGGAAGGCGTAGGGACGGAACTTCTCGAGCGTGCCGGTCTCCTCGTGGATGAAGAGGGCCCGCTGCGGGCCGAGCTTGCTCGCCAGCGGACTGTCGACCAACTGGCTTGAGTCGGAACTGCTCATCTGGAAGAGCACGCGAAGCTCGAACTCCTTGATCGCGTTGCGTTCGAACGTCCGCTGCAGGTTCGTGAGCGAATCACACCAGATGATCGCGTGGATGCCCACCGTCGGCCCGTCGCGGAGCACGGTCATGAAGTTCTCCGCGGGCGAGGCCTTCTTCTCGCCGCCGCCGAAGGAGAAGCCGAAGTCCCCCTCGCTCTTCCGCAGATCGCGGTAGCGGGCCAGGTCGCGGACGACCACGAACACGCTCTCGCCGTCGAGGATTTGGTTGTCGAGTCGCCGCTTCACCTCGTCTGCGAGAGCCTCCACCGCCTGGCCCGTCGCCAGCCGGCCCACCACTTCGACCTCGTGCGGCAGATGGTCGCGCAGCTTCTCGAGCAGGAGGTCGGGCTTCTCGTCGGCGATCGCCGGCTCGAAGAGCACGAACCGGCCGGCCCGGCCCGTCGCGCCCCCCGGATGCGGATCGTGGGCCGCCGCGAGCGTGACCATCGACATCGCGAGCAGCGCCGCGCCGAGATCCTCCCGCTGGCCGACGATGAGCATGTTGGCCCCGGCCTGCCGGCGGAAGATCGCGGCGGTGGGATCCTTGATCGCGATCGCCTCGCCCAGCCACGCCAGGGGAGCCGTCAGCTCCCTGTCATGCACGGTGCCCCGATCGAGAAGCTCGCCCAGCAGGCGGTTGGCCGCCGGGTCGGCCGCCTCGTTGCCGTCGAACACGATCCGCGGCAGCTTGGGAATGTCGGCGCGGCGGTCGGCCAGGGCCCGCAGCGCGCCGAGGTAGCGCTCCCGCCGCTCGTCGTTGAGAAACACCACCTGGAACGGGCTGTTGCCCTCAACCATGCCGTTGGCGTCGTTGTAGATCGCCTCGCCGGGCCGGGTGAGCAGCCGGGCGGCCGTGTTGTCCTCTGAAAGGATCAGGCTCGAGTCGGCCTCGTTGCACTGCAGCGCCACGCGGACGGCCATCTGCCCCATCGTGGCCCGCGGCAGGCTGTAGGAGCCGCCGAGCGTTTGCGACCCGAGCAGCACGTGCATGCCGAAGGCACGGCCCTGGCGGACGAGCCGGTCGAGGATCAGCGAGGCGTCCTGGGCGAGCTTGTCGTCCTCGACGAACATCTCCTGAAACTCGTCGATCAGCAGCAGAATCCGCGGCATCGGATCGGCATGGCCCGTCTTGCGGAACCCGGCCACGTCCTGCACCGACAACTCGCGGAACAGATCGCCGCGCCGCTTCAACTCGGCGTCGAGCTGCTGCAGCACCGAGAGGCCGAACTCCCGCTCGCTCTCGATCGCGATCACGCGGGCGTGCGGCAGCTTGTAGTGGTCGTAGAGCTTGAATTCGACGCCCTTCTTGAAGTCGATGAGGTAGAACTGGATCTCGTTGGGGCTGTATTGCAACGCGAGGCTCGTGATCATCGCGTGCATCAGGGTGGACTTGCCGGAGCCCGTCTTGCCGGCGATCAGGGCGTGCTGGCTCGTGCCCCTGCCGAGCCGCAGATACTGCAGCTTCTTGGCACCGGCAGGGCCGAGCGGGGCGAGCACCTCGGTGGCCGTGCTCCCCTGCCACCAGTCCTCCTCCTTCGGCGCCACGCGGTCGAACGGCACCTCCACCCGCTTGGCCGCCTTTGCCGCCTTGCCCACCCGCTGGATGATCCGGGTGAAGACCTCGTCGCTCGGGGCCTGTTCGACCGTGAGCGGCCACTTCGAGTATTCGGGGTCGGTCCACGTGTAGGTGCCGTCTTTGAGCACGATCGTGGTGGCATGCTGCTCGAGATCGGCCAGCGAGAAGCCCGCCGGCATCTGCTGTTTCGTGTCCACCGACACGATGACGTACACCCCGCACCGTGGACCCGAGGCGGCGATGCTCGCGAGGCGGCGGGCGCTCGTCTCGGTGAAGTTGGCGGGGAAATTCGCGGCCACGACGAACCGATAGGGCTCGGGCACCTCCGCCTCGGCGTTGTAGGCCCCGATCGACTCGTATTCGTTGCGCAGATACTTCTGGATCACCACCTCCATCTGCTCGGTGATGTCGCCCAGCTTCTCCTCGATGAGCTGCGGCTCCGTCCAGATCCGGCTCGTCACGAGCAGCTCGTCGTGATCGGCCAGATGCATGAAGCCGGCGAACTGTTTGCCGAGGCCGAGCGGGTCGATGATCGTGAACCGGCTCTGGCCCGCGGGAATGCCGGTGGCGATCCGCAGCATCAGGGCCTGCATCATCTCCGAAGAGATCTCCTTCTGCTCGACCGTCGTCTTGATCAGAAGCGATGCGTTGACTGGGTAGGGCACGATCGCCGGCTGCGTCCAGGCCGTGGGGCCGAATGAGTTGAGCTCGGCCACCTGTGAGACGCCCCCCGGCAGCGCGTCGAGCGCAAGGGCGAGCGAGCCGAACCGGAGGCCCGGCGGGGGCTCCGCCGGCAGTGGCACGTCGTCGCGGGCGAGGTCATCCCACGACGGAAACGACGCCGCGTCGATCCGGGCCGCTTCCCCGTAGACGGCCGTCGTCTCCTCGCGAACCTGCTTCCAGTCGGCCGTCATCACAGCCCAGCGGTCGGCCCGCTGGGCGTCGGCTGCGGCGAGACGGGCATCGCGGGCCGACTCGATCCGGGCCAGTTCGGCGGTCCGCTGGACATCGAGCTCGGCGAGCCGGGGCGGATACTTCTGCTCGGCGGCGGCCTGGGCCGCGGCCACCTTCGCCCGCAGCGACTCCGTGGCCGCGGTGTATTTGGTCTGGAGGTCGGCGAGCGACTTGTCGCGCTTGGCGACGAAGCCGGCGAGCCGGTCGGCCAGCTGCTGGGCCCGCCGGGTGGTGTCGGCCTCGAACGTGGCCTCGAGCGCCGCCAGCTGCTCGTCGCGCCGCGTGGCGATGAACCCCTTCGCGACCGACTCACAGGCCTTGGCCCGGGCCGCCGTGCCGTCGAGCGCGCCGCGCAGGGCCACGAGCTGCTCCCGCACCCGGGCCCGCATCCGGCCGACGCCCCACAGCCCGCCGCCGATCCCGGCCCCGGCCAGCACGGCCGCCACGCCTCCGGCGATGCCCAGCTTGAGGCCGAGCGACTCCAGCGGATCGGCCGGCACAAGGAAAAATGCCCCCGCTCCGGCGGCGAGGCCGAGGAGCGCGGGGAGAAGCGTGGCGGCAGCGGTCGGTCCGCCGCCGAACGCCCGCTTCGCCGCGGGCAGGCCGAGAATCTCCTGCGCCTGCGACACCGCGGCCGCCCGCAGGCTTTCGAGCGTCGCGAGCACGTCGCCGCCGGCCGGGGGCGGCTCGGCGGTCGCGTCGGCCACAGGCTCCGCCACCGTCGCGCCGCAGGCCGCGAGAAACTCCGCGGTGCGGGTGTCGCACTCGGCTACCTGCGTCGTTGCCCGGGCGATGTCCTTCTCCGCTTTGGCGAACAGCCGGGCCGGGTCCTTCCGCTTCTCCTTGAACACCTCGCGGGCCGAGCCGGTCTCGAACTGGTCGTCCTCCTTGGCCTGCTGCGACTCCTTCTCGGCCGTCCTCGTGATCGACGCGGTCAGCACCTGCCGCTGGTCGTCGAGCTTCTTCTGCTCGCTCGACGCGAGGGTCGCCGTCTTCTGCAGGACCGCCGCATACTCCTGCTTCGTGGCCTCGATCGCGGCGGTGAACTTCTTCGTCGCCGCCGACAGGGCGGCGTCGGCCTCCGTGCGGCAGCGGCCCGTCTCCTGCTGATGCTCCGCCGTGATCTCCTTCTCCAGGCGGGCCCGCGTGGCGGCGGCCTCGCGGAGTCGCTGGATCTGGGAACGGAGCAGGTCGCGGTCGTAGGCGTTGGTCACGGTGGCGTCGTCCTCGGTGTGTCGCTGCGGGCCGGGGCCGGTCAGAATCCGTCGTTGTCGCCCACGTCGCGTGCCGCGCGGGCGAACACCTCGGCCAGTCGGCCGATCGCCTCGAGCGTCTCCTTGACCGCGGGCAGCAGCGGCTCGATGTGGTCCTTGTGGTAGGCCTTGCTCGTCGAGTCGTTCCAGGTATCGCGGGCCGACTCGAACTTGATGTTCAGTTGCTTGAGCCCGAGCGCGAGCTTCGAGGCGCCGCCGGAGAGATCGCCCACCTTCATGCCGCGCCCTCCGCGGTCGGGCTCGGCGGGACGGCGGCGGCCGCGGGCTCGGCGACCGCGTCGGGCTGCCGCGTCACCGAGGCCGCGCCGCCGGGGCCGCCTTCGGCCCCACGGTCGGCCGGCGACGCCATCTCGCGGTACGACTCCAGGGCCTTCAGCATCCGCTCGAGCTGGGCGGCCGCCCTTGGGCAGTCGACGTCGATCACCTCCCGAAACCGCACGAGCCGTACGCAGGTCTCGCGAAACTGCTGCGTGACGACGGGCGTCCAGCGGCGGACCGCCTCGGCCTTGCGCTCGGCGTGTTCCAGCATCGCCTTCGCCTTGTCGAGCGCCTTCTTCTCCTCGATGCAGGAGGGCTGGTTGTCGCCCACCTTCTTGAACGTGCGGCAGTGCTCGAGATCCTTCTTGGCCTTGTTGACCAGGTCGTTGCGCCGGCGGATCTCGGCCTTCCAAAAGGCCGCCATGTCGACCGTGATCCAATCGACCGCCCGCTGGCCCTGGATCTCCACCTCGCTCAAGGCCTGATTGCTCTCGTGGGCGAACTGGGCGAGCGCCGTCTTGAGGAAGGCGAGCGTGTCGAGCGATTTGACGTCGGCCTGCGTGGACATGGCGAGGGCGTTCTGGCGGGAAACCGGAAATGACGGGTCTGGCTCAACGCTGCTGCTGGTATTCCTCGACCCGCTCCGCCTTGCGGATCAGGTAGGGCACGTAATCACCCGTAGCCTCGACGAACCGGCCGAACGTTGTCAGCTGCTGTTCGAACTCCTCGGCGAACTTCTGATGCTCCGCATCCCGCCAGGTGGAGCCGAGCGCGGCCAGTTGCCGCTGCACCATCTGCATCTGCGCCATGACCTCGGTGCTGAAGTGCCGCAGCCGGCCGGCGAAGCGGCGGAGTTCCTGCGGATCGACGATCGCCTGGCCCATGGTGGATTCCCCTGCGGTGGCTGCGGAAAACATCCGTCATCGTAGCGTGGGGGCGGGGCTTCCGGATAGCGGCCGGCTGCTACACTCGGTCGATCGTCGGGCGGCGCAACCGGGGCCGATTCGCGGGCCTCGCCCTCCGCCCCGGCGGCTTTCATCGGAGGAGATTCACTCGTGACGCAGCCCGCCGCCAACCCCGCCGTCCCGCCGCACCCGGTTTCCGCCGGCCGGCCTCCCCACGCCGCCGAGTCGTCGGCGGCCGTGGCCACGTCGATCGAGCCGACGACGGGCTGGCACGTCTCGCATATCTTCTACGCCTTCGACCGGGCGAGGCTGGCCGGACTGTCGCATGCGGCCCGCATCGAGGGCTGCCAGCAGTTTCAGGCGGCGCTCGACCCCGCCGGCCCGCAGGCCCCCACCCGGCTGCAGTCGTGGCTCGTGCCCGGACACAAGGCCGACTTCGGGATCATGGTGATGGATCCGTCGCCGCTGGCGGTCGATGCGGTGCATCAGCGGCTCCTCGCCGGGCCGCTTGGCGGCGCCCTCACGCCCACCTATTCGTTCGTGAGCCTCACGGAGGTGAGCGAGTACGTGCCGACCGTCGAGCAGTTTGGCCAGCGGCTGATCCAGGAGGGGGAAGTCGCCGACAGCCCGGCCTACAAGGCGAAGGTCCAGGGCTATGCGGCCCGCGAGGACGCGATGCGACAGGCGCGGCTCGAGCCGGAGCTGCCGCCGTGGCCCAACGCCTGCTTCTACCCGATGAACAAGAAGCGGAAGGTGGGCGAGAACTGGTTCACGCTGCCGTTCTCGGAGCGCAGCCGGCTGATGGCCGAGCACGGCCGCACGGGCATGTCGTTCGGTGGCCGCGTGACGCAGTTGATCACCGTGTCGGTGGGGCTCGACGACTGGGAGTGGGGCGTGACCCTGTGGGCCAGGCGGCCCGAATTTCTCAAGGAGATCGTCTACACGATGCGGTTCGACGAGGCGAGCGCCCGCTACGCCGAGTTCGGCCCCTTCTACACCGGCTTCGTGGCCACGCCCGAGCAGATCCTCGACCACTGCCGCATCGCCATCATGTAGGCCCGTCGCTCCGCAACGGGCCGCATCCGGAGTTCACGGCTTCGCGGAGAGGATCATCTCCACGTCGGTGCCGTGGGGAGGCACGCGGCCCGCGAAGGCCTCGAAGAGGAGCGCCTCGTTGGACTGCGAGCTCTCGAGCGGGAGGTCGAGCGTGGCCGTGGGAAAGTTTGAGACGCAGACGAGATCACCGCCGTCGGCTTGGTAGTACTGACGGCCGTCCTGCGGATCCTTCCAGAACGTGCTGCCGGCGAACACCCAGTCGGCCGCGAGGGACTTGCCGGTCTCGGCGTTGCGAATCCAGTCCTGGGCTCGGCTCTCCTGCGGCGTGCCGGCGGCGTCCTTCCACCGCATGCGGATGGCGACGGCCGGGCCGCTGGCGGCCGCGTAGACCGGGTCGAACGACACGGGACTGCCCGGGTCGAGGCCGATGGCCAGGAGCCCGGCGTGGATGATCCGGGCGGATGACCGGGTGGCGACGATCGCCTCGTGCTCCTTCGTCTTCTCGGGACAGGCGAAGACCTCGATCGGCCCCTCGGCCATCGCGATCCGGCAGCCCACCACCACCTCCTTCTTCGCGACGTCGACCCAGACGTCCTCCTGCGGCGCGAGCCGCTTGAGCTCCGGATGACGGTCGGGGGTGGCCGCCGGCGGGGCGGCAGATTCCGCTGGATCCGCGGCGAATCCGGGGGACGCGGCCACTAGGGCGGGCAGGGCGAGCAGCAGGACGGCGGCCGGGATGCGCATCGAAATCTCCTGCGGAAGGGGAGCGTCGCCCGTGGAGGCGTGCCCACGGCTCCGGTACGATACCGCCGCGGCAGCCTCCGAGGAAAACGGGCCCGGGCTGAACCGCGATGACATGGTCCGCGGCCCGGATGGAACGGCAATGGTCTCCACACGCGACAAGAAGACGAAGCGGACACGGGCGAAGCAGGCGGCCACCCGCGAGCGGCCCGCCGAACGCGACACCCCGGCAGAGGCGGCTCGTGAGCCGCGGCGCGGCCGCCCGCAGCCCGCCGCCCAGCCGCCGGTCGTGAAGTCACGGGAAGCGGCCGAGCGTATCCGGGCGCTCGCCGACGCGAGCAGTTCGCTCGACACGCGGCGCCGCCTCCGGGCGATCGCCCGGCACGTGGACCGCGGCCCGGGCAACGTGCAACGGATGACGCTCATCGAGCATGCGGTCTCCGCCTGCCTCGACGAGGCGGAGGCGGCGACCGCCATGGAGCAGTGGCTGCTCTGCGAGGCGGCGACGTGGGGCGTGGCCTGGATGGCGCGGACGAGGCGGGCGGGCAGCTCGTCGGGCGGGCTGCTCGAACGGCTGGTGCGGATGGCCCGCGCCGCGGTGACGACGCTCGAAGGCCGCGACACACGACCGGCTCGGTTCGTGCTGGCGGTCGCCCGCCTGTTCATCGACATCGAGGCCTGTCGCTGCCTGGAGCAGCCATCCGCCGCGGCGCTCGGCGAGGAGATCCTGCGGCTCGTGTCCCCCGCCGGCGCCGTGCGGCTGTCGGGCTCCGGCCAGATCGTGGAGCGGGTCGTGCGCTGGACTGCCTGCCGCGACGTCGCGGTCGCCACCGGCGGCCTGCCGTGGACCGACGATGTGGAGTCGCTCTGGAGCGTGGCCGCGGCGTTCGCGCTGCGGCTCCTGGGCGGCCAGGGCAGACTGCTCGCCGGGGCCGGCAGGCTGCCGACCAATCAGACCGCGCCGCTCGTGGAGGCGCTGCTCCGCAAGGGGCGGCACGGCGTGTCGAAGGCGGCGCGGCGGACGGCGCGGGGGGTCGTCGCGGCGGGCCGTGAGCAGAACTCCGGACTGCTCGACCGTGACTTCCACGATCCGGCGTCCGCCGTGGCGGTGATCCGCACGGGCTGGGGCCGAAAATCGATCCGCATCCTCGTCGAATACCGCGACGCCGTGCCCCGGCTCGAGATCGCCGTGGACGACCGGCTGATCCTCGATGGTGCCTGGGAGTGGGGCGTGTCGGCCGGGGGGCGGCGGCTCGAGGCCGAGGCCGCCTGGAGCGTGTCGTGTTGGGAGACCGATCGCAAGGCGACCTTCCTCGAACTGACGGCCCCGCTCGGCGGCGGACTCCAGTTCGAGCGACAGGTCGTGGTCCTGCCCGCCGACCGTGTCGTGCTCCTGGCCGACGCGGTGACCATCCGCCCGCAGCCCGCCGGGCAGCACCACGGCGCGGCCCCCGCCGACCCGCTCGACTACGAGGGCAGCATCACGCTGGCGGCGGCGCTCGAGACGGAGCCGGCTGCCGAGACCCGCGAGGTGACCGTGTTCGACACGGCGAAGCGGTGCATGGTGTTGCCGCTGGCCCTGCCCGAGTGGCGGGTGGCCGGCCATGGCGGCCTTGTGCCCCATCCAGATGGACGGCTCGTGCTCACGCAGCGGGGCAACCGCCGCCTGTCGGCGCCGCTCTGGCTCGATCTCGATCCCAGGCGGGTGGGCGGTCCGCTCACGTGGCGGCAGCTGACCGTAGCCGATACGCGGCAGAACCTGCCGCCGCATCAGGCCGTGGGCTTCCGCGTTCAGGCGGGGCTCGAACAGTGGCTCGTCTATCGGGCACTCGACGTGGCCCGCAACCGCACGCTGCTCGGCTGCAACGTGTCGTGCGAGTTTTTGCTCGGCCGGCTCAAGCGGTCGGGCGAGGTGGCCCGGACGCTCGAGATCCAGTGACGGTGGTGCATGCCGCCAGCTGACGCCCTTCGGGATCGGTGCCGCCGTAACGTGGAGGCCGTTCGTGACCGCGTGGCCGAGGCCTGCCGCCGCGCGGGCCGGGCGGCCGACGAGGTGACGGTGATCGCCGTCACCAAGTACGCGGGGCCGGAGATCGCCAGACTCGTGCACGGGGCGGGCTGCCACGATCTGGCCGAGAGCCGTCCGCAGAGCCTGTGGGCGAAGGCCGAGGCGCTGGCTGACCTGGTGCCGGCGGCACGTTGGCACCTCGTGGGCCACCTGCAACGCAACAAGGTCCGCCGCACGCTGCCGCTGCTCACGCTCCTGCACTCGCTCGATAGCCTGCGGCTCCTGGAGGCGATCGAGGCGGAGGCCGCCGCGGCGGGCTGCGTCTGCCGGGCGCTGGTGGAGGTGAACCTCGCGGACGACCCCGAGCGCACCGGTGCGAGCCCGGCGGATGCCGAGGCGATTCTGGTGGCCGCGGCGGGGATGCCCCATGTGGAGGTGACCGGCCTGATGGGCATGGCGAGCGTGCCGGACGGCGACGCCTCGGCGGCGCGGCGGGAGTTCGCCCGGCTCCGGGAGCTTCGCGACAAGCTCCGAGCCGTACCCGGCGGCGAAAAGCTGCGGGAGCTTTCGATGGGGATGAGCGGTGACTTCGCCGAGGCGATCCTCGAAGGGGCCACGCTCGTGCGGATCGGGTCGGCCTTCTTCGAGGGCCTGGTGTGAGCACATCCGTAGCGCATTTCTTCAGCGTGGATCACCGGCAGCGTGGATCACCGGCTCGGGGGCGGTACAAGTCTCGTCGCTGGACCTCGCAGACTCGGTCCACATGCTCCTCGAGCTTGCACCGACCCCCTCGCCTACCCGCGTCCTGATCGCGGCAGGATGCCGCGTCGCTCCAGCGAAAATCGGCAGGATGCCGATGTTTCGCGTGTATTGATCGCGGCAGGATGCCGCGTCGCTCCAGCGAACATCGG
>Ga0315906_10000317_pt1 | contig 79877 bp, 63 predicted proteins | sample LakEriMetagenome_4_FD_203526 | JGI IMG/M metagenome (GOLD analysis project Ga0315906, IMG submission 203526) | Freshwater fungal communities from buoy surface, Lake Erie, Ohio, United States - Buoy 2 MA122 | ecosystem: Environmental > Aquatic > Freshwater > Lake > Lake biofilm | place: USA... | reverse complement strand
GCAGTTGTTTCAAAATCAAACAACTGGAGCCTTTGATATTCCTGCAGCAAAGAACTGGTTTAATAACATGAAAAAGGGTAAGGCTGAAGATATAGCTAGTGTAAACGACCAGCTGTTAAACCCAATTGAAATCAATCTGCTAACACAAAAATATACCTCTCTTATTGCACAAGGCTCTTATGTTCCAAAGTGGATGTTAGAGAAAATGGCAAGTGACAACAATGCAATCGCATCCATTTCTTTTGTTGGTGTTCCTTATTCAACAGTGGCCGATAGTACGGTTAAGGTAAGCGACCAGGAGATTTCAGATTATGTAAATGCCCACAAAGACGAATTCAAACAAGAGCACGTGAAAAGCATTGCCTATGTTTCATTTAGCGCAACGCCAACAGCAGAAGACTCTTCTAAACTCTATAATCAATTACTAAACTTAAAGAGTGAGTTTCAGTCGACCAACGATGCAAAGGGTTTTGTAACAAGAAACAACACCATGTTGCCTTACTTTGATGGCTTTGCACTAAAATCAAGAATGCAAATGAGCGCCAAAGACTCAATCATCTCAATGCCTGTTGGATCAGTAGTGGGCCCTTATTTAGATGGTGGTAGTATGGTTATTGCTAAAAAACTTGAGACAAAAACACTACCCGATTCTATAGAAGCAAGACATATCTTGATTGGTGTGGTTGATCCAAGAAGTGGACAACAAAGAAGATCAGATAGCGCAGCTAAGAAGACAGCAGATAGTATTTTCATGGCAATTAAAGGGGGAGCAAATTTTGGATCTCTTGCATTAGCGCTAAGCGACGACCAAGGAAGTAAAGCAAATGGAGGAGAGTATAAGTTCTCTTCAATTGACCTTGGAACACTTGATAAAGATTTCGCAGACTATATCACATATAAACCAAAAGGAGTAATGTCTGTTTTAAAAACCTCTTTCGGATATCATGTTATTGAGGTTTTGAACCAGAAAAACTTTGAAGACGGCTATAAGGTTGCTTATTTATCTAAACCAATTGTTTCAAGTGAAGAAACAGATATTACCGCATCAACAGCAGCGGCACAGTTTGCTTCTTCAAGCAAAGACCAAAAATCTTTTGATGAAACAGCCTCTAAAATGAAGCTGAGTAAGAATTCTGCAGATAACATAAGGGGGCTGGATTATTCAGCTGGAGCCCTGGCTTCACGATCGCTGATCAGGTGGATTTTTGATAATAAAGTTGGTGCGGTTTCAGAACCGTTTGATCTTAAGAATCAATATGTTGTGGCTATTGTTACCAATGAAATTAAAGAGGGTGTGCAGCCTGCCAGCGTTGCAAGGGTTTTGGTTGAGCCAATTCTTAAAAACAAAAAGAAAGCCGAACAAATAGCTAAAAAGATTGCAGGTGAGAAAGATTTTGCAAAAATTGCCACTCAAAATGCAGGAATTACCGCAAATGTTGATACAGTAAGGTTTAATGATCCGTTTGTACCAGGATTGGGATCAGAAACAAAAGTAATTGGTGCAGCGTTTAACAAAAAGAACTTGTCTACTATATCGGAAGTTATTGAGGGACAGAATGGTGCTTACTTTATTAAGGTTAACCAGGTTGGGGCGCTTCCGAACGCAATGGTAGATATCAATGGCCAAAAAATGGCGATTGAACAACAAATGAAACAATTTGCGGTGTACAGTACAATGGAGTCTCTTAAGAAATCAACTAAAATAGTTGATAAAAGAAGAGAGGCCGGATACTAGAAACAAGAAACTGCTCATGAGAAAACAAACGATCAGCCACCTCACAAGGGTGGCTGAATCTTTTTAAATATTTTTGCAGTATGGAAGCTTTAATAAATAAAGTGGCCGAAAGCGGCATCGTCACAATTAACCTAGAAGATTTTTTTCCAAACGAACCAATATGTTCATTTGATATCAAAGATTTTCTATTCATGGAAATGCTCTTAAAGGAAAAAGATTTCAGGGCCTCATTAGAGAATCATGATTGGGAACAGTACCGCCATAAACACGTAGCAGTTTTTTGTTCAACAGATGCCATTGTTCCCATGTGGGCATATATGCTAATTGCAACGCGACTATCTCCTGTTGCTAAATCTGTTTACGAAGGAAGCCAGGAAGAGTTGTTTAAAAAACTTTTCATTGAAAATATTTCATCATTAAAGGCTGATGGGTTTGAGGATAAGAGAGTTGTTATTAAAGGATGTGGCGAAAAAGAAATACCCGCATATGCATATACAGCCATTTCAAACCAACTGTTGCCAATGGTGAAGTCCCTCATGTATGGTGAGCCGTGCAGCACGGTTCCGGTATTCAAGAAAAAGTAAGCAGATTATCTATTTGTTTCTGTTTGCGTAAAAAACCTTGGCTCTTTCAAGATCTTCGGGCGTATCAATACCAATGCTAGTTGAATCAGTTTCAACCATTTTAATTGAAACCCCATTTTCAAGGTACCTCAATTGTTCAAGCATTTCTGTTTGTTCAAGAACGCCCATTGGCCATTTTGTAAATGCGAGCAAAATATTTTTCCTGAACCCATAAACACCAACATGTTTATAAATGGGCAAAGAAGAATGAAGATTTCTTTTATAGGGAATTGGGGAACGACTAAAATAAAGTGCGTTGTTGTTTTTATTGCAAACAACCTTTACAATATTTGGATTATTAATGTCTTCGTCTGCGCCAAGCTTTTGCATAACAGAAGCCACAGCAACATCTTTATCATTAAATGCATTTAAAAGACTTTCTAAAGAAGAGCCGTCCACAAAAGGCTCATCACCCTGAACATTCACCACCACATCAACATCCATATCGGCTATTGCTTCTGCAATTCTATCGCTTCCAGATTGATGTTCACCAATACTTTTTTTTACACTACCGCCAATTGATTGTATCTCTTCAACAATATTATCGTTGTCGGTCACCACAAGCACCTCATCAAACAAGTTCAACGATTGTACGTTTTCATAAACCAAACGAATGATGGTTTTATCACCAATTTTTTGCATCAGCTTTCCCGGAAAACGAGTTGCGGCAAACCGAGCGGGGATGACAGCAATTTTTTTCAAGATTATTTTAGTTTTTGAAAAGGTCTTTTCATGAGAGAGATAAAATCCTCATCTTTTTCATTTGGATAATACTGGTCCAGTCCATACTTTAATTTGGATGGATCAAGTTTCATGAATGTTCCAAGAAGGCGATCCCAGATAGAAAAGACAGCACCATAATTGCTATCGGTATAGGGTTGTTTCCAATGGTGGTGCACCTTGTGCATGTTGGGTGAAACCAAAATCCAGCTAATTGCCTTATCTAACCAGGATGGAAGACTGATGTTGGCGTGTGTAAAACCCGTTATGAACACAAGTGCGGTTTGATACAACAAAACCGCATACATAGGAGCGCCCGAAACAAAGATGCCAATATAAAAGAAAATACCCCGCCATACAGATTCAAGCGGATGGTGTCTTAAGCCAGTTGTTACATCAACATTATTGTCAGCGTGGTGGATGATATGAAATCTCCAGAACAAGGGAATCTGGTGTTCTACAAAATGACAAAGCCACCCCGCAAAAAAATCAAGAACAAGGCATGTGATCAGAATGACCATTAACGGTTGAAGATTGGTCCAATGGATGAGACCAAAATTATTTTGTTCCGTCCACCCCGCAATAAACACGATACCCGCCGCCAGAAAGGTGTGCACAACAAAATGAATTGCTGTGAAGGCGATGTTGGTTGCTGCGTGTTTGCCTTTTGATTTTTTGTAATGAGTATGAACCAGGGGGACCGCATTTTCAATCAGCCAGAGCAAAACCATGCCCGCGATAAAAAAACCCGCTCTCTCGAGGGGCCTTTTTTCAAGATCGCTGAAATAGGAGATCAACGCATCCATATCAAATCGTTTAATGATTAATTAGACATCAGTGGCATAGCCAACATCAACAGGTCTTCGTTTTCCTCCTGATCAACCGGCTTTAACAAACCGGCCTTTGTAGGAGTAGACAACTCAAGTCGAACATCGCCGCTATCAGTACAAGATAACATTTCAATCAAGAAGCGCGCGTTGAAAGAGATGGCGATGTCTTCACCGTCGTACTGACAAGCCATGCGTTCATTTCCTTCAAAACTGAAATCCACATCCTGCCCCATCAATTGTAATTCACTTCCTGAAATATTCAGCGTAACAAGGTTGGTGCTCTTGTTGCTGAAGATACTTACCCTTCTTAAGGCAGATTGAAAATCTTGTCTCCCAATGGTCATTCTGTAAGGATTCTCTGCAGGAATAACAACTTTGTAGTCGGGGAACCTTGCATCAAGCAAGCGACAAGAAAGTTGAACCGTACCATGTTTTACAAAAAGGTGGTTGTTATTATAAGAAACAGTAATCTCATCATCATTGTCTGGCAAAGAAGTCTTTAAAAGATTAAGCGGCTTTTTCGGAACGATGAAAGAGTCTGCTTTCGGGCATTTTACATCTTTAACCTTATAGCGAACAAGACGATGTGCGTCGGTTGCGACAAAAGTGATACCATTTTTTTCAAGCTCGAAGAATACACCGGTCATAGCGGGACGAAGATCGTCGTTGCTTACAGCAAAAATCGACTTATTAATTGCAGTCAGCAAAGCGTGACTGGTCATACTGAAACCAGAAGTATCGTCAGCTGGCGGCTCCTTTGGAAAATTATCCGGGTTCTCTCCCATTACCTTGTACTTACCATTATCGCTGGTAATTTCAATGCCGAAGTTCTTATCGATATCAAAAGTGAGCGGCTGATTAGGAAGGTTTTTCAATGAATCCATGAGAATCTTTGCAGGGATACAAACGCGACCACTGTCTTTGGCCTCAATATCCAACTGAATTTTCATTACAGTTTCCAAGTCTGTAGCCACCACACTCAGTGTGTTTTTTTCAATCTCAAAAAGAAAGTCTTCCAAAATCGGAAGCACATTATTAGAGCCAATCACACCATTGATCTGTTGCAACTGTTTAAGTAGCGCAGAAGAGGAAACAATGAATTTCATATCAACCTTTGTTTATGAGCAAATATAACTTCAAGGCGACTAAGAAACGCTCAAAATTTCTTGACATTTTATGCAAAAAACAACACAATTATGTTGAAAACCACAACTACCTGAAAGGTTAATCATTAATTTGCCAAAGATGGATGAAATCAAAACTTGGAAAAAGCAGCTCTCACCAGAACAGGCGAAGGTTAAAATCCGTCATTACTGTGCATTTCAGGAAAGAACCCACCAGGAGGTGAAAGTAAAGCTATCGTCTTATGGAATCAATTGGACCGAAGCAAATCAAATTTTATCACACCTTATCGAGGAGGGTTTTTTAAATGAAGAACGATTTGCAAAAGCTTTTGTCGGCGGAAAATTTCGAATGAAGGCCTGGGGCAGGAAAAAAATTGAAGCAGAGCTGAAGAAGCGTCATGTTTCTTCCTACTCCATTCAAAAGGCATTAAGAGAAGAAATAGATCCACAAGCATACGAGGCTTCTTTACTTAAGCAAATGGAAAAAAAATGGAATGCCTTAAAGGGTCCCGGTAATACCATTTATGTAAAACAATCGAAGGTTCGCCAATACCTTTTAGCAAAAGGTTTTGAAAACAATGTGATCACTAAAGCAATGAAAGAATTTTATGGAAAAACTGATCTTCACAACGATACAGAGTAATCTGCACTGGGAAAATAAGTCGGCCAACCTTGAAATGTTCGAGAAAAAAATTCTTGGCATTAACGAAAAGACAAACATTGTTTTGTTACCAGAAATGTTTTCAACAGGATTTAGTATGCAACCTGAATTGTTTGCAGAAACAATGGATGGAGAAACGGTGAACTGGATGCGTCATTTGTCCAAACAGAAAAACATTATTTTGGGTGGAAGCATTATGCTTGCTGAAAATGGTGAATATTTTAATCGTTTTGTTTGGATGCAACCCAATGGACAATACGGTTATTATGACAAGCGACATTGTTTTTCTTTAGCAGAGGAAGACCAACATTATGCATCGGGCAATAAAAGAACCATTGCTTCTGTTGGCGGATGGAAAATCAATTTGCAAATTTGTTATGACTTGCGCTTTCCGGTTTGGAGCCGACAACAATTGCAGCAAAACGAACAAAATGAATTTCTCCCCGAATATGATGTGTTGGTTTATGTAGCAAACTGGCCAGAACGTAGAAACCACGCATGGAAAACACTTCTACAAGCCAGGGCGATAGAAAACCAGTGTTTTGTAATCGGCGTTAACCGAATAGGGAATGATGGTAAAAACATTTACCATAGTGGCGACAGCATGGTGGTTGATCCTTTGGGTGAAGTGTTGTACCATAAGGCACACGAAGAAGATGTACACACTATCACAATTGAAAAGAATAAACTTTCGGATATAAGATCGCGACTTCCTTTCTGGAAAGATGCGGACGGATTTCTTGTCGTTGATTAATTATTTTCTAAATGCATTCCAACCCTGCGCTGTAATCTTATGTGTATTTCCGCCCTTCGTCTTGATGATGGCACCCTCTTCAGCTTCAGTAACATAACCTACCACACTAATCTGTTCATTTAGTGTAATCTTTTCGTAATCCTCTTGCTTAATGGTAAAGAGCAATTCATAATCTTCTCCTCCGCTCAATGCACATGCCGTTGGGTCTATTTCAAATTTATAAGCAGCTTGTTTAGAGTCTTCTGCAATTGGAATTTTGTCTTCATAAATCATACAACCAACACCACTTTTTTGACAAATGTGCAAGAGCTCTGAGCTTAATCCATCGCTGATGTCCAGCATTGATGTAGGAAGTATATTTTGTGTTTCAAAAAATTCAAAAATATCTTTTCTTGCTTTAGGTTTGAGCAGCCTTCCAATTACATACTGTTCGTTTTCAAGGTCGGGTTGTATTTGTGGACTCTCCAGATAAATTTTCTTTTCTCTTTCTAAAAACAACAAGCCAATATAAGCACCACCCAAATCTCCTGAAACACAGATCAGATCTCCTTTTTGTGCGGTAGACCTTTGCACTATTTTATCGTTGGTCAATTCACCAATTGCGGTTACAGAAACTATAAAACCTTTTTGAGATGAGCAAGTGTCACCACCAATCAAATCCACTCCATATTCTTCACACGCTGCATAAACACCATCATAGAACTCTTCAAGCGCTTCAACACTAAAGCGACTGCTGATACCAACGCTCAGTGTAATCTGTGTGGGCATTGCATTCATTGCATAAATATCGCTTAAGTTGACTACCACAGATTTATAACCCAGGTGTTTTAGTGGAGTATAGGCCAGATCGAAATGCACACCTTCAATCAACATGTCTGTTGTGATGACCGTTTGTTTTCCAAAATGGTCAATAACTGCAGCATCATCACCAACCCCCAATACAGTAGATGCGTTTTGTATTTCAATATTTTTGGTCAGGTGATCGATCAATCCAAATTCACCGTATTCGCTTATTTCAGTTCTTGACATATATTATTGTTGATGTGTATTTGAAATCCATTTCAATAATTCATCATGAATCAATCCGTTGGTTGCAACAAGCTGAGGTTGATAGGGAGAATAGGTACTACCCTTGAAATCGGTTACTTTGCCACCAGCTTCTTCAACCAAAAGGAATCCTGCAGCACTATCCCATGCATTGAGTTTGTGTTCGTAATAACCATCGAACCTGCCAGCGGCAACCCAGCAAAGATCAATTGCCGCCGAGCCGAGTCTTCTTACTGGAATACCCTTTCTAACAAGTCTTGCAAAAACGTCGAGGGGTCCGTTTTCCATATCTAAATAAGTATATGGAAAACCCGTAACCAAACAAGAGTGCAAAACCTGATTCTGTGTGCTTACGTGAATCTTTTTTTCATTTAAAAAAGCACCTGCGTTTTTTTCAGCAAAAAAGAATTCATTCATTAAAGGATTGTAAACAGCACCCATGATCATCTCACCATCTTTCTCTATACCGATGCTAACACAGCAAAGCGGAATGCCGTTGGCGAAATTTACTGTGCCATCAATTGGGTCGATGATCCACTTGTAAGAGGAGTCCATTTTCACTTCACCAATCTCCTCACTTAAAATAAAATGATCCGGAAAATTTTCCCGAATAATATTCATGATCAAAGCTTCAGAGGCTTTGTCCACTTCCGTTACCAGATCGTTTGGACCAGATTTTTTTTCAATTGAAAATTTTCCGTCAATTCTTTCTCTAATGAGTTCTCCAGCTGCAGTTGCAGCCTTGAGCAAGGTGCTTTTTAGCATGGTGCAAAGATACAAAAAAGGGACAACCTACTTGGTTGCCCCGCTACTATCAAGTGAGATTTAATTTACAAATTTCCCTTCTTCAATTCATTCACTGCAAAATCAACTGCTCTTGCGGTCAGTGCCATATAAGTAAGCGACGGATTCACACAAGAAGCAGAAGTCATACATGCTCCATCGGTTACGAACACATTTTTGGCATCCCAAACCTGATTGTGTTTATTTAATACAGAGTTTTTAGGATCTGTACCCATTCTGGCTGTACCCATTTCATGGATACCGCGACCAGGAGTGCCATCGCCATCAACACCTTTTACATTTTTAACACCTGCAGCTTCCAGCATTTCAATACCATCGTTCAGCATGTCTTTGCGCATCTTCAGTTCATTGTCTTTCAACTCACAATCGATCGCCAATACATTCAAACCCCACTTGTCTTTTTTCTCTTTGTCAATTGTAACCTTGTTTTCGTGGTAAGGAAGAATTTCACCAAATCCGCCCATGCCTACTTGCCATGAACCCGGCTCGGTAATCATTTCTTTCAATTCCACACCAATATTGAATTCAGCTACATTGCGGTTCCATCCTTCTCTGCTTCCTGCACCCTGGTAACCAAACCCGCGCAAATAATCACGCTTGTCATCACCTACATTTCTGAAACGAGGAATATAAAATCCGTTTGGTCTTCTGCCGTAGTAATATTTATCCTCATAGCCCTCATATTTACCATTGATTCTAACACCCAAATGGTGATCCATCAGGTTGTGACCAAGCTGACCGCTTGTGCTTCCTAAACCTTCAGGGAAAACATCATTTGCAGAATTCAAAAGAATCCAAGTGGAGTTTAATGTAGAAGCGTTTAAGAAAACAATCTTTGCTTTGTATTCATAAGTCTGATTCGTTTCACTGTCCAACACTTCAACACCAATTGCTTTTTGTGTGTCTTTATCATACAACACTTTTGTAACAATAGAGAAAGGTCTCAATGTTAAATTACCTGTCGCCATAGCAGCAGGAAGTGTTGATGATTGCGTACTGAAGTAACCACCAAAAGGACAACCCAACCAGCACTTGTTGCGGTACTGACAATTCGTTCTGCCCGGCAGAGGCTTTGTGATATTTGCAACGCGACCAATAAATAAATGTCTGTCGCCTTTATAATGATTTTTGATTCTGGCCTGCACATCTTTTTCAACACAATTCAATTCCATTGCTGGCATGAATTTTCCATCAGGCAAAATAGAAAGTCCTTCCTTAGAACCACTGATGCCCGCGAATGTTTCAACATAATCATACCATGCAGCAAGATCTTTGTATCGAATCGGCCAATCGGTACCGATTCCTTCTTTTCCATTCGCTTCAAAATCCAATTCGCTCCAACGGTAACTTTGGCGTCCCCACATCAATGATCTTCCACCGACATGGTAGCCACGAAACCAGTCGAATCGCTTGACTTCAGTATAAGGACACTCACTGTCCTTTGCCCAAAAATCAAGATTGGTTTCGTTCAAAGGATAATCCCTTTTCAAAACCGGATAGTCTTTGATCATTTGCTGTGTGCGTCCACCACGATGTGGAAACTCCCATGGATCCTTGGTTGCATTGGTATAGTCTTTTACGTGTTCGATATTTCTTCCACGTTCAAGCATAATCACCTTTAAACCCTTTTCGGTAAGTTCTTTTGCTGCCCAACCTCCACTGATACCGGAGCCGACAACAATAGCATCAAAAACATTTGATTCTGGCATCGTAAATTGATTTTTACGAATATACGCAAGAGCTTTTTTGTTTCGATTTATACCAAGAATGATTTTTGGTTGTACGACCAATATTTTTTAGTTTCAATCACAGTTAGATTGCTTTACTCGTATTAACCAAACCAACAAAAAATGAACCAAACGATTAATGCAAACCGCTTGTTTTGGGCAAGCTGCTTTGCGCTTATCACCACTGCTTTTTCTTTCAGTATTCGTGCCGGTATTCTTACTCAATTGGGTACAGAATTGAATCTTGATACTGTTCAACTGGGAACCATCAACTCCATGTGGTTTTTAGGTTTTCCGATTTCGATGATTTTCTTTGGTATTTTCTACGCTAAAATCGGACCAAAAATCATCATGCAGGTTGCTTTCCTCGCTCACGCTATCGGTATTCTTACAACCATCTATGCCAGCAGCTATAATGTATTATTGATCTCTACTTTATTTATTGGAATTGGTAACGGATGTACAGAAGCAGCTTGTAATCCAATGATTGCTGATTCTTATTCTGGTAATGAGTTCCATAGCAAACTGAACAAGTTCCACATGTGGTTCCCTGGTGGGATTGTTTTGGGTTCATTGATCTCAAAATTCATGACTGATGCTGCGTTTCATTGGCAGGCACAGATCTGGATCATCATGATTCCAACCATTATTTATGCTATTATGTTCTGGGGACAAGCATTTCCTCAACCCAAAGCAGATGCAAGTTCTCCATTGGCCAGTTTCAAAGCCATGTTGAATCCTTTGTATTTGTTTATGGCTGCTTGTATGGCATTAACTGCTATATCAGAATTTGGTCCTCAACAATGGGTTGGTCCCATTCTTGCAAAAGCCGGTGCTAGTCCTATGTTGATTCTTGCATTGGTAACAGGACTGATGGCGGTTGGTCGCTATTTCGCCGGACCATTGGTTGAAAAACTCAATACCGCAGGTGTGTTGTTGGGCTCAGCTGTTTTTGGATTATTAGGTATCTATATGCTTAGCACCATGTCTGGTAATATGCTCTATGTTGCTGCTATTTTCTATGCACTGGGTATCTGTTATTTCTGGCCCAACATGTTGGGATATGTAGGACAACACCTGCCACAAACAGGAGCACTAGGTTTATCCATCATGGGTGGTATAGGCATGTTCTCTTCTTCAATGTTCCAGCCCATCATTGGTGGATGGATCAAAGACAACAAGGTTGCTGCTGAAGCAACCGGATTGGTTGGTGATGCTGCTGATCTAGCAGCGGGACAAGCAACGCTATCGAACATGTTGATCTTCCCGGGTATTTTGATTGTCGCTTTTGCTTTGTTGTATTTTACAGGAAAGAAAAAACAAGCAGCGTAAAACCGCTATAAATTTTAAAGTGGAAGGGGACGAAAGTCCCCTTCTTTTTTGTATTTTTAAAACTCCTATTTTTCAGAATAATTTTCAACAAAACATCATGAACAGGAAACTTAGAATGGGCATGGTTGGCGGAGGCAAAGATGCATTCATCGGCGCCATTCATCGTCATGCAGCAGGTATCGATGGACTTATTGAATTGGTTTGTGGCGCACTTAGCATCAATCCTGAAATCGCAAAAGATTCAGGTAAAATGTTGTTCCTTCCAGAAGGTCGCACGTATCTCACTTTTGAAGAAATGATCAAAGCGGAAAGCGCTTTGCCGGAAGATGTTCGCATGGATTTTGTAACCATCGTAACACCCAACTTTGCACACTTCGCACCAGCCAAAATGGCGATGGAACATGGTTTTCATGTGGTTATTGAAAAACCAATTGCCTTTACATTGGACGAAGCAAAAGAATTGAAAAAAATACAAGAAGCAACAGGTCGCATACTCTGCCTTACACATACCTACTCTGGTTATCCATTGGTGAAACAAGCCAAACAAATGATCAAAGAAGGCACATTGGGTAAGATCAGAAAAGTATGGGTTGAATATCCTCAAGGATGGTTGAGTAAATTATCAGAGCGTGAAGGCAATGCCCAAGCAGCATGGAGAACAGATCCTAAGCGCAGTGGTAAGAGTGGTTGTATGGGGGATATCGGTACACACTGTGCGCATTTGGCGGAATACGTAAGTGGACAAAAAATTTCACATATCTGTGCAGATTTAAATGTGATGGTGGAAGGAAGAATGCTGGATGATGATGGAAACGTTTTATTGAAATTTGAAAACGGCGCAGCAGGTGTCTTGATGGCATCTCAGGTAGCAGCTGGTGAAGAAAACGGAATCAAGATTCGTGTATATGGAGAGAAAGGCGGATTGGAATGGGCACAACACGAACCCAATACCATGTTGGTAAAATGGTTGGATCAACCTACCCAAATATTCAGGGCTGGTGGAAATTATGCGGATAGGCTATCCTCTTTTGCAGTACATAATTCCAGAACGCCGGGCGGACACCCAGAAGGATATCTAGAGGCATTTGCCAATATCTATAGAAATTTTGCCCTTACACTAGGCGCAAAGATGGATGGCAAAGAGGCAACTCCTGAAATGTTGGATTTCCCTGGCGTAGAAGACGGTATCAGGGGTATGGCTTTCATCGATAATGTGGTGCTTTCTTCACAATCAGAACAAAAATGGACACCCCACACGGTGTAATTTAATTATACAAAAATGAAAACAATAAAAGGTCCCGGTATTTTCCTTGCCCAGTTCATGGGTGATCAACCTCCTTTTAATAACCTTTCTTCCATTTGCAAATGGGCAGCCTCTCTGGGTTTTGTGGGCGTACAAATCCCTAGCTGGGACCCAAGATGCATCGATCTGCAAAAGGCAGCAGAAAGCCAGACTTATGCAGATGAAATCAGAGGAATTGTTGAGGAAGCGGGTTTACAGATCACTGAATTATCTACCCACCTACAAGGTCAGCTGGTTGCCGTTCACCCCGCCTACGATGCACAATTTGATGGATTTGCTCCTGAAAGTGTTAGAGGAAATAGCAGGGCAAGGACAGAGTGGGCGGTCCAACAGCTCAAATATGCGGCGAAAGCGTCTGCTAATCTCCGCTTAAATGCTCATGCGACTTTTAGCGGTGCTTTGCTTTGGCATACGGTCTATCCATGGCCACAAAGACCTGCAGGGCTGGTAGAAACCGGTTTTACCGAGTTGGCCAACCGTTGGTTACCCATCTTGAATGTGTTTGATGAGCATGGGGTTGACCTCTGCTATGAGATACATCCAGGAGAAGATTTACACGATGGTGTTTCTTATGAGATGTTCCTTGAAAAGGTGAACAACCACAAAAGAGCTTGTTTATTGTACGATCCAAGTCACTTTGTTTTACAATGTTTGGATTACCTTACTTATATAGACCATTACCATGAGCGCATCAAAATGTTCCATGTAAAGGATGCCGAGTTCAATCCGACTGGCAAGCAGGGTGTTTATGGTGGATACCAAAGTTGGATCAACAGAGCCGGTAGGTTCCGTTCATTGGGAGATGGTCAGGTTGATTTCTCATCTATCTTTAGTAAGTTATCTGCATATGATTACAGTGGATGGGCGGTAATGGAGTGGGAATGTGCCATCAAGCATCCTGAAGATGGTGCCAAAGAAGGTGCTGTGTTTATCAAAGACAAGATCATTCGTGTTACCGAAAAAGCATTTGATGATTTTGCCGGAACTGGAAGTGACGAGGCATTCAACAAGAAAATTTTAGGCATTTAAAAAACAAATAAACCCAAAAACTTGAAAATGAAAAAGGTACTTTTAACAATGGTGATTGCAGCTGGCTTGTATGCTTGCGGTGGTGAGAGCACAGAAACTGCAGAAACAAAACCCATCAGCAATGCAACGGTAGAACCAGCTGCTCCAGCTGAAGCGCCAGCGGTTGCGAAGAAAGATGGTAAGGCATTGATTGAGGCATCTGATTGCCGTACTTGTCACAAAGACGATGCAAAATTAATTGGTCCCGCTTACCAGGAAGTTGCCAAGAAGTATGAGAACAACGAAGCAAACGTGAAGATGCTTGCAGAAAAAATCATCAAGGGTGGTCAGGGTAACTGGGGAGAAATTCCAATGGCTGGACATCCAAACGTAAGCGAAGAGGATGCTTCAGCAATGGTTGAATATATTCTTTCCATGAAAAAATAAGTCATATGAAACTCTTATCAACGATTGCACTTTTATTTTTATTTATTGCAGCAGCTCCAACCAATGAAGATCCTTTAACAAAAAAAGGATGGAAATCTTTGTTTAATGGTAAGTCGACAAAAGGCTGGCATATTTACAGAGGTGAGGCAACTGGTGAGTCTTGGCAGGTTGAAGACGGACTTCTTGTATTCAATCCCATCAAGAAGCCAGGAGTAAAAACTGGCGGTGATTTGACTACTGATGAGGAGTACGAAAATTACCACTTGAGTTTGGAATGGAAAATTTCTGAAGGTGGAAATAGCGGAATCATTTTTGGTGTGAAGGAAGATTCCATGTACAAGAAATCGTATTTGACTGGCATGGAAATGCAGGTATTAGACAACAACAAGCACCCTGATGCTAAAATTGTGAAACACAGAGCAGGAGATTTATATGATCTCATTTCTTCCACAAAAGAAACTGTTAAGCCTGTTGGTGAGTGGAACCAGGCGGAAGTGATTTACAACAACAATACACTTCAGTTGATTCTCAATGGGGAAACGGTTGTTTCGACTACTTTAGGCGATGAACAATGGAATAAGCTTGTTGCTGGAAGTAAGTTCAGGACCATGAAGGGTTTTGGAACTTTCAGAAAAGGAAGGATTGTGTTGCAGGACCACGGTGATAAAGTTTGGTACAGGAACATTAAGATTAAAGAGTTGTAGAAAAACGCTTTATTTCGTTAAATATCTTCAACGCCGCAATTTTGCGGCGTTTTTTACATCTAATTTTGTGACCTCCTTCGTGAGGTCATTTTAATTGTAAATAACAATACATGTTTAAATTCAGATTAGTAGCAATTAGTGCGCTTGTGATGTTTTCTATATCGACTTACGCGCAGCAGTCGGTTTTGATTTTTTCCAAGACAGCGGGCTTTAGGCATGGTTCTATTCCATATGGACAAGCTGCGATTATGCAGTTGGGAAAAGAAAATGGATTTGCTGTTGATACAACAGAGAATGCAGCGATGTTCACAGATGAAACATTGAAGAAGTACAATGCTGTGATTTTCTTGAGTGCGACAGGCGATGTGTTGAATCATGTTCAACAAGCAGCATTTGAAAGATATATCCAATCGGGAGGCAGTTATGTAGGAATTCATGGTGCAACCGATTGTGAATATAATTGGCCATGGTATGGTAAACTTTCTGGCGCTTATTTTCAAAGTCATCCACAAAACCAAACTGCAAAGCTGTTAATCAAAGACAAAAACCATCCAAGTACTGCACATTTACCTGAAGTGTGGGAACGCCTAGACGAGTGGTACAACTTCAAGAAATTGCCTGAAAATGTAAACGTACTCATCAGCATAGATGAAAAATCATACAAAGGTGGAGAGCATGGAGATAACCATCCCATGGCTTGGTACCACGATTACGATGGTGGTCGCTCGTTTTACACAGAACTTGGTCATACCAATGAATCTTATGCTGATCCTGCATTCTTAAAACATATTTTGGGCGGTATACAGTATGCTATTGGTAACGGACAAAAACCCGATTATACAAAAGCAAAAACACAGAATGTTCCGGAGGAAGATCGTTTTACCAAGAATGTATTGGCTGGTGGCGTATTTGACGAACCGACTGAAATGGCGATTCTTCCTAATCTTGATATTCTTGTAGTGGAGAGAAAGGGGCAGGTTTTACATTATAGTAACGCGACAAAAAAATTGAATCTTGTTGCAAAATTTGATCTGTATGCAAGATCAGGTGTTCCGGGTGTTAATGCAGAAGAAGGATTGATGGGCATTACAGCTGATCCTGATTTTGCAAACAACAATTATGTTTATATGTATTATGCCACAAACGATACAGCAGCCAACAGGCTTTCTCGTTTCGTATTCAAGGATGGTAAACTGGATTTAAATTCAGAGAAGAAGATTTTAGATGTTGCATCAACGAGAAAAATTTGTTGTCATACTGGTGGATCGCTTGCATTTGGAAAAAACAGAGAATTGTTTTTATCGACAGGAGACAATGCAACACCATTTGATCAGCAAAATTCAAAATATAAATTAGAGGGTTATGGTCCTATTGATAACCGTGCAGGTTTTGAGCAGTGGGATGCAAGAAGAAGTTCTGCAAACACAAATGATTTAAGAGGTAAGGTGTTGCGCATTGTTATGAATACCGATGGAACCTATTCTATTCCTGAAGGAAACTTGTTTCCAGTAGGTACGCCAAAAACAAGACCAGAGATTTATACCATGGGTACGAGAAATTCTTATAGAATTTCAGTCGACAAGAAAAATGGTTATCTCTATTGGGGTGATGTTGGTCCGGATGCCAGCGAGGATGACCCCGCAAGAAAAGGTTCAAGAGGTTATGATGAATTGAACCAAGCCAAGAAAGCAGGTTTCTTTGGTTGGCCAATGTTTATTGGAAATAATTATCCATACAGACAATTCAATTATGAAACAGGAGAGGTTGGTGAATTTTTTGATCCCAATAAACCAATGAACCTTTCCAAAAACAATACAGGTTTAACAGAACTTCCTCCGGTGAGTCCCGCTTTCATCTATTACCCCTACGCCAAATCAGAGGTGTTTCCTGAGGTTGGGACAGGTGGAAGAAATGCAATGGCTGGACCGGTTTATTATTCCGATATGTATCCAGCTGCAACAAGGTATCCATCCTATTACGATGGGAAAGTCATTTTTTATGAGTGGATGCGTGGATGGGCGAAGATGGTGAGTTTGGACAAGAATGGTAACTATGAAAAAATGGAACCGTTTTTAAACAACATCAAATTTGCAAATGCAATAGACATGGAAGTTGGTCCGGATGGTCGACTTTATGTTTTAGAATATGGATCCGGTTGGTTCTCAAAAAATCCAGATGCTGATTTATCTCGCATCGATTACAATGGCGGAAACAGAGCACCTAAAACAGCAATAGCGGTGAACAAGCGCACGGGTCCTATTCCATTTACAGTGAAGACAAGTGCGGTTGGTTCTTCAGATCCGGATAAAGATCCACTCACCTATGTTTGGCATTATGGAAAAACCATTGTCAAGTCAAACGGCAATCCACAATCCAGTTTTACTTTCACCAAACCAGGTGAGTACAGCATATTTGTAGAAGTAAAAGACAATAAGGGTGCTGTAACGCATAGTGAAGTAATTGAAGTCTATGCCGGAAACGAAGAGCCTGTGGTTTCGGTGAAGTCGCCTTTAAACAGTTCATTCTATTTCCCTGGCGTTGCTGTTCCATATGCAGTTTCTGTGAAAGACAAGGAAGATGGATCGACTGAAAAAGGCGGTATTGATAACAAATCGATTTATGTTAAAGTAGATTATTTATCCGGACCAGATCGTGCACAGGTAATGGGGCACCAAATCATTACATCTGCGATGGAGGGTAAAAATCTAGCCGCAACCCTGGATTGTAAGGCTTGTCATAAAGAAGCAGAAAAATCTGTAGGTCCCTCATATAAAATGGTAGCAGATAAATATGCAAAAGATGGTAAAGCAAAAACCTACCTCACCAACAAGATCATCAAAGGTGGTGGCGGTGTTTGGGGTGATGTAGCGATGTCTGCTCACCCGGATCTTAAGAAAGAAGATGCGGAGATGATTGTCGATTGGATCCTTGGTTTGAATAAAAAACCAGCACCATCTTTACCTGCGAAGGGTTCAATTACGCCAACGGAAAAAGATTTGGGTAATGGAAACCTGATGCAGATTACTGCAACGTATACAGATAAAGGTGGAGCAGGAATTAGACCACAAAGTGGTGTTGGTGTGCTTTCCTTAAGGAGCCCTGTATTGGGTATGGAGGCAGCCAATAAATTAGATCGCATGAGCATATTTGAGTTCGGCGGAAAAAAGCTGGGTGTTTTGAGTGACAACAACGGATCGGCTACATACAATAATATAAGCCTTAAGCACATCAAAGCACTTGAATTAAATTATGGTATGCAGGCTGTTCCTGATTATGCTTTTGTAATCAGCTGGCATGTAAATGATGCAAACGGAACAAAACTAGGAGAGGTAAAAATTGGTCACGATACTGATCTAAAAATCACAAAAGTGAAAGTACCGTTACAAAATGTTCCTGAAGGAAATTTCAATTTGGTGATGAAGGTTGAAAAAACAAACAGCAAGGAAACGCAGAATGTAGCAGTTATTTCATTCCGACTGTTGAATTCGAATTGATAGTAAAAACCAGAAAATAAAAGCCGGAGTAAATTAAGCTCCGGCTTTTTTATGTTTTAAGATGTTGATTGAGGTTACGATTAAAATGATTAGCAACCCCCCAAATTCTCTGGTGTTTTCAACCCAGGGCTTGGTGGCCTTCATGCTTTGAACAAGACTTTCTGCATCGTGTTCTTTTAGCCAAGACACTACCCCATCTGTCTTCATGATTAAATTGATTCCGTAAATGATGCAACAGGCCAATATGACAAGATGTGCAAATCGATCGTATTTTTTTCTTGCGTTAAAAAAACAAATCAATGCAACCACACCATAAATAGGGATCCACACATAAGGATCAGGATCATTGATTTGCAATAAAGCAAACAAGATAAATACGCCAGAAAAAATATAATTGAATACTACCATTAACTATTGCTTTTTTACAGGTGTTTAATCAAATCAGATTTGATATAACCAATACTTTGTTTGATGCTATCGAATGGAGAGCCAGGACAAACATCTTGTTCAACAAAGAAGTGTTTCATACCTGAAGTTTTTGCATTCTTAAATATGGTAGCGAAATCAATTACACCATTACCAACTTCAGTAAAGTTTTTCTTTGGTGTTTTGTCCATATCCTTTACATGCCAAAGTGCTACTCTTCCCTTATGCTTTTTAAACAAAGCAACTGGATCTTGTCCTGCAACAGTCGCCCAATACAAATCCAGTTCTACTTTCACCAAACCTGCATCAGTGTCATTGGTGAGGATATCAAAAGGTAGTTGTCCGTTCATGGCTTCAAATTCAAACTCATGATTGTGGTAGCAGAGTTGAATACCTGCTTGCTTGCAGATCTCTCCTGCTTTGTTTAAATCTGATGCTATCTTTTTATAATCATCAAGTGATTTCCTTTCTGGAGGAGTTAGATAAGCAAGTACCATATAGTCTTGTCCAATTGCTTTTGCATCTTCAACTGCTTTTTCCCAGCCCTTTAGAATATTACCATACATATAATGACCAGAAGGTGCTGTCATGCCCAAATCACCCAAAACTGTTTTGTATGCACTTGCATCCATTCCAAAGAACTTGCCATTGTATCCAAAGTTTTCAACTTCTCCAAAACCCAGATCTGCAATTTTTTTCAAAGAACCCTTTGGGTCTTTTCCAATTGCTTCACGGATGGTATAAAGTTGAACACCGACTTTCTTATTTTTTACATCGTTAAAAGCCAGTGCATCCTTCATCAAAAATGAACCTGCAGTCACCCAGGCCATTTGTTTTAGGAGTTCTCTTCTTGTTGTCATGTTATGTTGTTTTAAGATTTGATTTTTTCCAGAATAACAGGAATATCTTTTTCTTCATCCGTGTAGATCATTAACTGTCTATTGGCGCCAAATAAAAACATAGATGGAAATTTCTTAGGAAGAAACTTCCCAATAAATTGATTTTGGTTATCAAGTAAAACAGTTACGTTTTTCTTGATGATAAGCTTACTGCCCACTTCTTTTAAAAAACTGTTGACAACAGATTTTTGATCTCTGGTAATTAAAAAAACATTGATGTCATTTAATTTGGCTTGGTGGTGGTTGTATTCTGTAATGGCTACACGGCAATGTGAACACTCGGTGTCGAAAAAGACAAAAAGCGTTTTTTTACCTGGAGTAACATTTCTATGCGTTACCTCAGCGCCATTATCCAGCCTGAAAAACCTGAATTCCGGTAAAGACCTTACTTGTCCCGTTGCCGACAATACACCCAAAAACATAAATAAGATAAAAACAACTCGCATGTTACTTAATTATACATGCAGTTTACTCAATTTTTATCAATAGCCTCAATTTTCAGAAGTCAAAAGATGAGATATGAAATTATTTTAAAAACAATGCAGCGTTACAGGGTTAATTTTTGTCTTTGCAACACCGCAAACGATTGAATTAGATAATGTGTAATAAAAACACATTACATAAATTTTTTTTAATAAATTGTTAAGTATGTAATAAAATTGTCTAATTTACCCGCGGTTATTCACTACTTATTAACCAAAACGACTGAACTACTGCCTAAATGCTACTAAAAATTCTTATTTATAAACCCCAATCATTCACTAAAACAACTATTGCATGAAAAGAGTGCTTGCTTTTTCTGCTAAGACTGGAATGCTGATGCTCCTTATGGTATTATCAGTATCCATTGCTTTTGCACAGAAAAAAGTCACCGGTAAAGTTACTGGTGGAGACACAGGTGGAGGGCTTTCTGGCGCCACTGTAAAAGTAAAGGGATCGTCTACTGCTGTTTCAACCAGCGCTGATGGTTCTTATTCAATTAATGTTCCAAATGACAACTCATCTCTTGAAGTATCTTTTGTAGGATACGAAGGATCAGAAGTCAGAGTGGGATCACAGTCGGTCATCAATGTTGTGTTGCAGGCATCTTCAAGTGCTTTGCAAACAGTTGTTGTAACTGGTTATGGTACACAGGAACGCAGAAGCATTACCGGTTCGGTTGCTGTTGTGGACACTAAGGAAATGACCAAGTATGCTGCATCTAACATTGCAGATCAGTTACAAGGTAAAGTTCCAGGTGTGCAGATGTCAACATCTGGTGATCCAGGTTCTGCAGCTTTCGTTCGTATTCGTGGTATCGGTACCATCAACAACAACGAGCCGTTGTATGTAATTGATGGAGTACCAGTACAGAACGAATCTAACATCAACTTCCTTAACCCGAACGACATTGAGTCTATTCAGGTTTTGAAAGATGCGGCTTCAGCTTCTATTTATGGTTCTCGTGCTGCGAATGGTGTAATTGTAATTACCACTAAGAAAGGTAAGAGCGGTTCATCTAAGCTTTCTGTAGACATGTTCTACGGTTCAGCATCACCTTCAAAGATTCCTGAAGTATTGAATCCAAATGAATTCCTTGAAGTACAGCAGAAATTAGCTGCTGGTCAGGGTCTTGGTTTCACTTCTAACATTTACATCAACCAGGGTGGTAAGTGGATTCTTCCTGATTACGCAGTTCGCGGATTGGGTGGTTTCCTTGCTGGCGATCCAGCGGTTGATCCTTCTAAGTATTTCTTGAACACAGACCCAGTTGGTCGTGGTGTAGGTGACTACCTTATCCTCCAAACCAACAAAGCTGGTACAAACTGGTTCAAAGAAGTATTCAAGCCTGCTACAATGAAGAACTATCAAGTTTCTGCATCGGGCGGTTCTGATAAGGGTAACTACTTCTTCTCTGGTAACGTATATGATCACCAGGGTATCATGATTGGTAACGATTACAAAAGATACCAAGCTCGTGTTAACTCTAACTTCAACATTGGTAAGCGTATTCGTGTCGGTGAAAACTTGAACGTTGCTTATCAGCAAACTCGTGCATCAATCGGTAACCCTAACGAAGGTTCTCCATTGATCAACACGTATGGTATGCCTCAATTGGTTCCTGTTTATGATATCAAAGGAAACTATGCATCACCAGCAAACTTCAACTCAAACGTATCAAACCCGGTTGCACAACAGTTGAGAAACAGAGCAAACAACTTTGGACATAGCTTCCGTGTAACGGGTAGTGTTTATGGCGAAGTTGATCTTGCTGATTTCTTGACTTGGAAGACTTCTTATGGTTTGGATTATAACTCTGGTCCTGGTCAGGGATATGGTACTCGTGCTTATGAAGCAACTGAGGGTAATACCAACCCGAACTCTTTGGGTAATTCTTATTTCTTGAACAGAAACTGGGTAGCTTTCTCTACTTTGAACTTCAAGAAGAGCTTTGGTGACCACAAGGTTAATGCCCTTTTAGGTTATGAGGCTAAGCAGACTTATTACGAAGGTTTCAACGCAAGTGGTTCTGAGTTGGCATTCGACAACTTCAACTACCGTTTGCTTCAAAACGTAAACCCTGCTACATTCAGAATGAGCAGCTACCGTGGTGAACACAATGTAGTATCTCAGTTCTTCCAAACAAACTACTCTTACAACGATAAGTATCTAGTATCAGCTACTGTTCGTCGTGATGGTTCTTCAAGATTTATCGAGAACAAATATGGTATCTTCCCTTCTGCTTCAGTAGGTTGGAGATTATCTAAAGAGAGCTTCATGGATAATGTATCATTCATCAGCGATTTGAAACTAAGAGCTTCTTATGGTGTTCTTGGTAACAACGAGGTGGGTGGTGACTATCCTGGTTTCTCAAACTTCTCTACAGGTGTAGATGCTGCTAACTATTCAATCAATGGTGCTAATAACAGTACTACAACTGGTTTCGAGCAGTCTTCTACTGGTAACCCTAAATTGAAGTGGGAAAGTACAGCAGTAACTAACATTGGTTTCGACGCGACACTTTCTGGCGGTTGGAACGTAATGGTTGAGTGGTACAAGCGTGATACACGTGATATGATCTACAACGTAGAACTTCCACTTGAATTAGGTGCTGTTGGTCGTCAGGCTCAAAACATTGGACAAATGACCAACACTGGTATTGATTTCGCAGTTGGTTACACCAAGCGTGTTAACCGTGATTTCAACTTCAATGTTAACTTGACCGGATCTACTGTAAAGAACGAAGTACTTAAATTAGAAGCGAACAGCAATACCTTCATCCGCTCTGGTGGATCAAGAATTGGTGATATCACTTATACTAAGGCTGGTCTTCCAATTTCTCAGTTCTATGGTTATGTACAAGAAGGTCTATGGCAGTCACAAGCTGATATCAACAAGGTTCTATTCACCAATGCAGGTGATGCGAAAGTTGGACGTTTCCGTTTCAAAGATTTGAACGGTGATGGTCAAATCAACAACCTTGATGAAACTTATCTTGGTAGCCCAATCCCAACTTTGTTGCTTGGTCTTAACTTGACTGCAAACTACAAGAACTGGGATTTCACCATGTACTGGAGTGGAACTTACGGAAACAAGTTGTTCAACTTCGTGAAATACTTTACACACTTCAACGCCTTCCAGCGTAGCCGTAGCAAAGATTTCTTGTATGAGGCTGGTAAAACACTTCCTGTTCTTGATGGTGGTGACAACTACAGCTCTAACAGAAACAGCTATTATGTTGAAGATGGATCTTTCACTCGTTTGAGAAACTTACAAGTAGGCTATTCTCTTGATGCAGCTTCTTTGAAGAAGCTTGGTATCAGCAGATTGCGTGTCTATGCTCAGGGACAAAACTTGCTTACTTTCACCAAGTACAGCGGATTGGATCCTGATGTAACCATCTCTAACATCACTGAAGGTTTCAACAGTCAGCGTGACCTTTCATTAGGTGTTGACAACGGTCGTATTCCTTTGGCGAGAACTTTTGTAGTTGGTATAAACCTTGAGTTCTAAAAACTAATAATGCTTAAACAATAAACTCAACTAATAAAAACCTTTTATATTTTTATTACACGATTTTAAAAAGGCATTTAAGAAATAAAACAATTTAAAAAATGAGAAAGAATATCATGCAAAAATTAGCGGTGCTGGGCTTACTGGCAATCGTTATCTACAGTTGCGGAAAGGATTTTCTTGAAACACAGCCTTATGGTAGTGTTAACAACGAACTTCTTTCTACATCAGAAAAAGGTGCTAATTCACTTCTGATTGCAGCTTACTCCAACCTGGATGGTTTTTCAGGATGGGACAATGGTGGTCCTTGGGGTGGTGCCTCTTCAAACTGGACTTTCGGAAGTATTGCCGGTGGTGATGCTTACAAAGGTTCTGAAGCGGGTGACCAACCAGACATCACTCCTCTTGAAAGAGGAAACGTGGATGCAAATAATCCATACTTAGAGCAAAAATGGAGAAACTATTATGATGGTATCTCTAGAACCAACCAAGCAATTGTTGCTTTTACTAAGTTAGAAGCAATTGATGCTGCTCAAAAATCAACAAGAATTGCTGAGGCTAGATTCTTGAGAGCATGGATGCATTTTGATCTTTGGAAGATTTTCCGCAATGTTCCTTATATCGATGAATCTTTAGAAGATGTTCGTATTGGTAACACTGCAAATATCCTTCCAAAAATCCAAGGCGACCTTCAAGCTGCTATCAATGGTCTTCCTGTAACTCAACCACAAGCTGGACGTGTTACTAAAGGCGCTGCTCAGGCTTTGTTGGGGATGACTTATATGTGGGAGAAGAAGTTTGCTGAAGCAAAAGCTCAATTTGATGCTGTTGTAAATTCTGGCAGATATGCTTTGAACGCAAAGTATTCAGACAACTTTAATGCTGCTGTTCGTAATACTAGAGAAGGAATTCTTGAAGTACAAATGGCTGTAAATACAGGTGGTGGTGATGCTGGTAACGTAGGTGATGTATTGAACTTCCCTTACAACAATGGTCCTGCAGGTTGCTGCGGATTCCATCAGCCTTCACAAGACCTTGTAAACTCTTTCCAAGTTGATGCTAACGGTCTTCCTTTGTTGGATACCTATAGCAACACCGATGTAAAGAATGATGATGGTTTGAAGGATTCAGATCCTTTCACTCCTGAAACTCGTCCTTTGGATCCTCGTATCGACCGTACAGTTGGTCGCCGTGGTATTCCATACTTGGATTGGGGTAAGCACCCAGGTTCTTCTTGGATTCGTGACCAGTCTTATGGTGGTCCATATGCACCTATGAAGAATGTACATGCAAAGTCTCAAGTTGCTGAGGTAACTCACGCTTCTGGTTGGACTTCTGGTTACAACTCTAATAACACTAAGTTGGTTCGCCTTTCAGACGTTATGTTGCAATTGGCAGAAGCTGAAGTTGAATTGGGTAACCTTGAAAGAGCTCGTGCTCTTGTTAACCAAATCCGTCAGAGAGCTGCTAATCCAGCTGACTTTGTAATGGATGGTGCTAATCCTGCTGCTAACTATCAAGTTGGTTTGTACACTGCACCTTGGACTGACAAGGCTGTAGCAACTAAGGCTGTACGTTTCGAGCGTCGTGTTGAGCTTGGAATGGAAGGTCACCGTTTCTTCGATATCGTAAGATGGGGTGTTGCTCCACAGGTTAAGAATGCTTACTACGCTAAAGATGGTGTTAGAAGAGGTTACCTCAGAACAGCAACTTTCGTAGCTGGCAAGAACGAGGTTTTCCCTCTTCCTGCAAAAGCAATCACGCAAAGTGCTAAGGATGGTGTTCCTACTTTGAAGCAAAATGCTGGTTACTAATCCTAACCAAAAAAATAACAGAAAGGCTGCATATTGTGCAGCCTTTTTTGTTTTATACTATACTCAACTGAGCATGAAATAAATTAATTTTATAGGGTAGAAAAACTGATGTGTAGCTTATGAAATCTAATCTTTTATTCATCGCTCTTGTAGGCCTTTTGGGCTTTTCAGCCTGTAACAATAATGACCAATTGTTTAAATTGGTTAGTCCGGAAAAATCTGGCATCGATTTCACCAATACCATTACGGTTAATGATACCATCAACATTTTAGAAAGTGAATTCACTTATAATGGTGGTGGAGTTGCTGTAGGTGATTTAAATGGTGACGGTTTACAAGACATCTATTTTGCGGGTAACCAAGTACAGAATAAACTTTTTTTGAATAAAGGGGAATTAAAATTTGAAGAGGTAATTGAAAAAGCAGGTGCACAAAAAACAAAGGGACAATGGTCGTCTGGTGTAACTTTTGTTGATATCAATTCTGATGGTAAACAAGATATCTATGTGTGTAACACGATGATTGAAGACAGTGCAGCATTAAGAGATTTGTTATTCATCAACCAAGGCAACAACGCAGAAGGTGTACCTCAGTTCAAAGAGATGGGTGAAGAATATAAAATTCTTGATAATACACACAATTCAATTTCAACTTTCTTTGATTATGATCTTGATGGCGACCTTGATTTATTTATTGCTGTCAATTTTATTGATGTGCAATATCCAAATCAATTTTTGTCGATGGATTTACGTAGAGGCAAGAATGTTGTAACCAGAGATTTGTTGTACAGAAATGATTATGATTCAACAGTTGGCCATGCTGTATTTACTGATGTATCATTAGATGCGGGAATCGATTGGGGTGGATACAGCCACTCTGCTATGATCCATGACTTTAACAAAGATGGATATCCAGATATTTATGTTGCTAATGATTACCTGAGTACAGACTTGATTTACATCAACAATAAAAATGGAACATTTACCAATCGCATATCTGAAATATTTAAACATGAGTCCTATTCTTCGATGGGAAGTGACATCGCTGATGTAAACAATGACGGGTTAGAAGATTTGTTTGCTGTAGAAATGCTTCCTGCAGATAATAAGAGGAAGAAGGTCAACATGAACGCAAACAACTACAACCACTATTTATTTACAGAACAGTATCAATACGAATATCAGTTTGTGCGCAATATGTTTCAATTGAACCAGGGTATCAATCCGAAAACTAATCTTCCCTTGTTCAGTGATATTGCATTTCTGGCGGGTGTAGAAGCAACCGACTGGAGCTGGTCGCCTCTATTTGCTGACTTTGATAATGATGGTAACCGGGATCTTTTAATTACCAATGGATTTCCAAAAGATATCATCGATCATGATTTTGGTGCTTTTAGAAAAAGCGTCAATAGCAGTATGATTACACGCGCAGAATTGCTAGACATGATACCAGAGGTTAAGATTCCCAATTTTATTTTTAAGAACAATGGCGATTTAACCTTCAGTGATAAATCAAAAGAATGGGGTATTAATCAGGTGAGTTTTACCAATGGTACTTCATACGCAGATCTTGATAACGATGGTGATTTGGATATCATTACCAATAACATTGATGATCCAGCTTTCTTGTTTGAAAATACATTGTACAGTAATGGCAAGAAAAAAGAAGAGCAAACAGCTAATTTTTTGAGAATAGATTTAAAGGGACCGCAATTGAACCCACAAGGATTTGGTGCAACGGTTACTATATGGAACAACGGAAAACAACAACATGGTCAAAGTCATTGTGTGAGAGGATATTTATCTAAATCTGAAAACTTTTTACATTTTGGATTAGGTGACAGCAAATCTGTTGATTCTATTGTGGTGATTTGGTCTGATGGGAAGAAGCAATTATTAGGAAATCAAAAAGTAAATCAGGTAATTGGTATAGATTATAAAAACGCTAAGGAGCAAACATCACCTTCATCTAATACTAAGACTACTTTGTTTGCAGAAATTGATCCATCTACAATGGGGATAGATTATGTTCATGAGGAAAATGATTTTATCGACTTCAATCTTCAAAAAACATTACCCCATAAATTTTCACAATATGGTCCCGCTATTGCAGTAGGCGATGTTAATGGTGATGGCTTGGATGATATTGCATTAGCAAGTTCAAGCAGATTTCAGGGTCCAGTTGTTTTGATTCAACAAACCAATGGAAGATTCAATAAAAAAATATTGGCCATTAAAAATTCAGAAGTGAATAAAGAAGAGGATATGGGCCTCTTACTATTTGATGCAGATGGTGATGGCGACAATGATCTTTATATCACAAGAGGAAGTTATCAGCATGATCCAGGCTCAGAACTTTATCAGGATGTGTTGTGTGAAAATGATGGAAAGGGAAATTTTAAAGTAGTAAGCAATGCGTTGCCAGTTATCACAGCATCCGGACAAAACACAAAGGCAGCTGATTTTGATGGTGATGGAGATCTTGATTTGTTTGTTGGCGGTAGGGTCTCGCCAAAAGCATATCCAAAACCTGGAATTTCTTATTTGCTAAGAAATGATTCTAAATCGGGTAAAATCTCATTTAAAGATGTTACCAAACAGTGGTCGCCTTCGTTGCCAGAAGTTGGTATGGTGAGTGATTTCTTGTGGACCGATTTTAACAATGATAATAAACCAGATTTGGTTTTTGCTTGTGAGTGGAGCCCGCTTTTGTTCTTTAAAAACACAGGAAGTGCATTTGAAAAAATTGAACCCTCTAAAGAGATTAGTCAGGCAAGTGGTTGGTGGAACAGCTTGCTTGCGGTTGACGTAGATCGAGATGGTGATATGGATTATGTAGCTGGAAATTTTGGACTCAATCAATATTTTAAATGTTCATCGGGAGAACCATTGAGTATTTATGCAAAGGATTTTGATAAGAACGGATCCTATGATGCATTTATCTCTTGCTACTTCCCAGATTCAACCGGAAAGCGACAAGAATATTTCTATCATTCTAAAGATGATATGCAAAAGCAGTTGATTTTGATTCGTAAGAAGTTTGAATTCTATGGAGATTATGGAAAAGCAACGGTAAAGGATGTTTTCACTCCTGAAGAAATGAAAGATGTGAGTAAGCTGACTGCCAATTACATGAAGAGTGTTTGGATTGAAAATTTAGGTAACCAGCAATTTAAAATGCATGACCTGCCCATACAAGCACAAATTGCTCCTTTGTATGGAATGCAATCCATGGATGTAAATGGTGATCAATTACCTGATCTGGTGCTTACAGGAAATGATTTTGGAATGGAAACCAGTCAGGGTAGAGCTGATGCATTCAATGGTCTTGTATTGTTGAATAATGGAAATAAACAGTTTAAGCCTGTTGGATTTGAAGAGTCAGGATTTCTGGTACCTGGTGATGCAAGAGCATTGACCTCAGTTAACGTATCTGGTTACAACTATTTGGTTTCAACTGAAAACAGAAAACCACTACGCTTTTTCAAACTACATACTGATGCTATGAAGTATGTGAAGTTGTCTGCTTCAGAAACTTCAGCCATATTCTATTTCTCTGGAAATCAAAAACAGAAAATTGAAATGACCCAGGGATCTTCTTTTCTTTCACAAACTTCAAGAAGCTTGAGCATACCAAATGGCGTTACAAAAATTACTATATACAATCAACAAGGTATAATAACCCGAACAATCAATACCCCTTAAAACAACGCTAAATGAACCCTTTCTCAAAAACAATTGTTGGCTTTCTTTTCATTTTATTTTTTATTTCTTGTAATACTTCAAACACAACATCTGTAAAACAAGATGATCAACTTCCACACCAGCTGGTTAAAAAATTGACTAACATTATTGTTGTTGATATTTTCACACCACCCGTAGCTACTCGCATTTATGCCAATACATCACTTGCTATGTATGAAGCCATTCGATTTCAAAAAGAAGGCAGTAAATCCATCACCGCAAAACTAAAGGGCTTTGATCCAATGCCAGTTCCTGAAGCCGGTAAGGAGTATAATTTTTCAATTGCAGCAATTCAATCCTTTTTTGAAACTGCAAAAAAAGTAACTTTCTCTGCTCCTGAAATTACCAAGTATCAGGATTCGATGATAGCGGTCTATTCAGCAGGATTAGATGAAGCTGTTGTGCAGCAGTCAATTGCATTTGGTCAGCAAGTTGCAGATGTTATTGGCAAGCGACTGGGAAAAGATAATTATAAAGAGACAAGAGGATTCGACCGTTTTGAGGTTAAAACCAATGATGATACACGATGGGTTCCAACTTTGCCTGATTATGCAGATGGACTTGAACCACATTGGTCAAAGATGCTCACAATGGCTATTGATAGTTCAAGTCAGGTGCAGGCTAATCCTTATCCTGCTTATTCTAAAGATGAAAATTCTGATTACTATAAAGAGTTGAAAGAGGTTTATGATATTTCAAAAAACAGATCAGAAGAGCAAACGGATATTACACTTTTTTGGGATGACAACCCCTTTGTGTCTCAGCATAAAGGTCATGTAATGTTTCAGGATAAAAAAATGACTCCTCCAGGTCACTGGATGGCAATTACACAAAAAGCAGCTAAAGTAAAAAACCTGGATGCAGTAGCTTCAGCAAATGCATATGCACAGACAGCAGTTAGTATGTATGATGCATTTATTTCCTGTTGGTATGTGAAATATTCAACTGTACGCATTCGTCCGCAAACTGCAATTCAAAGATTGATTGAACCAACATGGACTTCCTTCATTCAAACTCCACCATTCCCTGAATATACATCAGGGCATAGTACAGTTTCATCAACAGCTGCTGAGGTGCTGACTTCAATCTTTGGTGATAATTTTGCTTTTACAGATTCGTCTGAACTTGAATTTAACCTACCTGTAAGATCATTTAAATCTTTTCGTGAGGCTGCTTTAGAAGCTTCAGTTAGTCGTGTTTACGGAGGTATCCATTATCGTTCTGGTTGTGAAAGCGGAAATAAACAAGGAAAGGAGTTGGCAAAAATCATCTTGACCAAGCTTGGGGAATAAGCATTAGTGATTGCAGTCGTCTGCATGACAGTGATCTGCGGTTCTGCATTTTCTGTAATTGATAAAATGTGCAGAAACAATTAAAAGAACAGCTGGTATAAGAAACCACAATTGGTATTGATGGAAAACCTGTTTCATCAACAACAAAACAATTCCAGTTGAAAAAATCAAAATAGGAAGTAACTGATGGTGGTGTTTTTTGAAACCATGAGTGAGTGAATAAATACCAATACCCATAGCAAGGAGAATCATCAATATTTCGAACCAAAAATTATTGATGATGTTGATACCAAGGATAGGAAGGCTGGTTATGATCAAAGGCAGCACTGCACAATGAATTGCGCATGCTACCGAAGCAGCAATCCCTAAAGTATCGTAATTAATCTTAAACATTGCAAGAGGACAAAATTAAGGATTTTGCAACAAAGTTGCATTCTTATTTCGAAGATAAATCCGTTTGTCCTGCTTAATTTTGCATTAATACTTGATTATGAGTAAAAAGGGACTGATTTATATTTTGTTTTTTGTTGTGCTTTTGGGTGGCTTTTATGCTGCGATGATAAAATTTACTGATTTTGAAGAAGTCAAATTACCAGTGCTCAATTCAGTACAGCCCTTTTCTTTTGTAAAACAAGACAGTACGGTTGTTACGCAAAAGGATTTAGCCAACCGCGTTTATGTGGCAGAATACTTTTTTACAACCTGCAAGGGAATTTGTCCCAAAATGAATAAAAACATGCAAGTGGTTTATGAGAAGTTTAAAAACAATCCAGATTTTCTAATCCTTTCTCATACCGTAAATCCAGAAAATGATTCAGTCCCGGTACTAAAAAGATATGCTGATTCACTGGGCGCATCTCCAAACAATTGGTGGTTTTTGTATGGATCAAAAACCGATTTGTATAAATCAGCAAGAGAAAGTTATTTATTGGATGATCCTAAAAATAGCAGTAAAAATATAGATGATCAATTTTTACATACTCAGTTTTTTGCACTAGTCGACAAACAAGGAAGAGTTAGAGGAATATATGATGGCATAAAAAAAGATGAAGTAGATCAATTGATGCTTGATATAGAAGAAATCATAAAAGAATAAATGAATAGATCCGATTCGATATTAAAAAACAGTTCATTGAGTGTAACTGCAGGAAGAAAAAGAATTCTTGATATCTTTCTGTCTGCTAACAATGCTTTAGCTCACCAAGACATTGAGCAACAATGTTCAGATCAATATGATCGAGTAACCATTTACAGAACCTTACAAACATTTTTGGATAAAGGAATCATTCATAATATTCCAACAACAGATAATTCAGTTCGATATGCATTGTGTAATGATAGTTGTATCAACACAGGACATCATCACGATAATCATGTACATTTTCGTTGTGAGGTTTGTAGTAAAACATTGTGTCTTGATGAAGTAACAATTCCTTCAGTCAAATTACCATCAGGATATTCCATGAAAGAAATCAATATGGTAGTATCTGGAATCTGCAAATCCTGTAAAAAATAAAAAAGTCCCAATGTAAAAACACCGGGACATTCGTTAAGGCTCTGATTAGTAGCACAACAAAGGTATCTTAATCATGTACCAACGCCTAATATCATTTATACCATAATAGTGGTACTACTTCAAAGCATCTAATTCATTCTTGACAAAAAGCATAAGTTCGCTGATGTTCTTATGCGAAAAATCAAAATCAATTCCTGCAGCTTTATACAACTCAGGCAATGTTTTTGTACCGCCTAAACTTAGGGCATGCATGTAATTATCTAATGCCTGTTTGGGGTTATCTCTGTATTGCTTCCACATTCCTATAGCACCCAACTGTGCAATTCCATATTCGATATAGTAAAATGGCACCTCAAACAGATGAAGTTGCTTTTGCCAACCATAAGACCTGAAGTTTTCAAGCCCCGTATGATCAATTGATGAAGATGTAAAATTATTTAATATGTTCAGCCAGTTTTCTTTTCTCTCTTCTAGCGTATGGTTTGGATGTTCATATACCCAGTGTTGAAACTTGTCAATGATGGCAATCCATGGGAAGATGGTTATAACTCTTTCCAATTGATGTCGCTTAGCTCTTTTCATTTCTTCTTCACTGTCAAAAAACATGTGCCAATGGTCCATTGTAAAGAGCTCCATCGACATGCTGGCTACCTCTGCCATTTCAGTCGGGTATTCTTTGAATCCTGTTAAGGGTAATTCATGTGCGAGAAAGGAATGTATGGCATGTCCTGCTTCATGCACCATTGTGGTGAGATCAGACATCTGTGCAGCTGCATTCATGAATATAAATGGAGCACCGCTTTCTGCAAGTGGCATGTTGTAACCACCAGGAGCCTTTCCTTTTCTGCTGTCTAAGTCGAGATGATTGAGTTCTTCCATCTTTCTCAAGCAGTCGCCAAAAAAAGGATTCAATTGATCAAGACAAGCAATAGATTTCTTTAATAGATCTTTACCATCTGAAAAAGGGCGAAGAGGTGCAATACCTGCAGGTTCTGCTTCTGTATCCCATGGTCTCATTATATCAACACCTAAACGCTTTGCTTGCTCCTTGTATATATCATTAATCAAAGGGAGCACAGCTTCTTTTACAGCATCATGAAACTTTAAGCAAGCTTCAGGGGTATAATCGAATCTACCCATTTCAGCAAACTTATAATCTCTGTAGTTGCTGAAGCCTGTGTTCAAAGCAATTTGGTGGCGAAGCGAAATCAATTTAGAGTAAAGATCATTTAGGGCATCTTTATCCTGATATCTTCTTTCTGCTATTTGTTTATAGACCGTTTCTCTTACTGATCTGTCTTCGTGTTCTAAAAACTTTGCCGCTTGTTGCAATGTATATTCTTGTCCCTCATACTCAATCATCATCTTACCTGCAATTGCACCATATTGTTGTTGCAATACACTGGCTTCTGCCTGCAGAGGAATATTTGCTTCTCTGAACAGATCAATGCTTTTTTTAACCGAACGCAAATAGGTGAAATATTTCTCCTGGTCTAAAGTTTTTGTAAAAGGATTGTTGATCAGTTTTTTATTCAGTTGATCTGCATAGGGTTGAATCTTTGGCTGAATTTCCATGAAAAAGAAATTAAAGGCCTCTTCAAGCGACTTATTCTCTGTATCACAGGTCATTCTTACCTGACGCCAGCATGCATCTTCACTGATAAAAGCTTCAATCTCGCTCATGTCTTTCAGCCACTGCTCTAAATCAGCTTCGGAGTGTATTTCTCTTTCAACCAATTGAATAAAGTAAGGCTCCAGACTTTCCCAATCCGTTAAAGTAAAGTCAGCTGGCAGAAAGCTATGCTTAAGCTTCTGAATGTTTGCACTGTATTGCATATGCTAATGCTTTGGAGTGATTAACCTTCCTGAGTATTTTCCTCAGTGGCTTCTGAAAGCTTGATTTCGATATTATGCTTCTTGATTACATTGAACCAGCGTACCATTTTTTTCATATCGCTGTTGTACACTCTTTCAAAATCCATTGCAGGAAAAACCTGTTCAAAATAAGAAAGGACCACTTTGTTATCTTTTTCTGATGGAAGAGCAGTTGAGCTTGCATCCATAGCTTTAAATACCTCTGTAAGATTTACATTTTCATCGTTTGTGTAAATCTCAATTGATTCCAGGTGAGAAAACTGATGTTGTCTATTAGAAACAAATTTTGTGGTATTGTCTTCTAATGATTTAACAATAGCACCATCGTTCTTGCTGCTAACCAATTCAAAAAGTCCAGAAAATCCAGTAACAGAAATGAGTTTGTTGTATTCCATGATCACATATTAATGGATGCAAGTTACAACCAATTTATTGAATATTGTTTTCAGCGAATATGTTGTTGATACGATTTTCCACCGAATCAAAATCACTGAATCCTCTTGCAATCATGTATAATTTATTTTCTTCCAACTGCAGAAATACTGTTGGAAATCCATTGACCCTCAATTGCTTGGTTAAAGTAAAATCATAGTATGCCTTTTCTTTGTATTCCTCACTTGCCAGTTTTTTATAAAAATCTTCTTCATCGAGTTGATATCTTTCAACAAGATGTCTGTAAGCCTCTTTATCAGTGAGATCTCTACCCTCATAATGAAGGGCGTGTTGAAGGTCTGATGCAAATGGGACAGTCAGTTCTGGATGAATATCCCTAAAAACAGCCATTGCTATTGATGCCATCTCAGAATTAGGGTACCAATCACTTTCTTCAGGATGGTTGATGTGCCAGAGGTAATCTTTACCAAATTTAACACCACTAGCGTTTTCAACTGTTTTGTAGGCGTCTTTGATGTATGAAGCAATTGCACCTATATGTTGTGTTGCTTCAACCGGAATCATTCCTCCTGAAAGTGTTTCAAAATCAATATTTTCTTTGTGTTTCCCCCATAACTTTTTGATTACATCACTAAATCCATAACACCATCCACAATAAGCATCGTAACAATAAATTATTTTAGGTTTCATCTTGACTTTACATTTTCATATTGCGAATCATAGTCTTCCCTTAATGTACCCATCAAACGATCCCAGAATAGAAAATAGAGTCCGTAATTACCTTTAAAATATTGGTGATGTTGATTGTGACAAATAGAAGTATTGATCCATTTTCCAATTTTAGTTTTATTGAAATTTTTAGGATACAGCTCCCATCCCAAATGACCATAAACGTTGTAGAGAATCATGAACATGAAAAATATAAAAAAGTGGAGACGGTGTATAGGTAAGGTAAAAAGAAAGACTACCAAGATTCCTGCTTCTATAATCGCTTCCAGTGGGTGAAACGAGTATGCAGCCCAAGGAGAAGGATTAGTCGATTGATGATGTACCAAGTGAAACAGTTTGAATAATCTTTTATGGTGCATGATTCTGTGCATCCAATAAAAATAGGTGTCGTGCATGAAGAGCATTATAGGAAAGACAGCCCAAAAATAGATAGAGCCATATTTATTGATATCAGTATACAAGGTTGTGTACTTGGCAACATTCTCATTGTAAATGAAAATCACAGGTACAGCACCAAAGATGGAGATTGTTAACGTGGAGTAACCAATTTCTCTTAAATAATCACTTCCCTTTGGAAAGCGTTGTTGTATTTTCTTATTAGCCAATACACCCTTTAACAGAATATAGAATATCAAAAAGCAAAGGCCAGCGACAATAAAATACCGACCTCCAATTAATGTAATGGTATGTAAATATCTTTCTAACATATTCATATAACAAATGTAATTCGACTAATGTTTATGAAAACTTAATTGCATCAAGATTAAAAAGCTCTGGATATTTACCTGTTTTGTCTTCAAAGAATTTCCTGAGTTTAAGCAGATCCTCTTCTACATTGCCAGTTGGATAAATAGGGGCACCAAAACCTCCTTCTTTTCTTTTGTAATCTAAATAACCAGGTAGGATAGGAACGTTAGCGCCGAGTGCAGCATAGTAAAAACCACTTTTCCATTTGTCGACTCTTTTTCGAGTGCCTTCGGCTGGGACTGTAACAAGGAGTTCTTCGCTTTGGTTAAATTTCTCAATGATTTGATCAGTGAGGTTTTGCTTTTTACTTCTTTCCACAGGAATAGCACCTGTATTTTTTAGTAGAATACTCAAAGGAAAAAAATTCACTTCTTTTTTAATCAGATAGCGCACATTTAATTTTAACATTCGAAAGATTGCCATCGCATAAATAAAATCCCAGTTGGAAGTATGCGGTGCTGCTATCACAACTGCTTTCTTGATTTCAGGAGGTACGGTCCCCACAATCTTCCAGCCATTTAACTTGAATAAAAAAATAAAAAATCTTGTAATCATTTCAATCAATTAATGAGCTTCTAACCAGTTTTCTCCCATCCCCGCTTCTGCAATAACAGGAACCTGATTGGGTAGTGGTAAAGCGGATTCCATATTTTCTAATATACATGCTTTTAATGCTTCAGCTTCTGATCTAAGCGCATCAAATATCAATTCATCGTGTACCTGTAAAATCATCTTGCTTTTGAAACCTTCTTTCTTGATGGCCTTACTCACCTTAATCATAGCCAATTTGATCATATCCGCTGCTGTGCCCTGTATGGGTGAATTGATGGCATTTCGTTCTGCAAAACCCCTGACAGTAAAATTAGAGGAATTGATATCTCTTAACCATCTTTTTCTTCCCATCAAGGTTTCAACATATCCTTTTTCTCTTGCAAAATTGATGGTGCTGTCCATGTATCCGGTGATTCCCGAAAATTCTTTTTTATAATTATCAATAATGGTTTTTGCTTCTGTTCTGCTGATACCCAAATTATCTGCCAACCCAAAAGCTCCTTGTCCGTATATAATACCAAAGTTTACACTTTTGGCTTTGTATCGCATTTCTTTGGTCACGTCTTCTTCCGCTATGCCATAGACTTTTGCTGCTGTTGCAGTATGAATGTCTTTTCCTAAACGAAAGGCTTCACACATATTTGTATCTCCACTAATTGCAGCTACAACACGCAATTCAATTTGAGAGTAGTCGGCCGAAATCAATATATGATCTTTATCTCTTGGTATGAATGCTTTTCTGATTTCCTTTCCCCTATCACTTCTTACAGGTATATTTTGAAGATTAGGATTGTTACTGGCCAATCTTCCGGTTACTGCTACAGCTTGTCCGTATGTTGTATGTACCCTTCCTGTTTTTGGATTGATTAATTCTGGAAGCGCATCAACATAAGTTGATTTTAATTTTGTCAATTGTCTGAAAGCAAGAATATCAGATACAATAGGAAACTGATGTGCTAATTTTTGTAATACATCTTCACCAGTTGCGTATTGTCCTGTTTTTGTTTTCTTTGCTTTAGGATCAAGCATCAATTTTTCAAACAACACTTCCCCCAATTGTTTCGGTGATGCAAGATTAAATCTAACACCTGCTGTTTTGTATACTGCTTCTTCTGCAATCTTAGCTTCTTTTTCCAATTCCTTGGAATACTCATTTAAAAAGCCGACATCAACTCTTATGCCTTCAAACTCCATGTCTGCCAATACTTTCACAAGAGGATTCTCAACTTCCTGAAATACCCTTTCAACTTCTTTTTGTTTGAGTACAGGCTCAAAAATGTGTTTGAGTTGAAGTGTGATATCAGCATCCTCTCCAGCGTATTCTTTTACCTTTTCAATTTCAACATCACGCATGTTGCCTTGCTGCTTTCCTTTTTTCCCGATCAATTCTTCAATGTGCACTGGTTCGTAGCCAAGGTATTTTGCACTTAACTGATCCATTCCTCTTTTTCCTTCCGGATCAATAACATAGTGTGCAAGCATGGTATCAAAAATTTCTCCTGCAATTTCAATACCGTAATTCTTCAAGACAAGTAAATCATATTTGATATTTTGGCCAATCCATTTTTTTGAACCATCATTAAATAAAACAAGAAAAGATTGAAGTAATTCAATCGTTTGGTTCCGATCATTTCCACATGGAACATAACTGGCGGTTCCTGGCTTGGTTGAAAAACTCAATCCTACCAATTCTGCCTGATTCGCGTCTAAGCCCGTTGTTTCTGTATCAAAACATATCTCATTTTCTTTAGCAAGCGTTGAAATGAGCTGATCAATTTTTTCTTTTGTATCAACCAGGTCATATTGATGTGCTGTATTGTGTATGTTTTTTTCAATTAATGGCTCACTATTTTCAGACGTTTCCACCTCAATGTTTACATCAGTAACTGATACCGTTGTTCCAGCGCCGCCAAATAAATCGCCTTGAACTGTCGTCCCCGTTTTTTCAGCGGGACCAGCAACAGGAATATCTTCTCCTAGAATCCTTTTTCCAATGGTTCTGAATTCAAGATCAATAAAGACTTCTTTGAGTGCTTCTTTGTTGGGCTCTTTAACTTTAAAATTTTCTTCATGGAATTCTACCGGGACTGTTGTGATAATAGTTGCTAGTTTCTTGCTCATGATGGCAAGCTCTTTACCCTGACGAACTTTCTCACCCAACGCACCTTTTATCTTATCGGCATTTTCTAATACATTTTCCAGACTGCCATATTCTGCTAATAGTTTAGCAGCAGTCTTTTCTCCTACACCGGGTATACCAGGAATGTTATCGACTGCATCACCCATCATGCCGAGTATATCAATGACCTGATCTACCCGCTCAATGTTCCATTTTTCACAAACCTCTTTCGGACCAATGATTTCAAAATCACCACCTTGATAAGGAGGTTTAAATATTTTGATGTTTTCACTTACTAGCTGACCGTAATCTTTATCAGGTGTAACCATGTACACATCATATCCAGCTTTCTCTGCTTGCTTTGCTAAAGTACCAATCACATCATCTGCCTCAAACCCATCCGTTTCAATGATTGGAATATTTAATCCCTCAATGATTTTTCTTATATCTGGAAGGGAGGCCAATAAATCTTCTGGCGCTTCCTGACGATTGGCTTTATAATCTGCATAATCTGTATGACGTTTAGTTGGAGCAGCAGTATCGAAACAGACTGCCATATGCGTTGGCTTCTGTTTGCTTAACAAATCTGTTAGTGCATTTGTAAAACCAAATTGTGCATTGGTGTTTTTTCCTTTGCTTGTAATTCTTGGACTTCTGATCAGGGCATAATAAGCACGAAAAATGAGTGCAAAGGCATCTAGTAGGAATAGCTTTTTTTCCATGGGGCAAAGATAGGGAATAGGGAATAGGGAGGAGGGAAAAGGGAACAGGGAGGAGAGAAAAGGGAATAGTGAAAAGGGAACAGGCAACAGGGGATAGGAATTTCTTTTCCCTAACTAATCCCTGTTCCCTATTGCCTAATCCCTATTTAAAATTACAGGTAACATTTGCTTCCAGGTAGACCAATCGTGGTGGATATCAGTTCCCCAAATATCAAGTTGATGAGGAATTGATTTACTATGGAGTACTTCAGAAAATCGCCTGTTGGCTTCAGGATCTTCATATGATCCACTTCCTGTCGCAATAATTATTTTACCCTTTCGTATTTTTTCCAGCGTACCATGATCATTCAGATTGGGTATATAATGAATTGGAGAATTGAAATACACCTGTTCATCATAATATCCGTCTGTGTATTCCATTAAGTCGTACACACCACTCATGGCAATTACACCATTAATCAAATCGGGTCTTTTCAAAAATAGGTTCATAGAATGAAAAGCGCCAAATGATGCACCGCAAGTAATAATAGGGGTGTCTTGTGAAGTCATGTTTTTGATAAAGGGAACGACTTCATTATAAATATAGTGGTTGAACTGATTGTGGCGAATGGCTTTGTGTGCGCCTTCCATCTGTTTGTTCATCCAACTTTCGGTATTGATGCTGTTGACTGAAAATATTTTGATCTTGCCCTCATTGATAAATGGACTCAATGTATTGATCAATTCAAAACGTTCATACTCCAGATAATCAGCTGCTGCAGTGGGTATCATCAATAAAGCATATCCATAATGCCCATATACAGCAATAGGCATTTCTTTGTTAAGCGCGGGACTATACCATTGATGAATTTCCTTTACCATGTGATTAAGGTACAACTTTTAAAATACCACGCATAACTGATGCATGTCCAGGATAAGTGCAAATGAACATGTACTCGCCAGGTTTTATTGGTGCAGTAAAATAAATTGATTCACTGCTTTCTGGTTGCAACAAGGCAGTATGAAACAAGACCTTTGGAGAGTTTGGAACATAATTCATTTCTGAACCCTTCAATCCAAGATTCAATGCAAGTTTTCCAATTTCATCCCCTGCCCCTGGCATTACAATCACAACATTGTGCGTCATGTCGTCATTGTTATTAAACACCAATCTGATTTTTGAACCAGCCTTCACTTCAAATAGCGCAATATCATATTTCAAACCAGGTTTGGTTCCCAATTTCAAAACTTTATCGGGTTGTTTCCAATCCGCCGGCATGGTCAGCTGCCTTTTTTTGGTTGCTGCTGCTGGCTTTGCTGAAGTTGCATTAGGTGTTGCATGATGCATACCTGCATGTGCTTTCACGCGTTGCTCATCTTTCAATACTGTTTTTGCCCCATCAGGAATGTTATTGAGTGTATAATAAGCAAAATCGTGTAACAGTGATTTGTTGGAAGTAGAAACAAGATCTTTCACTTTTATTTCATGAATGTATCCTTCCAACAAACTATCCAGAACCAGCTTTACTTTTCTGCCATCTTCGGATGGAACAATACCTGTTATTTTTCTGTTTCTGTTATTGATAATGGGACTACCATAGTTATGGTGGTACATGTAGGTAAAGCTGTTGATGTTGTACAACATTGGATTTTTTAATTTGCTTGCATCTACCGGCACGGTGAATTCAATTTCAAATCCATCGGGCATTGCTTTGATGTCTTTCATTTCAAATGGAGTTTCACCATTCCAAACCAATCTTTGTAATGCATAATCAGCTTTTCCAGTACTTGCCCATCCTCTGCTCGTCATTCCTGCAAACATAGAACCATCGAGACCCCAACGCAAACGGAGAAGTCCTGAAGCAAATCCTTCAAAGAAAGGATAGCAAGCTCCTTGGTATTTCCCTTTTACTTTTTCAAGCGACATACGCATGATTTTAGAATGGCCTTGATCGGCAACAAAATACTGACCAGTAAAGGGACCAAAAGAGCCATTGGTAACATCCTCTAATACATCAGCTGTAGAGATACCCATTAAAGTATGTGGGAACCAAACAGCAGGAAGTTTGAGTTCTTTAATTTTTTTGGCAGCTTCGTGCATTGGTTGTCCGTTATCAACAATTTTCAAATCTTCTTTGGTTAATTTCAGTGGCGACTCTGGTTCTTTCGTCCAATTTAATCCACCTGCATTTCCAGCAAAATCACCTTTTTCCAAATGGGTGACTCTTCCACTACCAACCCAGTCGCCCTGGTTCTCTGCATAAAAAACATCGTTATTGCTGTTGATGGTAAATCCTGCAGGTGAACGAAGTCCCGTTGCTATTGGTTCTTGTTCTCCATTTTCTTTGATCTTCATCAACCATCCATGCCATTTACCCAATCCATCACCATATCCCACCCACGCAACATTGAGGGTTACATACATATCACCTTGTTTATCGAAAACTGGACCGTATGCATACTCATGATAGTTTCCACTTAATTGAAACAAAGCAATAGGAGTGAATGTATCTGCTTTACCATCACCATCCTTATCTTCTATTTTCGTCAACTCCCCTCTTTGTGTACAATAAAATGCACCATCCTTATAAGCGAGTCCTAGTACTTCATGCAACCCTGAAGCAAACTTGCTGAAATGTGTAGTGCCCGTGCCATAAGCATTCTGAATGATCCAGATTTCACCTCTTCGTGTTGAAGCGGCAATTCTTCCATCAGGTAGCACAGCAATACCACCGACTTCAAGTTTAACGTCTTGCGGTATCGCGATGGTCTTCAATGTATAATAATCCATTTCAGACTGGACACCTGTTTGCTGTGCTCTAATATCATTACTGATAAAGCTTACCAGCACGAAACAAGAAAAAAATAATTTATGCATATGGAAGGTTTTCATCATTGTGCATTTTTCATATCGTGAATAAATTCTTCAAGTATTTTTTTGCTCACACCTGGCATACAGATCACATGTGAGATTTCGTTATCACTTGCCAATTGCCATTTCTTACAAATGGCATCTGTAGCTTTTGGAAAAACGACAGTAAAAGAATTTTCGTTCGTCCATGCTTTCACACCAATTTCATTCAATGCATCTTTCAAAAAGGTTGCATTTTCAATGCATTGCTTTGCTCTTTCTAATATTCCTGCTTTACCCCATTTTTGCATTACGTACCACAAGGCCAATGCGTTAAAACCACTTCTAGAGCCAGTTATTGTTGTGTCTAATGCGCCAATATAGTTGATGGATCTGCCTATTCTTTCTTTGTAAGATTTTTTCACCATTACAATACCATTTGTAATTGGAGAACCGAAAAATTTATGTCCAGATATAGCCACACTATCAGCACCATGTGCAAAATCAAAATCATGATAACCTAAAGCAGGCAAGTATGATCCACAAAGTGCAGCATCTGAATGGATATAAGAACTTTTGATGGCATACTTTTTCAATATACCAGCAATTGTAGGAACATGATCTTTCGCTTCAGTCATGGTTGTACCAATGTTTGCCAAGATGATAACTGATCGATGCCTGTTCATTTGAATCGTTTCAGCAAGATCGTTGTAATCCATTTCTCCATTTGCTTGAGAACGAATCACAATACTATCCATGTTCAGCAAATGAATATTTTTCTGAATGCTGTAATGCGTTGCTTCAGAATAATAAACCATCCCATTGGGATAGAGTTCTCTGGCGAGATATAAAGCATAAAGATTTCCTTCTGATCCACCATTCGTTACATATCCCCAGTGATTGTTTTTCGGTGCATTGAAGTATTCAGCATAGAAATCAATCACTTCTCTTTCAAACTCTTTCGAACACATATCGTTTGATTGATTATAAGGATCACCTACGTTGTTGAGGCTATAATCAAGCAGTGGATACAATTCTTTATAATCATAGTCGATTCCGGCTGGGTAACCGATATAGGTTTGAGAACGCATTTTAATTTTCTCTAAAAATTCCTCTAGTCTTTTCATCATATAAATATTTACCAGATAATAGTATAGGCTATGCTTGCTGATGCAGGCACAATCAATACTTGTTGTCCATGATAATTTTCAACTTTTGCGTTCATAGATGGATCAATTGAAATAAAATACTGGTGATCTCCTGCAATAAATAAACCATTACCCATTGATTTGATAGAAGATGCTTGCGCAATTCTGATTATTGTATTTTGTTTATCTCCATCAATGTTAATAGTTCTTTTCAATCCATTTCCGTTTTCAAGTGCTTGTATTTTATCAGTTATTTTCAATTGATGATAAGCATAATTGAATGTTGGTAATCCTTTAGTATCAAGTGAATAGCCTTTGTAATGATAAGCAGTTACAGAATCTTTAACTAGTGTAGGTTCATAAACTGGGCAATTACCAGCAAGATTAATGGCAGCACCTAATGCTGTTGCAGTTTGTGGCTCGCCTCTTTCGTACCACATTTCAGTCGTGTTTAGAAAATCTCCCTTCCAAACTTGGAGTAAACCTCCTTGTAATAAATCATAGGAATAATGAACCTGATGGGGATCTCCAACTGAAAGAACATGTGTAAGTTTTCTGTTATTGTGATCCATGAAGGAGCGCACAAGCTCAGGTGAACTGTTAGATTGTACTGCAATTAATGGAGAAGGAATTCGTTCAGGCATTGATGCAGGGGAATGCAAAGCGACTGCTTTCGAGTTTGGTTTTTCGATGAATAAGGATAGACCCGGAGAAGACCAATTCAAATCTTTGTTGATCCATAATTTAAAATTGTGATTGCCCGCCTCCAATTCAGTTGAACCGACAATTGGATATCCACCCAGATGGTTCCAGGTAGGCGCAATAACTGCTTTGCCGTCTATTTCAAGACTAGCATCCCCACTGCAAAGCATCGTAAAAGTATAATTGTCTTTAACAGGCACGGTCAACTTTCCTTCAAATTGAAGAAAGAAAAGGTCTCTTGCTGATGCAAGTCGTGAATCAAGTGTTGAAGCAACTCCGGAACTTGTTGGTTTTGTTTTTGCTGCTTGCTCAGGTGTTTTAGCTGATTTTTCAAAATAGGCATAACGCAGATCAGACAAACTTACTTTTAGTTCTTCCTGAGGCGCGTAGCGAATATTCTTAATTGCAATTACACCATGATCACCTTGAAAAGAAAAGGGACCCTGGGCTTTTTCATCTTCAAACTGTGCACCTCTTGAAGGACCACTTAAGAAAATATTTTCATGTAAACTGATACCATTCAATTTTACATAATTGAATTTAGCGGACAATATCTTTTTTCCATTTGCATCAAACCTTGGTGCCTGAAAAGAAATTTCCATGTGGTTCCAAATACCTGGTGCAAATCCTGCATTTTTTAATGGCGCTTTTCCATCAAAACCATTTCCTTTTTCTCCTCTCTCATATATACCACCCATGTCGTTCGACTTTGGCAGTTGAACTCCCCAGCTATCTGCAATTTGAATACCATAACGTGATTGAAGAAATACACGGGATCTTCCTCCTTTTGGAATCATGAAATCAAATTCAAGTACAAGATCACCATGCTCCATTTTTGTTTGTATTGGAGCAGCTGTTCTGTAATGCACCGCACGGTTGAAGTCGTTCAATAAAATACCTTCACCTGCTTTATGTTGTAACAAGGTATCTGAAAAGCCGGCATCGACTGCCCCAATAATTTTCCATTGATCACCTTTGGTGCTAAAGGAAGTTAAATCGTTAAGTGGTAATGTATTTAATCTGGGTTTTACATTTTGTCCCATTGCGATGAACAGGAATCCAAAAATCCCCATCAGTATCATGGCGAGCTTTCGTTGCATGCAGTTTCGTTTATGTGTTGAAATTAAACAATTAAAAGCATTTGCGTTTTTGAGTGATCATGAATTTGTCTTCAATCCATCCAATCTTCCTTTTGCTTCGAACATCAGATCTCTTAATCTTGCAGCCTCCATAAAATCAAGGTCTTTGGCTGCTTTTTCCATACTTTTCTTCAGTTTCTGAACATGTTTTTCAAGCTGGGGAATAGTTATATAATCTGATTGTTCCTCTGCCACCTTGCTGCTTTCATGATCTTCTGTCATGGCCACAAGTACATTATGCTCATCATATCCCTTGATATCAAGAACTGAAGTTTGTGCAAATACCTGTTCTTTGCTTTTCTTGACTGTTGTTGGAGTGATGTTGTGTATCAGGTTGTATTCAATTTGCTTTGCACGTCTTCTCTCTGTTTCATCCATTGTTTTTTGCATGCTGCCTGTGATTTTATCAGCATAAAAGATGACCCTGCCATCAACATTACGAGCAGCGCGACCAGCTGTTTGGGTTAAAGATTTTTCATTTCTTAAATAACCTTCTTTATCAGCATCCAGAATTGCAACCAAAGAAACTTCAGGTAAATCAAGTCCTTCCCTGAGCAGGTTAACACCAACCAGTACATCAATTTCTCCTAATCGGAGTTGTCTTAATATTTCTACTCTGTCTAATGTATCTACTTCGCTATGGATGTATTTTGATTTGATTTGAATCCTTTGGAGGTATTTATCCATCTCTTCCGCCATTCTTTTCGTGAGTGTGGTAACCAGTACCCTATCACCTTTTTTGACGGTCTTATCAATTTCATCCAGCAGGTCGTCAACCTGATTAATGCTGGGTCTCACTTCAATTGGTGGATCGAGTAGTCCCGTTGGTCTTACTACTTGTTCAACCACCACGCCTTCTGTTTTCTGTAATTCATATTCACCAGGTGTTGCAGATACATAAATCACCTGATTCATCATTTCTTCAAATTCATTGAAGTTAAGAGGGCGGTTATCAAGCGCTGCCGGTAATCTGAAACCATAATCGACCAACGTCAGTTTTCTGCTTCTATCTCCTCCATACATTCCACTCACTTGTGGAATTGTTTGGTGACTCTCATCAATAACACAGAGGTAATCTTTTGGGAAATAATCCAGTAAACAGAATGGTCTTGCACCTGGTGAACGTCTGTCAAAAAACCTGGAGTAGTTTTCAATACCATTGCAATAGCCCAGTTCTTTGATCATTTCAATGTCGAAGTTCACACGTTCACTTAAACGTTGTGCTTCAATATATTTTCCTGATGCTTTGAAGTATTCAACCTGTTTGGTCATTTCATCAATGATTTCAGAGATAACCTGATTGATGATTTCTTTTGGAGCGAGATATAAATTTGCTGGGAAGATGGCTGCATTGTCTACTGATCCTATCCTTTTACCAGATTCAATTTCTAGAGTATCGATGGATTCTATTTCATCTCCAAAGAAAGTGATGCGGTATCCGAAATCAACATAGGGTAAATTAATGTCTACTGTGTCTCCTTTTACTCTGAAGCTTCCTCTTTTAAAATCGATTTGAGTTCTGTGGTAGAGAGAGTTGACCAGTGAATGAAGAAAACCTTGTCGACTAATCACCTGACCTTTATGGATTCTGACAATTCCATTTTCAAATTCAGTCGGGTTGCCCATACCATAAATACAACTTACAGAGGCCACGACAATTATATCTCTTCTTCCGCTTAGTAATTCTGATGTTGCTTGCAGTCGCAGTTTGTCAAGTTCCTCGTTAATGGCCAGGTCCTTTTCTATATAAGTATCACTGACTGGCATATAGGCTTCCGGCTGGTAGTAATCGTAATACGATACAAAATACCCCACAGCATTTTCTGGAAAGAACTGTTTGAGTTCTCCATACAGCTGGGCCACTAAAGTTTTGTTGTGTGTTAATACCAGGGTTGGTCTTTGTACCTGCTGAATTACATTGGCAACTGTAAAAGTCTTACCCGATCCAGTCACCCCCAATAAAGTTTGGTATTGTTCCCCCGTGTTTAATCCTTCTACCAATTGCCTGATGGCTTCGGGTTGATCACCGGCAGGACTATATGGAGCATGAAGATTAAAGGGCATTAACCAAAATTAGTCCAATTTTATTGCTTAAACCTTTCTGGATGTTTATCCTCATGATTGGTAATCGATTGAAAATAGGTGCCTGCTTGCAGCAGTTCCTCTTCTCTGAATAAATTGGAAAGGAAGGTAATACTTACAGGTAAACCCTGCTTATTAAATCCAATTGGCATACAAAGGGCTGGCTGGCCAGTCAGGTTGGTAATAGCGAGCTGACGGTTACCAAAACTAGGAGTGATGATTACATCCCATGGTTCCATGGCCTCGTTCATTTTCTGCATCATTATCGTGCGATGTCTGTTGGCATTGACATATTCCACGGCTGGGATCATTCTGGAAGTTCTAAAATAATTGGGCCAATCGAATCGGGTTTGTCTGGTCATTTGATCATCCAAACCAATCCTGGTAAACTCATCAAAAGCTCCTGCAGCCTCTGCACCAATAACCATTCCAATCAGGTCAAATTTATAGATGTCTGTATCGGGAAGAATCATAGGGCTAACCCCTATTCCCTGTTCCCTTAGCGCCTTAATTACACCCCATTCTTGAGAAGAAGTTGAGTCAAGACGTTCAAAATGGTTCCTGGCAAAGGCTATTTTTAGGTTTTTAACTCCGCTTATTTTACTGAGATTAAATGATCTATTCACCGCACTTAAGTCATTTCCATCAGTCCCATGTATAAAATTAAAAACAGTCGCTGCGTCTTCTGCTGTTCTGCAGATAGGTCCAATTTTATCCAGGCTCCAGCTGAGCGTCATTGCACCGGATCTGCTCACACTTCCAAAAGTTGGTCTTAGTCCGGTTGCTCCGCAGGTGGAACTAGGGGAGATAATCGATCCATGAGTTTCTGTCCCAATAGCAAATGGGATGAGTCCGGCTACGGTTGCGGAAGCCGAACCTGCAGAAGAGCCACTTGAACCGTAATTCAGGTTCCATGGATTTTTTGTTCTTCCCCCAAACCAGTAGTCGCCCATAGCCAAAGCGCCGAGGGTAAATTTGGCGACAAGTACTGCTCCGGCTTCTTGGAGTCGGGTATAGACATAAGCGTCTTCTTCAATGATTTGGTCTTTATAGGGTTGAGCTCCCCAGGTGGTTTTGGTCTGTTTGACTGCAAAAAGGTCTTTTAGTCCATAAGGAATACCCTGAAGCGGCCCCTTGTCTATTCCTTTTTTAAAATCTTCATCTGCTTTTTTGGCTTGTTCCATGGCGATGGATTCTGTGAGGCTTACCACGCATTGAAGTGTATCGCCAAATTTTTTTATACGGTCGATGAAGAAAGCAGTGAGTTCAACAGAGGAAATAGATTTATTTCTTAAAAGTGATCCGAGGTCTTTGATGGAATAGAAAGCAAGATCATTTGTGTTAGCAGGTAAAGTAATTTTCTTGTTGTATTTCCATTTAATTTTTTCTTGTTTTTCTATTGGTGGTGTTAGTCGCTGCGCTATACTCATTCCAACATTGTTATTGAGTTTGAGTGAGTGCATTTTTTTGAAATCGATGATATTGTCTTTCAAATCTGCAAGCATCATTTCAATTTCCTGATCTGAAAACTCTACGTCAATTATTTTTGCCCCACTTTTCACATCAGCTTTACTCAATGAATCTTGAGCATGCAATTGCGTAAGCATGATTATCATTAGAAAACTTAATAGGAATTTCAACATCGAAAATTTCATGCTAATTATTTTGAAAGATCTCTTTTGATGTAAGTGCTGTAATCAGGTATGGTGCAGGTGTATTCATCATGCATGAGTGGAGAAGTGAACAGGAAGTCGGCTGTTGCTCTATCACATGCAAATGGAATATTCCAGGTAACTGCCAAACGCAACAAGGCTTTGATGTCTGGATCATGTGGCTGTGCTTCCATCGGATCCCAGAAAAATATCAAAGTATCAACTTTTCCTTCTGCAATCATTGCTCCAATTTGTTGATCACCACCAAGCGGACCACTTAATAATTTTTTAATGGATCTGTCGAGTGCATCTTCCAATAATGTTCCTGTAGTACCAGTTGCCAGTAGTTCATGTCTTGATAATGCAGTTTTATTGTAAACTGCCCAGTCGATTAACTCCTTCTTTTTATTATCGTGCGCTACAAGTGCTATTCTTTTTCTGGCTTCTAATTTTCTGTGTTTGACCATGGCGTTAAATATTAACATGAAAGTAAATAAAAAACCGCATCCCTAAACAATAGGAATGCGGCCTCTAAACAAGCAACCAACTGCAATTAAGATGCCTGCATTTCTTTTAATTTTTCTCTGATCTTCAATTCAATTTCATTGGCCATTTCTGGATTATCGATCATCAATTGTCTAACCGCATCACGACCTTGTCCCAATTTATCTCCGTTGTAACTGTACCAGCTACCACTTTTGTTTACAATACCCAGCTCAACACCCATATCTATGATCTCACCTGTTTTAGAAATACCTTCACCAAAGATGATATCAAACTCAGCAGAACGGAAAGGAGGAGCTACTTTATTCTTTACCACTTTTACTTTTACGTGGTTACCAATTGCTTCGTCGCCATCTTTGATTTGTGCAGCTCTTCTGATGTCCAAGCGCACAGAGGCGTAAAACTTAAGTGCATTACCACCTGTAGTTGTTTCAGGATTACCAAACATCACCCCAATTTTCTCACGCAACTGATTGATGAAAATGCAAATCGTATTTGTTTTACTGATGGTGGCGGTCAGTTTTCTCAAGGCCTGACTCATTAATCTCGCATGCAAGCCCATCTTGCTATCACCCATTTCACCTTCCAACTCTCCTTTAGGTACAAGTGCAGCAACTGAATCAATAACAACTACATCCAAAGCACCAGAAAGAATAAGGCGGTCTGCGATTTCCAATGCCTGCTCACCATAATCAGGTTGTGAAATCAGTAGGTTATCTACATCAACGCCGAGTTTTTTTGCATAAGCACTGTCAAAAGCATGTTCTGCATCTATAAATGCACACATGCCGCCTTTTTTCTGTGCTTCAGCAATAACATGTGTAGCAATGGTGGTCTTTCCAGAACTTTCTGGTCCGTATATTTCTACAACCCTCCCTTTAGGAAGACCCCCAATACCAAGGGCAGCATCCAATCCTATTGAACCCGTAGAAATCACTTCAATTTGAGCCTCTCCTTTTTCATTCATCATCATCACACTTCCCTTGCCATAATCCTTCTCAATCTTGTCCAGCGTGAGTTTGAGCGCTTTCAGTTTTTCATTATTTGACATAATAGTTGAATTTTAAGACGGTAAAGGTAGGGGAATAATTTATATAAAACTAATAATTTTAGCATTTTTTCCACTAATATTTTTAGTGTTTTTCACAAAAAAACCCTGCTATTTAGACAAATAGCAGGGTAGCATGAGAAAACAAACATATTTTTCGGCAAGCTAAAGCCGACAAAAATCAAGTCAATATTATAATAAAAATTTCAAATCAACCCAAATAAATATGCACAGTCCTGTACATTACTTAAATGATTGGGTCAATGTTGACAAATATTATATGTTAATACCCGCTGTTTTTTATATTTGCGTATCGATAAATCCTAAATCACTGCATCATGAAAATCAACGCACTTATTGTTGCCTTATTGATGGGAAGCACACTTGTTTCCTGTGTAAGTTCTAAAAAATTTCAAGCTCTAACAGATCAGTATGGTAAGCTGAACAATGAATTGGTAGCTGCACAAAAAGAAACGAAAGCTTGTCGCGACGAAAAAGCTGAAGCAGATCGTCAGAGAGCTATTGCAGATGCGCAACGTGAAGCACAGCTCGCTGCAATGAAAGAACAGGTTGAGTTTTTGAAGAAAAACAACAACCAGGCATTGAAGCAATTGGAAGATCTTTCTGTGATTTCTTCTTCACAAGCAGAGAGCATCAAAAAATCATTGGATAACATTGGTTCTAAAGATGCATACATTCAATCTATTCAGCAGGCAGCTGCTCGTAAGGATTCTTTGAACATGGCATTGGTGATGAACCTTAAAGGTGCTATTGGAGATTTGAACGACAAAGATGTAAATATCAAAGTTGACAAGGGTGTTGTTTATGTTGATATTTCTGATAAAGTATTGTTCAAGACTGGAAGCTTTGATTTGAGCGATAGAGCCAAGACTGTTCTTGGAAAAGTTGCATTGGTGTTGAAGAACCAGCCAGATATTGAATTCATGGTTGAAGGCCATACAGATAATGTTGCTATGAATGGTAACAAAGAGTTGCAAGACAACTGGGATTTGAGTGTGAAGCGCGCGACTACCATCGTTCGTATGTTCCAAAAGCAATATGGCATGGAGCCATCTAAGATGGTTGCAGCTGGTCGCTCTGAATATCAGCCAATAGCGGATAATTCAACAGAAGACGGACGTTCTCAGAATCGCCGTACAAGAATTGTAATCCTTCCTCAGTTGGATCAGTTCTTTAAGTTGTTGGAGAAGAAGTAGTATTATACAGCCAGGCCTGCCTGCCGTAGGCAGGGAGTAGGGAATAGGGAACAGGGAATAGTGTAAGCTGATACTCCATTAATAAAGGTTTTAAAAAATAAAAGGCGTTCAAGTTTTATACCTGAACGCCTTTTTTATATTGTTACTGTTAACAGTTGACGGTTGTCAGTTAACTCTTCCCTATACCCTATTCCCTCTTGCCTAATCCCTCAAAACTTCAAACTCCCCTGTCGCCTTATTTTTCATTACGTTGTCGCCATCAAAATACTTTCCATTCATTACAACATAAACTCCATGAGGAAGTGTTTGTACAAAGGCTAAAGCGCTACCGAGGTTGAATAAACCGTCTGAGCTTCCAAATTTATAAGGAACCATCGCGCCGGTTAAAACAATGGTTTTATTTTTAATTTGTTCTGCTAATATTGCAGCAGTAACAGGCATGGTATCTGTACCATGTGTAATGATTATTTTATCCTCTTTGGATGAGGTACAGGCATCAGCGATTTTTTTTCTGTCCTGCTCGGTCATATCTAGACTATCAATCATCATCAAAGTGCTGATTTCCAATTCCAGTTTAGAACGCCCTTTGGTCAGCATTTCATGTAAATGCGTATCCTTGAAAAACAATTCCCCCGTGAGTTCATTGTATTCTTTGTCAAATGTTCCTCCGGTTACAATGATTTTTATTGCCATATCGATGATTCTGTATGTAAAATTAAGATTTCTTCATGGATAGCCATATAAAAACCGGACGCTAGGTCCGGTTGTATGTAGAGAATGGCTTATCCTATGCTTTGTGGATAGCAGTCGTAAATCTACTTTTAGAAAAATTAAAATCATAGTTTTAGAAAATAATTCTACATCAGAAGAATTGATAATTAATATAATTTTAGTCGATATGAAAAAGCAATTACTTACCCTGCTTGTTTTTCTTCAACTCTTTGTACTGCATACAACAGCACAAGTTGAACTACCCGACCTCGTCATTACAAATGGAAGAATTGTTGATGGAACGGGAAACAGTTGGTACAGAGCAGATTTGTCGATCAAAGGTGATCGGATCCTTGAAGTGAAAAAAGGACTCACACAAAAATATCCAACAGTCAAAGTAATTGATGCGGGAAATAAAATTGTCGCGCCCGGTTTTATTGACGTCCACGGTCATATTGAGGGGAGTATTTTTGAGCGACCGACTGCTGATAATTATATCTATGATGGTGTTACAACTGTTGTGACCGGAAACTGCGGATCTGGAGCAGATGATATTGGTGTTTTCTTGAAGGGAGTTGATAGCATCAGGACTTCCATCAATGTTGCTTCACTTGCAGGACATAATACAATTAGAAGATTGGGAATGGGTTTGGAAAACCGAAAGGCAACAGTGGATGAAATGAAAAAAATGGAAGCAATCACCTTGAAGGCGATGCAGGATGGTGCAGTCGGGTTGTCGACTGGCCTAATTTATTTGCCGGGTATGTATGCGCCGACTGAAGAAATTGTGAATCTCGCGAAAGTCGCGGCCGCCAAAGGTGGTGTTTATGCCACACACATGCGTTACGAAGGCACTAAAGTTAATGAGGCAATTGATGAAGCATTAACCATTGGAAGAGAAGCAAATATTCCTGTGCAGATTTCTCATTTTAAAGTGACCGGAAAAAACAACTGGGGTAGATCGAGTGAAACGTTGAGCATGGTTGAGGAAGCTAGAAAAAATGGATTTGATGTTACCATCGATCAATATCCTTACACAGCTAGCAGCACCAATCTTGCAGTAAGACTTCCAGACTGGGCATTGGAAGGTGGATTGGATTCTCTTCGTGTGAAAATGAAAAATCCGGAAATGCGTAAAAAAATATTGGATGGCATGAAGGCATCTCAAAAACGCGATCGTCAAAAAGATTATTCTTATGCCGTAGTTGCATCTTTTGGTCCTGATACTACCTACAATGGAAAAAGTATTACTGAAATCAATCTCATGTTGGGAAGAAAGAAAAACGTAACCAATGAAGCGAATTTGATTTTAGATATGCTGGCAAAATCAAATGCACAAATGATCTATCACACCATGAGTGAAAATGATCTTGTTCATTTTATGAAATATTCTTTCAATATGCCTGCGGCTGATGCTGGTGTGAGCAATGGCAAAGGGATGCCACATCCAAGAGGATATGGAACCAATGCACGTGTATTGGCTAGATATGTTCGAGAACAAAAAGTAATTGGACTAGAAGAGGCCTTGCGCAGAATGACATCGTTACCTGCAACTAAATTTAATTTATGCGACAGAGGATTATTGATGCCAGGTAAATTTGCTGATATTGTTATTCTGGATGAAAATTCTGTTCAGGATTTATCTGTCTATGATCAACCGCATCAGTTTTCAAAAGGCATATATTATGTGTTGGTAAACGGGCAATTGGTTGTTGAAAATGAAAAGCACAACGGCAATAGATCTGGAGTTGCATTGAGAAATTAATTCAATAAAAAAAGGCTGTCGATTGACAGCCTTTTTCTTCAGAAAAAACCCAATTACTGGGTGAGTGTGATTACACCCAGGTCAGTTTCTTTTCCTTTGGTTACCACGACATTGGATATTACTTTATCTACGTAAGGAGCAATTCCTTCTACAGTTACAGTGTATGTTCCTGATTCTAGTCCGCGTAATTTGAATTCACCTTCACGATCAGGAAGCGCTACGCCATTGAAACCTGCACCATTGGTGATGCGAACAACAGCTTTAGCAGCTAGTGGCAGCACTTCTCCTTCTACTACACCAAAGTTCTTGTTGTTGAAAGGACGAAGTACAGGCTTCAAGTAAAACTTGCCATTTTTCTCATAGATTGAATTGGCTACATCAAAATCCACCCATACGCTAACACTTGTACTGTCTGACATGCGTTGTCTGTGTTTGTCATACAACTTAACATATAGAAAGTTTTTATTATCGTTTTTCAACTCTAATGGGTTCGAAACTCCATTCTTTACAACACGGTTTTGTATGCCTAGTGTAATCCTAATTTTTCTAACAGTACCGGTTAAGATATTTGCTTCACCCAATTTGGTCTCTACACCATTTCTCAAACTGAGCACATCAATGATGGCTGGAGTAAAATTGATATTCACCCACTCTCCATATTCATCTTTTCTCCTTTGATCATCATCTCTATCATCATCGTCATCACAACGATCGTCGTCATCCTTATAAATAGAATTGGTGTCAATTTTTACTTCCACTTTTTGGATGTCAATAAATACAGAGTCAAATTCACCCGGTCCGTCTGTCAAGAATACAGAAACTTTACCGCCCGCACTTGTGTCGATACCCGTCTTTGTACAAGCAGAAAAAATCAGCAAAAAAGCTACCAGTAAAGAAGCTGCAACTAAAGAAATTTTTAAGGTTTTCATGTCTATTGAATTTTTACGGTTATGGGGCAGAATACCCGCGCAACAGTAACATAGACCTGACTGGATATTTAAGGTTTAAAGCATAAAAACGCTTAAACAAAATTTTAACAAAATCGACTTTAGGTTATTTTATCACTTCAGCACAACAGCTATTTATAGTAACTTGCAAACATGTCTAATTACCTGAATGAGCTGAATCCGCAGCAGCGGGAAGCCGTGATGCATGTTGATGGTCCCTTAATGATTATTGCCGGTGCCGGTAGTGGTAAAACCAAAGTGCTGACAACCAGAATTGCTCATTTGATGGCCAATGGGGTGGATGCATTCAGGATTCTGGCACTAACGTTTACCAACAAGGCGGCCAAGGAAATGAAGGAAAGGGTTGGGAAAATTTTGGGGAGTAACGAAGTGGGTAATTTATATATTGGCACTTTCCACTCGGTTTTTGCCAGGATACTCAGAACCGAAGCTACAAGAATCGGCTATCCTTCTTCTTTTACCATTTATGATACGGACGATGCAAAAAGTGTATTGAAAACAGTGATCAATGAATTGCATCTGGATGATAAGATTTATAAACCATCGACAGTATACAATAGAATTTCTTCAGCTAAAAATGCATTGGTGACTGCTGAGGAATATGCCACTGATTATGGTTTGCAACAGGAAGATGCAAGAGCCAATCGTCCAGCTATTGCGCAAATCTATACAGCTTACGCAAAGCGTTGTTTCAAAAACGGCGCAATGGATTTTGATGATCTGTTGATTAAGTTTTACATGATCCTCAAAGATCATCCTGATGCACTGCACAAGTACCAGCACAAGTTCAGTCACATTATGATTGATGAGTACCAGGATACCAATCCTGCTCAATATGAAATCATCAAACTATTGGGTGCTGCTCATGAAAATGTCTGTGTGGTAGGTGATGATGCGCAATCTATTTATTCGTTTCGTGGCGCTACCATCGAGAACATCCTCTTGTTCAGAAAGGACTATATGGATGTGAAGGTGGTGAAGCTCGAACAGAACTACCGAAGCAGTAAACAGATATTGAATGTGGCCAATCAGGTGATTGGTAACAACAAAGGTCAGATTCAGAAAGAATTGTGGACTGACAACGGTGAAGGAGAAAAGATTAAGGTGGTGAGGACCATGACGGATAACGACGAAGGAAAATTTGTAGCGGATAGTATTCAGGAACAAAAACTGCGCAATCATTTTTTCAATAAAGACTTCGCTATTCTTTATCGTACCAATGCACAGAGCCGAGCATTTGAAGAATCCTTACGCAGGATGAATATTCCGTACACCATCTTTGGTGGCATCAGTTTCTATCAACGCAAAGAGATCAAAGATTATATTGCCTACCTAAGAATTATTGTTAATCCGCGTGATGAAGAATCGCTCAAGCGCATCATCAATTTTCCGGCAAGAGGAATTGGGAAAACATCTTTGGATAAATTGATCCTCAATGCAAATGAAAAAGAAATTTCATTGTGGGAAGTGTTGAACCGCGCACAGGAATTTGGTTTCAAAGCAGGCACACTCGAAGCAATTGAAAATTTTGTGTTGATGATCAAGAGTTTTGCCAGCATGTTGAAAAACAGCAACGCCTATGATGTTGCTTTTCATGTGGGTAAACAAACTGGATTGGTGAGAGAGTTGTTCAATGATAAAAGTACAGAAGGTGTTCAGCGTTATGAGAACGTGCAGGAGTTGTTGAACTCTATCAAAGAATGGGTGGATGATAAACAGAACAGAGCGCAGATAGATGATGATGGGGTGATGTTGGATACAGATGAGGGAACAGGGAACAGGGAGCAGGGACAAGGGACAGGGGACGAGGGAATAGTGAACAGGGAAGAGGGGACAGGGTATAGGGAGAACGATGACAACAAAGACAACAATGAAAACCAACTCCAAGAACTGATTCCAAACAGACCACTGCGAGAAGATGTTTTATTGAGTGCTTATTTGCAACAGATTACTTTGCTTACAGATGCTGATGATAAAGATGAGTATGCAGATACAGTGAAGATGATGACCATTCATGCTGCAAAGGGATTGGAATTTTCTTGTGTGTTTGCTGTTGGATTGGAAGAAATGCTTTTCCCCAATGCAATGAGCATCAATACCAGAGAAGAACTGGAAGAAGAAAGACGTTTATTTTATGTGGTGATCACACGTGCGAAGCAACGCCTGTGGGTGAGCTATGCGAACACCAGGTATAAATTCGGACAAGTCGTGCAGAATGAACCTAGCAGATTTATTGGTGAACTTCCAGAAGAGCATATCGACAGATCCTATGCCGGTGGTGGTTTCAGAAATCAGTCGGGTATGCCATCTGCGTCTGATCGCATGCGCGGTTGGGGGAATACTTCATCCGGACAATTTGATAGAGGAGGATTTTTCGGAGAGACAAAAAAAACCAATGAGCGTCCAGGTTATTTACCTGTGCAACCATCTGCACCAAAACCGGTTGTGCATCAGCCATCGTCCGATTTCAAACCAAGTGATACATCGGAATTGAAAGCGGGACAAAAAGTGGAGCACCAGAAATTTGGATTTGGGGAAGTTCTCAAAATGGAAGGCGCTGCCCACAACCCCATCGCTACCATCAAGTTTGATCTCAACGGCGAAAAAAAGATCATGCTCAATTATGCTAAGTTGAGGATAGTGGGATAGTTTTTGCTAATCAATCCTTTTGAAGTATTTTGATATGCCAAATATCAAAATCATGCGCAAATTATTTTTCATAGCCTTTTTATTTTGTTTTCAGACTTTATCTGCCCAAGTACTTTCAGAACGTGAAGAGTCAAGAATAATCGATGAAATATTGAATGAAAGATTCAATGTGTTACTGCCGCAATTGATGGAGCGGACGGGTATTGATATGTGGGTGGTGATTTCAAGAGAATACAATGAAGACCCTGTGTTGAAAACGATGTTGCCTTCTACATGGCTATCTGCAAGAAGAACCACCATGTTGGTTTTTTATAAAGACGCGAAGAAGAAAGAAGTCGAGAAACTAGCCATCGCGAGATACAATGTAGGTGAATCTATTAAAGCATCTTGGGACATGAATAAGTTTCCTGATCAGTGGGATGCTTTGAAAGATATCATTGTGAGTCGCAATCCTAATAAAATTGCCATCAACACTTCTGAAGATTACGGACATGCAGATGGTTTGGATCACACACATCATGGTATGTTGATGAACATCCTTCCTGATGGGCTCAAGAAAAAAGTGGTGAGTGCAGAACCGTTGGCTGTCGCATGGCTTGAAACCCGCACTGAACGTGAGATGCAGTTCTATCCTCAGTTGGTAAAAATTTCACACGATATTATCGCAGAAGGATTTTCTGCAAAAGTGATTACACCGGGTGTAACAACAACTGATGATTTGGTTTGGTGGTTCAGACAAAAAGTAAACGACCTTGGATTATCAACCTGGTTCCATCCTTCTGTCGCCATCCAAAGAAATGATACAGCGAACTTTGAGCACTTGCGTAGTTTTTCAAACCGACCCAAAGATGATGTGGTAAGACCGGGCGATTTGCTGCATGTAGATTTTGGTATCACTTATTTAAGATTGAATACAGATGTTCAACAACATGCTTATGTGTTGAAACCTGGCGAGACGGATGTACCTGCTTCTATAAAAAAAGCATTTGCCAATGGAAATAGGCTACAGGATATTTTGACTTCCCAGTTTAAAACTGGAAGATCTGGTAACGAGATGTTATTGGCTGCAATTGCCCAAGCAAAATCGGAAGGAATCGTTCCGAGCATCTATACCCATCCACTTGGTTTACATGGTCATGCAGCGGGTCCGACTATCGGAATGTGGGACATGCAGCAGGGCGTTCCAGGGAGCGGCGACTATAAATTGTTCCCCAGAACTGCTTATTCTATCGAGCTAAATGCCAGCACTTTTATCCCAGAATGGGGCAAAGACATCCGAATTATGCTGGAAGAAGATGGATTTTACGATGGAAACACCTTTTATTATATAGGTGGCCGCCAGGAAAAAATACATTTAATCAAGTATTTCTAAAGTACTATGAAAAAAACACTACTATGTATTGCATAGTATTGTAAAAAGTACATACATTTGTACTGTTATTGATCATTCACGTTCAAAAACAGTACAATGAATATTGAAAATACACAGAGTCAGATGAGGAAAGGGGTGCTTGAATTCTGCATCCTGTCCATCATTCAGCGTGGCGAGGCCTATCCAAGTGATATCATCGAAGAGATGAAAAAGGCCAAACTCAACATTCTCGAGGGCACGCTTTATCCATTACTTACTAGATTGAAGAATGCAGACTTGCTGAACTACCGTTGGGTGGAAAGTTCAGGTGGACCGCCCAGGAAATACTTTTCCCTAACGGAGAAGGGTGCAGCTTTTTACAAAGACCTGGAAAATACATGGAGGGAGATGGCTGATGGTGTGGAGAGGGTGATTGATAATGAGGGAATAGAGATTAGGGAACAGGGAGAAGGGGAAAGTGAGCAGGGAATAGGGATTAGGGAACAGGCAGAAGGGAGCAGCGAACAGTTAACTGAAGACCCAGAACCCACAACCCATAACCCACAACCCACAACCCATAACCCACAACAGTCAACCGATATCTAATCAATTTCAAAACATCGCTATGAACAAGGTAATAAACATCAACTTTCAAGGTAGGGTGATTCCGATTGAGGAGCCGGCTTATGAAGAGTTAAAAAAATACATCGAAAGTCTACGTGCTTATTTTGCTAATGAAGAAGGCAAAGAAGAAATCATCAATGACATTGAAAACAGAATTGCTGAGCTGTTTAGTGAGAAACTAAAAGCTGGACAATCTTTTATCAGTGGGGCACATGTAGAAGCAATCATTGCAAGCATGGGCCGTCCAGAACAGTTTGATGAATTGGCTTTCGAAGCACAAGGCAGTGAAACATCTTCATCTTCTGAAAAAGAGCAGTCGCAACAATTCAAATACGATCCTTCTCCAAAAGGCTCATTGTTTAGAAATGCAAACGATAAGATTTTGGGTGGTGTGTGCAGTGGTATTGGTGCATATTTAAAAATTGATACCACATTAGTTAGGGTATTATTTGCAATGCTTGCCTTTGGTGCTTTTGGTACTGGTTTGGTATTGTACATCATCTTATGGGCTATTCTACCATCAAAGTATTTGAGTCCTGTTGCTGTTACAAGAAAACTCTACCGTGATGCCGATCAGAAGGTTATTGGTGGTGTATGTAGTGGTATAGCACAATATTTCAATATAGCAGTGTGGATTCCCAGGTTGATTTTTGCAGTTCCATTAATTGTTGGACTTTTTAAAATTCCATTTACCATTTTATTCTTCCCAGTAGCCGCATCCTTTTCTGGTACCATGTTTATCATATACATTATCCTTTGGATTGTTGTACCCAAAGCAGTTACGGCTTCTGAGAAATTAGAAATGAAGGGACAACGTGTAGACTTGGAATCCATTAAACACAAAGTACAGGATGAATTGCATGGTGTAAAGAAGAATGTTACAGAAAATGCAACTGCATGGAAGAATAATATTTCTACAAAAGTGGACGAATGGGGCAAAGAAGTAAATGAATCTGCAAAAAACTTTGCAGGAGAAACAGGACCCGTTAGAAAAACAGGAAATAAGCTTCTTCGTTTAATAGTTACCTTATTTAAAATTTTCTTCCTATTTATTTTCAGTATCGTTGCTATTGCTTTAGTTGCTGCAACATTTGGAATTGGTGCCACAGCAAATGCCTTGATGCCTTTGAAAGATTTCATTGCAGATGGTAATGCAATTCAGTGGTATGCATGGGGAACGTTGGTACTATTTATCCTAGTTCCTGTTGTTGCTTTGGTACAATGGTTGATTCGTGCAATCATTGGACATAAATCGAAGTCCAATGCAATAGGTATCACTTTCGGTGCATTATGGGCATTGGGTTGGGTAGCACTTGTGATGTTAGTGGCAACAGTCTCCAAGCAATTGAAACGCCCGGGTTCTGTCAAAGAAGAAGTGGCAATTGTTCAGCCTTCAACTGGAAAATTAAAAATTGAATTCAAAGAGGCGGATGGTAATTATTATCCACTAGACTTTGATTTTGATAATGATTTCGATATCAGACGTGATAATGATGGTATATTTTTATCACGCAATGAAGATTCTTTGTTGATGTCAAATATTCGTGTAGCGATTGAAAAGAGTCCCGATTCATTGTTTCATGTAACCTTGATCAAACGCGCAAGATCTTCATCTCCAGTTCAAGCTGAAGGTTATGCAGAATTGATAAGTTATAAGGTTAGTCAGCTTGACAGTGTTCTTCAATTGCCATTATCATTCCCGATTACAACTTCAACTAAATTTAGAAATCAACAAGTTTTAGTTGAGGTAAAAGTTCCTGTCGGCAAGGAAGTATATATTGATAAGCGGGCTGATGAATTAAGCTGGTATTCTGTAAGAGCGGGACAACGTGGTTTAAATATCAATATTGATAACGATTATGAAGAATCCAACTGGAGAACAGGTGTTTGGTACATCATGCAGCCAGATGGTATCGAACGAAAGAATAAAGATGAATTAAGCGATGATGAGCGTTTAGATAAAATGATGAAGAAATTTGAAAAAGAGATTGAGGATAATGGGATTGATGTTGAAGAAATGGATATTAAGATTAAGGATGGCGATACTTCAATCAATGTTAACCTAAATACATTTTTGCCTAAACCACCTACACCACCTACACCTCCTGACCGTCCAACAATTGAAGAGGGTGTAGAAGAAGAAATTGTTTTTTCTTCCCCCAGCAGGAGTAGGCGAATTTTCTTCGGGGCAATGAATTTGCTGAAATTAGGAAGGTAATCAAAGGGGCTTGGCCCCTTTTTTTTATATTTGCATTCATGAAATCAACTCCATTTACCCATTTACATCTTGCACTTGGTGCCAAGATGGCTGAATTTGCAGGATATAACATGCCTATTTCTTATACGGGCATAAACGATGAACACCATACTGTAAGAAACAATGTGGGTGTTTTTGATGTAAGCCACATGGGTGAATTCATCTTAAAAGGTGAAAATGCCTTGGGTCTGATTCAAAGAGTTGGGTCCAATGATGCTTCCAAGCTGACAAACGGACAAGCTCAGTACAGCTGTTTGACAAACGAGAATGGTGGTATTGTTGATGATATGCTTGTGTATTGTGTCGAACAAAATAAAGTATACATGTTGGTAGTGAATGCATCCAACATTGAAAAAGATTGGGAGTGGATCATGCAATTCAATGATGGTAGTGTTGAGATGCACAACATTTCAGACAAAACTTGTCTATTGGCGGTACAAGGTCCGAATGCTACCAAGGCATTGCAGTCGTTAACCGACATGGATATTCTCAACATGAAGTATTATACTTTTTCTAAAGGCAAGTTTGCTGGAGTTGAGAATGTGCTGGTGAGCGCAACGGGTTACACTGGTGCTGGTGGTGTGGAAATTTATTTTGAAAACGAAGGTGATAATGCTGTCAAAATATGGAATGCCATTTTTGAAGCTGGTGCATCCTTTGGCATCAAGCCTGTGGGCTTAGGTGCAAGAGATACCTTGCGTTTAGAGAAAGGCTATTGTTTATATGGCAATGATATTGATGATTATTCAACACCTTACGAAGCAGGATTGGGTTGGATTACAAAGTTGAACAAGACGTTTACTGCTTCTGAGTTTTTGAAGAAACAAAAAGAAACCGGGACTGAAAAGAAGTTGGTTGGTTTTGAAATGACTGATCGCGCTATTCCTCGTCATGATTATATCATCCGCGATGCTGAAGGTAATTTGATTGGTCGCGTTACTTCCGGAACACAATCCCCTACCCTCAACAAAGGAATTGGTATGGGATTTGTGTTGAGTGATTTTGCAGCTGTCGGCTCAGAAATTTTTATAGATATACGCGACAAACAAATGAAGGCTGTCGTTGTACAATTCCCATTTGTAAAATAATGATGTGATGAGTGCAAAGGAACGCAGTCTTTTTACATGTCTCTCCCCTGCTTTATTGAACTTATACGATATCACCAACAGTGTGGTGGTAATCATTGATGTGTTACGCGCAACATCAACAATAGCAACTGCTCTTTATAATGGCGCATCATGTGTTATACCCGTTTCATCTGTTCAGAGATGTATTGAACTCGGCAATGAAATGGGCGGTATTACTGCTGGTGAGCGAGATGGAAAAGTAGCAGATGGATTGAGTTACGGCAATTCCCCCTTTGAATATCCACGTTCCTTTGTTGAAAATAAAATTTTGGTGCTGACTACCACAAATGGTACGAAGTTGTTGCACATGGCACTCGACAGCGGAGCACCGGAAATCATTACCGGTTCTTTTCCCAATCTTTCAGCAGTCTGCGAGCATTTAATCAAAACAGATAAAAATGTTTTACTCGGTTGCGCAGCCTGGAAGGACCGTATAAACATGGAGGATACTTTATTTGCTGGAGCTGTGATCAATAGAATCAAAGACCATTTTACCATGCATTGTGATTCTTCCAAGATGGCGGAGAATTTATTTCTTGAAGCAGGTGAAGACCGGTTTGCTTTCATGCGCGACCGTGGCGCAACACATTATCATCGCTTAACCAACTATGGTTTAGAAAAAGACATTCGTTATTGTCTGACTGCAGATGGTGCAAACGTATTGCCTATCTTCAAAGGTGATCGATTGGTGGTAGGTTAAATACCCAAGGCTTTCTTACCGTTTTCTTCACGGATAATATAGCGATAGAATCTTTTGTCTTCGTTAGAACGAATACGTTCGATTAAATCTTCATCCGTTTCGTGCTTCAACTTAAATCTGTGATTGATTTTATTTAGGGTTTCCGTCCGGATTTTCTTTTGAATCTCCAATGATTTCTTACTCAATCCAAGCACTTGATTAACATCATCTACTGAGTAGCTCTTACCTGATAAACTAATTTGGTAAATTTTTTCAATTAACTCTAATTCATGGGCTTTGAATTCATTTTCATTCCCGTCGCTTAGTGTGTATTCTTGTTGGTTAATATTTTGATTCTTGTATTTTCTATTATTACGATAAATGAAAAATCCGAATAGTGAAATAAACACAATACCAATTCCTATATAGATGTATGTATAGTTATTTACTGGTAAATAAAGCGGATAATCTTGTTTAGTAAAATCTTTGATGCTGATGGGCATAGAATCAAGTTGATGAAATGGGTCATTGGATCTGGAGAAAAAAAGTTTTCCATTTTGTTCAAATGCCAAATCAATAAAAGCACCAGCAGAACTTGAAAAAATTGTTTTTACAATAGTAGTATTAATAAGTTTATATACTTCGTTGTTTTTGAAATCATATAAATATATATCTCTTCCATTTAGAATTATTAATTCTCCTCCAAGAGAGGGAAGTTCAACAGATGTATACTGAACACCAATAGGAAACTTTGAGTATACTTCGGGACTTGCTTCTCCAAGTAAAATATTCTTTTTGTTTACAAGATCTAATTTGTAAACATATTGTTGTTTATACTCTTTATTTATTACAGGATCTGCATATTGCATTTGTAAAAAATAAATCTGATTGCCAATCCTATCTAAATAAATGCATTCTTTTGATATGGGAACCTCTTGGTTTAGAGGTAAGACATCCCATTCACGATTTTTAAAACTATAATAACGCAATTGGCCGTTAAATCTCCAATACCCAAACCCGCCTAATGACATGATCGTGTCATTATAGTTAAATGTATAAGCACTATTATTGTATCCGAAAAAAAAGGTGGAGTCTAATCTTTTGATTAAAAGAGAATCATTTTTTTTATGAGTAATCTGATATATTCTGCCCGTGCCATCAATATTTATATATAGACCCTTTTCCCCTTTAATTAATAATTGTGGATAGTTGGAAAAAAAACCTTCTTCATTTATGAATTTTAGTTTACCACTGATTTGGTGACTAAAATGGATTGGTCCATCCATCTCATAGATACGATTCAGACCTTTGTTACCAACGATAACAGAATCTTGACAATACCCCGAGTTAGCGTATAAAAAGAGAGTTAGTGTAAAAAGCCATTTCATATTCCTGATCACTGAACTATAAAAGTAATCTGATTTTGGGTAATTACAAATCAGCATCGTAAATTGATACAAACATCTTAAAATGTCTAATGCATCATTACGCAGTCAGGGTTGGTTTGGCAGAACAGGTAAAGATGGATTCATCTATCGCGCATGGATGAAAAACCAGGGTATACCTGATGAAGAATTCAGAGGTAAACCTGTTATTGGGATATGTAATACATGGAGTGAGTTAACCCCTTGTAATGGTCATTTTCGTGAGCTGGCGGAATCTGTAAAGAAGGGCATCATTGCTGCGGGTGGTTTTCCTGTTGAATTTCCGGTAATGTCATTGGGTGAGACATTGATTAAGCCGACTGCCATGTTGTATAGAAATCTGGCGAGTATGGATGTTGAAGAATCAATTCGTGCAAATCCAATGGATGGTGTGGTCTTGCTTTGTGGATGTGATAAAACAACACCTTCCTTAGTGATGGGTGCATGTAGTGTGAACATACCAACGATTGTGGTTTCTGGTGGTCCTATGCTGACTGGCCGTTATGAAGGAAAAACAATTGGTACGTCTGATGTTTGGCGTTTCAATGATGCGGTTAGAAGTGGTGAAATGTCTCAAGAACAACTGACTGTTGCAGAAGCTTGTATGTGTAGAAGTGCAGGGCATTGTGCGGTTATGGGTACAGCATCCACAATGGCTTGTATGGTAGAATCATTGGGACTAACACTTCCCTCTAATGCAGCAATACCTGCAGCAGACAGCAGAAGAAAAGTATTGGCGCAATATTCTGGTGCACGAATAGTTGAGATGGTGAAAGAAAATCTAAAGCCATCTGATATACTAACACGTGAAGCTTTTGAAAATGCAATTCGTGTGAATGCAGCAATTGGGGGATCGACTAATTTTGTGATTCACTTAATCGCTATTGCCAATAGAATAGGTGTTGATTTAAAGCTTGAAGATTTTCATATCAATTCAGCAGGCATTCCATTGCTGGCCAATCTTCAGCCTTCCGGTAAATATTTCATGGAAGATTTTTATTATGCTGGTGGATTGCCTGTTGTGATCAAAGCCCTGGGAGAAAAATTACATCATCAAATTATAACTGCAAACGGAAAGACAGTCGCAGAAAATTGTGCAGATGCAAAATCATATACAGAAGATGTGATTACTGATTTGAGTAAACCATTTAAGACCGAAACAGGATTAGCAGTCGTTTTTGGAAATCTTTGTGAAAACGGCGCTGTCATCAAACCAAGTGCTGCAAGTAAACATTTGATGAAACATACTGGACCTGCAGTTGTTTTTGAAAACATCGAAGACTACCATGCGCGTGTTGATGATCCTAACCTCAACATTGATGAAAACTCCATCATGGTCTTAAAAAATGTTGGTCCCATTGGTTACCCAGGCATGCCTGAAGTGGGCAACATGGCCATCCCCAAAAAATTGCTGGAAAAAGGCATCACCGATATGGTGCGCATTTCCGACGGAAGAATGAGTGGAACAGGTTTTGGTACTGTTGTTTTGCATGTATCGCCTGAAGCTGCAAAAGGTGGAACTTTAGCTATTGTAATTGATGGTGATATGATTTCATTGGATGTTGAAAACAGAACATTGGAATTATTAGTAAGCGAAGAAGAAATAGCAAAACGAAAAGCTGCATGGAAATCTTCACATCCTAAAGCAACTCGCGGTTATGTGAAAATGTACCAGGAACATGTTGAACAGGCTCATCTTGGAGCTGATATGGATTTTCTTAGAGGGGGATCTGGTAGTGCTGTTACAAGAGATTCGCATTGATATTAGGGAAGAGGGAATAGGGAACAGGGAATAGGCAACAGGGAAATACCACCCCTCTCTCGTCCCGCATATGCGGGACTCGAAGCCCCTTCCCGAATCGGGCTTTACCCTCTCGGGATGAAACACTTAGTCTAGGAGGGGAGTTTAAATTAATTCAAATTCAATGCTGTTAGGCGCTGAAATTATGTTAACTTGCGGATTCACCATACCTGAAATATGTCCCTTTCGCACCTGCTCAAGTTCGTTTACAACAATGGTACCGATGAAGTGATCCGCCGAGGAAAGAAAATTCATGCTATTGGATATGTGGAGTTTGTGGAGCACGATGATTTAATGGGCTCTGTCACTTTTCGGGTAAAAGACGACAATTACAGCACCTTTTATAAGGTTCATGTTCAGAAATACAAGGATTCTCGTGCAATGGCACTCAGGTGCACATGCCCTTATAATCTGGGAGATATATGCCGACATGAAGCTGCTGCTCTGCTTCATCTCCAGGACTTAATTGACCGTAACATGATTGGTGATAATACCATTCGATACGATCAAAAGCATACGGTGATCAAGATGAAGCAAATTGATCTGAAAACAATCCGTTTGCTTGCTACACCAGAAGTTTGTGAAAAGGCTGAAATCTTATTGAGAACCAATAAAGCCAACATCGTTAGTGCTAAAGATGAAAGAGTTGAAGCGAAATTGGAGTTAAATGGAGAAGTTTTTCCACTTGTATTGCAGCGTAACGAGGAAAAGAATTTCGATAGTTCTTGTAAGTGTACAGAAGAAACACATCCAATTTGTTTGCATAAAGCAATGTTGTTTTTACAATTGCTGAATGCGTATGGATCGCAGTATTTTGATAGCATTCGCAACTGGGATAAAGAAAAAAATAAACTACTGGGCATTTATGGTTACAGCATGAATGAACCGGATTGGGATAAAAAATTTGAATTCACCTATAAAGATGGTAAACCATTTTTGCGTGTATTGGATCCAAGCGTTAAAAGGGTTACGACTGTTGTAGAAGAAAAGCCTGTATATAAGAGACAGGAAGTAGAAAAAATAGAAGTAAAGGAAGAACCTGAAGCTGCTGTTGTAGCAACACAGCGACTCGGTGTGGTTTTTGTAGATACACCGGGAAAATATCCAGGGTTTGCTATAGAGTTGATCAGTGGGGAGTTTGATGAAGATAAATTTTCTTTTATAGGAAGAGTAGAACACATCGACCTAACGAAATATGTTCCAACACAGGAACTTGTAAATGACGATATAAGTCTTATGAATGCTGTAAGAAAACTTCAGCGTTCAGAAATTGATAAATATGTTAGTCGCAATTCTCCTTTTTCCGGCATTTGGGAAAATATTATTTATTCAGAAGAAGAGGGACTACCTGCAGAAACTACACAGTTGATAGATGAGTATATTCATCCAAAGCTTGTAAAGATTTTTGCTGAAAATGAAGAGCGAACAGCTTTTTATAGACTTCCTGTCGGCAAGAGTTTCACTACTGCTCATCTCACACAATTAGCTATTGCAAAAGGACGCATGCACCCAGGATTAAAGGTGAATGCAGGAAAGAAGCAAGTGGAACTTGAACCAAATGTTCATATCGATGAATGGGATACGCCATTGCATTCAAATGAGTGGAGCTCTACTTTAGTCGCTTTGTTTAATAATACAATCTACAGCTGGAATTCGCTTGAGGATCTTGAAGCGATCACTGCTTTCTTACCTGAGCGTTGTCAGAAAATTTCACAAAAAGAATGGCCAGAATTTTTATCGAAAACTGTTTTGCCATTTGCAAGAAAGTATAAGGTTGAATTTGACCGTTCATTCATGACGGATGTTTATGAAGGAACTCCAGAAATTCGATTACAATTACAAGAGAAAAATGAATACCTGATTTTTACACCTGTCTTTATCTATCAAGGGTATGAAGTACTTCCTATTGATAAGGATACAGTTTTTATTCATGATGGTGCAAAGATCAGAACCATTAGAAGGGATATACTAAAGGAGAGAAGTTTTATCAGAAAACTGGCTTCACTTCATTCTAATTTCATAACGGTTGAAAACAGTTTCAACCTGGTTTTGAAAGGAACTGATGTATTGAGAAACAATTGGTTTTTCCTTTTCATTGATGCAATGAAGGAATCAGAAGTGCCAGTAGTTGGATTTGAAGAATTAAAGAATTATAGATTCAATACGGCTAAGCCACAGACAAGAATTCACATCAGCAATGGCGTAGATTGGTTTGATGCGAAAGTAGATATTGTATTTGGTGAACAAAAAGTTACGATTGAGGACATTAAGAAAGCCTTAAACAACAAGCAACAATTTGTACAGCTGAATGATGGTACATTGGGAATTCTTCCTGAGTCCTGGTTACAAAAATACTCTTTGCTTTTCCGAGTTGGTGAAGGAAAGAACAATCAACTTCGACTTTCCAAATATCATTTGAGTGTTATCGATGAGTTGTACAACAACATCGATGAAACAGAGGTGATGATCAAGTTGGAAGAAAAATATGAGCGTCTGCGTTCATTTAATAGAATTAATGAAGTGGATCCTCCTGTAGATTTATCAAGTATCCTAAGACCATACCAGGTTGCAGGATACCATTGGTTGAATTATTTAAATGAAGTCGGTTGGGGTGGAATACTAGCCGATGATATGGGTCTGGGTAAAACGGTTCAAGCGTTAAGTTGTTTGCAACTTTTCAAGGAGAAAACAAAGTCCATGAAAGCGCTCGTTGTTTGTCCCACTACCCTGATGTTCAACTGGGAAAATGAGATTAAGAAGTTTACTCCTAAACTCACCTATAAAATTCATCATGGTGGTGAAAGGGAACGTGATAAAAAACTATTCGACAATTTCGATGTGGTGATAACAACCTATGGCACATTGAGAAGTGATATCAAGTTCATGTCTGAGACCCCTTTCGATTATGTTGTATTGGATGAATCACAGGCAATCAAAAATCCACAGAGTAAAGTGACAAAGGCAGCCTGTCTGCTTAATGCAAAACATCGTGTTTGTATGAGCGGTACTCCTTTGCAGAACAATACCTTCGATATCTATGCCCAGATGAATTTTCTGAATCCAGGCATGTTGGGTAGTGTAGAATATTTCAGAAATGAATTTGCTACACCAATTGATAAGTTTGGAGAAAGAGAGCACAAGGATCATTTGAAAAAATTACTCTATCCATTTATATTAAGAAGAACAAAAGAACAGGTTGCAAAAGATCTTCCTGCAAAAACAGAAACCATTTTGTTTTGCGAGATGGAAGAAGAGCAGCGTAATATTTATGATGCTTATCGAAATGATTATCGCGATAAGATTCTTGGTGTAATAAAAGAACAGGGTATCGATAAATCTCAGTTAACCATTTTACAAGGCTTAATGAAGTTGCGACAAATTTGTGATTCACCTGCTATCATGAATGAGAAAGAGCAGATGCCCAATGTTTCTGTAAAATTGGATGAGCTTACCAGAGAGATCACTGAAAACATTGGTAATCACAAAGCCTTGGTATTTTCTCAGTTCCTAGGGATGTTAGGATTGATTAGACAAAAGCTGACTGAACTTGGTGTGAAGTTTGAATACTTTGATGGAAGTACATCTGCTCCTGATAGAGAAAAAGCGATACAGTCGTTTCAAAATGATGATGAGGTTCGTGTGTTTTTGATTTCATTGAAAGCGGGTGGAGTCGGTCTTAACTTGACTGCTGCAGACTATGTATACATCGTAGATCCTTGGTGGAATCCTGCTGTAGAGCAACAGGCAATCGACCGAACACATCGTATTGGGCAGACTAAAAATATCTTTGCTTATAGAATGATTTGTAAGGATACTATCGAAGATAAAATTTTACAGCTGCAGGACAAGAAACGAAGTCTTGCAAGAGATCTTGTTGCTGATGATACTGGATTTGTGAAGACACTTACCCGTGAGGATGTTGAATACTTATTCAGTTAAAGCTGCATGACTGTCGCGACGCTCAAATAAAGCGTCGCTACCACAACCACAATACCAAAAGCAATCAGCCATTTAGGATGTTTGTATTCTCCGATTATTCTTTTATTCAGTGAACCTAATAGTACTAAGGTTAGAGCAATTGGAAGTATAAATCCATTAAGGGCACCAACTACTACAAGTATATTGACAGGTTTGCCGACCAGTAGAAATACAATTAAAGCAATCAATACAAATCCAATCAGCATTGGTTTTTCCTGACGTTCGAAATTTTTGTTGATAGATCTGAAGAATGATATGGATGTATATGCTGATCCTACTACTGATGTAATTGCTGCACTCCACATGATGATTCCAAAAATTTTATAACCAATTGCTCCTGCTGCATTTTCAAATATAGATGCTGCAGGATTACTGCTATCAAGTGATAATCCCTTTGATACTACACCCAATGCTGCAAGGAATAAAAGTATACGCATGGTAGATGCAATCAATATGGCAGAGACAGCAGAGCGACCAACTTCTTTAGTATTTTCGGTCCCGGTTAAACCTGCATCTAATAAACGGTGAGCACCAGCAAAACTGATGTATCCACCAACTGTACCACCAACTAAAGTGATAATTGCCATGGTGTCTATCTTTTGTGGCACAAAGGTTCTCTTCAATGCTTCTCCAATAGGCGGATTTGAAACAAAGACTACATAAAGCGTTAACAGAATCATTACGATACCTAACACCTTCGCAAAAAGGTCCATCCACTTTAGAGATTCTTTATTGATAAAAATAAAAATTGCTATTGCAGCACTGATGATGGCACCTGTTTCATTCGATATTCCTGTTAATACATTTAATCCCAGTCCCGCTCCAGCTAAATTTCCTGTATTGAATGCCAATCCCCCTATCACAATTAGTGTAGTCAGAAGATACCCCGCGCCAGGAATAATTTTATTGGCGAGTTCTTGTGCACGCAAACCAGATGCGCCAAGAATTTTCCAAATATTTAACTGTGCACCGATATCCAGTAAAATGGAAATCAAGATGACAAAGCCAAAACTGGCAAGTAAGGTATTGGTAAAGACAGCAGTTTGCGTCAGGAAACCAGGACCAATAGCGGAAGTGGCCATGAGAAACGCAGCTGCAACGATAGGAGAATTAGATAACCAATTGGTTTTTTTTGTCATCATGCTTTTGAAACTATCTGGATATTTGATGCCAGGATTATTGAATTGATATGTTGCGCAAAACTTACCGCATGTTCTCCATCACCATGGATACAAATTGTATCCGCTTGAATGGGTATGATATGTCCATTGGTTGAAGTGACAGTACCTTTGCTTATCATTTGTAAAACCTGACCAATCGCTTCTTCATTAGTATTTATCAATGCATTGTATTCAGATCTTGGAGTAAGCTGTCCCTGATCTGTATAGGTTCTATCAGCAAAGACTTCATTATAAAAAATGAGTCCAGCTTTTTCTGCTGCCTTTCCTGATTCGCTATTGGCGAGTCCGAATAAAATCAATGATGCATCGACCTCCTTAACGGCTTCTGCGATGGCGGTGGCTATCTTGATATCTTTCGCTGCTTTATTGTAAAGTGCACCATGTGGTTTCACATGTTGAAGTTGCAAACCAATTTCTTCTGCTAATTTTTTAACCAGTTCAATTTGTGCAATTACCATGGATTTAATTTCCTGAATAGGAAGCTCCATTTCCTTTCTGCCAAAATTTGCTCTGTCAGGATAAGAAGGATGTGCACCTGCTGCTACATTAAATTGTTTTGCCAGCAATAGGGTTTCTCGGATTGTTTCTTCACTGCCTGCATGGTATCCGCAGGCAATATTGGCCGAACTGATGAAGGGCATAATTGCCGCATCGGTAGTACAACCTTCGCCAAGATCACAATTTAAATCGACCCATTGCTTCATGCAAACAAGTTACTTAAATTCAGTATATTCATTTTATGAAATCAAGAAGAACTTTCATAAGATCAACTGCAGTTGCTTCTGCAGGATTGCTTGCGAGCAAAAGCTTTGCATTTTCTATTGGGAAAAAACATCTGCAACCTGATGAGTTGATCATTGGGCAGAATGGGTTTACTTATAAGGTAGATCATGGATGGGCAAAAATCAATCCTGCCAATCATCCAGTAATCAATTGTCATGAAATGGTGCAGGACAGCAAAGGTCGTTTGATCATGCTGGGCGATGATATTCACAACAATATATTGGTCTTTGATAAATCTGGTAAGATATTGGATTCGTGGGGCACAGCTTATCCAGGTGGACATGGATTGACCATCAGCAAAGAGAATGGAGAAGATTTTTTGTTGATCGTAGATTGTGGTTTTTACAATGATAGATCGGGGGGCTTTCAATCTCAAGCTGGACAAATCATCAAAACGGATTTGAATGGTCGTATACTTTTTACATTAGGTCAGCCACAAACCATTGGTGCATACAAAGAAGATGAAAGGTTTCAGCCGACTGAAACAGCTGTCGCACCCAATGGTGATATTTATGTAGCAGACGGCTATGGTTCGGATTATATATTGCATTACGACCACAAAGGAAGGTTCATCAAAAAATTTGGTGGAAGGAACAATGCCAACAAAGAACATAATTTATACAATGCCCATGGTGTTGTTGTAGATACAAGAGATAAGAACAATCCACAATTGATTTGTACATCACGGGATGAATGTTGTTTTAAAATATATACAATGGATGGTGTATACAAAGGAAGAATTGATACACCGGGTATGTATGTATGCCGACCAGTTATTCATGGCGAACATCTTTATGCAGGTGTTTGTTGGTCGAACGACAAAGCAGGCAAGCGCAATGCGAATACAGGTTTTGTGACAATTCTGGATAAGAGCAATAAAGTTGTTTCTAGTCCAGGTGGTACAGCACCAGTTTACCAGAACGGGGTATTACAACCAACCTTGCAACATGAATCAAAAGTCTTTATGCATGGACATGATGTTTGTGTAGATGAAGACCAGAGCATTTATGTTTGTCAGTGGAATGCGAATAAGACGACGCCGATTAAATTAAGTAGAGTTTAGAGAGAAGGGAACAGGGAACAGGGAATAGGGAAAAGAAATAATATCAAAAAAAGTAAATAAATGGATACTAGTAAAGTCGACATGTTTGTAATGAGTAATGCCAAATATTTTCAGCACAACCAATTGATGTATGTGAGGGAAAAGCTGTTGGCCATGGATGAATCAAAATGGGTTTATGTTCAAACCTTGCAGTTTAAAGATCCTACTATCAGTTTGATTATATCAATACTCATTGGCGCACTTGCGATTGATCGTTTTTTAATTGGTGATATTGGTTTGGGGATTGCCAAGTTATTGACTTGTGGCGGTATTGGAATTTGGGTGATTGTAGATTGGTTTCTGATCATGGGAAGAACCAAAGAAAAAAACTTTGAGATGTTTCAGCAGATTGTTGGCTAATGACTGAGTTAAGAAAGTTTTATTATTTCACTACTTCTTTTTTATTAATTGGACTCAGCTGGGTTGGCTGGAATCTTTTTTATTTTCAGCAAGCAAAACCTGGTCTGCAAATTTGTCTTTTAAAAAATACAGTTGGGGTGGCTTGCCCTTCATGTGGAACAACAAGATCAATCTTGCATGTATTGCATGGAGATATTGCAAATGCAATTTTGCTAAATCCAATTGGGCTTATCGCATTCATATGCATGGTTATAATTCCTTTTTGGATTGTTTATGATTATTGGCAATCAAAAAGAACGCTGTGGTCCACCTATCTTCTGCTTATTAATTTGTTCCAAAACAAAAAGTTCTCTTTTATTGTTATTGTTTTGGTTTTACTCAATTGGATTTGGAATATCCAGAAAGGGATATAGCTTCAAATAATTCATAACTCAATGAAGAACCTATTTATTCTAGTTTTGTTTCTTTCTGTTTTTTTTGGTGGTTGTTATTTTATTTACAAAAAAGTCAATTGGAGTGGTTTATTGGGTATAGAAAAAATAACTGATGATGTCGATCAAAAACTAGGAGATGTTTTCTGGAAATCTTATAGTGCAGATATGGTAGAAGTGAAAGATGATAAAGTGGTATTACCCATAATAAAGATGGTCGATCAACTTTGTGTGACAAATGGCATCAAATCAGCAAGTATAAAAGTGCATGTTGTAAATAACAAAGAGATCAATGCATTTGCTATGCCCGGCAGACATTTGGTTGTTCATACCGGATTAATTCAGTTTGCAGATCACAAAGAAGAAATTGCAGGCGTTGTTGCACATGAAATCGCCCACATTGAATCTGGTCATGTAGTAAAAAAATTAGGGAAAGAGATAGGGCTCTCCATTATCATGAATTTAACACTTGGAGATATTGGTGGAGAGGTAGTGCGCAATGCTTTGTCCACACTCACATCTACAGCTTATGATAGATCATTGGAAAAGGAAGCAGATTTAAAAGCGGTCGATTATATGCTCAAGGCTAAAATGGACCCCGAGATGCTGTCTTCCTTCCTTGGAAAACTCGCCGAACAATCCCAAACTCCCGAAGTGTTGCAATGGGTCAACACACATCCTGATTCAAAGGAAAGGGTGAGGTATATAAACGAAAGGATAAGCTCGGTTCAAGGGGGAGTAGCAAAGTAAGGGGAATTGATAAAAATGTAATAACTTTGTAATTACATTTATTCAATCATGAAGGTTTCAATTATCAAAATAGGTAATTCAAAGGGTTTCCGACTGAGTAAAACAGTCCTGGAAAAATACAATATCTCAGAAGAGGTCGAGATGATTCTTGAAGAAGAGCAAATTGTATTGAGACCCATTACAACACCACGCAAAGGTTGGGATGAAGCCTTTAAGCAAATGCATGAAAATGGCGATGATCAGCCACTGATGGATGATTTTTTTGAGGATGAAAATTTTGAAGAGTGGAAATAAGGCAATACGAAGTTGTGTTGGTGAATCTGGATCCGACGATGGGCAGTGAAATAAAAAAAACACGACCATGTGTTGTTATTTCACCTGATGAGATGAATAAGAATTTGCGAACTGTTAACATTGCACCAATGACATCTTCCAGTCGGCCATATCCAACAAGAGTAGAAGTCAATCAAAATGGGCAGTCGGGATGGATTGTATTAGATCAAATTCGAACAGTCGACAAACTAAGAGTAGTAAAAAAATTTGAACCCCTTACAGAAAGAGAAATTCGCAATTGTAAGAGAGTGATTAAAGAGACTTTTGTAGATTGATCTTAAACTTCACTTTCATTCCTGGCCTGCATTGTGCCAATAAGGAAATATCTTTTGAAATAACTTTAGCTATTCGAGGATAACCGCCAATGGTTTGTGCATCTGCCATTAAAATAATGGGATGACCTTCGTTGGTTACTTGAATAATCCCACGAGTTACTGGTGTTGAAATCAATTCTGTTTTTTCTTTGAGGGATAGAGTAACACCATCCAATCGATAACCCATGCGATTTGATTGTGGGGCAATAGAAAAGGGTTGATTGAAAAATTGTTTTTGTGATGCTTCATCAAACAAATCCCATTCGGGTCCTCTCTCACAAGTAATCTCAACTACATCTTGAAAATGCGGAAGTGTGTTCACCTGTGCCTTCCATTTCGAAATACCAAAACCATCTTCATTGATGATGATGTCTTTTGATAGATCGGTTTCAACAGTACTTTTATTTAATACCAATTCATTACCATCTTCTAAGTTCCTTCCTTTATAACCACCCAATTGAGAAGATGCATAAGTTGATGCACTGCCTAATTCTTTCTCAATATTCAATCCACCAGCAATTGCAATATAGCTTCTGCAACCATGCGGATCGGGATGCAGTTTTAAAATAGAACCTGCTACTACTTTGATGAGTCTGTTATAAGCGACTGCTTCACCATTGATTGTTGCTCTTGCCCCTCCGCCTGTTAATGCAAATGAAAGTGTTTCATTGCATTTCATTTCTAATCCATGCAGTGTGCATTCTAAAACTGATTCATGATCATCATTTCCGCAAATTCTATTGGCAGTCGTTGCCGAGATCGTATCCATCGCACCACCAATCGGTACACCAAATTGTTGGTAGCCCCAGCGACCTAAGTCCTGGATGCTGCAACTCACACCTGGTTTGATGATGGTAATACTCATAGATATGATTCAAACTCTTTTTTAGTGATGGATTTGAACTGAACGATATCACCAGCTTGTAAGAAACTACAAGACTCTTTACGCTTATCAAACATTTTCACTGGTGTCTTTCCAAGAATATTCCATCCACCTGGAATAGTGGCTGGATAAATACCAGTTTGTAAACCAGCGATGGCAACACTTCCCTCTGGTACGGCCAAGCGCGGATTGTTTTTTCTTTTTGTTTCTAACGAGATAGGAAGTGTTCCCATATATGCAAAGCCAGGGACAAAACCGATCATGTATACACGAAACGCTATACTCGTGTGTATAGCGATGACTTCTTGTATTGAAAGTTTACATGTTGTTGCTACTTCTTCAAGATCTAAACCAAATTCAGCATCATAACAAACGGGAATGATGTGTTTGACTAATTGTATAGAATTGGTATTGTTGGTTGAAGCAGATGCAATGCATTGGCTGTAACGTTCAAGAAGAGTTGTTTCTACTTTTTCAATTGAAACATCCTCTTTAATGTAAACAGTCAGACTGCTGTATGCCGGTACAGATTCAATAAAGCCATCAAATGATTTTTCTTCAAGTGATGCATGCAGTCGCATTACCAATAAATTAATCTCTTCGCTGATTGAAGTAGAAAATTCAATGGTCAGTGCCCTATCGTGTATTGCATATATTCTGGGAGCTTGCACACTAGTAATTGATGACTTGCTCTTCAATGTTTTGCGGAAGTTCGCGCCACTTGTATTCCTGGTTACGCAATTGTGGTTCAAATCCTGCTTCAAGAATAGCATCTTGCATCGACTTATACGTAAACCTGTGAGGGGCACCTGCAGCACTTACCACATTTTCTTCCAGCATGATGCTGCCGAAATCATTGGCACCACCGTGCAAGCACATTTGCGCGACTTTCTTGCCGACAGTCAACCACGAAGCCTGAATATTTTTGATATTGGGCAACATGATTCTGCTGATGGCAACCATCCTGATGTATTCTTCTGCAGTGGTTAGGTTTTGTACACCACGAATTTTTTGCAGCAATGTATCTACATCCTGGAAGGTCCATGCAATAAACGCAAGGAAACCATTTGCTTGTTCAGGTTTTCTGGATTGTACTTCTCTTATTTTCAGGAGGTGATCGAACCTTTCTTCTAAAGTTTCAACGTGACCAAACATCATGGTTGCAGAGGTAGTGATGTTTTGCTGATGGGCTTCGGCCATTACATCCAACCATTCTTGTGCACCGCATTTGCCGTTGCTGACCAATCTTCTAACACGGTCGACTAAAATCTCCGCACCCGCACCAGGAAGTGAATCTAAACCAGCTTCTTTCAATGCTTGCAGTACTTCTTTGTGAGTCGACTTTTCAATTTTTGTGATGTGCGCAACTTCAGGGGGACCTAGAGCGTGCAAACGGATATCAGGAAATTCAGCCTTGATGGCTTTAAAAGTATCGACATAATATTTTAAGCCAAGATCCGGATGGTGGCCACCTTGTAAAAGCAATTGATCACCACCCCACTTCAATGTTTCCCTGATTTTTTCACGGTAGGTGTCCATGTCCGTGATATAAGCTTCCGCATGACCAGGTATTCTGTAAAAGTTGCAGAATTTGCAATTGGCAATACACACGTTGGTGGTATTGACATTGCGGTCGATCTGCCAGGTGACTTTCCCATGGGGGACTTGCTTTTTTCTCAGTTCATCGGCCACATGCATGAGTTCGGTCAGGGGCGCATGGTTAAACAGAAACAATCCCTCTTCAGCTGTTAAAAACTCGAGGTTCAGTGCTTTTTGGTATAAATTATTGAGTTCAGTCATTATTTGTAAATAAACACAACAAAGTTAACGCATCAATAGTTTAAATTAGAGTAAAACCGTAGCTCCTTCTTTTAATGTACCAACTTGAAGACCACGAAAACCATATTGTTTTTGTTCATTTTCCTTTCCACCCTTCTCCAAAAGGTGGAAGCACAGGAGCAATTTGTCGACCCCCCCTCTAAACTCATTTCATCTTTCCCTTTCAAACTTCTTACCGGGGGAGTGATTTTGCTCAAAGCTAAAGTCAATAATTATCCAGACAGCTTGAATTTTGTATTGGATACGGGTAGTGGAGGAATTTCATTGGATTCTAATACAGTTGCAGAGTTTAAAATCCCCGTTGTGGAATCTGGTAAGACCATCAAAGGAATTGGAGGGATTCGAAAAGTCTCTTTTCTGTATAATGCTGTTTTAAAATTACCGGGACTCGAGGTGGATAGATTAAATTTTCATGTCAATGATTATAGTTTACTTACCAGTGTATATGGTATCAAAATTGATGGCATTATAGGGTACAGTTTTTTCAGCAAGTTTATTGTCAATATCAATTATGATAGCTTATTGATTAAAGTTTTCAGTATTGGTGAATACAAATATCCTTCAGGTGGGCATATCCTCAATCCTATCTTTACTGCACTTCCTATTCAAGCAATGCGGTTTACCGACAAAAAGAAATTCTATAACAGGTTTTATCTGGATACTGGTGCAGGATTAAATTTCTTGCTTTCCGAACAGTATGTTGTTGATAGTAATGTATTGAAGAAAAGAAGGAAACAACCATTACTAACACAGGCTGAGGGTGTTGGGGGGAGGACAAACATGAGGATTACTATAGTCGATGAGGTGAAATTAGGGCCGTATCGATTCAGAAAAGTACCTACCTATCTCTTCAAAGATGAAAACAACATCACCAACTATCCTTATTTAGGCGGATTGATTGGTAATGATTTGCTGAGAAGATTTAATGCAACTTTTAATTATGTAAAACAGGAAGTGCACATTATTCCCAATTCACATTATAGAGATGACTTTGATTATGCTTATCATGGTCTCTCACTCTATTATATCGACAATCAAATTGTTGTAGATGATGTGATTCCTGGTTCTCCGGCAGATAAAGCAGGTTTTATAAAGGAGGATGTTATTATTGC
>Ga0315906_10000315_pt1 | contig 80335 bp, 75 predicted proteins | sample LakEriMetagenome_4_FD_203526 | JGI IMG/M metagenome (GOLD analysis project Ga0315906, IMG submission 203526) | Freshwater fungal communities from buoy surface, Lake Erie, Ohio, United States - Buoy 2 MA122 | ecosystem: Environmental > Aquatic > Freshwater > Lake > Lake biofilm | place: USA... | reverse complement strand
TTACGGATGGCATTCAGTTCATCATCGTTCCAGGCATTTACTTTCTTATCAAAATTGATACCGGCCTTCTGAAGAATGTAACGGGCAGTAGAAGGGCCAATTCCGTAGATATAGGTCAGACCGATCTCTCCTCTTTTGTTTTTTGGTAAGTCAATACCGGCAATACGCGCCATAGTTCTTGATTTATTTCAATGATTGATTATCCTTGTCTTTGTTTAAAACGAGGATTCTTTTTGTTAATAATGTACAGCTTGCCTTTTCTGCGAACGATTTTGCATTCGGTGCTGCGTTTTTTGATTGAAGCTCTAACTTTCATACATTCCTTTTTGGTCAATCCACTCCGGATTGAAGTTTATTTATAACGGAAAATGATCCGCCCTCTGCTCAGATCATAAGGACTCATTTCCACTCCTACTTTATCGCCCGGGAGAATACGTATGTAGTGCATCCGCATTTTTCCGGAAATAGTAGCCAGAATTTCATGGCCGTTTTCCAATTTCACCCTAAACATGGCATTGCTCAATGCTTCGATGATCGTTCCGTCCTGTTTAATTAAATCTTGCTTAGCCATATTTTGGGGGTGCAAAGATAGGGTGTTTTTTCAAAAAAAGTAAAAAATAAGCGCATAAATGATCAGGAAGCAGAATATTTGTCAGCCATTGAATGAAATAATGTAATAATACAATGGCATTCCAAGGGTGATATTAAAGGGGAAGGTCACGCCTAAGGCCATTGGAATATACAGGCCGGGGTCGGCTTTGGGGGCAGCCAGTCGCATGGCAGCGGGCACCGCGATATAAGAGGCGCTGGCGGCCAAAATGGAAAAAATAAAACGATTCCCGCCATCGGCCGTTACCCACTGACTGCAATAGGCTGCCAACGATCCGTTGAGAGCCGGTATGACCAGGGCAAAGAGCATGATATAGAGACCATGTTTACGAAAGGCGGAAAGTCTGCGGGCCGTAATCATTCCCATTTCCAGCAGAAAAATAGCCAGAAACCCCTTGAAGATATCGTTGGTAAAAGGTCTGATCCCTTCGGCCTGTTTGGAATCTGATACCATACCGATGATCAGACTTCCGAGAATCATTAATACACTTCCGTTGGTTAAGGCATGTCCGATAATACTTCGCAAACTGACCTGACGCACCGATTCCCGCTCAAATTTTCGGATCAGAATAAAACCGACTACGATCGCCGGGAATTCCATCATCGCCATGACTGCCACCATGTGTCCCCCGAATTGCAATCCCTGCATTTCCAGAAAGGTAGCTGCTGATACAAATGTAACGGCACTTACAGAACCGTATGCCGCCGCAATAGATCCGGCATTACTAACCCCCACTCGATTTTTGATCAGAAAAAAAGAATAAAGGGGAATGATTGTTGCAATGATCATCCCGAATCCAATAGACCAGTATATCTCCGCATTCAGGTGACTATGTTGTAATTCCTGCCCTCCTTTAAAACCAATTGCAAACAGCAGATAAAGCGAAATGAATTTGATAGAGGGGGCCGGTATCTCCAGATCACTTTTAGTAAGAGCAGCAACTATTCCCAACAAGAAAAACAGTAGTGTGGGATTGGTAATATTGGAAAGCAGTATGTCTGTATTCATGCTGAGGCCTTATTATTAATTATTCATTACTAATTCTTAATTACTTCAGGGATTACAATAATCACAATACATCGGATCTTCCTTTTCTTTTTTATTCGGGAAAAGCATCTCTTCTTGAAATGAACATTTAGCACATCCGTACAAATAAGAACGAGGCGATCGGGTTGGTGATGAACAAGCCGCACAAGGTAATCCGGGAATGACTTTTATGACATCAAAGCCGGGTGTACCGCAAGCCGGACATGTATGTTTAATCCGGTCAACTAATTTTTCCGCAGCCGCTGCAATCACTTGCATTCTCATCGGATTAAACATAGCACGCATATCCGTTTCCACATAAACCTGATGATATGTTTTCACCATCCGCTCAAACTCGTTTTGCAATAAAACGGCGTCTTGTATACCTTTCACCACGTCATGACCACTTTCTTTATCATCTTTCAATATCAGGGCATGAGCAGGGAAAGATGCCGAAGCCGCAAATTGTTTCAGCGCTTCAATTGAAGTTACTAACTGTCCGTTGAAATTGGTGGAGGTACTCAATTCGCGTACAATGATTTCAAGATCATTCACTTTATCCATAAAAATCAGCCATTCTTCATTCGCAGGAATCATGTACACCTGCGGGTGTGGCCCAAAGGAACCTTCACTGGCAACGGCCAGATCGGCACCGGTTAATTCCATCGCATAGAGGCACTTTTTGCGAAGAGCTTCGATCGGACTACCTTCTCGGGGTATCTCCCCTGAAAATGTCCCGAACTGATCGGTATCAAGATTTTGTGTTACAAAACACTGCACGCCCAGTCCTCGTTCAAGAACCGGCTGTATCACTTTCTCTTTTCCGTGACGTGTAGCGACCAATAAATTTCTGTTCCTGAACATGATTTTATATCAATGCAGTAAACTGATTGATGATGCAAAATTGCAATGATAAACATATAGCTTCCAAACATTTCCTGACAATACCTCCCCTTCACCCTCCCTCACAGGGGGGGGGATACATCCTTATTATCACTCTCTAATCATCAAAATGATGATATTTTCATACGATATCAACTACTGAATTTTTATTTTTAATCCGCCACTCAAATTTATATCGACATATTTTGTTTTTTTGCAATATGAATATACCATACTATAAATCGCTGCCAATAGTTATTGGCCTGATATTTTCCATCACAACAAAGGCGCAAAACTGGCATGTATCCGGACGCTTCGGGTTCTCCAATTATCAGGGCGATTTGCAGGATCGGAGGCTGGCCTTGTCGCAGGCTAAAATGGCGGGCAGTATCGGTCTGCGCTATGACATATCAGAACATTTTCTGGCAAGAGGTTTTTTTACATTGAGTACTCTGATGGCGACGGATGGCAACAATAAAAATGAAGAGATCAGAAAAAGAAATCTGGACTTTCACAGCAGAATTCTTGATTTTGAATTAGGTGCTCAATACAACATTTTCAGTCTGAATAATAAATGGTGGACCCCTTACGTCTTTGCCGGAGCAGGTATGTTTCATTATAATCCGGCTACCCGGACAAATGCCGGAGACAAAGTATTTCTTCAGCCACTCAGCACGGAAGGGCAGGGATTTGTTAATGACAGGTCACCATACTCTTTGTGGCAATTCAGTATTCCGTTTGGTGCCGGGGTGGAATATGCCGTTACGGAAGATCTGCGTGTTGGACTCGAATTCGGCTATCGTACTACCTTCACGGACTATCTCGATGATGTCAGCAAAAGTTATGTTGATCCCGCATTACTGCTTGCCAACAAAGGACAACAAGCGGTCAATCTGGCTTACCGTGGTGGGGGCGCATATCCGGACATAGACGCTAGACGTGGAAATCCTAATAACCGTGATGCATTTTATTTTGTTCAGTTGACGGTTACACTTCGACCCTTTGTAGACTGGTATGCAAGAACATCCGGCATATCAAGCTTTAAGAAAAATAAAAAAGTAGGCTGTCCTTCAACACGTCTTCAATAAGAAGCATGACGGGATCTTAATTTTTCATAGATTGATATATTCATGAGAATTAATAACATACCATAAAATATATCTTCAAAAGGAATATTACTGAACGGATAAGGCAGGATGGAAAGAATACGAATCCCCAGATTTTCTGTATCGTTATACCATACCACCGGAATGGCAGTCAACACACCATTCACCATCAGAAAAGGAATCAGAATAATCAGATAGGAAATCAAAAAAGATGCCGCATCAAAACCGCTGAAAAATTTTCTGAACAGGTATATAGAAAAGACGAATAAAGCGGTCAGCAAAAATGTATAAGCCGGATAAGCTTTGTCGATATGAATGAATCCAGACACCAGCAGAACAAGTGCCAGAAAGATCAAAATGCTGTCTGCCCATCTACGGTTTGATAGATTCGGGAAATAGCACCGAATACATTCATAAATGAAAAGGCAACAGTATGGGACCGTAAAGAAAAACATCACTTCTTCGAGAGGAAGTCGGCCGATCTTGATACCAATCGTATGTGCATCACTGAACCCCCAAACACCGGTTCTGGTAAAATATTCATCCCAAATCAAAAAAACAAATGCAGGAATAATCATAGCAGGAAACAGAAAGCGCCATTTTTTGTAGAAATGTACTTTTTTATCAAAGCTCAGAGCCAATGGACCTGCCAACGCGCAAAGATGAACTAGCAAATAAGTGTAATGCGTATTCACCGGTTTATTTAATATGAGGATTTAACTGTTTTTCTTTTCTGACCTTATCCCAGTATCTTTTGTGAACCATCAGCATGCCAAAACTTTCCCCGTGTTCCTTATTGATATGTTTGTGATGCATTTTGTGCGCCCAGCGAATGGCTCGTACATACGTATTATTCCATCGGCTGAATAATTTAAAACGCTGATGAATAATGACATCATGCACGATAAAATAAGCCAATCCGTACATAGCAATGCCGGCACCAATGCATACTACCCAGTACACGCCATACATCAAACCCAGCATAATACATAACCAGCTGGGTATGGCAAAAATCAGGAAGAACGCATCATTCTTTTCAAAAAGATGACCTCTGGGTTGATGATGATCTTCGTGTAAATACCAGAGAAATCCGTGCATCACATACTTATGCGTGAGCCATGTGATTCCTTCCATAGCCAGAAAAACCAAAAGTGTCAGAAATACATAAAATATGATCATAAAAACATTCTGAGTGATATAAAAAATAAGATCTGTATGAGTAACAAATGTAATGCGAATTGGTTCTTCTTTGGAAATTTGAGTAACCGAAAAAACAACATCAGAAATGCACTTACAAAAAACCAGTCCCAGTAATTTTTCGCGGGAATCCCTTCTGATGTCAGCCAGGTCCAGTAACCCAAACGAATCGCGACAGGTTCCATCAGCCAATCAAAAAGCATGGCCAGTAATGCCCCATCAATAATAATCGATATGAACCCCACATTATCTCTTTCTGATAATTCCTGATCTCTGAGTTTATTCCATACCATATTAAGCAGCATCTGCACCGTAATCCCGCAACAATAAATGACCATAAACCAGTTCAGTCCGATAACCCAGGGCACACCTCCAATCTTGGGTCCCAAGGCTGTTTCATAGCGGTAATGACCAAATAAAAGCTGATAATTAACCCCCAGGTATTCAGTGATCAAACCAGCACAAAAAGAGATGGCCAGAAAAATAATAAAGGGGATATTGATCTTCTCCTGTGTCCAGAAAATAAGCGCAACAGAGAGCAATAAATTAAGCGGTGTCATGTCGGCAAATTCATTTGGATCAATCCACAGGATTCCAATAAGACCTACCGCATGAAAAATAATGGCAATGGTAAATGCCCAGGTAATTTTTTTTTCTTGTGGCCAATGAAAGATGTTCATTAATAATTCTTTAATCAATAAAAGGCAACGATGCCGACGATTCACTTTATTTACCATATCCTCCCCCTGAATCCCCCTCCAAAGGGGGATAATATCACTAATCCTACATATTACTTCTCCAAGAAATTAAATGTAAATCTATTAATTATTTTTTCCCTGAAAATCCTCTCTCACTTTTTTCGCTACGATCTCCGCACTTTTAAAGCAGAGAGGAATACCACCGCCGGGATGCACACTCCCACCGCAGAAATACAGATTGTTAAATGTCCTGCTGAAATTTGGATGACGCAAAAAAGCGGCAAACGGACTGTTACTGCTTGTGCCATATAATGATCCCATATAGGAACCTGTCTTTTTTTCGATGGTTAACGGATCCAATAGCTTTTCTGTTTCAATGAGTGAGCCGATATCCCGCTTCAGAATTCCGGATATTTTTTTTATCACCTGTTCTCTCAATTGACGAATAGCCTCGTCCCATTCATATTCGGGATTAGAAGGTGCATTGATCAGGATAAACCAGTTTTCCTTGCCCTCGGGGGCATGAGACGGATCCAGTTTGGAGGTGATATTAATATATACCGTAGGGTCATGAAAGAGAGACTTCTTCTGAAAAATATGATTGAATTCCTGCTGATAGTTTTCAGAGAAGAAGATATTGTGCAAATGCAATTCAGAGAAAGCCTCACGGATCCCCCAATAGAAAATTACCCCGCTGCAGCTCCGCTCCTGCTTCAAAATATTTTGAGCCTTCTCAGGTATTTGCAATAAATGTCGGTATGTAAAATAAATATCCGAATTACTGACAATCACATCTGCTTTGTACTGCTTACCATTGCTTTCAATACCGGTGACTTTATTTTTTTCTTTTAAAATATGACTGACCGGATGATTGAAAAAGAATTCAACCCCTTTCTTCTCGGCCAGTTGATGAAGCGCATTGGTAATGCTTATCATTCCTCCTTCCGGATAAAAAGTGCCTTCATTCAATTCCAGATGAGGTATCATGCTCATCATACCCGGCGTTTGATAAGGATCACTTCCGTTATAGGTAGCATACCGATCGAATATCTGAATGGCTTCCGGTGAAGTAAAAACGGATCGGTTATAATCGTGCAGATTTCCGAAAAGATGTCTGAAACGAACATCCCTCATCGCTTTGGGAACAGCCGGTTTCAACCAGGTCTTTAACTGATGTAAGGAGTGATTTAGAAAGATGCTACCAACGCCTTTATACAATTTTTCACTTCTGTTCAGATAAGCTGACAAAGCACCCTCACGTTCCCCCAACTGATCGGTCAGTTCTTTTTCATACTGTTCCGTATCCGTCCATGCATTGATGACTTTCCCGTTTTCAAAAAAATAACGGCAAGAGAGAGGAACCTGTTTGTACGAGAAAAATTCCTGTAAGTTTTCACCGGCATCTTGAAATAATTCTTCCAGATAATGCGGTCGAGTGAATAAGGAAGGTCCTGCATCAAAGCGATAACCGTCTTGTTCGAAAAAAGAAAGTTTCCCACCGGGATAATTATTTTTCTCAAACACTTTAACGGAAAATCCCTGGATGGCCAAACGGATAGCGGCAGCCATTCCGGCTACACCGCTTCCAACAACAATTACTTCCCATTTAAGCATGGGTAAAATTATGTTCCCGCATCCATTCTTTCAACATGGGATATGCCAGCAGAAACCAGGCCGTATAGGATGCTGGATTTTTTTTGATATCCATTTCCAGTGAAGGCAGCTCAACAAAGCGACAGGCAGATACCTCTTCGGGATTCAGTGTAAACTCGCCATTATATTGTCCTACATAAACATGATCAAATTCATATTCGGTCAGGCCATTGTCAAACGGAGCTTTATACGTAAAATGAAAAGCTTTTTTTAATGAAGTAGTGAATCCAAGCTCCTCCATAAGACGGCGTGTAGCAGCCGCTTCTGTTGATTCCCCGGGAAATGGATGACTGCAACAGGCATTGGTCCATAAACCAGGGCTATGATATTTTTCAAAAGCTCTTTGCTGCAAGAGCATCTCTCCTTTTTTATTGAAGATAAACACACTGAATGCACGATGAAGCAGTGCCTGCTCATGAGCTGCCATTTTTTCCATCACGCCAACCTCTTCATCCTGTTCATTCACTAATATAACTTGCTGCAACATGGAAAACTACATAAGATTTAATTGGTTTCTGACACCGGCACGCAACAAGATCATCAGTTTACCGTAATTTGGAATTCGAACACGCTCATTCATGATTCGGGCAGGCTGCATTTGTTTGATGCGCCGAAATAAGGAAAGATAATATTTGTAAGCTACATATACACCAAACTTGGCTTTTGCAGGCAGTCTTATGATACCCTGATAAGCATGATCAAAATCGCGCTGAATATCTTCTTCAATTTCTCGTTTCTGACGATCGGTGAAGCTGCTGAAGTCCAGTCCCGGGAAATAGGTGCGGTTTAACTGATTGTAATCTGCTTTGACATCTCTTAAAAAATTTACTTTCTGGAAAGCAGCACCCAGCGATTGAGCAAAAGGCCTGAACTTTTTATATGCTTCGGTATCTCCATCTAAAAATATATACAGACACATCAGACCAACCACTTCTGCACTGCCATAGATATATTCATTATATCCTTCCTGACTATAGACGCTCTTGTCAAGATCCATTTCCATGCTTTTGAAAAATGCTTCAATCAGGGAAAGATCAATTTTATATTTATTGACCGTCAGCTGAAAACTATGTAAGATTGGATTTAAACTAATACCGTCGCGGATGGCATCATAGGTTTCTTTTTTGAAATTAGCGAGCAGGCGTTCTTTATCATGATCATGAAATGTATCCACAATCTCATCGGCAAATCGCACGAAGCCATAGATATTATACACAGGCTGTCGCAGATCTGAATGCAATAACCGGATGGCTGATGAAAAAGACGTGCTGTATCGTTCCGTAGTAGTACGGCTGCAATGCTGACTGACTTCATGAAAAAGATGCATCATAATCAATTGTTTTTGGCCTGATGGAGAAATGCTTTCCGGACTTCTTTGGCAACCACCTCACCGCTGATCAGGCTGGGTGGCACACCGGGTCCGGGTACTGTCAGCTGTCCTGTGAAGTATAAGTTACGAATTTTTTTGCTTTTACAGGAAGGTTTCAGAATTGCCGTTTGCAACAAGGTATTGGCCAGTCCGTATGCATTCCCTTTAAAAGCATGATAGTCCTTCCGGAAATCACTTACCGAATAAGATTTTTTATAAATGATATGGTCGCTGATTTTTTGACCGATTCGCTGTTCATAACGCTGAATAATCTTATTGAAATATTGAGTTCTGATTTCCTCTGTATCCTGATTCAAACCAGCCGCAATGGGAATCAGAAAAAATAAATTCTCATGTCCGGCTGGAGCTCCCGTTGGATCGGTAGCCGTTGTGGCACTCACATAAAACAGCGGATCACTCGGCCACTTAGGTTCTGTGTAAATCTCATGACCATGCTGCGCAAAGTCGGTATCAAAAAACAGGGTATGGTGCGTAATATTTTCCAGTTTTTTGTTGAGTCCTACGTAATATAACAGACAAGATGGCGCCATCACCCGATTCTGCCAGTATTCTTCAGAGTAGGAACGATCACCGTTAGAGAGCAAATCCATTTCAGTATGATGATAGTCTGCGCCGCTCACAACAACATCGGCCATCCATATTTCCTTGTCTGTTTTAACACCCGTGATTTGATGATTCTTCACCAGTAATTCTCGCACGGGGCTATTGAATTGAAACTCTACCCCCAGTTCAACAGCCAATTGATGCATGGCTGATACGATCTGATACATACCACCCACAGGATACCAGGTGCCCAGTTTAATATCGGCATAATTCATCAGGCTATATAAAGCCGGTGTTTTTTGTGGAAGGGCGCCTAAAAACAAAACAGGAAATTCCATCAGTTCACGCAAGAGCGGATTTTTAAAATGTTTTTTTACGTGATGACTGATTGAAGTAAAAACATCCAGTTTAAAAATACCGGATAAAAGATCCGCATCTAAAAATTCCGTCAAAGACTGACCCGGTTTGAAGACTAGTTTTTCAATACCCACTTTATATTTATAGGCCGCTTCCTCCATAAATTTTTCCAGCTGAACACCACTTCCCGGTTCAACGCTTTCAAATAAATTTTTCAGGGCATTGAAATCTGCCGGAATATCAAGCAGAGTGTCTTTGTAATAAACCCGATAAGACGGATCCAGACGTTCAAGCTGATAATAATCGGAAACTTTTTTACCAAACTGATTGAAGTAACGTTCAAAAACATCGGGCATCCAGTACCAGCTTGGTCCCATATCGAATGTAAATCCCGCCACTTCCATTTTTCTGGCACGACCGCCCGGCTGATTATGTTTTTCCAATACGGTTACCTGCCATCCGTATTTGGCAAGAAAGGAAGCCGTAGCCATTCCGGAAAAACCGGATCCTATAACAATCGCTTTTCTCAATGGCAGAAATTAAATATTAGTTTCTCGAAATTTGTTCTTTCAGCAATTTGCGGGCAAAATGGATGCGGCTTTTGATCGTACCCAGCGGCTCGTTCAGCATATCGGCGATCTCATGGTATTTATAACCTTCAAAATACAGCATAAACGGGTTTTTAAAGATCTCCGGTAGCTCATACAAAGCCTGCTGTATTTCTTTCAGTTTAATTTTTCCCTCGGCGGCATTACTGACAGCACCCTGATGATAGTCGATGAAATAATCATTGGGTGTCGAATCAAAGATAGTGTTTTGTTTAACTTTTCTGCGATATTGGTTAATAAATATATTACGCATGATGGTATATAACCATGCTTTAATATTTGTACCAACATTATATTTATCGCGATTGGCTATTGCCCTGTAGATTGTTTCCTGAAGCAGATCTTTCGCTGTTTCATTGTCTCTTGTCAGTGTAAAGGCAAAGGGACGAAGAAAATCTGTGTTACTCACCAGCATCTGATTGAATTCAACTGTTGACATGGCAGTTTGTTTAATTATTAAAGACCAAATCTAAACAAAAAGATTTGAACGCCCTACAAAAATGTTTAATTTTTAACAAAATTTATGAAACATTATGATGGACGGAGTTTAAATAAAAAATCCCGCCGAAGCGGGATTTTGTTTATAATCGATTGTTTGCTAAAAGGTTATTTCAGGGTTCCGATAAAGTCATGTACTTCCTGGAGGGATTTCAGAAACTGAATATTGGGCACAGGGGAGGTTTTCTGATAGGTTTGAGTAACCAGACCTGATATCATCACCTTGCTGCCGGCTAATTTTACTTTCAGATTATTGAGGAATTTTTCAAAATTGAACTCCTTCATGACCGTAGTCAAGTGCGTATAGATATAATCCGGTTTTTTCAATTGCACCACAAAATCAAGATCTGCCACGGGCACATTCGCTCCCAGATAAATGGTTTTTACGCCTCTGCTTTTCAGTAAGTAATTTAAATAAAGAAGACCTAATTCATGGTGCTCGTTTTCGGGCATAAACAACAATATGGTTGTTTTCAGATCAAACAAGGTTGAAATATTGTCAATCCCCACAATGATTTTCTGACGAATGACATTTGTAATCAGATGCTCCTGTGCGGGATTGATATGATCTGTCAACCATAGAATACCAATGCGGTCAAGAAAAGGGAAGATAATGTGATGAATGGTTTTTTCAATGCCTCTGCTGTCGATGTGCTGATCGAGGATGGATTCGAAACCTTCAATATCCAAATCAATCATGTGTTGAATCAGGTCATTGACGATGCGCTCCTGTTGTGCCTGACTCCCAGCCAACGAAGTCAGCTTTGTACGAAGCTCATCAGAAGACATTCTGTTGATATGCGAAATCTTATACCCGTATTTATTCAGCAAGGAAATATTCAATAGCATTTTTAATTCCTGATTGCTGTAATAACGGATATTGGTAGCGGTACGTTGCGGTTTTAAGAAATTATAACGCTGTTCCCAAATCCGGATCGTATGCGCTTTGATGCCACTTAAATTTTCGAGATCCTTGATGGTAAACTTGTTCATAATAGAATAATTACAAACACCTTATCAAAAAGTTTGAATTCGGTTGATAAATGATAGAAAATCCCAAAATCGCGTACAGCTGCGCAAATCCGGGCAAACGAAATTATGACAAAAATTTGATTGTCAGATTATTGTACAGATATCTTTGCTTTGACAAGTTCACGAAATCTTCTCACCTGCTCCCGGATTGTCATCTGCTCTGTAATCATTTTTCTTGCTTTGCCCCCCCATTCTTTTCGCTTATTATCATCCTTGGCAAGCTCCAGTATTGAACGAATCAGTTCTTTTTCATCCATTGATGTGAACCCTGCGCCGGCTGCTTGAAAGAGTTCAGGAATACCTCCGACCGGTGTAGCCACAACCGGCTTACCCATGGCCATGGCTTCCAGAATGGAAACAGGCGTTCCTTCATTGGATGATGTATGTAAAAGGATATCTACTGCTGATAGAATAGCAGGAATATCTGTTCTCCACAACAGAAAATGAAAGGGGGCTTTTTGCTCATTCGCTTCTCCGATATGATAGGTAAAACCGGCCGAGCGGATCATTTGAAGTAAGTTCTCTCGTTCAGCACCATCCCCTACAATTATAAACCGAAAAGGGATTCGGTTATGTTCTCTTAACAACTGGACGGCCAGATGAATAAACAAGCTGTGTTGCTTGATGGGCACCAGACGACCAATAGAAGCAATAACAATATCCTCATCATTCAAACCCAATCGTTTTCTTATATCTGATCTGTTTGCCGGTGATTCATCCTGCTGATAGTATTTTATATCCAGACCGAGGGGCATCCAGACTACTTTTTGTGCAGGCGCAATCGCATATTGATGAATCAGATCATGCTCCATTTGTTTATTGATGGCAATGATTACATGGGTATACTTAGCCATGAATTGTTCCAGTCGGACGATCAGCCCGGAAACGAAATCGGAAAAATATCCATGAAATACATGTCCGTGAAATGTATGAATAATGAGCGGCACCTTTAATCTGCGTGCTGCCCATCGGCCTAAAATACCCGGCTTGGAACCATGCGTATGCACAATGTCCGGTTTGAAATGTCGTATAACTGATTTTATTTTTTTATATGCAATAACGTCATGAACAAGGAAGACCTCTCTTTTAAAATCATCGATCAGCTCCAGTTTGAATCCGGTGTACAATTTCAACAGATGTTCAGCAGTGTGTTCATGTGGAAGCGGTTTACCAGCAACACATAATATGTCAAATTCATCACGTAAGGCACTGGCCATGGCCAGCGTATTCATGGCGGGGCCACCAATAGCGAGACGATTAAGAATAATAAGTAAGCGGGGTTTCAATGATCAGAGTGTATCATTCAGTAAAGTACATCGGCTCAATAGATCCTGAACAGCATCAATCATATCGGGCGACTGGAGGTCTGCCAGATGACGCCCGTGATGCAAATCGGTACCAATCAGATCGATCATGCCGTTTTTTGCCAGGTGAATCGCTGTATCCTGAATTTGTTTTCCGTAATAGCCGATCAGTGACAACATATTCACCTGAAGCAGACAGCCCTGGTGTTTAAACTGCTCGTAGATATCTTTTTTGTGATGATAAAAAGCATATCGTTCCGGGTGGGCGAGAATCGGCTGGTATCCTCCGGTCACCATATCAAATATCACATGATTGAGTTCTCTCGGCGGGCTCACAAAGGAAATTTCTACCAGCACCATATTATTTTTTATCGGCAACAGTTCCTCTCCTTTTTGCAGTCTGGCATAAAATATTTCATCAATAAAATATTCAGCTGCGGCTGTGATATCAATATCAACCTGTTCTTTGATCAATTCTGCCTTTAACAAATCGTATGCCGCCAGAATAGTTTGTTGGGTATTGGGATAAAGATCCGTATAGATATGCGGCGTTGTAATGAGTTTTTTGTAACCGAGCTCCATCAATCCTTTGATCAAAAAAACAGATGTCGTAACATCCGGCGCGCCATCATCAATACCGGGCAGCAGATGGGAATGCATATCCGTATGAAGCATGCTGAGTGCTCCGCGCCAGTCGGTGGCGGGTCTTTTCTTTTTGAACAGGGAGAACATATGATAAATTTATATCCCCCTTTAGAGGGGGGGGCAGGGTAGGACTTATTTTTAAAACACCATCTCCTTCACCTCCTGATACACCTGCTCAATCCCTTGCCTGAGCGAGATGGAGGATGTCCATCCAAGCTTATTGATCTTTGTACTATCCATCAATTTACGAGGTGTACCATCGGGTTTGGAAATATCAAATTTTAATTCACCGGTATAGCCAACTATTTCTTTGATGAGTTGAGCTAATTCAAGAATCGAGACATCGGAGCTTACGCCAACATTGATCCATCCGGCTTCATTATGATTGCGCATCAAAAACAAACAAGCATCGGCCAGATCATCGACGTGCATAAATTCACGCATGGGTTTACCGCTGCCCCAAATCTCAACAGACGACGAATTATCTCTTTTAGCCACAATCATTTTTCTCAGCAATGCGGGTAATACATGTGAATTCTTCAGATCATAATTGTCATTTGGGCCGTAAAGATTGGTGGGCATGGCTGATATAAAGTTGCAACCATACTCGGCACGATAGGCATCACACATTTTGATGCCCGTGATCTTTGCAATGGCATAAGGCTCATTGGTTGGCTCAAGCGCTCCGGTCAATAGACTTTCCTCTTTAATCGGCTGCTCTGCAAATTTGGGATAGATGCAGGAGGATCCGAGAAAAAGCAATTTGGTTACACCATATTTATATGATGAATGAATGATATTATTCTGGATCATCAGATTGTCGTACAGAAACTGGGCACGATAGGTATTATTCGCTACGATGCCTCCCACTTTGGCTGCAGCGAGAAATACATACTCCGGTTTATGCTCTTTAAAGAAAGCATCTACCGCTTCCTGACTGCGCAGATCCAGTTCTTTGGAAGTACGAAGTAATAAATTATTATACCCTTCCTTTTGTAATTTTCTTACAATAGCAGAACCTACCATTCCGCGGTGTCCGGCGATATAGATGAGGGAGTTGGAAGTCATAAAAACGTTGTTCGTTGTTCGTTATTCGTTGCTCGGGAAGTCATCGAAAGACGACAGACGAGAAACGAAAAACGATTATTCATATTGATTCTTCACACTAAATCCACTGTCCTTCAGTAATTTTTCTTTCGCAAAAAGATCTTTATCCGATTGCACCATTTCTTTAACCAGCATATCTAAATTATATTCAGGTTCCCAACCCAGTTTGGTTTTGGCTTTGGTGGGATCGCCAATCAATAATTCAACTTCAGTCGGACGATAGTACCTGGGATCCACCGCCACCACTTCTGTACCAGCAGGAATTGTATGCACATCAGGATTACAGGAAACAATATAGCCAACTTCGCTTTCTTCATTGCCTTTAAATTCGATCACATAGCCGGCTTCTTTAAATGCCATGCGCACAAATTCACGCACTTCGGTGGTGATACCGGTAGCGATCACAAAATCTTCGGGTTGATCCTGTTGTAACATCAGCCACATCGCCTTCACATAATCCTTCGCATGTCCCCAGTCGCGTTTGGCATTGAGATTCCCGAGATATAATTTATCCTGCAAGCCCATGGAAATTTTAGCTACTGCACGTGTGATTTTTCTGGTGACGAATGTTTCACCACGTAGAGGAGATTCGTGATTGAATAGAATCCCGTTGCACGCAAACATGTTATATGCTTCACGATAGTTTACGGTAATCCAGTAAGCATACATTTTTGCAACACCATAGGGAGAGCGTGGATAGAATGGCGTCTTTTCTGACTGAGGCACTTCCTGCACCAAACCATATAATTCAGAAGTAGAGGCCTGATAAATTTTTGTTTTTTGTGAAAGACCCAGCAAACGTACCGCCTCTAAAATTCTGAGTGTTCCGATACCATCGGCATTGGCCGTGTATTCCGGCGTATCGAAGCTCACTTTCACGTGACTCATCGCACCCAGATTATAGATTTCGTCCGGTTGCACTTCCTGAATGATGCGGATCAGATTGGTGCTGTCTGTCAGATCCCCGTAATGCAAAACGAAATGGCGGTTATTGACATGCGGATCTTCGTATATATGATCAATGCGATCCGTATTGAATAAGGAACTGCGACGTTTGATACCATGTACTTCGTATCCTTTTTTCAGCAGAAGATCGGATAAATAGGCGCCATCTTGTCCTGTAACGCCTGTGAGTAATGCTTTCTTCATCTGATTCATTTTTAATGATTTGCGAATATATGTTTTTTTGGATATCGCGACACCATGACAACCAGACACCACGACACCCTCCTACCCTAATTCTATTTCAAAAAAATTCTTTCATTTTTAAAAAGTACCTACTATATAAATGCAGATAAGACGAACGAATACCATGTTCTTTGAGCACCTTTCTTATCTCTTTATTAATTTTTAAGGTACTACTTAATCCGCTCGTGCTTTTCCCTCCGACATTCATTTGTATCATGAGTTCAGGCATATACTGATAAGTAAGATTATGAATTTTTAAAAACCGGAGAAGCAAATCGAAATCGGCGGCGATATCCAGATCCGTTCTGTAAAATCCGTGTAGGTCGAAAAACTTTTTATAGCAATAGAAAGTTGGGTGTGCCGGCATGATGCCGTAACGAAAACGATTTACATTAAAAATCGAAGAGGAAACATAGCGAATGATTTCATTGGGGTTTTCGGGACGCACGAAACAAACATCACCAAAGAGGCATTCCATGAATGGATGTAACGAAAATTGATGAACAATATTTTTGATCACATCCGGATGGGCGAAGCGGTCGTCGGCATGCAAAACACCGACAATATCTCCTGTTGCTAATTGAATGCCTTTATTGATCGCATCATAAACACCATTATCTTTTTCAGATATGAATTGATTAATCCGGTCCCTGTATTGGTGGATGATGTTAAGGGTGCCATCGGTGGAAGCGCCGTCCACCACGATATATTCTATATGGGGATAGGTTTGTTCCAACACCGATTGAATCGTTTGTTCGATGGTAGCGGCGCGGTTATAGACAACGGTGATGAGGGATACCTTCATCTGCAATCATATATTATTTCTTTCAACAACAATATTCTCCATGACCAGCATATCCATTTTAGTGCGTAAAAAACAATTCAATGCTTCTTCCGGATGATTAACAATAGGTTCATTCTCGTTGAATGAGGTATTTAATAAAATTGGCACTCCCGTTTTTTTCCGAAATGTATCAATGAGGTTATAGTATCTGGGTGAAACATTTTGATCAACAGTTTGCAATCTTCCAGTTCCGTCCACATGCGTTACAGCCGGAATAGTTGTTCGCATATCAGCTTTGATCGGAAATACTTTCTCCATAAAAGGGACCACATCATTCACCTCAAAATATTCATCCACATATTCTTTTAGGATAGAGGGGGCAAAGGGACGAAAGCTTTCTCGTCGTTTGATTTTTTCATTCAATAAATCTTTTGCATCATTTCTGCGAGGGTCAGCTAAAATTGACCTCCCCCCCAGTGCTCTAGGGCCAAACTCACTGCTACCGGAAAACCATCCTACCACTCCGGCATTGATCAGTGAATCACTTACATAATTGTATAATTCATCATCATTCAACTTTTTATAAGATATTTTCTTTTCATCCAACAATTGCATGATTTCATCATTCGTAAAATTACTCCCAGTATAAGCCGAATAAACAGGATCGGCGCGATCATGTTTGAGCAGATGATTATATACATAATATGCTGCACCCATAGAAATCCCGGCATCATGTCCGGCAGAGGGAATATAAACATGCTTAAATGGAGTATTTCGAGTAATCTTCCCATTAGCAACTGAATTTTGCGCGACTCCACCCGCGATACAAACTTTATCAAGTCCTGTTTTCTGATGGAGATGGCGCAGTAAATGAAAGATAACTTCCTCAGTAACTCGTTGTACAGACGCAGCAATATCCTTGTGATATTGAGACAATGGTTCTTCCTTTGATCTGGATTTTCCTAAAAGTTGCTCTGTTTGCGAAGTATATAAGGTTGATACAACAGGGATATGATCTTCTCCATAAGTGATAATTCCCTCAGTTGCTTTCCTGAAATAATTCAAATTGAGATTAAAAAATCCATCCGAGCTACAACGAATAATATCTTTAATCTTATCTGTGTACTTTGCTTCTCCGTATGGTGCAAGCCCCATCACTTTGTACTCATCACCATAATGAGGAAAACCGAGCCATTGAGTCATTGCGGTGTAGAACAGACCGATCGAATGCGGGAAATCAATACTATTCAAAACTTCAATCTGATTCCCTTTCCCGATACCGGTCATCGTAGTTGTAAAATCTCCTGAGCCATCAATGGAAAGAAGCGCTGCATCTTCAAATGGAGACGGAAAAAAAGCAGAAGCCAAATGACTGCGGTGATGTTCTACCAAATGAATCTTCTTTTTTAATTCAGAAGTATCAAGTCTTTCAATCTTTAAGAATTCATCTTCAAGAGATGTGACTTGTTTAGCATTGAGAAGACGATCTTTAATTACCCTTAAACTTCCTCCAGGGTTTTTGAGCAGAAAAAATATTTTCTTTAAGAATTTTGCTTTAGGGTCACGGCCAATAGCTATATGATCTACCTCCTGTAAAGTAACCCCTGCTTCTTTCAGACAAAACTGAATGGCCATTGCAGGAAAACCAGCCCAATGTTTTACACGTGTGAATCTTTCTTCTTCTATGGCCGCAAGCAACTTGCCATTGACTAATATTGCTGCACTGGAGTCGGCGTGGTAGGCGTTGATACCTAGTATGATCATAATCTATTAAAAGTTGGAGGTTGTAAGTTGTAAGTTGAATGTTCTCTTTATGCGACTGAAAACATGGTACGATATTGACTTTTCAATTTAGCAACATTGATATATCTATTTGCATACTGAATGGCGTTGTATTGATATTGCGAAAAGGTTTCCTCATCCATTTGCGCAAAATCATGAATTGTCTCAATGAGTTGAGACTGAAGATGATTTAAGGATAATGTATACCCGGCTTTTTTTTGATTCAGATCAGTAAAAGGTGTTGTATTGGAAGTGATGACCGGTTTACCGGCACTCAATGCTTCAAAGATAGCATGTCCAAAATTTTCACTTTTACTGGGCAGAATAAATACTTGAATTTTCTTAAGTGCTAAAGAAACCTGATCAGGCGGAATGGCGCCATGATAAATTACCTGAATATTAGCAGGTAGCTGTTTTATGATTTCATAACACTGTTTCCAATATGCGGGATCTTTTAACGGTCCGAAAATATGCCAGAAAATATTTTCATGTACAAATTTTAATGCATGCAGTATCTCGAGATGGTTTTTCATAGGGCTGATAAGAGCGAGCGTACCCATGACCAATTCACCATCCTTTTTTATTGGTGAATCCAATGGATCAGAGATTTTAGGAAAATTGGGTGCTATATAAATTTTTGGCATTCTGAATTTATTCCTGATGAAGTGCACTTCCTTTTCATCAGTTGCATGCCAACTAATATGCTTATATAATCCAATAATCCTGAATGTATTTAAGAAAATATTTTTTTTAAATTTCTTTTGTGATAACGCTCCTGTGTGTAACATCCCACGTGGAGAAAGAATAATTTTAACATTATGACGACACTTTAAAAAACGTTTAGCTGCAATTAAAGCCTTAATGTTATAAACGGGAGAAAATAATCCGTTGATAAAAATTATATCAGGTTGAATTTCCTTAATAATTGAAGAAATCTGTAAAATAGAAGATTTACGGTTAGTCTGATAGTAAACTGATGCTTGATTCTTCCAATTACACCACTGATTTAGTTGGATATTTTCTAAAATATCGTTTTGCTTGTGATCATATGCCGAGGCGAGTACGTAAAAAGTAAATTCATCTGACATCTGATCAATAAGTTGTGCGATTGATCGGACAGGCCCGCCGGCCTGCCATGCAGGAAGGAAATGGTCATATATTATTAAAATTTTTGGAAGCACTCTTTAAAGTTTAATTCGCATAAATCGGTCAGCAGCCCAATAACAAACAGCAACAAATATGCAGTTCTTAAGAAGTGCATTTACCGTCATCAGAATATCTGTCTCAACTTGAATGGAGTTAAGAAAGAGTACCGGGAACCAAAGAATGATAGTAGGTTTTGTCTTGGCTATTCGAATAAGCAAATAAATAACTATATTAAAAAAAAGACCATAAAAGAACATGAAATAAATGCCGCCCTTATTACCAAAGTTTCCATAAGCCTCCCCAAGCGGTCCAACATTCATGCTATAACCTTCGATAATCAAGCCTGTGAAGTATTCCATATTCCACTTTCCGCCGGCAATTGGTTTATCAGGCCATAGAAATCGAGGTATAAAAGATGCAATCACACTATTAAAAATAGTTTTACCATCAGTATATGGATTGTATTTAGGAATATAATCCATTACTTTAGACTGAATCATACCTTGATTAAATCTTACTGCAATGGGGAAAAAATTAGCATCATCAAATATTTCTCCCGGATTACTTAAACGGCTAAATAATAAGGTGACGAATGTTGATGCATTACTGGTGTTTTCAGTTTTTACTCCATGCCAAGCTGTCGCCCTATATTCTCTTTTTATGGATTGCAAGACCAATACTATGAATGCACCAACAATACAAAAAGAAAGTTTTTTATAAAAATCCACTTTTTTCCCAACCAGTAACAACAAAAAAGCAAGCATTGATGTATAAATCAATTCCCCAAACATTCCCTGAATAATAGTCTGAATGAATAATGCCGCTAGTCCAATTATGACATATATTTTTTTATTCTTGATTTCAGAAAAAAGAATATAAAAGATACCAACAAAAAGAAGCTTGCTGAGAAGATATGCAATATAACTTAATTCGGCAGAAATAAACGGTTCTATTACCCCTGAGCTTAGCCCTATTGCCATCATCACAATTCCAATATTACTTTTACCTTTTAAATATTTTTTACATTCTATAATTGAATTATTAAAGAATGATTTTTTTGTCGCAGCCCTAATTAATGGCATTTGCATACCTATAATCATCAGTAAGAGACCAGGTATGACAAAAGAATAATAGGCATCCTGCTCCACGCTCATATTATAAAAGAGCGCAATAGCATCAGAATCATTATTATACATACGATAAACAATCATAGGCATTATCAATAACTGAAAAATGCCAAATAAGATTGTTATCATATTTACATTATAGTCATACCCTATAGAATCCACAAAATTTAATAGAAAGTAAGAAAACAAATAGATAGATATTGATTCATAGATATTTGCATCAATGATATAATAAAGCATCAATGAAATAAATAAACTAATGACCTGTATGACAAACTGTTTACCTCTCATTATTATGTTACCGTTAAAAATATACAGCTAACTAATAGATTTCTCAATTTCATTACAAATATGAAAATATGAGTAATCTAGAATTCTATCGTAAGCGTTTTTTGACAGAAATTTAAGATTGCTTGATAACGAAATAACTGAATTCATTTTATTGATTAAATCATTTATAGAATCAGACTTAAAAACATATCCTGTAACCTTATTGATGACTAAATCTTGTACTGCACCGCATTTATCACTTGCTATAACCGGTCTGGAACACGCCATGGCTTCATTAACAGCTAGCCCCCATGTTTCTCCAGGGCCACGAGAAGGGAGAACAAACACATCACCTATACGGTAAACAACAGGCATTTGACTTTGATTCTGAAACGGCAGAAAATGGATATTAGAATGTCCTATAGCTAAATGTTTTAAATTATTTTCCAATTCGCCATTTCCACAAATAACGAGATCAATATTTTTTTCACCAAGCGAAAGAAAAGCATTAATTAATAGGTCAGGGGCTTTCTTTGATTCCAGTTTTCCCGCATACAAAAACACAAAATTCTTTTCAGGAATTCCTAATTTTTTTCTCCACTCTTTGGCTGCTTTTTCATGAGATTCAGAATTAAATGAAAATCGATCATTATCTATCGCATGCGGTGCAAATAACAGTTTGCTTTCTTTTAGGCCATAGTATTCAAAATAAGCTTTATTGGCACTCCCAACATATAAAGCCTTATCTATTCTGGAAAATATGATTGATAAAAATATTTTTTTGATGCCTCTTTTGATCCAGGAAATCTGATCATTATCCAATAATGTAGAGTCACCCCTGAAAAGAATTATAGCCTTCTTCCCTAAAAAAAATATTGTTTTTAGGTGACTATAAAATGCCCAGCCATATACCAAGATAGCATCAGGACTGAAGTCTTTTATTTTATTAATCAACTGATTATTTCGAATTCCCCAGAAATTATGTGATCCCGGATCATTTGACTGATTATCTATAAACTCATATTCGTAACCTTCTAATAGTGGTATATCCCATTGCCGATTAATACCAAATCCAGGATCAAACAACAAACCATCTTTTGATTGAGACCATGTATAAAATACCTTTAGATGTGTGTTACCTCTTTCAGTTAGAAGTTTAAATAGCGGTGCATTATACTGAATGGGATGAGTTGTTATAATTGCTAGTCGCTTCATATCACCTGATTCAGTAGTGCTGCCAATTTCCCTGTTACTGATTTTGCAGAATATTCTTCAAACATAGTTTCATCAATAAGAGCAGGATCAAATTCATTTATAAATTTGATGAAGTCGAAAAATAAAATAGCAAATTTTTGACTGATCGTCACTAAATCATTTTCTCCGTCAAATGAAAGCACTTTTCCCGCTTTAGACTTTTGTAAAATATACCCAGCTGTGCTTTTTTTATGAAGAACGGCAAAAACCGGCTTCCGGCTAAGAACTGCCTGGTATACTTTTGAAGGAGTATAATGAGGCTCTGTACTTCCCAGAATAAATACTGCTGAAGCTGCATTCAAATGCACCAACACATCTAAATAAGGTATGCGCTCAGGATATTCAAAAACAATTGTTTGCCAAATTCCATGTTCCTCCGCAACCGGTTTAATTGTATAACTGTTTGGGTCATTCGGAATTTTTCCTGTACCAATAAAATGAAACTCTACGTTCTTAAATAAATCTATATTACTTACCAAAGATTGAAACAATGATCTCAAGGGTTCAACAGCTTTTGGCAACATTGCTCCTGCATAAACGAGTTGAATTTTATTGTTTTTTTTGAAAAGATAGGGTTCAATACCTAATTCGCTTAGACGGTAATGATCAGCCTTCTCTCCTCCGTATGGCATTGCTCCGAATAAAGACGTTGCACTTAGTTTAGGATTTCTATCTATAACTCCCTGATAATAACCAGGCGCTACTCCTGTTATCAGAGATGCATTTGCTACCGCTTTTGGTTCAAGCAATTTGGCCAATCGGGTACTCCACCAATGACGAGAGAATATTTTATCAGAACCCGGGAATTGATGAACCCACGGGTCTATATAATCAATACCATACTTGACTCCTGTCTTTCGGAACAAATAGGGACCTAAGAGCGAAACGTAAAAAGAAGGAATTGGTATATAAACAAAATCGATATTTTCATTTTTTATTAAATGCAAAGCCTTCCTTCTTAAAAAAAAATAAGACCTCAATCCTATGTCACCGACTAATCTTGGCTTCGTCACTCGAAAAGCTTTGACTTTTTCAATTCTTTGATTTTTAGGTAAGAGCTTATGTAAATTCCAATCCAGATCAAATTCATAATACTTTTCATCCACACACAGTATTATTGGTTCCCATCCAAATTCCGGTAAATGCTGTGCAAAAAGTCGCGCCCTATGTACTCCAGCAAGATTACAGGGAGGATAGTCAGGACTAATGATGAGAACTTTTTTCAAGGATCAAATATCTAGATGTCGTTCAAAAGGGAAGTACTCCATTATAATCATCGAAACAATCAAGTTCATATAAAACCGGACCCTGAGGCTGATTATATAAATTAAAGTAAGACATTGGCTTCCCTTTTTGAATCCAAGTCTGCGCACCACTTAAAAAGGATCCCCAGGCCGTAAAAGAACTTCCTCCCGATCCAATAATTAGTTTTGCCTTCGTCAAAATAAGTAAATCTAAAATTGCAGACCTTGAGTGAACCAGCTCAACACCCTCTATCTCAGTTAATGGTTTTAAATCTTTTTCCTTCCCATCCGAAATAATCTTACAAATCAAGTGAGGCCTTATCTGTTTAAGTTTAATCAATAATGAAACATACCAGTTTATTGGAGATTTATGAGGAAAATCGTTACCTGTACGAATATTAAGAGCCAAATCGTATTGAGAATATTTATTGAATGATTGCTTGTCTCGATTATTTGTAATTGCTAGGAGTTCATTAAAAAGAAATTCCTGGTTACCCCGCAGTCCGCCAAAGAAATCTCCATAACCCTCAAAAACTACAAGCTTATTCTTTTTATCATTATCATTAAATTCTTTTTCCGTAAGTTTTTTTGCTGAAAATTTGATTTTATACTTACAAAATCCTTTTATCTCGTTAACAGATACAAAGTTTTTATATAATAATATTTTTCGCAGACTTTTACCATAATCTATTCCTCCCATACGAAAGGGTGCTGTTCGAAAATGGAACCAGGAAGGAGCCAACATTTTGGCATTATTATCACGTGAAAATATTTTACAACGGGACCATGGCCATAAGCGGTTGCCTAGACCCATACCCCGATTAAAACTTACAGCAGTGTAGAGCATTTAAAAAAATGTAGTATCAGGATTTATTCCATTGTTTTAATAAAGGCAAACTAATAGCCGAAAAATCAAATTTCCTTGCTGATTCAAATCTTTTTAAAGCAGCATCCCTGATTATATGGATATCCTTATATAATTTTTGCATTGTTAAGTTTATCTCCCTTTCATTCGTAGGAAATAAAACATAATCAGTATTATATTTATTTAGAAAATCTATTTGGCCCGGCGTTGACGAAACGAGAGGCAAAAGACCTGTCTGTATATATGCTAACAGTTTATTGGACAAAGCTAATTGATTATTCAGGTCCTTCCCGGGCTCAAGAGCTAATCCAATATCAAACTCAGATAATAATACATGTAATTCATCCTGATCAATCGGAGAATGTATGTAAATATTCAGCGCTTTCAGATATGCCTCATTCCCAAACGGATATTTCATATTACCGATCAGGTGCAACTCAAATTGCAATTGATTTTCAGAAACATATTGAAGAAGAGGCTCTAGCCCTCTGCTGTAATCTATATACTGTGAAAACCAAACCAACTTAAGTCTATCACCCTGTCCATTAGCAGCTCGTTTGAACTCAGAACTAAAAAATGAATTTATAATTGTGAAATGGTTTTCATCGGAAATTTTTAGTTCTCTTTGTACTTGTTCTCGAATCTGATCGGATGCGTAAGAACAATAATTTGCACGAGGCAGAACCACTTTAAATAATTGCAGAACCCTTTTGGTCAATACCAAATTATTACCTTCTCCCGGGTGATAGTCTTCTACATCCAAGCCAAATTTTGCTCTGAAAAGAGAAGAATAAAACATAGCGGGATAAAAAGCTGCTGGATTATGCGCTATTACCCAGTCGTAATGAGGTAATAACTGATGCCTGGCTTGTAATAACTGAAAGGAACGTTTACTAAAAGAAAATGAAAGGTTTTTTACAGAAAGAAATGAGATTGGGAAGAAACGAAACATTTTCTCAATAAAGGTTGATACAAACCAATTGTAAACATTTTTTTTTGTTGCAGGAATTGATATAAAGTTAAAATTCGGGAATTGTAATTCTATTTTTTTTGTTGGCGCATCACTCCAGTTCTGGAAACAGAACTGTAAGACCGTACCACTAAAACCCATTTGGCATGCCAAAGTAATCTCTTTGACAAGCCTTGGGTTTGTAGCCAGATTACTGGACGTGACAAAAAGCATTTTCATATTATGCCTTGCCAAGTTCAGCTTTAATACGTTTTGTGATCCTCCACCCCAAGATATATTTGCATAATTCAACAATGAAACCTCCTAAAACAGGAATTTTTGCTTTTTCATTCAAGCGCTTATATCTACGGAATGCGATTTTAGATAAGACAAGTTGAGCAGGATATACATCTACCGCAAACATCAAATACTGATAAGATATTGCTTTCTTTATTTTAGGATGAAACCCTTTTTTTAAAAGATATTTATGCTTTAAGTCTATTGTCAGCAAAGTATTCATCAGGTATTTATAATTTTTACTTTTGCTAAGTTGATCGAACCGACCGCTCGCCGAATGGTAAAAATTATATACCCCTGGCGTATAAACAATTCCGTTACTCGCTAATACGACTCTTGCAAAGAACTCTCCATCGTCATCAGGACAACGATAAGCTCTCCATACACCTGCTTTGTCAATTAAATTTTTTGGAACTAGCCAACAATTGGTTTGAATAAAATTCCTTTCACCGTTTCCACCCCACAGATTAATAAGAAATTCCTGTGGATTTTCTGATGAAAAGATAAAAGATGACTGATCAGGAAAACTAGTAGTTTGTAATTCAGATTCTTTATTAAATATTTTATAATTACAAACTGCAAGCTTATCAAAAGTTCCATGAAGAGACGCTACTTGTTTTTCAATTTTATCTTTGCTGATTATGTCTCCTGCATCGATGAACTGTATATAATCTCCGGATGCTTGATCTAAACCGATATTTCTAGCTATCGCAGCACCTGCATTTAACTGCTTTATAAATCTAACATTGGGAAGGTGTACATATTTATTAGCAACTTCGACACTTTGATCAGTAGATCCGTCATCAATAATGATTAACTCGATTTGAAAATAAGTTTGCGAAAGAACTGAGTTGATCGTTCTTTCGAGGTAAGCAGCGGAATTATAAACGGGGAGTATGACTGAAACCAGATTCATCTTGATAATGAACGATGAAAAAAGGCTTTAAATATATCTGAAAGTCCAAATTGCGTTTTTCTGCGTGCCCCCAATGTATTCATTACATTACCGGTCTTTAATAAATAGCAAATCAGATTCATCACAAATCTTCTTCTGTTTTTATTCATGATCCATGCTTTCTCGCTGGATGATAATGGAAGCTTCAGATCATTCAACGCATCACGCAAATAGTTGTAATTATTTGACAAATATGCATATTTATTATTCTGCTCCTGCCCGTCATGGATACGATAAAAATTAAATCTAAAAGGAAGAAAGAGCACTCCGGATACAGATGCAGCTTTTAAATTAAAATACATATCATTTGCGGGTCCATACTTTTCCGGGTAGCCTCCAATCTGTTCAAAAAAACTCCTACGCAAGATGGTGCCTCCTGGGCCAATCATCAAACAGGGATTTTTAAAAAAATGATCATGTAAAACATCTTCAGAATTCAAATAAAAAGCGGTTGTGTCAGATGCATCATTGAATTGTATTCCAAAACCAGCCCGGGGAAATGCTTCCATTGCGTTGATACATTCTTGAAATCCATCTTTCAAAATCCGATCATCGCTGTCTACATACATAATGTATTTCCCTTTGGCATAAGAAGCGGCACGGTTTCTATTTGGATAATCACCTAAGTTTTGCTTGTTTATATATACACTAATTCGATGATCAGCAGCTGCATACCTTTTAGCAATATTAACCGTCTCATCAATTGAGCCATCATCAACGATAATCAATTCCCATTTATGAAAAGAAGATTGCTGAATACTTTCTATTGCCTCAGCAATAAATGACTGACGATTATAAGATGTCATCAAGACAGAAAGAATTGGGCTTTCCAACTACTTCAATTTTTAAAAAGGAAGTTCAAAATCATTATTTAATTGTACTAAGAACATATTTGATTGATGAAATCTCTAAACAGTCGTCCACTTCTCGACCAGCTATATTTTTCTTCAATCATCTGTCGACCCTTTAACCGTATATGCTGATAATATGTAGATTCGGATAGCAGGTTAGCAATTCCCTTACTCATCGATTCAGGATCATCAGCCAAAAGGATTTGATTGCCTGATTCAACTTCAATTCCTTCAGCACCTTTTGTAGTACTTACCACCGGGATACCCAACGCCATAGCCTCCAGTATCTTCAAACGGGTGCCGCTTCCTTTTAATATGGGAACAATCGCTATTGTGTTATGAAGATAATATTCTCGGACGTCAGATACTGGTCCAATAAAGTTTATGCCTGGGAATGAAATCATTTTATCTGCCCATTCAGGGCTTGGATTTCTTCCAATAATAGTTAACACAGCATTACTTAAATTTTTACGTATCAAAGGCCAAACCTCACTAATAAACCAGTTTAATCCTTCAATATTTGGTTCATAATCAAGCGAGCCACAAAATATTAAATGTGGCATGCTGTTATCTTTATTTAGCTGATAACTATTTCTTTTAGTATCCGTACAATTAGGGACAACAGCTCCTATCAAAGCCGACTTATTAAGTTGATTTAATATTTTAAAATCATTATAGCTGCATGCAATGATTCCATCTGCTAATAATCTTATTTGTTCCTCTGATTTTTTAATAAACTCATATTCTTTTTTCTTAGAAATAACATTAAGATCATTTTTCTGTGCAAATAACAAATGATCTACATTGTGCGCATCAAGAATTACTTTAGTTTGGGGCGATAGTTTTCTAACTAAGGGGGCTAATTCTAAAGAAGAAACATGTGCAAAAATTACGCAATCATAGAAGTTATTTTTTAGCAGACTCCTTAATTTCGGATACCCTTCTATCATGTAAGTACCCGCAGATCGAAATAATGATCGCTGATACCATCTGCCTTTAATACTATTAAAGATTTTACTTATTCTATTATTGGGAGATTTGCCATTCAACGTTTCAATTCTAATATTATGATTCCATTCATACTCTTCTTTTTGCTCATTAAATTCATTTACGGGTTGAAAGCATACTAATGTAACATTAAAATATCTGGATAATTCCAGGCATAGAAAATAATTTCTTAACATCCCACCATTTTGAGGGGGGTATAGATGTTGATAAGGAACAATATAAATTAGATTTTTCAACAATAAACCAGCTTAATCATCATTATGTAAATCTTATGTATATTATATTTTGTAAAAAGCCATTTCTTGAATTAGAGAAAATTGGTATTCCCAACCTTGATTAAATTTCCTTAACTGATGAGCGTTTTCTTTAAAAACAATAGGATTAATGTTATCAATAAATTCTGGACTAAAACAATCTGAATGAATAAAGAATGCATTAACGCCATTGTTCTCTACTGTAATAAACCTATATTCATATTTTTCAAATAATTGCCTCCATAACGAAATAGAAACACCATAATAAAGAGCTGTAGGATGTGCCGTGAAACAATTAAAATCAGATTTATATGGAATAGTCATTGATAAATGGGGACCGTAACATGAATTATATTCTACCACAGCAATTTTAGGCCTGAATCCTTGCTGAAATAGTGCATCCATAATATAATAATCATTACCATCAATATCTAAAGATAGCAGATCCGGATTCTTATATAAAACATATTTATCAAGATCTTTAATATTTTCTACCGTTACAAATTGATTCACATAATTAGTATACCATGGCTTTGTATCAACTGATGTTTTATAGGTATATTCATCCCCCTCAATCATAATACCGCTAAAGTTTTTTCCGTAAGCCAACCACCCGGTATTATTATCAATACAATTATTGGCTCCTATCTCAATAAAGTAGCGATTAGAAGACTTTAATTGAGAGATCAAATAATCAATAATTCCATCTTCGCCATTTTGGCTGAAGGCACTAAACTCCCACGAAAGCGGATTTGTATTATCAATATTACGCAGACATGCTGTTGCTGCTCCTCTAGAGAAAGCAGTATTAATTTTGACTAATAAACTATTTTTTCTTACCTCTTTAAAAAGAAGATTATTTAATTTTAAATATACCTTATCCAATAAGTTCATATGTATATTAATTGATAGTTTTAGTTGTGATATATTATGCTACTAATATTCATCTCGATAGGTATTGAACCGATATTAAAGAAAATTAATATTAAGACTATTTTTTCTTTAGGATAAAATTGAAAGGATTTAACAACCAGCTAAATAACTTTGCAAGTTTCCATGTCCACGTATGATATACGTCAATAAATATTCTTCGCTTTGCATATTTGTCAAGTAAATAGTTTACATTTTCTTCAACAAATCTTTTTTGATATGTGGTGGGAATTTTGGGATGTATATAAAACATCGCATCAAAGAAATATTGAATATTACTGTTCGTTTCAGAGGTAAGATTATTTTTGTGTATTCTGTAAAAGGCCCCGTTAAATTCTAAATGGCCTATTTTTTTATTTTTCAAAGCTATCATAATCCAGAACACCCAGTCCTCATACCTGCTCGTATAATCAATGGGAAATGGCATTTCGTTTTCCTCCCAAATATGCCTTCTGAATAAAGCACTATGTATGGTTGTACCAATATTACGATCCCATCTGAATAAAAAATCTTCTAAAGGAAGCTTAGCAACAGGGACGTGATTAGCCGGTTGAATAATATTTTTATCATGAAAAAAATGACTGTAATTTGAATAACAGATATCATATTCTAAGTTATCCTGAAGAAATTCAACCTGTTTTTCTATTTTGTCTTCCAAAATAAAATCATCTCCATCCAGAAAATGAATAAATGTCCCACTTGATAATTTAAAGCCTTTATTACGTGCGAAACTAACCCCTTTATTTTCTTGAAAGAAATATTGTACTCGTTTGTCCTGCTGTACGTATTTTTCACAAATCGACCTCGTCTTATCTATTGAACCATCATCGATGATGATACATTCCAGATTCGTATAGGTCTGATTCAGCGCTGATTCAATTGCATCAGATATGAATTCTTGCTGATTGTAAGCTGTAATAATTATAGAAACTAAAGTTTTCAATGAAGTTTATTTGTCTTACTTTGATTGTTTAACCACTTAACAACATCAAATTGCCATCTGTATGACCAAGGAAATGTGTATATATCTCCAATATGTTTTTGATTCCTGAACTTTTTGAGCCAGATCAACGACGAGATACCTTTTATTTTTTGTGCTGAAAAGAACACTTTGGGATAGGGAATAGAGTCAAATTTTTGTAATTCATTTAAATCAAAGCCTTCACTATCCGAAAAGGAAATAAATAAATTATCATAATTAATTCTGTCTCTACGCCTATTCCATTTTTCAGTAGCTTCTTCTGTTGTTTTATAATGTAAAAAATGAATTTCGATATCCCCTCCTAAAACAGCAATCGGATAATAATTCTCTGATTTCAATTTATTTGCTTTGTCATATTTTGAAACATCAATAAATTCTAAATTCATTTTACTGTATTCGCCAATATTGTGAATGAACTTTAAATAACAAGGAGCAAAAAAAAATAGTCCAACTGTAGGTGTTTTATATGGCAGGCCTAAATCTTCATAAATACGTCCTCCCCAACAATTATTTGATATGATTGTAAAGTCAGTGTTCTTAATTCTCTTTCGCTGTATGGTACGATATAAATATTCAGCACGACTGTTTATAAACAAACGTATATACAAATAATATCCCTTGATTTTATTCAAAATCTTGAATAGCATTTCAAATTCTTTCTTATAAAAAGCCAAACGCTGATTGCAGCACTTAATCCAAAATATTGATTAATCAATCTGAATGTAGTTTTTTGGGCGAAATTAATATTTGGGTTAAGCCTGTAAGCTTCATTTATCGCCGGCACTAATAAACTTTTGGGTTGTTTTATGTTTTCATCAACTAACCACATATATAGCGATGCTATTTTCTCTTTTAAATTATTTGCAAACAATTTCTTTTCTGTTAAAAGGTTTTCCATTTTCTGAAAAAAGAACACAACATCTTTTAAATTCGTTGAATTAGCTATTCTTATTTCATTGTGCGTCCTCCATAATCCTGTTGTTCCGGGAACATAAGAAAATCGTGCTCCCTTCAGCAATGCACGTACATGAAAATCTATCTCCTGATTACGCTTTATATTAGGATCCCATTGACCTGTTTTTTTTATCATTTCAGTTCGCATCAGGAAGCTGAAATTAGCAATACATCTATCTGTCAGGAATTGCTCAATGGGATTTTCTGAAAGATAACCCTTAATTATTTCTTTATCGGAAGGTTGTCCTTGCTCCCAATCTCCAAAAACACCGTCGCAATCAGGATGGTCTTCTAAGAAACGTATTTGATTTGACAATTTATCTGGATAAAGTAAATCGTCTGAATCCAGATATTGAATAAATTCACCAGAAGCCAATTCAGTCCCCTTGTTTCTAGCAACTTGAGCACCAGAATTGTTTTGCAAAACATATTTGATAATGAAATTATCACTTGTCAAATTCTTTATAGTATCAACAAGCTCGGCTGTATGATCAGTTGATCCATCATCAACAACAATGCACTCGATCGGACGATAGGATTGTTGATGAACAGAATTAATTGCTTCCTTTAAATAATGAGCCCGATTATATGTTGGAATAATAATTGAAACCAAAAGGAATTTTATTACGCTTTCAATTAATCTTTCACTTTCTCTGCGATTAGTAATAGCGATTTTCCAAATCGAAAAAACAATAGTCTATCAACTATTTTTGACAAGGGTACTAAAGTCTTATCCCAAAACTGAATCTGTTTTAGCGAAGGCATCTTTTGCTTTAAAAAAAGCTTATTTATCAATGAAGCAAAATAACCTACCGAGTCAAGGTAATATAACTTTTTTATTCTTAGACTCTCTGGTAATGCCGACTTTAATGATTTCTTTTTGTATCGTCTAAAGTGTCTAATCATTTTATCAAAAGGACTAAATAAAAACTGGTGTGCCGGAACTATTATCAGTAAATGACCTCCGTGACTTAGCAATCCGGAGGCTAACCTGAGTACTTTTTCACATTAATTATATACTCACCATAGTCCTTTGCTGGTATGATGGTTCGCTGTGTTTTAAGGATTAATACATTGAATATAAGCTGAAAACCTGTCAATAGAGTAAGAAGCAAAAGTATAGCAAGCGCAAGTATGGTAAAAGTTGCCCAGCCAGGTATGGCTAAATTGGTAAAGAGTCGTATGGATGCAACCGTAATTATGCCCGCAACAGTAAAGACACTTATTGTAATTGAAGCAATGATTAAACGAATTGCCATAAAATCGGCATAAACGGAAATGGCGCTCAAACCATGTAAAATCAGGCGTACAAAATTCATTTTGGATTGTCCGTAATATCGCTTACCCCTGATTGTATCAACAGAAGCATAGGGAATACCTGACCGAATTATACCCCCTGAAAAATGATTCCAGATATCAGAAATATGAACAATGCGTGAAAGTTGATGCTGCTGAAAAATGCTGAAATTTCCGAAACTGATTTTTTTTCCTGTAAGGAGAAAAAAAGCAAACTTAAACGCAGTGTAAAATAGTCTGAAAACCAAGCCCTCGCTTCTTTTCGCACGCTTGGCAAAAACAACTCCATCAAAATTTTCAGATTTTTCGATCAGCAGGTCTATATCTTCTGGGCGGTCTTCCCCATCAGAATCAAGTACAATATAAGCTTGTGCAGGAACATGTTCATTTGCATAAGCCAATCCAACAGCAATAGCACGTTGGTGGCCCATGTTACGGGAAAGATCTAAGAAAATCACATCAGATACACTTCTTGCAAAAGTCACCGATTCACATGGAAGAGTTGACGCATCATTCACCAATATGAAAGTTAAATGGCTTTTACCCGACATAACAGCTTTAATATTATCGAGCAATTTCTCAACCGATTCCCAGTCGTTATAAACAGGTATAACAAAAACATATTTGTTAAGATGGTTAATTGACTGCATTATTAATGCTCTTTTAGTTTGCAGAAGTAAACTCTTCCAAAATCAACACTGTTTTCCTGAAAGTCGAAAGTTTCAACATTATACAATTGATGAATTTTTGCCATAGACGAGTCCTTGATCTTCCATACACTGTTTGTTTCAACCAGGTAAAATATAGGTTCTGCTCCTATATGAAGCGTATTGAAATGTTGCGCTTTTTTAGGCTGCTCCAGGTAATAGTCAATAGTAAATTTATCTTTCAATTGTTTGCCCTGCGCAAAAACAGGTATTTGTTGGTAGTCTTTTCGTTTTTTTAGCCAGGCAGCCATCTCCCGCCAGGGCTGCTTAACCAACCGGCTTTTATCTACCAGGGACATGTAAAGACCACTAGCTGAATAAATCACAAGGGAAGTGGCAAACACCAATTTAATCAATAGTGCCTTATTATACAAATATTTATTATTGACTATATCAATCACGCCATATCCTGTCATTAGATAAAGGACTGGCCCCATTACAATTGAGTACCGATCAACCAGCAGAGGAATACGTATGTAAGAGTATACAAGAGGTGTAAGCAGAACAATTGCTATTACAGCTGTAAATAAAATCCACTCCGTTTTCTTTTGCCTTACCTGGTTATAAACACAGAAAAAAGCAAGGAGAATGGCAACGCTGTTCAGCCAAATATTATAACCGAAGCTATAAGTTACATATGCATAAACATCAATTTCTTTTAACCAATACTGCTTAATAGAAAGACCTTCCAGCAAACCAAAGAAAACCCAAGGGAGGTAAAAAAGAGCTGCGAGCATGTATGACAATAACTTGCTGACAAACAACCGGCTGTCCTTATCACGCTTCAAGAGTACAAGATCATAAATAAATTGACCGGTCAACAAAAGAATACCAAAATGATGAAAATATACTAACGCAGCATCAACGCCTGATTTGAAAAGATAAAAAAACCAACTACGCTTGCCCTGCAGTAGATTAAAAGCATATAGAACAAGTGACAAGGTTGCCAAAAGAAAAGTAAAAATGTAAAACCTGGCTTCAAGTGAATTCCAAATAAGGGCAGGGTTGAAAGCTGTCATAAACGCCATGAAAATAGCGAGCTTTCGACCGCGAAAAAGATACCCAAGATATGCCGCCAATGGAATCGTTGCAACGCCTGCTAAGACGGATAGTAATCTGGCATAAAAATCGTTATAAGCAAAGACTTTTGTCCATACCCATAATAACATAAAATAGCCAGGCGGCTGATAGGTACGCTGCATATATAATATCTCATACCATGAGTTATCCGGATGAACAGATAGCATGCTATATAATTCATCGGCCCACAATGATGAGTATTGGATATTTATAAACCGCAGCCCTGCTCCAATAACTACTATTATTAATAGTATTAAATAAAATATTTTATTCTTATTAAGCAGCTCGCGAAGGGACATAATTATATAAAATATAGCTGATGTATTTTTTTAATGCCAAATATGGAAATAAAGGGGATTGGGTTCTTCTTCACATTTGACCAAAAAATATTTTTTGGACTAGTATTCTCTCCGGCAACAAACCGATGTAATGCAATGAAAAAATCATTCTTTATTTCAAAACTAAAATTCTGCTTCAAAGCCCAGTCAAAGAGTTGCTGATACATAATTTTAGTATATTCTTCTACCTTTTGTATTTGATGTATACTGTTTGTATCATGCACCCTTCTAATAGAAATTGGAATGTCGATACTTCCCGGATATAACTTTGTTTTTAAAGATAGTTTTAGCCATAATTCTGTATCTTCTACGTATCGTATTTTGGTATTAAAAAAACCTGATTTTTCAAAAGCCCGTTTATGTAAGGTGATTGCGCTGGTATGAAATCGCCCGTACCCTCCATATAAAAGCGCTTTAAACAATTTATCGGGAGATATCATTTCCGTTAGCGTTGTTTTTTCACCAGGATATCTACTTAGAAATTTCTGTCTCGCCCGCTCATCTTCAAATATGGCTAAGTTGCAGCCATACACACCATCTGCCTCGGGTCTGGTTAGAAATATTTCTTTATCAGCACTAAATCTGTTTGACAAATAATAATCATCTGCATCAAGAAAAGATATATAGTCATACTTGGCTTTTTGAATTCCAAGATTTCGACTTGCTGCAGCTCCTAAATTTTTAACCCCTGGATGCTGATAGAGGAAAACATTATTATGTATTTCAGATAACTTTTTACATACATCCAAAGAATTATCTGTTGAACCATCATCTATTAAAAGTATTTCTCCTGTTTCGGGCAGGGAAATCGCGGATTCAACTGCTTCTTCCACATATGCTGCCGCATTGAATACAGGAATTACTATACTAACCTTAAAGTCGCTCACTAATTAACTTCAATTTACTTTAACAACAGGAAAGGTAATAATGTCAATTGGTCTCGTTACACCCGGCCACTTTCCATGCCAGTATGCCTTTGTTCTATAATCTTTAATTTCAAAACACAACTCTTCCTCGAAACGATGTTCTACACGGCTGTGCTGCGTAATAAACTGGATTCTTGTTACTCTGTAATACCCGTCATTTAAAAAATTCGGTGGCACATTGCAAACTGCAATATAACTCCCCTTATCTATGATCAATTCAGTTGAATCTATATGAAAAACAACCTCTTCGTTCATTGTTTTCAATTGAAAATTTATTAGCAGATATTCATCTGAAATATCTGAAATAAATTCAAATTCGATTTTGAAAGGAGTATTGGTATAAATTATTTCCTGCTCCGTCAAATAATCAGGTACGACCTCTACCCTAGACATCTTTAATCTACCAGTAAAATCATTTACATGACGATGGCTATCCCAAGTCAACTTCAACTGATTTAAAGAAAAAGCATTTAAATAATGCTGCATCACTTCATTAACAGAACCATGCTGTTGAATTTGGCCATCTTTTAGGTAGAGTGCCTTAGCGCACAACGACTGAACCGCAGCCATATTATGACTCACAAACAACACTGTCCTTCCCTCTTTTTCACTCACATCCTTCATCTTACCCAGACACTTTTTCTGAAATTCTGCATCACCTACAGCCAACACTTCATCAACAATTAAAATTTCAGGCTCCAAATGAGCGGCTACAGCAAAGGCTAAACGAACATACATACCACTGCTATAACGTTTCACAGGGGTATCAATGTAACGTTCTACTCCGGCGAAGTCTACAATCTCATCAAACTTTCTATTGATCTCTCGTTTAGTCATACCAAGTATGGCTCCATTGAGATATATATTTTCTCTTCCACTTAATTCAGGATGAAACCCGGTACCTACTTCTAACAAGCTGGCAACTCGACCTTTTATTTTCACCGAACCTGTTGTCGGTGCGGTTGTTCGACTCAATATTTTGAGTAGTGTACTCTTTCCTGCACCATTTCGTCCGATAATGCCAAGTACTTCACCATGCGCTACTTCAAAATTGATATCCTTCAACGCCCATACATAATCACTATATCCTTTTTGAGATCGGTCATTGGCCTCTCCTATTTCCAAATAAGGATCTTCCTTCCCACGAATCCTATGCCACCAGCGATTGATATCATGCGAAATCGTACCGGTACTGACTGACCCCAGGCGGTATTGTTTAGAAAGATTTTCGACTTTGATGACGGTGTTCAATGAATATTGATTTGTTGATTCGTTGATTTATTGATTCGTTGATCGTTCATTTTTAAATTCAGGCTTGACGAATGGCATTAATATTATCATTGTATTGATATCAAGATCTGAAAGTTCTCCCACTAAGTCCCCCTCCTGGAGGGGATAATTCTAATTCTGCCTCATCTCTCAAATCTCATCACTGTACATATCAAATTCTTATCCTGTACTAGTTCTACACATTTCAACGAATCAACCTCCTCGCCGGATTCCCCACATAAACTCCCTGCTCCGTAATATCTTTCGTCACCACTGCACCTGCTCCGATTACCACATCATCACAAATGGTCACCGGTAAAATCGTAGCATTACTACCAATACTTACGCGGTTGCCGATATTTGTTTTTTTCCATTTACTCTGATCGCCGCCTGCGGGCTTGCCTTCACTGAAGATGTCATTTATAAACATCACACCATGGCCAATAAAACAATCATCTCCGATCGTAACCAGCTCGCAGATAAAACTGTGCGACTGAATCTTACATCGCTTTCCGATAACAACATTTTTCTGAATCTCAACAAATGGACCAATGAACGTATCATCGTTGATACTACACCCGTATAAATTCACTGGGTTAACAATGCGTATCCGCTCGCCAAAGCAAACATTTTTTATGCCGGATTGAAGATAGGTGGGTTTATTCAACGTTCGCTGACTTATAAATTTTCTCAATCAATGCAACCGTCTTCATTGCTTCATACATGTCGGTTGTTTTTACTGCCTTATTTCCTAACACATCAATGACGTTGTCATAAAACAAACCATGATTGCTCATAGAGCCAGTATAACCCCCATATTGATTTGGCGGAATGGATACCTGATTATCTTGTATCGTATAATCTTCTATCTGCTGATAAACAAGTTGATTCAAGTATTCGCCTCCAACCTTCACCGTTCCCTTTTCTCCGAAAACGGTGATCGAACCTTCCATATTCTTACGATAACTATTCGTAGTAAAGTGAATACTCCCAATAGCTCCTTTTGAAAATTGCAATGAAACGATTCCTGTATCTTCAAATTCTGTAATACCCTGATGTAAATAATTTCGCATGAATGAACATATATCTATAACATCATCATTCATCAACCACAACATCAGATCTATAAAATGGCTGAACTGGGTATAAAGAACACCCCCGTCTAATATCTTTGTTCCTCGCCAGGATTCTTCACTATAATAATCAACATTTCGGTGCCAGAAACAGTTTAACTGCACACTGAAAATCCGACCTAGCCTTCCTTCATCAATCGCTTTCTTTAGCTCTACTACAGGCGGATTATAGCGATTCTGCTTGACGATGAATAATTCTCTGTTACTTTTTTGAGCAGCATCCACCATCCTTATACAATCTTCAGATTTAATGGCCATTGGTTTTTCACAAATCACATGCATTCCTTTTTCAAGTGCATAAACCGATTGTTCTGCATGCAATCCGTTGGGTGTACAAATAACTGCCACATCAAAATCCGAATTTGTAAATAAATCAACTACAGAGTAGTAAGCTTCGGCTTGGTATTTTTTAGCTAAGGCATCAGCTTTCGCTTTATCTGAATCACAAACAGCCACTAACGCTGCTTTCACATTGATTTGCTCCGCATGCCGCTGAGCAATCTTTCCGCATCCAACAATGGCAAATCTTAATGATGATTTTTGTTGCATGAACAAATACACGCGGCGCTAAACCGTATCCATGAAGGTCCGTTCGACCTTAGTAAAAATTAAAGCTCCCGCCAGAATGGATACACAGCAAAAAATAGTCGGATAAATCAGATCAGATATCGTAAAGGCTCCCGATTGAAAAATACAATACCTGAATCCTTCTACTACGGCACTTAAAGGGTTCCATTCTATGAAAGGCGCAAAAGATTTATTTTGTAAAAATGATAAGGGATACGCTACGGGCGTTGCATACATCATCAGCTGTACAGCAAAACCTATCAAGACCGTAAAGTCGCGGTACTTGGTAGTGAGTGATGAAATAATGATTCCCAATCCTAGCCCCATCCCCGCCATGAGTAATACCAATAAAAGTAATAGTAATAGATTCCAGCTTAAAGTGAAAAGGACAGAACCTTTGATGATGTAAAATAGCAGTACAGCTACAAATAAACCCAGCTGAATACCAAAACGAATGAGGTTTGATAACACAACTGAAAGCGGAATCACAAGTCGGGGGAAATACACCTTACCAAATATCCCAGCGTTAGCAACAAAGGTGTTAGACGTATTTACCAAGCAAGTACTGAAATAATTCCAGATTGTGATGCCACTCAGATAAAAAAGTACCGGAGGGATGCCGTCGGTTGGAATGGAGGCGATACGTGTGAATAACAAAAGAAACATCGCCGTTGTCAATACGGGCTGAATCAAATGCCAGAGAGGGCCGAGAACTGTTTGTTTGTATTGAGCAACGAAATCTCTACGAACAAACAGGATGATCAAATCTTTGTAATGCCATAATTCACGCAGGTTTAAATCCCACAAAGAATTTCTTGGCTTAATTTCCAGATCCCAAATTTCTCCTTCATCGTTGTAATGGTTCATGAAATATTTTAAGCAGCCAGTGATATTTTATTGGAAAACCTGTTCATCAACAATGCACACCAATATCTGGCCCAGGTCAATTGTTTATTTTGAAATAACTCAAAAAGTAAGCTTTCTTCTCTGCTTGTCGGCTTCGTATAATCATTTTCCTGCAGCCATCCTTCGAAAGGAAAGGTAAAACCTTGTTTTTTCCTCTTCCAAATCTCCTCGGGTAATTCTTTTGCAAAGGGTTTAACCAAAAGATATTTTGGCGTTGCGGGATTGAATTTAATCTGCTGAGCAATTAAACCGGTTAGCATCATTAATTCTTTATCCAAAAAGGGCATCCTGATCTCTAAACCATGCCACATACTCATATAGTCAGAATCTTTTAATAACTGATTCTGCATATAATAGTTGGTTTCCAGCCAACTGATGCGATTTCCGTTCTCCAACTCTCCACAGTCATAATGCGCACTGATATGATGTAGTATTTCTTCCACATACTCCAACGAACAATCCATTAACTCAGCAATCGATCTTGCCGAAAAAAGTCCTCTTAAGAGCAGATACTCGCCCGTAGTGTGATGCATGGCGCCATAACTCACTTTTCTCACTCGCTGGTTGGGAAAGAGTTCCAGCTGATATAATAAAGATTTAGGTATCTGCTGAAAAGCTTTTAACTCGTTATAGTATCCAAAGGATGGATATCCGCCAAATAATTCATCTGCTCCAACACCGGACAAAACGGCCTTTAACCCGTGTGTCCTTGCATATTTGGAAATAAAATAGGTATTCATGCCATCAATCGATGGCTGATCCATCGCCAGTAATGCATCTTCCAACGAGGAGTTGAAAATTTCTTTGGTTACATTATATGCACCATGATCAGTGCCCGTTTTACCGACAACGATCTGCTGATATTTCTCTTCGGAAAATTTTTTTTCATTAAAAACAATGGATAATGTCTTTAGCTGATCTTTCGATATAGATGCGGCTAAAATAGTCAGCAGACTTGAATCGATCCCTCCGCTTAAGAATAAACCCAATGGCGCATCGGAGATCATATGTCTCTTCACGGCATTAGTTAAAGTAAGCTTGAGTAAATCTTTGGCATCGTCTTCATGGATCAGATCCTCTTTAAATTGTAGTGAAAAAAAAGAATGTGTCCTGAAAGTCAAAGTCGGTAAATCAACAACCATGACCGTACCCTTTTGAAGCGGTAAAACATCTTTAAAGGTAGTAATCGGTTCAGGTAAATGCCCGAAAGCCAAAAAGCTGACCGGCCACTGGTCATTTTCCAGGAAATTCAAACCGGCATACTTGAAGGCCCTGATTTCAGAAGCAAAAGAAAATGTCCCATTTTTAAAACTGTAATATAAAGGCTTCATGCCGGCATGATCACGGGCTAAAATAACTTGAGCCTTTCTCTCATCCCAAATCGCCAAGGCAAACATGCCGTTGAACAACTCAAATGCTCCTGATCCCCAATGTAAATAGGCCTTTAAAATAACTTCGGTATCTGTATCCGTCCGGAATTGATGTCCATAAGATTTTAACGTGTTTTTTATTTCAAGATAATTATAGATTTCGCCGTTAAAAACAATAATTAATCCACTTTCCTCATCTTTCATCGGCTGATGTCCGTTTGCAGACAGATCAATCAAAGACAAACGTCGGTGACCCATGGCAAACGGCATAGCATCATGAACAAAAATGCCTGCATCATCCGGGCCGCCATGTTGCATGGCATCCCTCATCAAAAGGACTCTTTGTTTTATATTTTCTTCAATGGGATTATAAATGCCGCAAATACGACACATAGGCTTATTTTATTCCTATAAGGCGCAGGAAAAGATGCTGATACCATTTATTTCTGGGGACTTCCACATCATAGTAACCGTAACCATAACCGTAGCCGTAGCCATAGCCATAGCCTCCGTATCCATAGTAACTGTCATACCCCTCCATGCTGATATCGTTCACAATGATATGAGGCAGGTTGAATTTCTTTTGGGAATATAAGTCCTCCAGCATCTGTATCTGCTTTTTAAAGGTATATCGCTGGCGAACCATGAGCAAAGTGGCATCTGCATAAGGGGCGAGCGAGAATGAATCACTCACTAATCCTAAAGGAGCCGTATCCAGAATAATGACATCAAAATTTGCCTTCAGATTTTCAAACAACTCCGCAACTTTCGGGAAAAGTAATATTTCGGACGGATTGGGCGGCGTAGGTCCGCAACCGATCACATATAAATTATCCGTATCGGGAACCTTGACCGGTAATTCTTCAAAGGACGCCTTTCCAATAATATAATGCGTAAGACCCAGCGTTCGCGGCATCCCAAGTCCGGTTAAAATCTTGGGCTTTCTTAAGTCAAATTCAAGGATGACTGTTTTCTTTCCTGTTAAAGCAATAGATGAAGCAAGATTGGTAGCTGCAAATGACTTCCCCTCACCGCTGAAAGAAGAAGAAATCAAAATAACCAAGGGGCCGTTTGGCTTAACTTCAGCCATTAAATTAGAACGAATGATCCGAAACTGTTCAGCAAGAATAGTTCGGCTGTTCTTAATCACAACGAGTGTTTTATCCTTATGGTTATGCCCAAGTTCTCCAATAATAGGCATTCGGGTAATCTTCGTTATATCTCCTTTTACAGTCACTTTATCATTCAACAGATCCTTAATGAAAATAATGATAACAGGAACAACAATCCCAAAAAATAAAGCAAGCATGTAAGTATTATTGCGCTTGGGCAGTATCGGCATATTATTGGCCTCTGCCACTTCAAAGATCTTTGAGCCCGGCACAATAGAAGCGAGTTGTATTCCTGTCTCCTCTCTTTTTTGTAAGAGAAAATTATACAGGTCATTTTTGATCAATTGCTGTCTTTTGATCTCTCTGATCTGGCTTTCTTTTTCAGGAAGATTAAAAATTTCCGTCTCCACGAGGTTCTTTTGTTTTTCATACTCACGCTTTGATACCACATAAGCATCCCGGATATTCCTGATCGATTCACCTATGGATTGTCTTGTTTTTTCAATATCGTGTTCCAGCTCCCTGACGATGGGGCTTTCCGGCTTGTTTGCCAATAATTCATTCTCCCTTTTAATGATGAGCCGGTTATACTCAGCAATCAAATAAGAGAGTGTGGCATCCTGAATTCCCAGGTTAGTGGGCGTTAAATTGTACGTATTTTTTTTATCTTTCAGATAGTCGTCTACCAATGAAAGAACTTTAATTTGTAATTCCTGATTACGAATACTTTCATCCGCCGTATTCATTCTTTCAAAATAAAAATCCGATTGCTTTTCCAGATCAATATATTGATTGGCTTTTCTGAAATCCTGTAAATTGCCTTCTACCAGACCCAATTCATCTTCTATACCGTCAATGCGCGCATTGATAAACTGAAGGGTGTTCTTGGATATCCGGCCTTTTTCACTCATGCTGTACTTCTCATAGTCTTTCATGATCTGATTTAAGATATCAATTCCCTTGTCCGTATTAAATGTCTGATATGAAAAATTGAGTACGCTGGAAGATTTACCAACTGGCGTTATGGTTAACCCGTCGGAAATTTGCCCGGCGACTATTTTAGATGGCAGCCATTTATAAGTAAATTTTCTGTTTTGAAATTCAGATTCAACTGCCGAGGTAGTAATTAATCTAAAGACGGAACCATCTATTTCAATATTACTGTAAATGAGACGTGGTTTGGTTTCTTTATTCAGCAAAAATGTTTTAGGTGAGAGAAACTGAATATCTAATTTATATGACCTGGAGCTATCTGATATATTGCCAGGTTCAATCTTATAGGGAACAAATTTGTACACCTCAGAGCTTCGGATACTGCCATGTTCAATATAATTGTTATTTAATCCAAGGTTATGTACAGTCTGTATTAGAAACTCTTTGGACTTAATCAGCTCCATCTCGTCCTGCATATTCACTTTGTCTACTGGCTCAAAAATGCTGCTGTATTTCTCGCCGGTTTTCAAGGCTGTTGATTTTTCCTGCTTGATGACCATGCTGGAAGTAACACTGTAAACCGGTGTAGCCCATCTCAGATAAGACCAGGCAATGATCAATGCTATGCCGATTGAAAAGAAAAACAATGGCAGGTGGGAAATATATTTAAATAATATCTCTTTGAATGTTAAGAACCGGGTTTCCTGACCTGGGCTCTCTGACAAATGGGATTGGTTGGACATTAAAATGATTTAACGGAATAAATTAGATATTACAAATATGACATTTAGTAAAGCTAAACCTACACTCACATACTGCAATCGTCTCTGTGCCATAATATCATAGGCCGCCAGTTGCCGATCTGAAGGAGATACATAAATCACATCATTTTGTTTCAATTGATTTTCTTTGGTAGTTAAAAAATCGGTCTTTGTCAAATCAATTTTATTTACAGTTCTCTTTCCGCTCACCTCTCTGATCAGCAGTACATTTTTCAAATCACCCCCCGGCGCAACGCCCCCTACCTCGCCAAGCGCCTGCAGAAACGTAACACGCTCTGAGTCAAAAATTTTAGTGCCAGGCGTTCCAACATTACCCAAAAATGTAACTCTAAAATTCATAAACCGAATATTGACGACAGGGGCATCAGTAATATAAGTTGAGGCGCGCTGAACAATCTCCTTTTCTAACTTGGATTTAGTCAATCCTTCGGCAAGAATCACACCCAGCATAGGCATTTTGATTTCACCGGTTGCAAGATCTACCAGATATTGATTGGCCTGCGTATTCATAGAGCCCTGAGCAGATACGCCGGCTCCACCCACACTGGGCTGCACCATATTCTGACTGAATAGTAGATTGGCAGAAGCACTTCTGGAGGAAATATTGATTTGAAGTAAATCTCCTTTTTGAATTAAAGGCTCATCCAGTATATAATTGGATATGGAAGCACTATCAATACCCTGATTAAAATAAATTAGCTCTTTTCGCAATTTTTCCTGGGTAACACAGGATGTTAAAAAAAAGATGCTCACTATAAAAAACTGAGGAATATATCGCATATGTATAAATGTATTAAAAGGGATCAGGAGTGGCTGTTAAGAGACGGCTCCAGATTGGCTATATCAAAGCGTGCTGTCAATTCATAACCCAGGGTCTCGAGCTGAACGGAAACAAATCTGTTTTTTTTATCAATCACATATCCCTCCGCATCCATAAAGATTCCTGTATTAACCCTGACTCTCATACCTGCTTTCAAGTCAAGCGGAGCCACTTGTACCTCCTGATATTCATTCAGAAACTTCTTGATCATGTCAATCTCCTGCGCCCGGATACAAGCCGGTTTGCCATGAGAATAAACAAAATTCACCACCCCATCCGTTAATCGTATACGAGTCTGCTGATCTTCTTCTATACAAACAAACACATATGACTTAAACAAAGGCTCTTCCACCACCTTATACCGATCAGACCACTTTTTCCGGACTTTATTCAGCGGGCAATATACTTCTAAACCTTTATCAGCTATGCGATGAGCAACTTTTTTTTCCCACCGAGGTTTTGTATAGACCGCGTACCAGTTCAAAAATTAAAATTTAGGCAATAGCTTCGCTTCCTCAGTCCCATTTAAGACTGAAAATAAATAAAAAAAGAGCAGAAATGACCTAATGGCAAATCTACTCTAAATATTATTAATTAGTTCCTGTAAGCATCTGTTGTTCCCGGTCTGCAACATAATCAAAATTGTGATATCCTATCACATTTTTTGCAACTATGTAAAGATACGAGTAAAATGGCTTATGGACTCAATTTTTAGCCGCTGAAATAATGGCTTCCGCCAATTTTAATTTTTCCTCACTACCCACATCCAAAAGGGTATCTCCCGTATGTTCAAAGGCAAATACCGGGTGATGGGGTGCGATTTCCAGAAAAAAATCCGTGAGCGAAAACTTCAGCCCCGGAGGCATAAAATGGAAGATTTCAGGTTTATAGCAGGCCATACCGCTGAAAGCCAGCTCCCTGAGCGATTCACCGGAAAAGTCACCCTCCATGACCTCCCCTTTCTCTTCTCCTGTTTTTTGATTTCTCCAACCTCTTAAATGAAGCTGGCGATCAAACAATAGCTGCCGGGAACTTTCCCGCTGCATGACGGCCAGGGTGACAAGCGCACGACTGACTGAATGCGCCTCGAGGAAATGATGGAGATTTAAATTCGTCAGTATATCGGCATTCATAGTAAGAAAAACAGACTGATCTTCCAAAAAATGACGCGCTTTGCATAATCCTCCACCTGTCTCCAGCACCTCCTCACGTTCATCACTGATAAAAACTCTGGAACCCCAACCATTATTGGCACGTACTGCTTCTTCAATCTGATCCGCAAAATGATGCACATTGACAACCACTTCTCTTATTCCAAACGTTTGCAGATATTCGATATTCCGTTGCAACAAAGATTTTCCGTTCACCATAGCCAGTGCTTTGGGATGATGATCAGTCCAGGGCTTCAATCTGGTCCCAAGTCCTGCTGCAAATATCATGGCTCTCATGAGAGAAATGGTTTATTGTACGGTATTGATCCAGTTTTTTGCATCCTGAACCAAATGCTGTAATTGAATTTTTACGCCGTATTTATTTTTTAAATGTCTGGCCAGTGCATCCGCTGCATATACACTCCGATGCTGTCCGCCTGTACATCCAAAGCTTATCTGTAAACGTTGAAATTTTCGCTGCATATAATCTTCCACTGCTATATCAACAATACTAAATACACTGTTCAGGAACTGCGGCATTTTACTTTTTTGCTCCAGAAAATCTTTTACTTCCTTATCCCTTCCCGTTAATGTTTTATAATCTTCGAAGCGACCGGGATTAAATATACTTCGACAGTCGAATACAAATCCTCCTCCGTGCTCAGAATCATCCTTCGGGATGCCGTTTGTTTTGTAAGAAAAACTATTGATCTCTACGATCAAAGGAGTCTCTTCCGTCGCTCTTGCCGGACTAAAGCGCTGAATGATTTCATTGCCAGTAATGATAGATAAGAGCCGTTCAAATTCAGGCACACTTAATCCAACCTGATGCCCGGATAGAAACGATTTAAGATTCCGTAAAGCCAGGGGAATGCTCGTCAGAAAATGTGCCTTGCGTTCAAACAAACCCCTGAATCCATAGGCACCTAATACCTGCAGCAACCTGATCAATACATATCCGTTATACTGAGCAATAAACCGGCTATGATCCACTTTTTCTCCCAAAACCGTTTCCAGTTCGCTGATATAGTAATCCAGTAATTTATTTTTCCAGTTATCGGTCAGATCCGCTTTGGCCTGCCACAACAAAGAGGCCACATCGTACTGAACAGCGCCTTTCATCCCTCCCTGAAAATCTATCAAGCGAACTTCATCATCCTGTATCAGAATATTCCGACTTTGAAAATCACGATACATAAAATACCGATGATCAGCGCGCGCCAGATAAATACTCAGCACCTCAAAATCATCCAGCAATTTTTCCTTGTCATAAGGTATCTGCAATGTATCCAGAAAATAATATTTGAAGTATAGCAGATCAGCCATAATGGCCTGCTTCCCGAATTCCTTGGAAGTAATACACCACTCGTAATTCAGATGGTGATGGCCTTTCACCTGCAAGTGTGCCAGTGCACGCAAACTTTTTTGAAACAAATCAAATACTCTTTCTGAAAATCCTTCTTCTTCCAGTACCTGTAACAGGGATATATGTCCCACGTCTTCCTGTAAATAAACCATGGAATCATCGGCTACGGCAATAATCTCCGGCACCGGTGCACCGACAGATCGGAAATGGCGGGCAAACTGAATAAAAGTCTGATTTTCTTTTATATTCTTACCATAGGTGGCGATGCAATTATTCGCAGACCCTTTTACCTTAAAATATTCCCGGTCACTACCACTTTGAGGAATCTTTTCAATGTGTAAAGCTTCCTCCTGAAAAGCCGATCTGTAAAGATTGGCTATAATAAGTTGAGTTGATGAATTCATTGCGTATGCAAAATTAGATCTAATCCTTTTCTTTTATTGATATCATTTTATAATGACCAAAAATTACTTTAATTTCCTCCCCCTTCACCCTCCCGCCAGAGGCGGGACAAGCTCTCCATGAGGGGGATAATTCTTATATTCAACCAACAACATACAACCAGCAACCCTCAACTTATTTCTTCCACTCATTATTATCCCTTTTAATATCGGGTAAAGCAAAATACGGATCCACGACCACTTCCTTCGGCGCCGCTTTTAATTTCACCGGGAACGTCCATGTATGTCCGCGCTGCCAAACTTCCACCGGGAGTTGAATTTCCTGCTGATTGTTCTCGACATCAGTGATTTTTACCCGCACGGGTAACGGCATTTTCTCTAATATTTGTAAGGTAATGCGCGCCTCTACTTCTCCTTTGTTCTTTTCAAATTCAACCTGACTGACCGCTACATCAAATTTCCAGCTGTTAAAAATCCAACTGCGCCAGAACCAGGCGAGGTCCTCGCCTGAAACATTCTCTATCGTATGAAAGAAATCCCAGGGGGTGGGATGCTTAAATGCCCAACGACGAACATATTCTTTGATAGCTGCATCAAATCGTTTGTGACCCAATACTTCATTGCGTAACACATATAACATCATACCCGGTTTATAGTACGCTGCCACGCCCAGATTGCTCTGCTGAATGACATCCGGCGCATTCAATAAACCATCCATCCGACTGCCAAAAACATATCCGCTCATGTTGACCATCGACATTTCTTCTTTGTATTCTCCTTTATTAAAGGCATCTCCCGATAAGATATTGATGAACGTATTAAATCCTTCATCCATCCAGGCATATTTACGTTCATGGCTGCCCACGATCATCGGAAACCAGGTATGTCCGAATTCATGATCTGTTACGCCCCATAAAGATCCGCCGACGGAGCTGGCGCTGCAGAAAACAATACCCGGATATTCCATGCCACCCACTATGCCGGCCACATTGGTAGCTGCGGGATAAGGGTATTCAAACAGATACTGACTATAAAACTCTACCGATGCCTTGGTGTATTCTGTTGAGCGTCTCCAATCGTTACCATTAGACTCCTCTGCACTTTCTTTGGGATATACGCTCACTGCCATGGATTTCTTACCACTTGGCAAATTGATACGCGCTGCATCCATGATAAAGGCATCGCTGGCTGCCCAGGCAACATCTCTTGTGTTTTCGCATTTAAACTTCCATGTAATCGAATTTGTCTTTGGTCTGGAAGAAGATGCGCGCACCTCATCCGCAGTCCGTATCATGATGGTTTTATCAGAGTTCTCTGCTTGTTTCCATCGTTGTAATTGGGTTGATGTGTAACATTCGAACGGATTGAGCAAAGCACCGCTGCCAACCACCAGCATACTGGCTGGCGTGGTGATATGAAACTCCACATTGCCGTATTCCAGATAAAATTCACCGGCACCTAAATAAGGGTTCGTATTCCATCCTGAAATATCATCATATACGCAAACACGCGGATACCATTGAGCCACTTCATAGATCCATCCATCTTTTTTCTTGAGCCGACCCATGCGATCTGTGCCATATTCCGGAACAATAAACTGATAAACTATCGTGATATTCATGCTCTCGCCTGACTTTAATGGTTGCGCCAGCAACACCTGCATTCTGGTATCGGCAGTCAAGGTATCGGGCATGGTGGATTTAACGCCATTATGTTCCAGCTCCATCGCCTTGATCACATATCCGTCGGTATAAGATTCATTAGCCCATCTGCCTCCAAGTGCCGTAGTGGTGGCTGTTGCTCGTGAATCTTTCCGGTAAATATGCTGATCCATTTGAAGCCAGATAAAACGCAAAGCATCCGGACTATTGTTGGTATAAGTAATTTTCACCTTGCCATTGACAAGATGTTCTTTTGTATCGAGACTCGCTTCGATGAAATAGTCCGCTTTGTTTTGCCAGTACTGCGGGCCAGGTTCGCCGCTGGCACTCCGATAAGTGTTTCCTGAATAAGGATAAAATACCGGGTGAAAAGCTTCCCGGTGATCGTAATTGGATTGAGCGAAAGAGAATAAAGTCAGTACAACTAGACAAGCAAGTACTAAAGAATGTTTATGCATTTTATCAGAGTTTATGTTGGTAAAATAACGAAGGAAAATCTAAAAAATTTCAAAATGGCGGTCGGTTAATGATGAGGTTATCCCCCTCTCTGAGGAGGTGCAGGAGGAGGTCATATTTAATTTATTGTATTTCTTTTTCTGAAATATCCTCCCCCTAAATCCCTCCCGCCTGAGCGGGATAAACTCTCCAAAGGGGGACACCTACTAATTAGTATATCGGATCAGATAATTTATCTTACCTACCTTTACGCTGCAATTCATTTTCATTGAACTCACATCCTGTCAGGAAATTTACACTCGGAGCAAAGGAACGAATGAAGTCCCGAAAAAAAATTCAGGCGCTTTTTTCGACAGGACGTGCGCTGAATTTTTCTCCTTTCAGAGTAATCTATCAGATCAAAAACGATGAAAACTCATTACAATTAGGCGTGGCCGTTAGTACCAGACAGTTTAAAAAAGCGGTAGATCGAAACCGGATCAAGCGGTTGATAAGAGAAGCATACCGACTACAAAAAAACGAATTAAATGATTTGCTGATATCCAGGAATAAAGGGCTGGATCTTTTTATTATTTACAGCGGTAAGGCCCTTCCCGAATATTCATTTGTCTTCGAAAAAACAGGAAATATCCTTCAGAAATTATCAAAAGAAATACATGCGACGAATTAATCGCATCCTGAGTATGCCGTTTATCTGGCTGATCAAACTGTATCAGTACGGGATTAGTCCGATCATCGGGCCAAAGTGTCGGTTTACGCCTACTTGCAGTCAGTATGGACTGGAAGCTTTTAAGAAATATGGGGTGGGGAGAGGATTTTACTTAACCTTAAAACGAATAAGCCGCTGCCACCCATGGGGTGGCAGCGGGTACGACCCGTTACCTTAACGGTTCCATCTATTTGGCAGCCTGATACCTGGCTTCGATCTTATCCCAGCTGATAACATTCCAAAAAGCACCCAGATAATCAGCCCTTCTGTTTTGATATTTCAGATAATAAGCGTGCTCCCAAACATCCACCCCTAACAAGGGCGTACCTTTCACTTCTGCTACATCCATCAATGGATTATCCTGATTCGGTGTAGATGAAATAACCAATTCTTTCTGATCATTGATGCACAACCAGGCCCAACCACTTCCAAATCGTGTCATGCCCGCATTGGCAAATTTCTCCTTGAACGCATCAAAGGAACCAAAGGCTTTATCAATCGCTGCGGCGAGATCTCCCTTAGGTGTACCGCCGGCGTTGGGCGCCAGCGATTCCCAGAAGAAGGTATGATTCCAGTGACCTCCGCCGTTATTACGAACAGCAACAGAGATCTTTCCGGCATCAGCAACGAGTGCCTCTATCGTTTTGCCTTCATGCTCAGTGCCGGCAATGGCTTTATTTAAATTGTCTACATACGCCTGATGATGTTTCCCATGATGAATCTGCATGGTTTGGATATCAATATGAGGCTCTAAAGCATCGTGTGCGTAAGGAAGTGGAGATAGTGTGAAAGACATAAAATGAAGATTTGAGTTATGAGATTTGAGTTGAAAGCTGGATGTTGTAGGTTGTAGGTTAGAGATACTTTCAACTTTCAACTATTAACTTACTAACTCATTTGCAAATTTAAGCAGTATGCAGAACTTGTTCAAAGGATTTTTGTCAGTATATACCGAAATAACGAGTCCGTGTAAACCCTTATTCTCCCGGATTAGCGTTCTGATTGCTTGCATGAACTAAAACGACCGATTACTTTTACATCATGTTACTGAAACAGGTAACCAAATCCAATACCCTAAGAACAAAACTGAGCCCGTTTTTGAATCCATCCTTATGAAGACTATGGCTTCCTTACCCGAAGAAAACGTAAGAAACAAAAAAATTTGAAGCCAGATAAAAGCCCCGGAATTGCCGGGGTTTTTTAGTTGGTGAGTGTTCTGAAAAATTCTTCCAGACTGGCGCTGTCTGTCCCGATCTTTAATCCCTCAAGAGAACTGTCCGCCACGATCTTACCCTTATGAATAATAATCACACGATCGCAGATCGCCTCCACTTCCTGTAAAATATGAGATGAAAAAAGTATGGTCTTGTCTTTCCCCAATAATTTAATCAGATTTCGGATATCTATGATCTGATTGGGGTCTAGTCCCGATGTAGGTTCATCCAGTATCAATACATCCGGATCATGTATAATCGCCGCAGCCAATCCCACCCGTTGCTTATATCCTTTTGACAACTGATGGATTTGTTTGTTCGCTTCTGTGGAAAGTCCGGTCAGCTGTATCACCTCTTCTGTTCTTGTTTCCAAGGATTTTATCTCATGTAAGCCGCCGATAAATTTCAGATATTCGCGCACATACATGTCCGGATAAAGTGGATTGAGTTCCGGCAGATACCCAATTTTCTTTTTTGTCGCTATAGACTCTTCCCTGACTTCCTCACCACAGACTTTTATAACGCCTTCATCGGGCTGCATATAAGCAGTGATCATCTTCATGGTAGATGATTTACCGGCTCCATTCGGCCCCAGAAAACCCACGATCTCACCCGGCTTCACCATGAAACTTATCTGATCGACTGCTTTTTGCGAACCGTATGTTTTACTTAGCTGATGAACCTCGATGGACATGAGAGAAATTAAAAATGTACTTGCAAAAGTAATGGGTTAACCTCTAATTTCCTCCCCCTAAGTCCCCCTCCAAAAGGGTGATAAAGATGAAACGTATTTGTCTTTTTTAATTATCTTCCATTCTCAATCACATGTCATATGGCTTACCCATATCAAATAAAATCCTTTGAACAATACCAAGAATCATACCGACAAAGCATAGAGAATCCGGAAAAATTCTGGGGAGATATTGCTCAATGTTTCCAATGGAAAAAACCATGGGAAAAAGTCCTGGAGTGGAACTTTAAAGAGCCTTCCGTAAAATGGTTTCAGGGCGGGAAATTGAATATCACGGAAAATTGCATAGACAGACATTTGCAAGACAAAGGCGAACAGCCCGCCATCATCTGGGAGCCGAACGACCCGAATGATAAAACCCGCATTGTCACGTATAACAGGCTACATAAAAGAGTTTGTCAGGTAGCTCAGATGCTGACGAATCTGGGAGTAAAAAAAGGAGATCGCGTATGTATCTATATGGGTATGGTACCCGAACTGGCCTATGCCGTACTCGGTTGTGCGCGCATCGGGGCGATACACAGTGTGATCTTCGGCGGTTTCTCTGCTCAAAGCATCGCTGACCGTCTGGAAGATGCTAAAGCCGAATTTATCATTACCTGCGATGGGGCTTTCAGAGGTAATAAAGAAATCCCGCTAAAGGCTGTGGTCGATGATGCACTGACAGGTAATAACGTAGTGAAAAAAGTGATCGTATATACGCGCACCCGCATGCCGGTATCAATGATCAAGGGGCGTGATGTATGGTGGGAAGATGAAATGGAACACGCAGAACATCAGATAGAAAAAAATGGCCGTTATGATTTTCCGGCTGCCGAGTTGGATGCTGAAGATCCTTTATTCATTCTTTATACCTCCGGCAGTACGGGTAAACCCAAAGGAGTAGTGCATAGCACCGCGGGATACATGATATGGACAAACTATACATTTGTCAATGTTTTTCAATATCAGCCGGGAGATATTCATTTCTGTACGGCTGATATCGGATGGATCACCGGGCACAGTTATATTCTTTACGGACCTTTAAGTGCAGGCGCCACTACACTTATGTTTGAAGGCATTCCGACATGGCCGGATGCCGGACGATTCTGGGATATTGTTGATAAACATCAAGTCAATATTCTGTATACCGCTCCAACTGCTATCCGAAGTTTGATGGGATTCGGATCAGATCCCTTTAAAGGAAAAGATCTTTCTTCACTGAAAGTGTTAGGAACGGTGGGTGAACCGATCAATGAAGAAGCCTGGCACTGGTATGATGAACATGTCGGCAAAAAGAAATGTCCCATCGTAGATACCTGGTGGCAAACTGAAACCGGCGGTGTGTTGATTTCTAATTTAGCCGGCATTACAGATGCCAAACCCAGCTGGGCTACTTTACCACTGCCCGGTGTTGATGCGTTGCTGGTAGATGAGCATGGCAAAGAGGTCAGTGAAGCAGATGAGCATGGAATCAAAAAAGGAAATCTGTGTATTCGCGGACCTTGGCCATCAACCATTCGAACAACATACGGCGATCATGAACGTTGCCGGCAAAATTATTTTGCCACCTATGAAAATCTATATTTCACCGGTGATGGTGCTTTGCAGGATAAAGATGGAAATTTCAGAATCACGGGAAGAGTGGATGATGTACTCAATGTCAGCGGACATCGCTTAGGTACTGCTGAAATAGAAAATGCCATCAATATGCATACGGGCGTAGTGGAAAGTGCGGTTGTAGGTTATCCGCATGATATCAAAGGCCAGGGCATCTATGCCTATGTGATATATGGATCGATGCATGCCAATGATCCCGAACTCACCAAAAAAGATATTTTGCAAACGGTTAATCGTGTTATCGGGCCCATCGCCAAACCGGATAAAATTCAGTTTGTCAGCGGCCTGCCTAAAACAAGAAGCGGCAAGATCATGAGAAGAATCTTACGGAAAATTGCAGAAGGAGAAACATCCAGTTTAGGAGATACCACTACCTTACTGGATCCGGGGGTTGTGGATGAAATTGTGAAAGGGAGGATATAAGTGGATAATTAACTCAAAACTCAAAAGTCAAAACCCAAAAGTATGATTGACTTTGAGTTTATATATATTTCCTAACCTCACTAAACACCTGATCGATCGCTGAGAAATCCTGTCCGCCTGCAGTCGCTAATGTTTTTTGTCCGCCACCGCCACCTTTGATGATAGGTGCTACTATTTCTTTGATGAGTTTTCCTGCATCCAGATTTTTTTCTTTGACTAAACGATCGCTTATCGAAATCGCAACGGATGCTTTACCGGATATATTGGCACACAATACAACCACCCCATTCTCTAATTGCTGATTCAGATCAAAAGCTAATTTCTTAACGGCGTCTGCACTGCTCACCTCCACTGTTTTAGTAATGAATGAAATATTATGGATGATTTCTTTTTGATTCAATAAATCATTTCGCAAACCAAGCAATATTTGATTTTCCAACTGCTCAGCCTTCTTCTTAAATTGACTTAGTTCTTCCTGGAGACTGGCAATTGCCTGAACAGGATCTTTGGCATTCTTCAGCAAATCCTTCACAGCTGTAAGTTGGTGCAACTCATAGTTAATATATTCTTCAGCTGCTGCACCGCTGACGGCTTCTATTCTTCGCACACCGGCCGCAACAGCGGATTCTGACGCTATCTTAAAATAGCCAAGTTCTCCGGTATAACCTACATGTGTACCTCCGCATAATTCTATGGAATAGTTTTCATCCATCACCACCACACGAACCATATCCCCATATTTTTCACCAAACAAAGCCATCGCACCCAATGCAGTGGCCTCCTCTTTCTTCATTGTTTGAATGATGACCGGATGATTCTCTCTTATTTTTTCATTCACCAATCGCTCCACCTGTAGAATCTCTTCGGCTGTCATTTTAGCAAAATGAGAAAAGTCAAAACGCAACTGTTCCGCATTGACCAACGAACCCTTTTGAGCAACATGCACACCCAGCACCTTTCTTAAAGCTGCATGTAACAGATGAGTCGCTGAATGATGTATCGTGATCTTACTTCTTTGTATGGCATTCACCGTAGCATACACCTCCGCTTCCGGATGCTGTGGTAATTGATCGGCAAACAAGATAATCAGATCATTCTCTTTTCTCGTGTCGATGATATTGATTGCCTGATCTCCTATCGAGATCAAACCGGTATCTCCGATCTGTCCGCCGCTCTCTGCATAAAAAGGAGACTGGTCTATAACAAGCTGGTAATTGGTTTTTCCTTTTGAATTGACAGTACGATACTTGAGTAACTTTGTTTTGATCTCGAGTGTATCGTAGCCTATAAATGTTCCGCTGCCTGCATGCACATCCACCCAGTCGCCGGCATCGATGGCCGTTGCTGCACGCGACCGGTCTTTTTGCTGCTGCATCTCTACATCAAATCCCTGTTCATCGACTGTTAAATTATTCTCGGTTGCAATGAGGCGCGTTAAATCCAATGGAAATCCGTAGGTGTCATATAATTCAAAAGCCTCTTTACCGGATATGACACCGGTGGCGGATGATTCATTCAGGATATCACCGATGCGCTTTAGGCCCTTATCCAGCGTACGCAAAAAAGCATCTTCTTCCTCTCTCACCACTTTTACAACAAAGCCTTCCTGTTGTTTTAACTCAGGAAATACATGCTCAAACTGAGCGGCCAGCCCGGGAACAAGTTCATGTAAGAGGGGCGATTTATGATCCAGATAAGAATAATAATACCGCACAGCCCTTCTTAAAATTCTACGAATGACATAACCGGCGCCGGTATTGGAAGGCAACTGCCCATCGGCAATGGTGAAGCTGATAGCACGGATATGATCCGCAATCACACGAAAGGCAACACTTTGTTTGTCATCCCCAGCCTGATATTTTTTTCCGGTCAACTCTTCCGTTTTGAATATCGTACCGCTGAAGATATCCGTATCATAATTACTCTGCTTGTTTTGCAGCACCCTCACCAGGCGTTCAAAGCCCATGCCGGTATCCACATGGCGCGCTTTCAGCAATTCAAGACTACCATCTTTTTTGCGATTGTATTGTATAAAAACATTGTTCCAGATCTCAATCACCTGTGGGTGATCTTTGTTGACCAACTCTCTTCCGGAGATCTTTTTTCTTTCTTCATCCGACCGACAATCCACATGAATTTCCGAACATGGCCCACAGGGACCCGTATCTCCCATCTCCCAGAAATTATCTTTTTTGTTGCCATAGACAATATGATCTTCAGGAACTAGTTTTCTCCATGCTGCCAGCGCAATAGATGAAGCTGGCAAATTTTCTTTGGCATCCCCTTCAAAAACAGTCACGTATAAGCGACTCTTATCAAGTTGATATACCTCGGTTAACAGTTCCCAGCTCCAGGCAATGGCTTCATTCTTAAAATAACCGGCACTTTCGTTTTCAGGATCTCCGAAACTCCAGTTGCCCAGCATTTCAAACATGGTATGATGATAGGTGTCAACGCCTACCTCTTCGAGGTCGTTGTGTTTACCGCTCACGCGAAGACATTTTTGAGTATCGGCCACCCTGTTATAAGGCGGTTTTTTATTGCCAAGAAAATAATCTTTGAACTGATTCATGCCCGCATTGGTAAATAATAAAGTCGGGTCATTCTTCACAACGATGGGAGACGATGGAACGATCGTATGCTGTTTAGAAGCAAAAAAATCTAAAAATTTCTGGCGTATCTCTGAAGCCGTCATCATAATCAGGATGGTTTATGTTGCATTTGCGGGAGCACAACTTATCTTTGTGACCCAACAGAAGCCGCTAAGTTACATTAAACGATGGCAAAAGAGTGATTCATACGCCATGAAGAAAATTAAATATTTCTATAATACCAACACATTACGTTTTGAGCGACTCATTACCCCTTTGCGGGTAAAATTGCTTCGGGTATTTGGGTTAGTGGCAGCTGTGGCCGTTGCGGCGTTTTTTGCCACCCAACTGATCAATCGTTATTTCCCCAGCGCCAACGAGAAGAAACTGATGAATTTAAATGCCCGGCTGGAAGAAGAATTAAAGATTGCCGAACAGGAACTGGAAACGATCCATGTTACTCTTCAGGAGATAGAAAAAAGAGATAATGAAGTTTACCGATCTATTTTTGAAGCAGATCCCATCCCGGACAGTGCAAGAGCCAAAGCCTTGGCTCAAGAAGCACAGGAGCAGGCCGATTCCAAATTGAGTGATCAGGAATTGAATGAATCGATCAAAAAGAAAATTGTGACCATAAAGAGCCGACTCGCTGTACAGAAATCTTCCTTTGAAGATCTGATCGATATGGTTAAAAACAAAGAAGTACTGCTGGCTTCCACTCCGGCCATTCAGCCCGTAAGTAATAAAAACCTGAACCGGCTCTCCTCCGGATTCGGATACCGGATCGATCCTGTCTATAAGACTCCTAAGATGCATGCCGGGCTGGATTTTGCAGCACCCCAGGGAACACCGGTGTATGCAACAGCCAATGGTACGATCAAATTTGCCGGCAACTCCGGTAATGGATATGGCAATCATGTGATCATCAAACACGGTTTCAGTTATGAAACCCTGTACGGACATTTATACAGAATCAAAGTAAGAGGAGGAAAGATTAAACGAGGCGAAGTCATTGGATGGGTAGGAAATTCCGGCAAGAGTACAGGACCTCATCTGCATTATGAAGTACATAAAAACGGACGTCCCCTTGATCCCATTTACTTCTTCTACAATGACCTCAGCCCCGAACAGTTTGACCGGATGCTGAAATTAGCTGCTGCAGGTAATCAGAGTCTGGATTAAAACATCAAGTCAAAAGGTAAAATCAAAAAGATGGTTGTCGTGGTTGTCATCATTCTCGTTGTTATCATCCCCTATATTGTAAACGCCTTAACAAATAACGGAATATGACTTTTGACTTCATTTAATCAGTAGATTTGTTTTTCTAAATCATTCATGCTTCCATGCAAATTGCATTTGACTTCAATGCCCCATCGAACGATAAGCCTGCTTCTAAAAAAGAAGTAAAGAGTTCCGTGTCCAAAAGAGGCCGAAAAAGCCTGAAGACGCTTACGCAGGAAGCGGCCATGGTGGAGCTCCCTTCCGATGAAGAACTAAGCAAAAAACTCTATCACAGCATCAGCGAAGTAAGTGAGATGTTTGGCGTAAATCCATCCCTTCTCCGTTTCTGGGAAACAGAATTCAGGCAGATCAATCCTCGAAAAAACAAGAAAGGTGATCGGTATTATACACTGGCAGATATTAAAACCCTTCAGTTAATTCACTTTCTGTTACGCCAGAGAAAATACACGATTGAAGGTGCAAAAGAATATCTGAAAAAAAATAAAGATGAAGCAGCAGCCCGATATGATATGGTAGAGAAACTTCAGCAGTTGAAGTCATTTTTACTCTCTTTAAAAGCAGACCTCTGATGCGAAAATTTTTATCTTTTTTTATTCTAACAGCATGGTCACTTTCTCTGTCTGCCCAATCGGGATATATACGTTCCAGGGACAGCACAACCGGACAAACCATTTTTCAGGGAATTATCAGTGAAGAAATCCTGCGTAATGAAGCATCATTCCAATGGATGAATGTCAACCTTTCGGGTTATCAGCCCGACTCTCTGGCATATAAGCTTTTAGCCAAACACAAAGACAGTCTGCATATGTTGATATTTCTTGGCACTTGGTGTGAAGACTCACAACAAATCATTCCAAAACTTTTTTCCCTTTTGCATAAGACAACTATTCCCAAAGAAAGCATTTCTCTTCTAGGGGTTGACAGGCAAAAGAAAACACTGGGATATCTTTCAGAATCCTTTCAGATCAGTCGCGTTCCCACTATCATCATCCTCAAGAACGGCATAGAAAGAGGGCGTATTATTGAATATGGCAAATATGGCAATATCGAAAAAGATCTGCGCGATATTTTGCAGACATTCTAAACACTCTTCATCTTCACTTTAGACCAAAAGGAATCCGACATCTTATCCTACATTTGCACAAATTTTAAATTGATCCTGTATGAATAAAGGTCCCGTTTCACAGTTCATCCAACACCATTATCGTCATTTCAATGCCGCTGCGCTGGTAGATGCCGCCAAAGGCTATGAAACACATATCAATGAAGGAGGTAAAATGATGGTAACGCTGGCCGGTGCGATGAGCACAGCCGAACTGGGAATTTCTCTGGCAGAAATGATTCGTCAGGGTAAAGTGGATATCATCAGTTGTACGGGAGCCAATCTGGAAGAAGATGTCATGAATCTGGTCGCGCATAGTCATTACAAGCGTGTGCCCAATTACCGGGATCTCACCCCTCAGGATGAATGGGATCTGCTGGAAAATCATTACAACCGCGTAACCGATACCTGCATTCCGGAAGAAGAAGCCTTTCGTCGTTTGCAAAAACATTTGCATCGTCAGTGGCAAGAAGCAGAAGCCAAAGGCGAAAGATATTTCCCTCATGAATTTTTATATAAAACGGTTTTAAGCGGAGATCTGCAACAATACTATGAGATCGATCCAAAGAACAGCTGGATCGTGGCAGCTGCCGAAAAAAATATTCCTATTGTAGTACCGGGTTGGGAAGACAGCACCACCGGAAATATTTTTGCGAGCTATGTTATTAAAGGGGAACTCAAAGCAGATACAGTAAAAAGCGGTATTGAATACATGGTCTGGCTGGCCGACTGGTACCGGAATAATTCATCCGGGAAAGGCGTCGGATTCTTCCAGATCGGCGGCGGTATTGCCGGCGATTTCCCCATCTGTGTGGTACCCATGATGTATCAGGATCTGGAATGGCATGATGTTCCTTTCTGGAATTATTTCTGTCAGATCAGCGACAGCACCACGTCTTATGGCTCCTACTCCGGAGCCGTTCCCAATGAAAAGATCACTTGGGGAAAGCTGGATATTCACACACCTAAATTTGTAATTGAAAGTGACGCGACGATTGTAGCTCCGCTGATGTTTGCGTGGATATTAGGGTGGTAAGGTTAATTAATAATTAGTAATTAATAATTGATAATTGATTTTACTTCCGACGTACAATCGACAAACTTTGTGGTTTTGACTTTTGAGTTTTGAGTTAATAACTCATTCAATAATTCTCAGCTTCGCATAATTCAGCATGATCTTTTTTTCGCCGTTATGCTCGAATCGAATCGTTGCGATCGGATTATGTGCGGCTCCTTCCATTCGGATGACTTCTCCAAAACCAAACTTCTGATGTTCTACCTTCTGTCCTTCCGTCAATGCACTGGTATCACTGGCCACAAAATCAGATGAAGGCTGATGCGATACTGTCTCTTGTCGTGGCGGGATATTGACATAAGATGGTTTTGCGTCTTTTTTGCCGGGAGGCGATCCGTATTTTTTTTCCGCACGTGACGCTTCATCTCGCAGCGAACTGCCACGATTCCAACCTTTCATGCGATCAAAAGCAGAGGTATTGTTATACGAAGACTGATTCCGCATCCCTCCTCCTGCATAGCTGCGATCAATAAAATCCTGCGGAAGTTCATCTAAAAAACGACTGGGTTCGTTTTGAACGACCTGACCGAATTTATAGCGATTATTCGCATAGGTGATCCATAACTTTTTCTTCGCTCTGGTGATGACCACATAAAATAATCGTCTTTCTTCTTCGAGCTCTTCTCTGGTATTAATGCTCATGGCATTGGGGAACAACTGCTCCTCCAGTCCGGCAGCAAATACACATTCAAATTCAAGGCCCTTAGCCGCATGTATTGTCATTAATTTAACCGAATCAGCATCCGGATCTTTTTCATCCGCATCCGTCAATAATGTGATTTGCTGGAGATATGCTCCAAGAGAAATGGCATTCACCGCTCCGTTTGCTGACTTATCTGCCGTATTCGTATCAAACAAGGATGTCTGTGTGACCGGCGTTTCTTCTTCCGGAAAAGCATCCGCAATCACAACCCCGTCCTCATCGATCTGTCTTCGGTTCTCTGTATCATCCACCCATTCCTTGATGGAGTTCAACAACTCCTGAATATTTTCATAGCGCTGCAGACCTTCCGTGCTTTTATCATTGAAAAGCTCCCTGACCAAATTGGTTTGCTTACCTACGTGTACCGCCACTTCATAGGCATTATGCTTGTGAAGCATACTGGCAAAACTCCGGATCATCGTCACAAACTGATCGATCGCTTCGAGTGTGCCCGCTCTGAAACCAAACTGCTCCGCCTTCAGCAGGACTTCCCACATGCTGATATTTCTTTCATTAGCCAGTAAGATGCATTTATCTACGGTTGTTTTCCCGATTCCTCTCACCGGATAATTAATGATTCGTTTCAGCGCCTCTTCATCTCTTGGATTAACAATCAGTCTGAGGTAAGCAATAAAATCTTTGATCTCCTTGCGCTGATAGAAACTGATACCGCCGTAAATGATATAGGGTATGCCCATACGGCGAAGGTTTTCCTCCATGGCACGACTTTGCGCATTGGTTCGGTAAAGAATGGCAAAATCTTTATTCAGATAATGATGCCGAAGTTTTTGTTCCTGAATGGTATCAGCCACATACTTACCCTCTTCATTATCTGTCAGGGTGCGCACCAGACGGATCTTTTCGCCTTCCCCGTTTTGCGTAAAAAGTGTCTTTTCAATTTGTCCTTTATTATTGGAAATAACTTCATTGGCCGCTTGCAGAATCGTGCTGGTGCTGCGATAATTCTGTTCAAGTTTCACCACTTTCACCTGATCATATTCTTTCTGAAAAAGAAGAATATTTTCAATGGTGGCACCTCGGAAACTGTAAATGCTTTGTGCATCATCCCCCACCACACATACATTTTCATGCATAGCACCCAGCAATTTGATGATCTCATACTGAGCCGGATTGGTATCCTGATATTCATCGATCAGTATGTATCTGAATTTGCGCTGATATTTGACAAGAGCGGAAGGTACTTTCGTCAGTAGTTCATAGAATTTGAGAAGCAGATCATCAAAATCCATGGCACCGTTTTTAAAACAACGCTTGGTATAGGCATCAAAGATTTGTGCAATGGCAGGTCGGTTTGCCCGAATATCTTCCTGCAATAGATGTTGATCATTTTTATATTCTTCCGCAGTAATCAACGCATTTTTCGCACCGGATATCCGGTTATAGACCGTCGCAGGCTTATAATGTTTGTCATCCAGATTCAATTCATTGATAACAGTTTTTATAACACTCTTGGCATCATCCGTATCGTAGATGGTAAAATTATTCGGATAACCGATCTGCTCGGCTTCTACCCGCAGAATACGCGCAAACACACTGTGAAAAGTACCAATGTATAAATTTCTGGACTCTCCATTATTCAGAATATGCTCAATGCGTTCTTTCATTTCCCTGGCCGCCTTATTCGTGAAGGTCAGTGCCAGGATCTGAAAAGAGTCAACCCCCTGATCCATCAGATGAGCGATACGTGTTGTCAGTACTTTTGTTTTACCGCTGCCAGCTCCCGCTACAATCATCAGCGGGCCATCCATGTGCAATACAGCTTCTCTCTGTCTTTCATTCAGTCCTTGTAAATAATCAGCCATTGAACGAAATTACTAAAGGCCGGCGGGATGAAATTAAATGGGGAAAAAGAAAATTTTTTTATTTCTGCTCATTGATATCAAAGAAATGTCTGCCAGCCACACAGCAGATATTATGTTATCTTAGTGCTCTTATGATTCAAGTCGGGAAATATCATAACCTTCCGGTATTACGCCTCAAGGATGCCGGCGCCTATCTGGACGACGGCGACCAGGGAATATTATTGCCGCGTCGCTATGTGCCGGAAGGAACAAAATCAGGTGATGTATTGCACGTATTCATTTATTTTGATTCGGAAGACCGCCTGATCGCCACAACGGAAAAACCCAAAGCCATCTGCGGTGAAATTGCCAGCCTTAAAGCAGTCGGTCTAAGTCGTTTCGGCGCTTTTCTCGACTGGGGGTTACCGAAAGATCTGTTCATTCCTGCATCAGCAATGCGAAGTCCTTTTCGTCAGGGTGGAAATTATTTGGTTTATATTACGACCGACCCGAAAAGCAACCGCTTAATGGCGACGCAATATTTTGATCATTTGCTGAACAACGAAAACTTATCGGTCAAAGAAAAAGATAAAGTATCGATGACCGTTTACAGAAAAACAGAGATCGGATACGTGATGATTATCAACCATCAGCATACGGGCATATTGCATTTCAATGAAGTGTATCGTCCGATTGAGATTGGTGAACAACTCGAAGGATATATTGTAAAGATACGACCTGACCATACGATAGACGTGCGTCTTGGAAGTCCGGGATTCGAACGAACGGATAAAGAAGCCGATAAAATATTATCCATACTTCAGGCGAAAGGAGGCTATCTGCCCTATCATGACAAATCTGATCCTGAAGAGATATATGCCGTGTTTGGGATGAGTAAAAAAGCATTTAAAATGGCGATAGGCCGTTTATACAAAGCTCGCCGGATAGAATTAACCGATCAGGGCATCAAGTGGCTAACAAGTTAAATCAAGGATTCCCGGTAAATTTGCGCCATGTATTATGTGATTTACGTCTTCCTGAAACTGATTTCTCTATTACCGATCCGCCTGCTCTATCTTTTATCGGATCTTATTTTTGTTTTGTTATACTATATCTTTCAATACCGAAAAAGTATTGTAAGGTTCAATCTGCATATTGCCTTCCCTGATAAATCTGATCGCGAAAGAAAAATCATCATGAAACGATTTTATAAGAATCTTTCTGACACCTTCATAGAAATCATTAAAATGCTGTCATGGAGTGAAGATGAAGTCAGGAAACGATTTCAAGGCAATATGGATGAGTTAAATAAATGGGCGGGCAAAGAAAAGAGCATACAAGTTATTACCGGACATTTTTTCAATTGGGAATTGGCCAACCTGAGTGTTTCATCACATTGTAAAATACCCTTTCTGGGTGTTTACATGCCGCTGACGAATCAACCGATGAATAAAGTATTTTTAAATCTGCGTAAACGATTTGGGACCATCTTAATTCCGGCAACAGATTTTAAAAATCAGGTAAAAGAATATTTTAAGAATCAGTCAGCCCTGATTCTTGTTGCCGATCAAAATCCGGGCAGACCTGATAAAGGTTGGTGGCTGAATTTCTTTTCCCGTCCTGCCTCGTTTGTACCCGGCCCTGCCAGGGGGGCTATCTCCAGAGATACGGTAGTCATCTATGCGAATTACTATAAAATCAGAAGAGGATACTACGAAGTAAAATTTGAAGAGATCACACAAAATCCATCTGAATTCACAGAGTCGTCGCTGACTTATCTGCTGGCTAAAAAAGTAGAAGCTTCCGTTAAAGAAAGACCGGATAATTATTTATGGACACACCGAAGATGGAAGCATGCATGGAAAGAGGAATATGAAAAACAGTGGGCTGACCCCGGAGATCTTCCTTAATGGTTCATTAAAATATTCAGGACCTCATGTATTTGTGCTAACCGACTTTCCTGCAGCGTGTACCAGACATATTTGCCTTGTTTCTTTGTTTTAACAAATCCTGTACGTCTCAGAATCGCCAGATGTTGTGACGCAACAGATTGTTCGAGAAGCAAACTTTCATATAATTCAGTTACGTTAAGCTGTCTCTTTTCAATGAGTAACATTAATATTTTCTGACGCAATGGATGATTGAGGGCACGAAATACCAAGGCCGACTTCCTGATCAGATGAGGATCAGGTAACTGAATCTCTATTTCTTTTTTTGATTTATCAGCCGTTGACATATGGCATTCTTATAATGGTCTAATTTAAAAATAAAGAATATTTATATTACGATTGTTAGCTGCTTTGGTGAGGCTGAACAGTATAAAATGATTTACCATAAAGAGGAACGGCCCTCTCTATGGAAGCAAATTGATTTTTCCCGTAATAATCTTCCGACAAATCTGCCATAGCAGAAGCGCCCCATTCCAGCGGAAGGAAAACAGCATGACTCAGGGTGCATTGCAACTGCCATTTTGGAGAGCCGTCACCGGTGAAGAAGACCATTTTACCTTCAAGTTCCGAAAACGAATCGGTCTGTAATATCATGGCCTGTGGAGGTATCATTAAGGTCAGATGCTGATCCAATACGGCCGTAAACACTTCATTTCTTCGCGCATCAATTATGGGAACAATCACGTACTCATCAGACTTGGCAATTTTATGAATGTCCTGTCGCACTACATAGGCCATGACAGAAAGGGAGCAGATGGATATAAGCGGCTTATGTAATGCATAACAGATACCTTTAGCCGTAGCCATACCTACCCTGAGTCCGGTATATGATCCCGGCCCTTCGCACACTGATATCGCATCCAGCTCCATGAGAGAAAATCCGGCTTCCCGCATCATTTCTTTGATGGCCGGCTGTAAGAAAGATGCATGCTCTTTTTGAATGGTGCTTGCTCTGGAAGAAACAATATGACCATCCCGCGACAATGCCAGCGACGCCGTCGGCTGACTGCTTTCTATACATAAAATCAAGGCCATACTAGTGTTTCGATTTCAATCATTAAAATTACTTTACATATTATAATAAATTCAAAAGTAATTATTGGTTTTGACTTTTGCCTTTTGACTTAACATATAGCCCTTTAGTAAGTAAATAAATATTATTAAGGTATTTTTGTGTATAACAATAATTAATTGCCCTTTATGAATAAACAAATCATTCAAACATCCAATGCCCCGGCTCCCATTGGCCCGTATAATCAGGCAATAAAGAAAGGATCCATGTTGTTTGTTTCCGGACAAATAGCGATCAATCCACTCAATAATGAATTAATCATTCAAGATATACAGGCTGAAACGCACCAGGTCATGCAAAATATCAAAGCCATTTTACTGGCCGCCGATATGGATTTTGATCATATCCTGAAAACAACCATTTTCCTGAGTGATATGAAATTATTTTCGGAAGTGAATGAAATTTACGGACAGTATTTCAAAGGTGATTTCCCGGCGAGAGAGACAGTAGCGGTTAAGGGACTTCCTAAAAATGTCAACGTAGAGATCAGCGTGATAGCCAGTATTTAAAAAAAGACAGGGAAATTTTTCTTACATCATTTTGATCTCTTCTTCATTGCCGTCGAAAAACCGATATTCCGTAAGGTGATAGTTATTGTTGCTTTGAATACGGATCTGTTGTTTATACTTCCACGACCATTTCATCCTTCGGGAAGGGAACCCTTTCCTCAAATAAGCTTCCATAATCGGATGAACCATCAGCACCAGATCCTTATGCTTCTGCATGATCAGATAATTGAGATTCTTTTCGATCTCGTCTTCCAGTACAATCGTGGATGATACTTTGCCGCTGCCACTGCAACTGGGACAAATTTCCTGTGTATTGATCGTCACCTCCGGCTTCATCCTTTGGCGTGTGATCTGCATCAGCCCAAACTTAGATATAGGAAGAATCGCATGCTTAGCTCTGTCAGCCTTCATCAGCTGCTCCACCGCTTCAGCCAGTTTACGTTTATTGTCGGGCAGTTTCATATCAATGAAATCCACCACAATGATTCCACCAATATCTCTGAGCCTTAATTGACGCGCAATTTCAGCTGCTGCTTCCAGATTGGTCTGCAAGGCATTTTCTTCCTGATTGGCGCTGACACTTTTATACCCGCTGTTTACATCAATCACATGCAAAGCCTCCGTATGTTCAATAATCAGATATGCCCCGCTGGCCAGATTGACGGTTTTACCGAAAGAAGATTTCACCTGCTTGGTCACACCAAAGCTGTCAAACACCGGGGTACCGTTTTGATGATAGGTAACAATCTCTGTTTTATCCGGAGCGATCTTTTGAATATAAGTCCGGGCATCCTGATAAATATTTTTATCATTGACCACAATACGGTTGAAGTCAGCATTCAACAGATCGCGGAGAATACTCGTGGTCTTGTCTTTTTCTCCTAAGATTTTGGTGGGAGGTGTCGCATTCTTCAGATTCTTCTGAATTTCCTGCCAGGTCGCTACCAGATTATTGAGATCATCATGAAGCTCGGCTGTATTTTTTCCTTCGGCCGCCGTTCTCACAATCACACCAAAGTTTTTCGGCTTGATTGCTTCAATAATCTTTTGCAAACGTTTCCGTTCATCACCGGAATGAATTTTACGGGATACGGCCACAATATCATTAAAGGGGGTAACCACCACAAAACGTCCGGGCAACGAGATCTCACAGCTAAGACGAGGACCTTTGGCCGCAATAGGCTCCTTCAGAATCTGCACCAGTATAGAGGGTTTACTGCCAAACACCTCACCTATTTTACCTGTTTTGATTATTTCAGCTTCATTTTTGAACGCCGAAAAATCAGGTATACCTTCCTCCTGATGATTGATATTTTGCTGGGTAAACTTGATAAGGGAACGGATATACGGGCTGAGATCTGTGTAATGAAGAAAGCCGTCTTTTTCAAAGCCTACGTCTACGAAAGCAGCATTCATACCCGGTACAAGTTTCTTGACTTTACCCAAATACAAATCACCTACCGTAAAACTGGCATTATGACTTTCCTGATGAAATTCAACCAGATTTTTATTTTCCAGTAATGCAATTTCCACGCCGCTAGGTGCGGAATTTATAATTAGTTCCTTGTTCAAAATCACGTCTTTTAAGATGAGAACCATCGTATCTGTCCTAAAAAGGAAGGATACGTTGATGCCTGAAGCTTATTTCTTCTTTTTATGGCGGTTCTTTCTCAGACGCTTCTTACGTTTGTGGGTGGCGATCTTATGACGCTTTCTTTTTTTACCGCAAGGCATACTCAATAAGATTTAAGTTCAGTTAATAAATTATTTCAATGTTTCAATATGTTCTTCGATCTGTCGGATCATCTCCGGATTCGCATTGAATTTACCGGCCTTTTCCAACCTCCTGACATTCTCTAAAAAATCCCTGTACAATTTAGCTGCACCTGGCTTATCCCCTTTCTGCTCGCTCATATCGGCCAGACGCAATCTGGCTTCCATGTTATCTGGATCGAGTTTAACCACGTTGGTAAACCGCTCAATCGCCTTATCCACCTGACCACTCACCGAAGCTCCTACACCCAACATGTACTGAGCAAAAACATCATTTGGTTTTCTCTCAGCAACTTCCCTTACCATCCCAATTCCCTTCATGGGAGGTTCGTTTCCAGCTGCACCGAAAAAGAAACAACTGCCTAATCCTACTTTGGTAGAATCGTTGTTTTGATTCAATGCATAGGCTGTTTCAAAAAGGGATCTGGCTTCTTTAGCCATCCATATCTGTAAGGGCAGTTCGGTAACCGAAGGCAACTCTGCCAACATCAAATGGGCAGCAAAGGTGAGGCTTTTCTCTGAATTTTCCAACTTGGCTGCCTCGCCAAGGTATTTTACATAAGGTACAAAGGCTCCGACAGAGTCCATCCAAAAGCGGGCTAGCTCTCGAAATCCGTTGATACGGGTGTTTAAGTCAGAACTCTGTGCAACGGATAGTTCCCTTTGATTCACCCACTTCAATCTGTCTCCTGAAATTCTATTTTTGGAGATTGCCAGCATCTCATCAAAACTGAGGGTATCTTGTTGTGACCCGGACATACCATCTGACTTAGCCGGAATAGCTGTTTTTTGTGTTAAAGGTTTCGTTCTTCCCCAAAAAAATAACGCAACAACAAGTCCTGCAGCGGAAATCAATAAAATAATCTGTTGCCTGTTCAAGTTTTAAAATTGAACGGCAAAGCTACTTGAATTCAGGATAAATAACACGGATGTTTTAAGATGACTGGTGATGATTCTCCTTTACTTCCTGAACAAATTCCTTGGCAGGTTTAAATGCCGGAATAAAATGCTCGGGGATATGTACAGCCGTATTCCTTTTAATGTTTCGGCCAATTTTAGCAGCTCTTTTTTTGGTGATAAAACTTCCAAAACCACGGATGTAAATGTTTTGCCCTTTTGCGAGAGATTCCTTGACTTCCTTAAACATAGTTTCGAGGGTAATCAATACATCAACTTTCGGAATGCCAGTTTTTTCTGAAATTTGGTTAACAAGATCAGCCTTTCTCATGAAATCGGTTTTAATTTTCTAAAGCAAACAAATGGTTGTTTGCGATAAAGGTGCAAAAAAAATTAATATCAAAAAAATTTAAAACTAAGTATTTGATAATTAATAAATATTGTTGTGTTTTACGATGATTGAATAGCAAAGTAAAAGTAGCGATTAGGTATGAAAAAAAGAAAAACGTTAAACAATAAGATTGTTTTTTTTAAACAAGGGCTGATGTATTGGCATCATCAACACAACAAACGCACTATGCCCTGGAAAGGGGTTAAAGATATTTACCGAATCTGGTTGAGTGAAGTGATCTTACAGCAGACAAGGGTTGAGCAAGGGATGTTGTATTATAAACGATTTCTCAAAGCTTATCCCGACATTATGGCGCTGGCCGGAGCATCCGAACAGGAGATATTCAAATTATGGGAAGGTCTCGGATACTATTCACGTTGCAGAAACCTGATCATTACCGCACGAGTCATAGCGCTTGAAAGAAAAGGTGTTTTCCCGGACACCTATGAAGAATTGCTCAAGCTGAAAGGAATTGGCCCCTATACCGCCGCCGCCATCGCGTCCTTTGGATATTCAATACCCGTTCCGGTAGTAGATGGGAATGTAATCCGAGTGCTGTCCAGATACTTTGGAATAGAAACGTGCATTCAAAGTTCTGAAGGAAAAAAAATGATACAATCCCTGGCGGAACAATGTCTTGATGCTGAACAGCCGGCGGCCTATAATCAGGCTATCATGGATTTTGGTGCGACCATTTGCAAACCGCAACTTCCCTTATGTTCGGAATGCGTACTGAAAACCAATTGCCTGGCATGCCAATCTTCATCTGCTCATAGATACCCGGTCAAACTCAAAAAAAATCCTGTTAAAACAAGGTGGTTCATCGCTGTCATCATGAAAGATCATACAGGGCGCATGGCTGTTCGACAGCGAAGTGAAGGAGATATCTGGGCACAATTGTATGAATTTCCTTCGATAGAATTCAAGACAGAAAAAGAATGGATCCTGTTCAATAAACAAAATAAAATAAGCATCCCTTTTATTTCAAATGATATACAATCGGTTAAAAAAAATAAAACCTACAGTCAGGTATTAAGTCATCAAAAGATCCATGTTCAAACTATTTTCTGCCGTATTCAAAAAAGCACCCATCTGAACATTCCGGTTGAATGGTTGACGGCAGAAGAAATTACAAAGCTTGCTTTCCCACGCATATTTCGGGATATCTTACTTGAAAATGGTATTATCGGCCTGACTGATTCAAAATGAATATTCCAAAGGGAAACCTGCTCTGATTCATGGTTGAATCAATACTTTTGCTACAGAAACAAATCGCTTCATGGCCGATACGATCGTTTTGAACATACCGTATTCTCATTTACTGACTATCTCCCGTCAGGGCATTTCTTTGCTTACGGTGATATTGACCGGTTTATTCTTTCTGTCTTTTATTGCGGGTGGTGCCCGGCTGGCACTCTTCTCGCTGAAGCAAAAAGACATCAACTACCTCAAATTAAAAACGGATGAAAACGCAAGACGTATCATCCGTCTGCTGGAACATCCACGTCTGATTTTATATACGATCATTACGGCTCAGATTATGCTGAATACAGCCATTATCATTATTGCCAATTACATGATGGATGCTTTGCTTGACTTCAGACATCCGATACCTGTGCTGGAATTTGCCGTCAAAATACTTCTGATCACCTTTGTTATACTATTGGTCAATGATTTGATACCAAAGATCTGGGCCCATCATCATACACATTCCTTTCTGTACTTTTCATTGTGGTGGCTGGAAGCCATGATCGTTCCATTAGCAAAATTCCCGGCCATTAAAATGCTGGACATTATCAATAAAATCGAGAGCAGACGAATTAAAAAAATGCTGGGGAAAAGCTCCGATGAAGAACTTTCGAATGCGATTGACCGAATGACCGAAGAAGAGGCCAGTCCGGAAGAGAAAAAAATTCTTAAAGGCATTCAACATTTCAGTTCTACCACCGTTCGACAGGTAATGCATTCCCGTCTGGATATACAGGGCATTGAAAGTAACAGCTCTTTGCGCCAGGTCATCGAACAAATCAAAGAACAAAATTATAGCCGCTATCCGGTTTATACAGGAAATATGGACACCATCATTGGCCTATTACAAACCAAAGATCTGCTGCCATATATTGACCGCGAAAACGATTTCAACTGGAAAGAACTGATCCGTCCGCCTTTTTTTGTGCCCGAACAGAAATCCATAGAAGATCTTTTAAAAGAATTTCAGCAGGAACATAAACACATGGCCATTGTGGTGGATGAGTTTGGAGGCACCAGTGGCATTGTCACCATGGAAGATGTGCTGGAAGAAATCATCGGAGATATCAAAGATGAATTTGATGAAGATGAATTCACCAACCGGAAATTGGATGAATTCAATTATCTGCTTGAAGGGAAAACCATGATTCATGATGTATGTAAGATCATGAATTTATCGGCCGACACCTTTGATGGTGTTCGGGGAGAAAGCGAATCTTTGGCCGGACTGATACTGGAAATCGCTGAGCGATTACCTAGGGTCAATGAGATCATTGAATCGGGTGACTTCAGCTTTACCATTCTCGAAGTAACCCAAAACAGAATTGAAAAAGTAAAAATCACTATCAAACCATTTCAAGATTAAACCATGAGGGCATCTTTTATTCTGATACTCTGCATATATATGCTGTATGCCTGTGATGATCCTGCTACGCCTAAGCCTCGCGGTTATTTTAAAGTAGATTTCCCCCAAAAGGAATATGTTCAGTTCAATGATAAAAACTATCCTTACTCATTTGAGTATCCGGCATATGGCAAGGTTATCAAAGACAGTACTTTTTTTGATACGATTCCGGAAAATCCGTATTGGATCAACATCTACTTCCCTGGATTCAACTCAGTGATCTATCTGAGCTATAAACAAATCGATGCCAAAAACCAATTGAATCTGATGGTGAAAGATGCCTTTAAAATGACAGGCAAACACAGCATCAAAGCTTCCTTCATTGATGAAATTCCGATCAATGAATCAGGAAATAAATACGGATTTATATTTGACGTGGGCGGGAATGCGGCAACCGGCAAACAGTTTTATGTAACAGACAGTGTGCGGCATTTCATCCGGGGAGCGCTGTATTTTGATGCCACACCCAATTATGATTCCATTCAGCCATCTGAACAGTTTCTGTACAAAGACATGCAGCATCTGATAAAAACACTGCAATGGAAAAACTAAGTTATTCATCTACAAGATAATCTAATGTCTGATCTGAAATTTTGTCTCATTCAAACTCAACTATTCTGGGAAGATCCCGGGGCTAACCTGAGCATGTTTCAGAAAAAAATTGATTCCTTTGATGCGCAGGGACACATCATCGTATTACCGGAAATGTTTACTACCGGCTTTAGCATGAATCCCAAAGCATTTGCGCAGTCAATGGACGATTCAGCTGTTGACTGGATGAAAGAAACGGCCATAAAGAAAAAATGCGTCATCACAGGAAGCCTGATGATCAAAGAGAGTGTCGAAGATGAAACGCATTACTATAACCGGCTGATATGGATGCAGCCGAACGGTGTATTTGGCTATTATGACAAACGGCATCTCTTTTCACTCGCCGGTGAAAACAAATATTATACGGCTGGCGAAAAACGAATTATTTTTTCAGTCAATGGTTGGAAAATTTTACCCATGATCTGCTATGACCTTCGTTTCCCGGTATGGTCCCGTCAGCAAACTGCAGAATCCGGTCAACCGGAATATGATATATTGTTATATGTGGCCAACTGGCCGGAAAAAAGAATTCATGCCTGGCGTTCACTACTGACAGCGAGAGCCATCGAAAATCAATGTTATGTCGTGGCTGTAAACCGAACTGGTCCGGATGGAAACGGAATCATGCACAATGGACAAAGCATGGTCATCGATCCGCTAGGGCAGATTGTCTTTGACGGGAAAGATGCTGAGTCAATGACAATAGTTATGCTGGATCAACCAACACTGTTTTCCGTCCGAAACAGTTTTCCTTTTTTACACGATGCCGATGATTTTCAGATCATGCATTGATCCCTCAGCGACGTTGCAGAATCATCGCTTCAGCTTTGATCATTTTCACATCCTTATTCATGCGAATGCTCTCCTCATTGGCCTTCACTTCCACGTCCGGCATCACCCCTCTGCCATCATGCTTAAGTGTATGATTATTGATGATGCGGTATAAGGGCAGTCTCATTCTTAATTTGGTATTAGGCAGAATCAGATCCGGAATAAACACACCATTATTCCCGTATGCAGCTCCGCCAGTCTCTTCCCCCACCAGCTGAACATTTGGTAATCCCTTGACAGAAGACAAAAGCATCGATGTAGCTGAAAAGCTGGATCCGCCGGTTAAAAAAATAACACGACCATTGAAATGATACCGATGTGGCTTATACTGTTTGCCGGCAAACAACCTGAATGAATACTCCCCCGATTTATTTTTCTTATTCAAAAAGAACATGGCCAGATTGATCCAAATTCTTTTTTTCAGTTTACCTGCGGAAGATGAAATTCTCTTTAATCTTTTGACGCTTGTTTCTATGGAATCAACATAGATAAATGGCTCATCATGTATCATTCTCGCCAGATACAGCGATCGATTGATCAGACCGCCTCCGTTATTACGCACATCAATGATCAGGTCAGGAATATGTTGTTGGTGCAACTGTTTAAACTGCTTTCGGATGTAGTTGTACTTGAGTCCCGAAGAAAATGTATTGAGCTTTAAAACAGCATAGCGGCGGGATGAATCAACCCAAAAACTTCTGACTGACTCCTTCTTTAAAATCGTAGTAGGCGGCACAATTTTTTTGGCTTTTTTGAGCGATATACCGCTCAGGGTTGTATCAGCATATCGATTGTAAAAAGAACGAGTGGATGAAAATATATTTCCCGCTGAATCACAATGAATGATCTTATAGACTGAATCATTCGGAAAACGGCTGTTATAAAAACGACTGAAATTATTACTGATGATTTGATAGCTAAAATTTTTTGAATAACCATCCACCGGAATTAAAGGAAATAACGAATCAATAATCTGTGAGGCACTGCGCTCATTGACCGATATAATTTTCACACCTCTTTTCAATAGAGAATCAGTCCGAAAGAATCCGGATGTGAGAACAAGAGTCGTATCATCTGTTATCTTACAGGTGAACGGAAAACCTGAAGGCGCCTTCCATGACATATAGCGACTGTACAATTTGGAATGCTGTACCGAAGTATGACCGCATCGTATAGTGGAGAGAATTTCATTCAATAAATTACGAACAGCCGGTTCGGTCATCGAATCTTTAACGCGCCGCTTGCCCTCCTGAAATGATTTCTGCAGCGATGCTGAATCCGTGTACCAGTATAAAGAGGGGTGATATTTCATGAGCATCAATTCTGCAGCCTCAATATCCCTGATCACTGCAGTTGATGCAAATTTTCTTGTGGGCGAAAACTGAGCCGACTCGCTTATCATGCATCCGGTAAGCGAATAACATAAAAACAGTAAAACAATGTATGTGTGTTTTTCTTTGTTCATCCTTTTATTTAAATGCATTCCACCCCTGTGCGGTGAGTGGATATTCGTTGCCTCCTCTTGTTATGATGGAAGCTGTTTTCTTTTCTTCTGTCATGTAACCTATCACAGTGATACCATCAACGTCTTTAACCTTATCATAATCTGCCTGAGCAATTGTAAACAATAATTCATAATCCTCCCCGCCACTTAATGCACAGGCCGTTGGATCAAGATCCAGTGTGTAGGCGAAATCGCGCGCATCCTGGTGAACGGGAATTTTATCTTCATATAAGACCGCACCCAACTCACTTTGCTTACAAAGGTGTAAGACTTCACTGCTGAGTCCATCGCTGATATCCATCATGGCCGTTGGCCGGACGGATGCCGTGCGGAAAAATTCAATGATATCTTTTCTTGCTTCCGGACGAATCAGGCGACCTAAAATATATTGCCTGTTCTCCAGATCAGGTTGCACCTCGGGCGACTCGATATATATTTTCTTTTCTCGCTCAAACAATAACAACCCAAGATAGGCCGCACCAAGATCACCGCTTACACAGATAAGATCACCCGGACGGGCCGAGCTTCTTTTTACATACTGATCAGGTTCCACTTCGCCGATGGCTGTTACACTGATCACCAGTCCCGACTTGGATGAGGTGGTATCGCCTCCTATGAGATCCACACCATAATTTTCGCAGGCAACATAAATGCCTTCATAGATCTCTTCGACGGCTTCCACACTGAAGCGATTGCTGATGGCTATACTGACAACAATTTGAGTTGGTATAGCATTCATCGCGTAGATATCGCTTAGATTCACGACCACGGATTTGTATCCTAAATGTTTCAGCGGCGTGTACATCAGATCAAAATGAATACCTTCCATCAGCATATCCGTTGTGATCACAGTTTGTTTACCGAAATGATCAATCACCGCTGCATCATCCCCTACTCCCAGCACAGTGGAAACATTTTGATGCTCTATGTTTCTGGTCAGATGATCGATTAATCCAAATTCACCCAGTGAAGCTATTTCAGTTCTTGTTTCTGACATGTTCTATATATTTTTTATTCTGTTTGGATCAATCCAGGTTAACAGTTCATCATGGATATATCCGTTCGTTGCTACAATTTTGGGTTGATACGGACTGAAAGCCTCCCCGGCAAAATTCGTAACAACACCACCTGCTTCCTGGACGATCAGAAATCCGGCTGCACTGTCCCATGGCTGCAAATGGTGCTCATAAAAACCATCAAACCGTCCGGCCGCCACCCAGCAAAGATCAATAGCAGCGCTACCCAGTCTTCGCACCGGAATACCTTTTCTGATCAGTCGCTCAAAAACATCCAGTGGACCATTGGGCTGATCCAGGTATGTGTAGGGAAAGCCGGTAACCAGACAGGAGTTTTCAACATTTTTTTGGTTACTGACCTGAATTTTATCGCCGTTGAGCGTTGCACCCTTTCCTTTTTCAGCGATAAAAAGCTCCTGCATGAAGGGATTAAATACCAGACCTGCGATCATTTCTCCGTCCTTTTCTACGCCAATGCTCACGCAGCAGATAGGAATATTATTGGCAAAATTGATCGTGCCATCAATAGGATCAATGATCCATTTCGTGTGTCCGGTATTTTGCATGGCACCCCCTTCCTCACATAGAATCGCATGATCCGGAAAATGATTGCGAATGACATCAATAATAGCATTTTCCGATGCATGGTCTGCTTCCGTCACAAGATTATTTAATCCTTCCTTATGACTGATCTGAAAAGACTGACCAAAAAATTTTCGTAATTGAGCGGCGCCAGCATCAGCCGCTTCCTGCATCACCTGTAAAAGCATATGCAAAGATAAAAGATGAAGGCATAGCGTCACCGTCTTCAAAAAAATAGGAATTAACGATCATGAAGACTTATTTTGCAGGAAGAAACAGACGTATCGGAGATACATGCAGCTATCTGTCATCATTGTCAATTATAATGTGCGCTTTTTTCTGGAGCAGTGTCTGCATTCAGTCAAAAAAGCCATGGCCTCTCTGGATGGAGAGATCATTGTGGTTGATAATGCTTCAAAAGATGGCAGTCGGAATTATCTCGAACCCCTTTTCCCGGAGGTAAATTTTATCTGGAATACAGAAAATACCGGATTTGCCAAGGCAAATAATCAGGCTTTGCAAATAGCTCATGGTGACTTTATCTTATACCTGAATCCTGACACTATTGTAGCGGAGGATTGTTTTATTAAATGCCTCGATTTTTTTCAGCAACATCCGGATGCCGGTGCTGTTGGGGTAAGAATGCTGGATGGCCATGGTGCTTTTCTGCCTGAGAGTAAACGATCTTTCCCGTCACCGGTGATTTCTTTTTACAAGTTAAGCGGGCTAACACGTTTGTTTCCACGATCTAAAATTTTCGGTAAATATCATTTAGGCTATCTGGATGAAAAAAGTAATCACGAAGTAAATGTACTGGCCGGTGCGTTTATGTTTTTAAGGAAAGAAGCCGCCATGCAAACCGGCGGTTTTGATGAGCAGTTTTTTATGTACGGCGAAGATATTGATCTGAGCTACCGGATACAAAAAGCCATTCTTCCAGGCACAGGAAAACATTATCGTAATTATTATCTGAGTGAAACATCCATCTTGCATTTTAAAGGAGAGAGCACCAGAAAAGGCAGCCTGAACTATGTCAGGATGTTCTATCTCGCGATGAGTCAGTTTGTACAGAAGCATTATTCTTCATCACGTGCAGGAATCTTTAATATACTCATCAGAACCGCGATCTGGGGTCGCGCATTCGTAAGCCTGATCAAACAATTCATTCAGAAAACAGGTATTGCTATCATCGATAGTCTGTTAATCTGGGTTATGTTTTGGCTCTCTATGGAATTATGGAATTATCTGGTGAAAAAAGACACGGTGTACGATCCGTTGCTGGTCTTTCCATCCTTTGCTGGCTTTTCTCTTTTGTTTATTATGATCAGTTATTATACCGGATTGTATCAGAAAAAATTCAGCTTCCGTGATCTATGGAAATCCGGGCTGTCGATGCTGATTATATTACTGGCGATATATTCCTTGCTTCCTGAATCCGTTCGTTTCTCCAGAGGTATAGTCACCTTAGGTTCCGTGATGAGTCTGACCGGATTATTTTTTTGGAGAAAAATATTGCTCGGTCTCGAAATATTAGAACCATCCTCCCGTGAAAAGGAACAATATACGATCGTAGTGGGTTCAGTACGGGAAGCAGGCATCATCAATGATCTGATTGTACATGCCGGACAAGCCTCTCCGGTAAAGGGAGTTGTGAGTCCAGTAGAAGAACCAAACACCATTGGAAACATTCGCGATTTATTACCCATTGTGCAGGCTACACCAGTACAAGAGCTGATCTTTTGCGAAAGTGACAGGCTGCATTTTAAAGATATCATTGAATATTATCAGCAGATGCCGAAGCAGATCAAACTTCGTATTCATGCAACCGGTAGTCAGTCCATCATTGGAAGTGATTCGAAGTTTTATTCGGGAGAAGCGATCGGAGGAAACCATTATCAACTATCTATGCCGGTCAACCGAAGACTTAAGCGATTGCTTGACGTTGTATCAGCCATCATCTTACTTCTTCTTTTCCCTTTCCACTTTATTTTTAATCCCAAGCCGGTCGGATTGTTAAGACATATCTGGCTGGTATTAATCAATCAACGAACCTGGATCGGTTATGGGGGCATTGCGGGAGCTGATTTGCCGCCACTTAAAAAAAGCATACTCAGTCCGGCCGGTTTGCCACACAGTAAAAATCAACTGCCTGTAGAAGCCCAAAACAAAGCCAACGAATGGTATGCACAGCAGTATGAATGGTTAACGGATCTCCTGATCATCAGAAAGCATTATAAAAATTTAGGCATTTAGTAACGCCCTGCATCTTATTTTTGTTATTCTTACGAAGAGTCAACTATGTCGCTGATAGAATTCAATCTTCCCAAATCATTGTCACGGGCGCTCAGGCTTCCGGATAATTCGCTGAAGCGGCAGCAAATCCGGGTATTAAAAAAAATTCTGAAAAAAGCCAAGTACACCCTTTTCGGACAACAATATCATTTTGACGAGATATTGAACAGTCGGCATCCGGGAAAAAAATTTCAAGAGCTCGTACCTGTATTTGATTACAACAGTATTTATCAGCAATGGTGGCATCTTACTCTGGAGGGGCAGACAGATGTATGCTGGCCGGGAAAGATCAAATATTTTGCCCTAAGCTCTGGTACGAGTGAGTCCGCCAGTAAATATATTCCGATCACCAATGAATTAATGAAGGGTAACCGGATTACCATGATCAAACAGTTGCTGAGTCTTCGTAATTATGATAATATCCCTGTTCGGAATATTGGGAAAGGATGGCTGATGCTGGGAGGAAGTACGGATCTGCAGAAAGGACCGGGATATTATTCCGGTGACCTGAGTGGCATCACAGCGAAAAAAGTTCCTTTCTGGTTCTCTCCATTTTATAAACCAGGTAAAGAAATTGCCAAAACGAAAGACTGGAATAAAAAGCTTGAGATCATTGTAAACGAAGCACCCAACTGGGATATCAGTTTTGTGGTAGGTGTACCCGCCTGGATTCAGATGTGCATGGAAATGATCATTCAGCGATACAATGTGAAAGACATTCATGAGATATGGCCTAACCTAACTTTCTTTGTGCATGGCGGGGTTTCTTTTGAGCCTTACCGACACGGCTTTGAAAAATTATTGGGGAAGCCTCTTGTTTATATTGAAACATATCTTGCCAGCGAAGGATTCATTGCTTATCAGGACAAACAACTTGCAAAAGGCATGCGACTGGTAACCAATGAACATATTTTTCATGAGTTTGTCCCCTTTGATGAAAAAAACTTTGATGCAGAAGGAAATATTTTACCAAACGCAGAGGCGCTGATGATTCATGAAGTGGAAGAGGGAAAAGATTATGCCTTATTACTCAGTACCAGTGCGGGTGCCTGGCGATATCTGATCGGTGATACCATTCGCTTTATTGACAAAAACAATGCAGAGATCATCATCACAGGGCGCACCAAACATTTTCTTTCACTCGTAGGCGAACACCTGAGTGTGGATAATATGAATAAAGCCATTCAGCTCGTCAGCGAAGAACTTAATATTTCCATTCCCGAATACACAGTGGCAGGTGAACCGCACGGCAATTTTTTTGCTCATCACTGGTACGTGGCTTGTGATGATGCCG
>Ga0315906_10000313_pt1 | contig 80474 bp, 70 predicted proteins | sample LakEriMetagenome_4_FD_203526 | JGI IMG/M metagenome (GOLD analysis project Ga0315906, IMG submission 203526) | Freshwater fungal communities from buoy surface, Lake Erie, Ohio, United States - Buoy 2 MA122 | ecosystem: Environmental > Aquatic > Freshwater > Lake > Lake biofilm | place: USA... | reverse complement strand
GTCCTCGCCCAAGCGCAGGACCGCTCGGTGCCGCTCTTGGAGCGCTTGCGCTTCCTCTGCATCTCATCGAGCAACCTGGACGAATTCTTCGAGATCCGTGTCGCGGGCGTGAAGCAGCGGCTCGAGAACTCGCCCCATCTTGTCAGCCCGGACGGGTCGTCGCCCGCCGCGCAGCTCGAGGCGATCCACGCACGCGCGACACGGCTGGTCGCCGACCAATACGCCTGCCTCGACGAGCAGTTGCTGCCGGAACTCGCCGATGCAGGGGTTGCGCTGCTGCCGCGCGAGGCGCTCGGCCCGGTCCACAGTTGGCTCGCAAGCTACTTCGAGCGTGAGATCGAGCCGGTGCTCTCGCCGCTCGCACTCGACCCATCGCGACCGTTCCCGCGCATCCAGAACAAGAGCCTCAACTTCGTCGTACGCCTCGAGGGCGAGGACGCTTACGGCCGTGAGGCCACCCTTGCGATCGTACAGGCGCCGCGTTCCCTGCCGCGGGTGGTGCCGCTGCCTGAGCAGAGCGGCGGCGCGCAACGCTTCGTGCTGCTCTCGACCATCATCGAGGAATTCGTGCCGCGCCTGTTCGACGGCATGCGAGTCCTCGAATGCCATCCCTTCCGCCTGACCCGCAACAGCGACCTGTTCGTCGACGAGGAGGAAGCGGAGGACCTGCGCCGCGCGCTCGAGGGCGAACTCGCGCAGCGACGCTATGGCGCGGCGGTCCGGCTCGAGGTCTCGCTCGACTGTCCGCGCGACCTCATCGATTTCCTGGCACGCCAGTTCGCGCTCGGTGAGACCGACCTCTACCGCGTGCCCTCGCCCGTGAATCTGCACCGGCTATCGGCGCTTCATGAACTTGCCGCCCGGGACGACCTGAAGTACCCGCCGTTCGCAGCGAGCTTGCCCCGTCGCCTCAACGACGCACCCGACATGTTCGCGGCGATCCGCCAGTCCGACCTGCTGCTGCACCATCCCTTCCAGAGCTTCGCACCGGTGGTGGATTTCCTGCGGCAAGCCGCCACCGACCCAGCCGTGCTCGCCATCAAGCAGACGCTGTACCGCACCGGCGGCGACTCCGCGATCGTCGATGCCTTGGTCAAGGCGGCGAACGCCGGCAAGGACGTGACGGTCGTCATCGAACTGCGCGCGCGCTTCGACGAGCAGGCCAACATAGAACTGTCGGACAGGCTGCAAGAAGCCGGTGCTCACGTGATGTACGGCGTGGTCGGCTTCAAGACCCATGCCAAGCTCGCGATGGTGGTACGGCGTGAAGCGGGGGGCATCCGCCGCTACTGCCACCTCGGCACCGGGAACTACCACTCTCGGACGGCCCGGACCTACACCGACTACGGCCTGCTGACCTGCGACCCCGACATCGGGCAAGACGTGCACGAGGTGTTCCTGCAACTGACCAGCCTGACACGCGCGCCGCGCCTCAGCTGCCTGTTGCAGTCCCCGTTCGAGCTGCAGCGCGCGATGATCGCCAAGCTCGAACGCGAGATCGCGCATGCCGCCGCGGGACGGCCGGCACGGGTGATCCTGAAGGTGAACGCCCTGGTCGAGCCTGAGTCCATCGACGCGCTGTGCCGCGCCTCACAGGCCGGCGTGCAGGTGGATCTGATCGTGCGCGGGGTCTGCGCGCTGCGCCCCGGTGTGCCCGGATACTCTGAAGGGGTACGGGTGCGCTCGGTGGTCGGGCGTTTCCTCGAGCACTCGCGGGTCTGCTGGTTCGCCAACGGCGGCGATGCCGAGATCTTCTGCAGCAGCGCCGACTGGATGGAGCGCAATTTCTTCCGGCGGGTCGAGATCTCTTTCCCGATCCGACGACCGAAGTACCGCGACCGCATCCTGCGCGACCTCGAGGCCTACCTCAGCGACGACACGCAGGCGTGGTCGCTCGGTGCCGATGGACAGTACAGCCGGGTCCCGCGCGGCGACGGACCGCCGCGCTGCGCCCAACTCGAACTGCTCGAGGCTTATACCGCCGGCAGACCGCGCGAGGAGTAGATCCGCAACCGGAACCCGGCCGCGGCCAAAAGATCGATCTCTTGGCTGAGGTCGGCGACCGTGAGCGGATGCTCCCGCAGCCAGCGCACCGGGAAGCGCAGCTCGAGGGTACGACCTCGGGCCTCGAGCGTGATCTCAGGCAGCGGGGCTCGGCCGCGGCTGCGGTGCAACAGCACAGCGACCCGCAGCACCAGCGTCAGGTTCAGGATGCGCTTGTCCCACGAGGGCAGCAGCTGCTCGATGCCCTCGGCCGACAATTTCCGCCGGTGACCGCCCACGAGCCGCGACAGCAACCGCTGCTCCTCGCGCGGGAAGCCGGGCATGTCGGCATGTTCGAGCAGATACGCGCCGTGCTGGTGATGGCGCGAATGCGCGACATCGAGCCCGATCTCGTGCAGGCGCGCCGACCAAGCCAGCAGCATCGCCGCCAATGGATCATCGAGCTGCCATGAGTCTGCGACCTGAGCGAGCAACCCGAGGGCGGTGCGCTCGACGCGCTCGGCCTGCGCCAGATCGACATGGTAGCGGGCCTGCATGGCGCGAACGGTGCGCTCGCGGGCATCCTCATGGTTGATGCGCCCGACGAGGTCGTAGAGCAGCCCGTCGCGCATCGCCCCATCGGCGACCTCCATGCGTTCGATGCCGAGCACCTCGAAGAGCTCGGCGAGGATGGCGAGGCCACCGGGGAACACACCGCGTCGCTCCTCATCGAGGGTGCCGAGCGGGATCTCGCGCACATCATCGACACGCAACATCGTGTCGATCACCGCCTCGAGCCCCGCTGGCGTGATCGCAGTGGCCGCCGGATCGAGCTCGCGCACCGCCTCGAAAACGGCCTTGACGGATCCCGAACTGCCCGCGGACTGCTGCCAACCCAAGCGCCGGAAGGCATCTTCGATGGGTTCGAGCTCGCGCCGCGCAGCGACGCGAGCGCGCACGAAGCGCTTGGCGGAGAGCCGGCCGCCCGCGAAGTGCCGCTCGCTGAGCGTGACGCATCCAAGGTCGGTGCTGGCCAGACGCTGCGGCTCGAGGCCCTCGCCGATGATGAGCTCGGTGCTGCCGCCGCCGATGTCGACCACCAAGCGCCGACCGGTGGTCGCCGGCGAGGTGTGCGCCACACCCGAGTAGATCAGCCGCGCTTCCTCCATGCCCGAGACGATCTCGATGGGATGACCGAGCGCAGCGCGCGCCCTATCGAGGAAAGACTGCTTGCGATGGGCACGGCGCAACGCGTTGGTGCCGACGACCCGGACGCTGTCCGCGTGGATGTCGCGCAGCCGCTGTCCGAAACGCTCGAGGCACGCGAGTGCACGCGCGGCGACGTCCCGGTCGAGCCGCCCCTCCTCGTCCATGCCGGATCCGAGGCGGACCATCTCGCGAAGTCGATCGACCACGACCAACTGACCGTGGGTGTAGCGGGCGACGACCAGGTGGAAACTGTTGGAGCCGAGGTCGACGGCGGCGAGCAGCTCTGGCGGAGCGGCGCGGGCGGCAGCGCGCGTCACGGAAGGACCGGGTGGCTGCGGTACGTCAGGCGGAGAACGAGGACCCGCAACCACAGGTCGTGGTGGCGTTCGGATTGCGGATGACGAACTGCGATCCTTCGACGCTCTCCCGGTAATCGATCTCGGCACCGCTGAGGTATTGGAAGCTCATCGGATCGACCAACAGCTTGACGCCCATGTTCTGGACGAGGATGTCGCCGTCCTGGACCTGCTCGTCGAACTCGAAACCGTATTGCATGCCGGAGCAGCCGCCGCCTTGCACGAACACCCGAAGCATCAGGCTGGGGTTGCCCTCGGCTTCGATGAGGGATCCGACCTTGCGCGCCGCGTCGTCGGTGAACACCAAAGCGGGTGGCAGGTCGAGAGGCAGGTCTTCGATCACGGTGCTCATATCGATAGTCTAGGCCCGCGGGCTTGCAGGGTCAAAAGTTGCGAGCGCCGGCGCCCCGCCGGGTGAGTTCGACATCGGCACATCGGCGGCCGCCGCTCCAGAGGCCGGGCTGCTCGGCACCAACTTGCCATCGACCCGGGCGCCCAGCGTCATCTCGATGGCGCCGTAATGGACATCACCGGTGATGCGTGCGGTCGCACCCAGCACCACTCGTTCGGTGCCGTGGACATCGCCCTTGATGGTGCCGTGGATCACGACATGCCTCGCCTCCACGCCCCCCTCGACGCTGCCCGGCTCACCGACCCAAAGCGTGGCTGACGCCGCGTCGGGCGTGGCAGAGAGACGCCCGACAACCCGACCGTCGAGATGCAGACCGCCGGCGAACGCGAGGTCACCCTGCAGCACGGCGCCGCGGGCGATCAAGGTGTCGATCCGCCCGGGGACGGGCTGCTTTCGTCGCGAGAACATCGGGTCTCCTCATGCGGGACCGCCGAAGCGGACATGCCAGGACAGGATACTACGCCGGGTCGATCGACCAGAGCACCGTCTGGGCAGCCGGCGGAACATTACGCCCCGCCGGACGGACGTCCACCACCACACGCTCCGGGGAAAAACCGTTCGGCAGCACGATCTCCACCTCGATGTTCTCGAAATATTGGAACCGATACGGCAACTGCGCGACGCGCTGCGCGGTGACTTCCCGCAGATCGAGCCGCACCGTCCGCCCACCACGCTGCCCCTCGACGCCCACCCGGACGCTGCCGGCCACGGTGCGATCAGGCCGGCCCGGCTGCGCCAGGGCGATGCGCAACCGGTACCGCCCCGGTGCCGCGCTCGCGATCACCCTCACCTGACGGATCGTGACCTCTGCTGCTGGACCCGCTCGGCCGACGACACCGCGCAGGAACTCGAGTTGCTGTGATTGGCGGGCCACCTCAGCCTGCAGTTCACCGATGGTGCGCGAGACCTCCTGCCGTTCGCGCTCCTGTGCGACCTTGAGCGTGTCGAGTTCGGCCACCTCGCGGCGCAGCTTCGCCACCTCGGTCTCGCGTGCCGTCAGCGCAGCGCGCAGCCCGGCTTCGTCGGCGATCGCTGCGCGGCCATCGAAGGTGGCCTGAGCACGACCGATCGCATAGACACCCGCGAGCGTCGCGAGCACCAACGACACCCCGAGCGCGACGCCCCAGGGGCTGCCCAGCCAGGCCGGCCCACGGAGCACCAAAGGCTGGGAAGGACGCGCCATGAGAACTCAGCCTTTGGGCTCGTCGGGTGAACGCTTGGCGGCACGCTTCGGCGCGCGGCTCTCCCACCAGACGGGATAGGGCGGCAGACCGCCCGGAAACGCCATGCGCCCGAGATCGTGGAGGGCGCGCTCGTAGACCTGGCGTTTGAAATGGATCACTTCGCGGACCGGGTCCCAATAGTCCGCCCAGCGCCAGCCGGCGAACTCGGGCTCGCCGGTGGAGTCGAAGCGGAACGACGGATCCTGCACCCGGCTGCGCAGCAGGTACCAACGCTGTTTTTGGCCGATGCACACCGGCGACTGGTCGCGGCGCACCAAGCGGGCAGGTAAACGGTATCGCAACCAATGAGGGGTCACCCCGAGCACCTCGACGTCGGCGGGCCCAAGACCGATCTCCTCGCCGAGTTCGCGGAACATCGCCTGCTCGAGGGTCTCGCCGAGGCGGATGCCCCCTTGCGGGAACTGCCAGCCCTTGCCCCCGATGCGCTGACCGAGGAACACGCAACCGCTCTCCTGCATCAGCACGATGCCGACGTTGGCACGGAAGCCGTCACGGTCGATATGGTCGCTCACGCCCGCGTGGCCTGGCGGCTACGGCGATCCTCCAGGTACTCGCGCCCTTGCCGCATCAACGCCGTGAAGGCGACCTCGTCCTGGGCGAGCACCGCCCGACGCAGCGATTCGACCGCGCGCGCCAGCGCCTCCAAGGATTCCGCGCCGTAATCATTGAGGCTCTGGATCTCGAAGTAGAGCTCAGGGCTTTCCTGCGCGACGCGCGTGGCGACATCGAGCTGCGCGTCGAAGGTCGTGCTCGAGAGTTGCGCGAGACGCGGCGCAGCCTCGCCGCTGCCGGCGAGCGCGGTGAAGAATGCGATGTTGAGCGCATGCGACAGGCCGAGCACATAGGCGATCAGACGGTCGTGCTCATCGAGGCTCATCACCGCCTGCTCGACCATGGTCGAAGCGAACAGATCGCGCGCCGACTGCAACGCCTCGGCATGGCCGAGATCGACGAACACGACATGGCGACCGGAAAGCAGTTCGGTGTCGGGACCGAACATGGGATGCACCGAAGTCACCCGGCAGCCGTGCGAGCGCAGGGCCAGCAGCCCGCCGCGCAACGGCGATTTCAGCGAACCGAGGTCGAAGATCACGCCGGGTGGTCGACGCAGGGCGAGTTCACGCAGCACGGCGTCGGTACGACCGAGCGGCGTCGCCACGACGATGAAATCGTGACCGAGATCGGCGTGCTGCCAGTCGGCAAGCGGCACCGTGCCCTCGGGCGCACCCGCGGGGTCGGCCACTTCGACCGCGAATCCCTGCGACAACAGGAACTCGGCGAACCAACGACCGAGCTTGCCCGCTCCGCCTATCACCAAAGCGCGCCGGCCGCTGCCCTGCCCCTGTGCCGCGACGCTCGCCCGCTCTTGGGTCGCGAGCGAACTGCGGATCAAGAGCCGCATCAACTCCTCGGCGACCGCTGGCGGTACGCCGTGTTTCGCGGCGGTGGCGCGCGCACCGAGGATCACCTCCCGCTCGCGACCATAGTCGCGCGTCGGATGCCCGGTGCTGCGCTTGACCCGCGCGATCTCACGACTGGTGCGTTGTCGATCGGCGATGAGCTCGATGAGTCGATCGTCGAGGTCGTCGAGGTGGCGGCGGAGTTCGTCGAGGCTGGCCATGCTGTGGGACGCCCTGCGGCGTGGGTATTAGGGATGCGACATGCCGATGCTAACATCCGCCCATGCCCCTGCCCCCCCAGTTCCTGCCCGACCCGCTGCCCGCGGAACCGCTCACCCTCGCCGCAGAGTGGCTGGCGACCGCGCGTTCACGCCGCGATCAACCGAACCCCAACGCGATGGTGGTCGCGACCGTCGGCACCGATGGTCAACCCTCGGCGCGGGTGGTGCTCTGCAAGGAAATCGTGGTCGAACCGGGCTACGCGGGCTTCTACAGCAACTACTCTTCACGCAAGGGACGCGAGCTCGCAGCGAGCCCGAGGGTCGCCCTCGTGATGCATTGGGACCACCTGCATCGCCAGGTGCGTATCGAGGGACGCGCGGTGCGCGCCCCGGCAAGCGAAAGCGACGCCTATTTCCGCACCCGACCTTGGCAGCGGCGCATCGGGGCGTGGGCGAGCGCACAGAGCGAGCCGGTCGGATCGCGTGCCGACCTCGAGACGGCGATGGTGTCGACCGCACAGCGCTTCGGTACGCCGGTGCCCGGGCCCGAGGACGACCCTGCCCATACCGGGGTCGGCGCGGACATCCCGCGCCCGCCGAACTGGGGCGGATACCATGTCTATGCGGAGGCCGTCGAACTTTGGGTGGAGGGCGAATCGCGCATCCATGATCGCGCCCGCTGGGTACGGCAACTGCAGTGGACGGATCTCGATGCGCCGCCCGCCAGCGCCGGCGAGTGGCGCGCCACGCGGCTTCAACCCTAGACCTCGTCGCCGGCGAGCCGCCGGCAGATCTCCCCGTGCAGCGGGCCGTTGGTGGCCAGCACCGAGGTCGTATCGAGCGTCACCGGTGCACCCTCAAGGTCCGTGAAGCGACCGCCCGCCTCTTCCACGATCACCGACAGCGCGGCGATGTCGAGGATGTTCACGTCGGATTCGACCACGGCATCGAGCGCGCCGCGCGCGAGCAGATGGTAGTGCACGAAATCCCCGTACCCGCGCAACCGGTCGACTTCGGTGACCAGCTTTCCGAAACGCATCCAACCAGGACCGGCCGCGAGAGTTTTGAGGTTGCCCGTCGAGAGCATCGCGGCGTCGAGGCGCGACACCGCACTGACCCGGATGCGTCGGCCATCCAGCCAGGCGCCCGCACCGCGCTCCGCCCAAGCGAGCTCGCCGTATGCCGGGGCAGCCGACACACCGAGCACCAGCCGGTCGCCACGCAGCAACGCGATCTGAGTCGAGAAGAACGGCGTCTCGCGTACGAACGATTTGGTGCCGTCGATGGGATCGACGAGCCAGATGCTTTCCGCATCCATCCCATGCCGGCCGGTCTCTTCCCCGAAGAAGCCGTAGGACGGGAAGTGCCGTGACAGGACCCCGCGGATCGCCTGCTCGGCCAGCACATCGGCCTCGGTCACCGGCGATCGGTCGGCCTTGGTGGTGACCGCGAGGTTGCGCCGGTAGAGCTCACGGACGACGACGGAGGCGGCTTCGGCGGCCTCGAGCGCAGCCTGCAGTTCGGGTGACGGCACGGGACGCTCCTTCAGGACGACGGGTGCGGATGGTATCCTAACTTCCATGGGCAACCGTTTGAGCAAGATCTATACGCGCACCGGCGACGATGGCACCACCGGCCTCGGCGACGGGACCCGTGTCCCGAAGGACGCTGCGCGCGTCGAAGCCTATGGCACGGTCGACGAAGCCAACAGCGCCATCGGCATGGTGCTTGCGGTGCCCGGCCTGCCCCCGGCCGTGGCCTCCTGCCTCATCGCGGTGCAGCACGACCTGTTCGACCTCGGCGGTGAACTCTGCATCCCCGGCATGCAGCTCATCACAGCGGCGCAGATCGATCGCCTCGAGCAAGAGCTGGACGCCTTCAACGACCCGCTGCCGGCACTCAAAGATTTCATCCTGCCGGGTGGCGGGCCGGCCGCCGCCGCCTGCCATCTCGCACGGACCGTGGCGCGACGCGCCGAGCGGCGCGTGTGGACGCTGACGGCGGCGGAATCCGCAGCCGGCGGCACACCGCCGAACCCCGAACCGGCCCGCTATCTCAACCGGCTCTCGGACCTTTTGTTCGTGATGGCGCGCGTGCTCGCCCGTCACGAGAACGGCACCGAGGTCATCTGGCGCAGGGACCGGGGAGCCGGACCCGGCTGACCCGCCGACGCTAGCGCTCCACGACGGCGCGCTCGTCGACCTCGCTCTTGATCTGCGTGCCTACCAGCAACGCGACCGTGATCGCCACCGCCAGCACCGTGAACGGCACCTGGTAGCTGCCGTATCGGTCGAACAGCATTCCGGTCAACCAACTGCCGAGCCCGACGCCGACCGATTCCAGCAAGCTGATCGTGCCGTTGATCCGGCCTATCTCGCGCAGGCCGAAATTGTTGACCGCCAGCATGTTGTAGAGCGTGAACAGGCCGCCCCAGCCGAGACCGATGATGACCGCAGCGGCCACCACCCATTCGCGCTGCATGCTGGCGAGCCCGAGCATCCCCGCGAGCATGATGAACTGGCAAGCGGTGAACACCTTGTGCCGGTCGATGTGGTCGGCGAGCCAACCGATCGCGAACTTGGAGGTCATCGCCACCAGGCTGAAGAGGAACATCATCTTGCCTGCATCGGCGAGCGGCATCGCGAAGCCCTTGTTCAGGTGCAGGACGAAATGCTGGACGAAGCTGAAGATGGAGTAGTACGCCAGGAACCCCGAGACCGCGATCGCCCAGAAGGTGCGGGTGCGCAGCGCCTCGCGGTAGGTGAGGCCATGCTGTTTGAGATCGGCCACCGCCGCCGACTGACCGAGTGCGCGATATCCGGCCTGCGCCGGCGTGCCCTTGATCGCGAGCGCCACCAAGACCAGCAGCACGACCGGCATCGCTGCGTTGTAGATGAACGCTTGCCGCCAACCGAAGGCCTCGATGAGCGGTGGGTTCACCAACGGGAAGATCGCGCTGCCGAGACTGGTGCCGATCAGCGCGATGCCGATGGCGAGACCACGATGCCTCACGAACCAGCTCGACACCAGGAAGATGACCGTCATCGATCCTGCGGTGGAGAGTGCGAACGCGAACAGCACCGAGATGGCATAGATCTGGTAGAGCGCCACGCCCGACCATGCGCTCCAGAACTGCCAGAAGAGGCCCGCCGCCAGCACCGCTGCGCCCGCCGACGGCACGATAAGGCCGATCCCAGGGGCGAAGCTTCGCAACGCCAACACGCCCACCGCCGCGATGCCGATCGCCGCCACCGCAGCGATCAGCATGACCACAGGTTGCGCGGCGCCGTTCACCAGCGCGGCATAACCGAAGTAGCCGAGGGTGAGCAGCGCACACCCGGTCATCAACAACCAACGCGGGTTCATGCGATCGATGAGGATGCCGATGAAGGGCGCCATCAAGGCGGTCAGCACGAACTTGATGGTGTCGGTGAACTTGAAGGCGCCACGCGACCAGCCGAACTCGCCGAGCAACGCCGGGTCGAAGATGGTCACGCCGGTGGCGGTCATGCCGTTCGACAGGAACAGCGCCAACATCCCCACGACCGCCACCAGCCATGGATACCACCGTGGCGCGTCGCGCAACGTCTTGCCATCGTTCATGCGAAGTCCTCTCGTGCTTGCGTGGCCGCTCCAGCGTATCCGGCATTCAACCGACCCCAGTCGAATGACGGCCCAGGGTCGGTCTTCCGGCCGGGCGCGACATCACTATGGCCGACGATGCGGGGCGGTGCGAGCAACGGCCAGACCCGACGCAGCGCCTCCAGCAACGCCGTCAAGGCGGTGTACTGCGCGTCCGTGTACGGGACCTCATCGGTGCCTTCCAGTTCGATGCCGATCGAGAAGTCGTTGCAGGCGTCGCGGCCTTGCCAGTTCGACACGCCGGCGTGCCAAGCGCGCGCGTGCAGCGGCGCATATTGGGTGACCGCCCCGTCTCGACGCACAAGGAGGTGCGCGGAGACACGCAATGCGGCGATATCGGCGAAATAGGGGTGCGCCGAGGCAGGCAGGTCGCCGCAGAACAACCGATCGATCCAGGGACCCCCGAACTCGCCGGGCGGCAGGCTGATGCCGTGCACCACGAGAAGTTCAGGCTGCTGCCCGCCCGGCCGGGCGTCGTGATGCGGGCTCAGCACCTGGCGCACGCCGCGCAAAAGACCGGTGGCGGTATCGAGGGAGAAGGTCGGTACGAGGGCCATGACGGCTGATGATGCCAGAACAGCCGTGCCAAAATGGCGGCATGCCGCCCACCAACGCCGAAATCCGCGCCCTCGATCTCGAGCATGTCTGGCACCCCTGCACGCAGATGAAGGACCACGAGCGCGAAATGCCGTTGGTGCCGCTGCGCAGCGGACGCGGCGCGTGGCTCGAGGACTACGACGGCCATCGCTACCTCGACGCCATCAGCTCCTGGTGGGTCAACCTTTGGGGACACGCCCACCCCGGCATCAATGCAGCGGTGCAAGCGCAGCTCGATGACCTGCCGCACGCGATGTTCGCCGGCTTCACCCACGGACCAGCGGCGCGTCTGGCAGCGCAGCTGGTCGCGCTCGCCCCGCCCGGGCTCACGCGCTGCTACTTCGCCGACAGCGGTTCGGCCGCCATCGAGGTGGCGGTGAAGATGAGCTTCCACAGTTGGCGCAATGCCGGCCGTCCACGCAAGACGCGCTTCGTCACGCTGTCCAACAGCTACCACGGGGAGACGCTGGGCGCGCTCGCGGTCGGCAATGTCGAGCTTTACAAAGCCATCTACCGGCCGTTGCTCATGGATGTCATCACCGTCCCCTCGCCCGACCCTTGGGCAGCCGGGCCTGGCGTCGATGCCGCCACCGCTGCGGCACGCGCAGCCGAGGCGCTCGAAGCGACGCTCGCCGCGCAGGCCGAGGAGATCTCGGCGCTGATCCTCGAGCCGTTGGTGCAATGCGCCGGCAGCATGCGCATGTACCACCCCGATTACCTGCGCAGGGCGCGCGCCGCCTGCGACCGCCATGGCGTACACCTGATCGCCGATGAGATCGCGGTCGGCTTCGGGCGCACCGGGCCGCTGTTCGCCTGCGAACAGGCGGACGTCACCCCGGATTTTCTTTGCCTGTCGAAGGGCCTGACCGCCGGCTACCTGCCGATGTCGGTGGTGCTGACACGCGAGCCGATCTACCAAGCCTTCTACGACGACCATCACAAACTCAACGCCTTCCTGCACTCGCACAGCTATGCCGGCAATCCGCTCGGCTGTGCCGCGGCGCTCGCCTCGCTCGCATTGTTCGCCGAACCGGGAGCGACCGCGGCACGCATGCGGCTCGCCACCGACCTCGGCGCTGCGGTGCACGCCGCTTTCGACCAGCACCCGCAGGTGGCGGAGGTGCGTCGATGCGGCACCATCGTGGCGGTCGAGTTCGTGCGCGACCGCGCGACGCGGGAGCACTACCCATGGCGCGAGCGTCGGCATCTGCACATCCATCGCCACGCGCTCGGACGTGGCGTGCTGCTGCGACCGCTCGGCAACGTCATCTACTTCATGCCGCCCTATTGCACCAACTCGGCGGAACTCGAGCTGATGGCCGCCGTGGCGCGCGAGGGCTTGGATCTCGCCGTGGCGGCGTTGCCGGGTGGCGCATGAGAGCCCCGCGGCTGTTCGTCGCCGGCCCGCTAGAGCAGGCCGCCGAGATCGCCCTGCCCGCAGCGGCCGCGCAGCATGTGGTCTCGGTGCTGCGCCTGCGTCCCGGTGCACCGCTCACGCTGTTCGACGGACGGGGCGGCGAATGGGCCGCTAACCTCGTCACCACGGACCGCCGCAGCGCACAGGTCCGGGTCGGTGCCTTTTCGGCGGTCGATCGGGAGTCGCGCCTGCAAGTGACGCTGTTGCAGGGCATCGCGCGCGGCGAACGCATGGACCAGTTGGTGCAGAAGGCGACCGAACTCGGCGTCGCCCGGATCATCCCGGTGGCGACCGAACGCAGCGTGGTGCAACTCGAAGGTGCACGCGCCGAGCGGCGGTCGGCGCATTGGCAGGCGGTCGCGCAGTCGGCCTGCGAGCAGTGCGGTCGCAACCGCGTCCCTGAGGTCACCACACCGCTCGACCTGGCGGCAGCCTGCGGAGCGATCGCCGCCACACCGCTGCGCTGGCTGTTGGAGCCGGCGGCGGCCCAACCGCTGGTCGCCGCAGCGCAGGCCGTCGTCGCGCCACCATCCGGACCCGTCGCGATCGCGCTCTTGATCGGACCGGAGGGCGGGCTCACCGACGCCGAACTCGCGCAAGCCGCTCGCTTCGGCTTCCAACCGATGCGGCTCGGACCACGGGTGTTACGCACCGAGACCGCCGGACCCGCGGCGCTTGCGGTACTGCAGGCGGTGGCCGGGGATCTCGCCGACTGACGGCATGCGACTGACGGAAGGCACCGGCGCGGATTACACTCGCCCCATGAGCGCCCGTAGAACCCTCGCCGTGGTGATGGACCCCATCACCGACATCAAGACCGCCAAGGACACCACGCTTGCGATGCTGCTCGCCGCGCAGCGCCGCGGCTTCGAGCTGCATTATCTCGAGATGGGCGACCTGTTCCTGCGCGATGGCGTCGCCTGCGGTCACGCCCGACCCCTTACCGTGTTCGACGATCCGGTGCGCTGGTTCTCGCTCGAGGGTCGGAAGACCGCACGGCTCGGCGACTTCGACGCGATCCTGATGCGCAAGGATCCGCCCTTCGACACCGAGTACATCTACGCGACCTACATCCTCGAACGCGCTGAAGACCAAGGCGCGCTGGTGGTCAACCGACCCCGCGGCCTGCGCGACATGAACGAGAAGGTCTACACCGCCTGGTTCCCGCAGTGCTGCGCGCCGACGCTGGTGACCCGCGACATGGCCGACATGCACGCCTTCGTCGCCGAGCACGGCAAGGCCGTGGCCAAGCCCTTGCATGGCATGGGTGGCCGCTCGATCTTCGTGGTCGAGCACGGTGACAAGAACACCGCCGTCATCCTCGAAACGCTCACGGACTACGGATCGCGCTACGCCATCGTGCAGCGCTATCTGCCCGAGATCGCGGTCACCGGCGATGCGCGTGTGCTGGTGGTGGACGGTGAGCCGGTACCCTACGCGCTCGCACGCATCCCGAGCGGCGACGACAACCGCGGCAACCTCGCGGCCGGCGCGACCGGCATCGGTCGCCCGCTGGATGAGCGCGACCGCTTCCTCGCGGCACAGATCGGTCCGCGCCTCGCCGAGCAAGGCATGCTGTTCGTCGGTCTCGATGTCATCGGCGGCTTCGTCACCGAGATCAATGTCACGAGCCCGACCGGTGCGCGCGAACTCGACAAGCAGTTCGGCCTAGACATCGGCGCGCTCTTCATCGGTGCGGTCGAACGGCGTATCGACGCCCGAGCATGAGCGGCCTGCCGGCTGCAACGGCCGCCGCGGATGCCGTGACGGCGGCCGACACCCCGCCGGAGCGCGACCGGCTCGCCACCACCCTCTTCATCGCACTGCTGCTGCACGGCATCCTGATCCTCGGCATCACCTTTGGCCGCCCCCAGACATCACAGGGCATGGCACCGACGCTCGATGTCCAGCTCGTGGTCGACGCTCTCGATGAACCGCGCAGCGGCGAGGCCGCGTACATCGCCGAAGTCGATCGACAAGGGCGCGGCACCACCACTGATCGCGTACCGAAGTCGACTCCACGAGGCGTGGCGCCCCGGCCGCTCACCGATGAAGGTCCACTCGATCCAGGTGTGTCGGATCCCGACGGACGCTCGATCCCGCCCTCTGTGCTCGCGACGCGGGTGCCACGCATCACCGTGCTCTACGCCGGACCGGTCGCCCCCCAACCCCTCGCACCCGGCAAGGATCGACCGGAGCGCTCCACCTCGCCTGCGACACCGCTCACCGAGCGCGGCGGCGAAGACCGGGTCGATCGCGCGCAGTTGACCGGACCGTTGGCGGCCGAGGGCGAGCGGCTGGCGCCTGACGCGAGCGCGGCGGTGATCGCGCCTTGGCTCGATGCTTGGCGGCGCAAGGTCGAGCGGCTGGGCACCCTCAACTTCCCCCACCAACTCGTCACCGGTCGCGACCAGCCGCCGGTGCTCGAGATCGAAGTGCTCGCCGACGGACGGCTCGCCACCGCCAAGCTGCGGCGCAGCAGCGGCAACCCGGCGCTCGACCAGGCGGCGCTGCAGATCCTGCGCATGGCCGCGCCGTTCCCACCCTTCCCCGAAGCACTGGCGGAGGCCGCACCGAGCGTCCGTTTCGCCTACGAATGGCGCTTCGAGACTGGCGGCAACGGTCGCTGAACCTCATACTTGGCCGATGGCCGCGGGTTCCAGCCTCTCGAACCACCTGCTCGTCGCGATGCCCTCGCTCGACGACCCCGATTTCGCGCAATCGGTGACCTTGGTCTGCGAGCACAGCGCCGAAAAAGGCGCCCTCGGCATCATCATCAACAAGCCTCTGCCGATGACCCTCGGCGAGGTCTTCGAGCAGATGCGTCTGGAAGCGGCGCACCCGGAGCTCGGCGCACCATCGGTGCTGCGCGGTGGTCCTGTGAACCGCGACCGTGGCTTCGTGGTCCACCGTCCGGGCGGCGACTGGGACTCATCCCATCGCATCTCGGAAGGCGTACAAGTCACGACCTCGCGGGACGTGCTCGCCGCGATGGCCCGGGGCGCCGGCCCGAGCGACGCCTTCATCGCGCTCGGCTACGCAGGCTGGGAGGCCGGTCAACTGGAACGTGAGCTGCACGACAATGCCTGGTTCTCGTTGCCGATCGACGATCAGATCCTGTTCGCCACGCCTTTCGAGGACCGTTGGCACGCCGTCTGGCGACGGCTCGGCGTCGATGTCGGCCGTGTGAGCCATGTCGCCGGGCATGCCTGAGGCGACCACGCCCATCCGGCCTGAGATCGTCGTCGCTCTCGATTTCGGCCTGCGCCGCATCGGCGTGGCGGTCGCCGACACGCTGACGCGGACACCACGGCCACTGGCTGCACTCACGGTCGTGGGTGACCAGGGCCCGGGGGAAACGGAACTCGTGGCACTCCTGCGGCTCGGCAGCGAACTCGGCGCGGCGCGGTGGGTGGTCGGCTGCCCCTATAATGTCGACGGCAGCGAGCATCCGCTCGCGGCGCGCGCACGAGGTTTTGCGGCACTGCTCGCGGAGCGGCGGTCGCTGCCGCTGCACACGGTCGATGAGCGCTATTCCTCGATGGAGGCGGCGCAGCGGCTACGCGAGCAGCGTGCGGCCGGACTGCGGCGGCGTATATCGAAGGCAGAGATCGACAGCCTCTCCGCCGCCGTGATCCTCGAGCGCTGGCTGGACGGCGAAGGAGACCACTGACCGATGTCCGCGATCCCGCAACTGCGAAACGACGGTTCACTGCGTCACCTGCTCACCCTCGAAGGGCTGCCGAGGGCGCTCATCGAGCGTTTGCTCGAGCGTGCCGTGCACTGGTCGCGACCGCTCGGGGCAACGGCCGCCCGCGGCACGGCGCTCGCCGGCCGGACCGTCGCCGTGATGTTCGCTGAGCCCTCGACACGGACCCGCGTGTCCTTCGAACTCGCCGCGCGCCGCATCGGCGCCGAGGTCGCCGTGATCGAGGTGCAGCTTTCCTCGCGACTGAAGGGCGAGAGCGTGCTCGACACGGTCGCCACGCTCGAGTCCATGCATGTCGATGCCTTCGTGCTGCGCGACGCAGATGCCACGGTGCCCGATCTGGTCGCGACCCATGTGGCCCCGCATGTGAGCGTGCTCTCCGGCGGCGCGGGCAGCGTCACGCATCCGACGCAGGGACTGCTCGATGCGTTCACCGTGCTGCAAAGAAAAGGCCGCATCGAGGATCTGTCCATCGCGATCGTCGGCGATGTGCGTCACTCGCGCGTGGCGCGCTCGTCTTGGCAGGCGTTCGCGGCGCTGGGTGCGGGCGATGTCCGCTTGGTCGCGCCCGCAGGGCTGATGCCCGATGCCGGGGAGTTCCCGGGCTGCTCACGCCACCACGCGCTCGAGTCGGGCATCGCGGACTGCGATGTCGTGATGATGCTGCGCATCCAGAAAGAGCGCATGGTCGAGGCCGCGATCCCCGGTGCAGAGGATTATTTCGCGCACTGGGGCCTGACCCGGGAGCGGCTGCGCAAGGCGCGGCCGGATGCCTTGGTCATGCATCCCGGACCCATGAACCGCGGCGTCGAGATCGCCTCCGAGGTCGCCGACGGCCCGCAATCGGTGATCCGCGACCAGGTGCGCAACGGTGTCGCCGTGCGCATGGCCGTGCTCGAAGCCGTGCTCGGCAGTTGAAGGAGGTCTCTTGAACGGACAGATCGATCACAGCGGCACGCCGACAGCGGCCCATCCAGCGCACCGTGGCAGCATCTGCTTGGAGGACGGCCGCGTGCTCGGCCAGCATGCATTCCAGGCCGAACAATACGTGCTGCGCATCGAGGCGCCGCGCTGCGCCGCACGTGCGCAACCCGGCAGTTTCGTGCACCTGACGGTGGACGACGACATCCCGATGCGCCGGCCGCTCTCCATCATGCGCGCCGATGCTCGGGAAGGCTGGATCGACATCCTCTACAAGGTCGTAGGTCCTGGGCTCGCTGCGCTTTCGCGGCGGCGTACCGGCGATCGGCTCTCGGTGCTCGGCCCGATCGGCATCGGCTTCGTGCCGCATCCGCAGCGCCCGCGCCCATTGTTGATCGGTGGCGGGGTCGGCATCCCGCCGATGGTGTTCCTGGCCGAGGCTTTGGCCGCACAAGCATCGCCCTCCGATCCCGACTCGGTCCCCCGCAACGACATCGGCACCGCTTGGCGCCCGTTGGTGTTGATGGGCTCCGAGATCCCCTTCCCTTTCGAGGCTCGCCCTTCGACCATCCTGGTACCCGGCATGCCGGATGGCGTGATCGCCGCCATGCCTTTGCTCGAGCAGCTCGGTGTACCGAGCCGGCTCGCGAGCCGCGCCGGGTTTCCTGGCTGTTTCGATGGGTTTGTGACGGAACTCGGCGAAGCCTGGCTCGGTTCGCTCGATCGCGACGCCCTCGGGCAGATCGAGATCTTCGCCTGCGGACCGACGCCGATGCTGGCGGCCACCGCACGTCTCGCGGCCCGCTTCGATCTGCCCTGCCAAGTGTCGCTCGAGGAGTTCATGGCCTGCGCGGTGGGGGGCTGTGCCGGCTGTACAGTGCCGGTGCGCACACCGACCGGCCCAGCGATGAAGCGCGTCTGCGTCGATGGGCCGGTGTTCGATGCCTATACCGTCTTCGACACCTGAGACCACCACGGACGGCGGGGCCGAAGGTATCGCGGCCGCGCGGCTGCAGGGCGCGCTGATGCGGTTGACAGCCGCCGCCGCCGCCGCCGGGCGCGACCCTGCGGAGATCACCTTGGTGGCCGTATCCAAGACCCAGCCGGCCGAGGCGGTCGCAACGCTCGCCCGCCTCGGTCAGCGCGACTTCGGGGAGAATTACCTTCAAGAAGCGTTGCCCAAGATCGGTGTGCTCAGCGAACTGAAGCTCACCTGGCATTTCATCGGTCAACTGCAATCCAACAAGACCCGGGCGGTGGCCGAGAACTTCGACTGGGTGCACACCGTCGATCGGGTCAAGCTCGCGGAACGGCTGGCGGCCCAACGGCCCTCGGGTGCGGCACCCCTGCAGGTATGCGTCCAGGTGCGCCTCGAGAATGAGCCGGGCAAAGGTGGCGTCTCGATCGCGGAGCTGCCGTCCGTTCTCGCAGCCGTGGCGGCCTCGTCGCGACTGCGACTGCGCGGCCTGATGGCGGTCCCCCCCGCCGAACACGAGCCGACGGCGCAACGGCACTGGTTTGCGCAGCTCGCTCGCCTGTTGGCGGACTCGCGGGCGATCCACCCATCCATGGACACCCTCTCGATGGGGATGAGCGGTGACCTCGAGAGTGCGATCGCGGAGGGTTCGACGCTGGTCAGGCTGGGCACCGCGCTCTTCGGTGAACGACTACAATCAGGTCCATGATGCGCGGCAGCGGCGAACCTATCGGCTTCCTGGGGGGTGGGCATATGGGCCGCGCCTTGGTCGTGGCACTGCTGCGGCAGGGTGCTGATCCGGCAACCATCACCGTCGGGGAATCCGATCCAGCGCGGCGCAGCGCGCTCGCCACCGAGCTCGGGATCAGGGCGGTCGCCGACAACCTCGCCGTCGCCGAAGATGCCGGGATCCTCGTGTTGGCGGTCAAGCCGCAGGACATGTTCGCCGCACTTCGGCCGCTTCAGGAGGTGCTCGCCCGCCGCCGCCCACTGCTGATCTCGATCGCCGCCGGCCTCACGGTCGCTCAGCTGCGCGATGCGCTCGGCGCCGCAGGGGGCTCGCCGCTCGTGCGCGCGATGCCGAACCGGCCCGCGATGCTGGGCGTCGGCGCGACCGGCCTCCATGCGCCACCCGATGTGTCCGCCGCAGACCGGGCGCGCGCCGCCTCGGTGCTGGGGGCGGCCGGCATGGTCGCCTGGATCGAGGACGAAGGGCTGATGGACGCCGTCACGGCGGTCTGCGGCAGCGGGCCCGCCTATTTCTTCCGTCTCGCCGAGGCTCTCGCCGAAGCCGGCCGCGCGCAAGGCCTGCCCGCAGAGGTCGCAGACCGCCTCGCCGCCGCGACGCTGGCGGGGGCGGGCGCGATGGCTGCGGCAGACCCGCACCTGGCGGCATTGCGCGAATCGGTCACCTCGCGCGGCGGCACGACCGCCGCGGCTTTGGCACAATTCGAGGCCGATGGCCTCGGTCGGTCGGTGGCGCGGGCTGTCGAAGCCGCCGTGGTACGCGGTCGCGAGTTGGCAGCCGCCGCGTCAGGAGCCTGAACATGCAATCCGCCTTCGTGTTCCTCATCGATACGCTCTTCTCCCTGCTTTTCTGGGTGTTCCTGCTGCGGCTCCTGCTGCAATGGAACCGCAGCAATCTGCGCAATCCGGTGGTCGGGGCCGTGATGCAGCTGACCAACTGGCTGGTACTGCCGCTGCGGCGCGTCTTGCCGTCGATCGGTCGGGTCGATACCGCCTCGTTGGTGTCGGTGTTCGCCGTCGCGCTGCTGCAGACCGGTGCGCTGCGACTCGCCGCGGGAATGGACCTTCCCGACGGTGGCACTTGGCTGATGACGGCTGCGCTCGAGGTGCTGCGCTCAGCCTTATGGCTCTACTTCTGGGCGATCTTCGCCTACGCACTCCTCTCGATGATCGCGCCCGGCGTCGATTCCCCCTTGTTGGACATCCTTGACGCGCTGTGCGAGCCCATCCTCCGCCGGATCCGGCGCGCCGTCCCCAATGTCGCCGGACTCGACCTGTCGCCGATGTGGGCCGGCATCATCATCCAGGTGCTGCTGATCCTGCTGCGCTGACCATGCTGCGCACGAGATGCGTTGCGGAATGGCCGTGCTCCCCTGCCCCGACGCGGAAATGATTTTCCCCCATAGCGTCTTTATGCTATGTTTCCCCTTGAATCACAACGCGCGGGCCGCCGCGCTTCCATTAATATCAGGAGAATTCCAAGATGGCGAAAAAGGCCGGACCGCCGACCAAGTCGGACATCCTCAACCAGATCGCGAAGGACACCGGTCTCTCGCGCAAGGCCGTGTCCTCGGTGTTCGATTCCCTCCACGCAGTGATCAAGAAGAGCCTGCGCGCGAACAGCCTGTTCACGATGCCGGGCGTGGCCAAGTTCAAGGTCGTCAAGAAGCCCGCCACCAAGGCGCGTGAGGGCATCAACCCCTTCACGGGCGACAAGATGACCTTCAAGGCGAAGCCCGCCTCGAAGAAGATCCGCGCTCTGCCGCTCAAGAACCTGAAGAACATGGTCAACTGACCTGAACTTCATCGCTTGAAAAAAAACCCGGGACGACATCGTCCCGGGTTTTTTTGCCTGTCATCCGCCAAGGCGGACCGGACTTACGACGATCAGCGTGAGCCCTGTCCCCGCAGCTCACGGGCACGGCGCTCGAGCCGATCGGCCTGTTCATCGCGGCGCTTGCGGCTCTCGGCGCGCTGGGCATCAGCCTTGGCCCGCTGCTCCGGCGTCAGCACCTGCCACACCTTGCGCTCGAGTTCGCCGCGCTGCTGCGCGGCTTGGGCCGACAAGTCGCCGATCCGCTTGGAGGCGGCCGCCACCGTGGCAGCATGATCGCGTGAGCCGGGGCTTGCATCGCGCAGCCGCTGCCGCTCGATGCGCATCTGGCTGCGCGTCGCGTCCATCTGCGGTCGCACGCCCTCGTAGATGTCGCGCACCTGCTTGCGCTGCGCCGGCGAGAGACCGAGTTCATCGGCCATGCGCTGCATGCGCGCCGCCGGACCGCCACGGCCCTTGCCTCGATCACCACCGACCCCCGGGCCATCGCCGCGACGGATCATCATGATACGGCGCGGACCTTCGCCGACCGGGCCTTGGACGCGGCCGTCAGGCGGGCCTGGGCCACGCAAGCGACGGATCTCGTTCTGTACCTGCGGGTCGTCGATGACCTCCGGACCGAGTTCGCTCTGGACGCCGTTCTCGTCGACGATGACGATGCGGCGCTCCACACGGACCTCGGGAGTTTTGACCTCAGCAGGTCGGACCACGGCGGGCGGCGCCTGCTCGGCGAAGCCGGGGACGATGGCCGCTGCGGACAACAACAGGGCGCAGAGCACGGGACGATTGCGGGATGTCTGGGTCATCTGGAAGATCCTCTCGAAGACGGGGCCGATACGCTGCGGCACGATGTCGCAGACTCTACAATCGTCTGACCGGGCAGTGGCACCAAGTTTCCGCAAAGATGCTGCAAAGTAGTGTGAAGGTGGCTTCATACCCTGTCCAAGCCCCATGATCCTCGGCACCATCGACGACAGGACCGCCACCAGCAGAGACCGGATGCAGGGTCATATCCTAATCATCGACGACGACCGGGAGCTCGCCGCCATGCTCGGCGAGTACCTGATCGCCGAGGGCTTCACGGTCGCCACCGCCGACGGTGATGCCACCGGGCTCGCCGCACTTGCGCAACGCGCGCCGGACCTGATCGTCCTCGATGTCATGCTGCCCGGTCGCAGCGGACTCGATCTGCTCCGTGAACTGCGTGTCCGTCATCCGCGCCTGCCTGTGATGATGCTGACTGCGCGCGGAGAGCCCATCGATCGCATCGTCGGCCTCGAACTCGGTGCGGACGATTACCTGCCGAAGCCCTTCGATCCGCGGGAACTTGCGGCACGCGCCCGCGCTGTGCTGCGCCGATCCGCGGCGCAAACGCCGACCGAGGCATCGATCATGACCCCGGATCCCCTCACGGCCGGAGCCACGAGTACAGAGACCGATATCGAGCTCGGCCCCTTGCTGCTCGACCTGCGCCATCGTCGTGCTTCGCTTCGCGGTGCGACGCTCGAGGTCACCGGAGCGGAATGGCGGGTGCTGCTCGCGCTCGCCCAGCACTCGCAGGGACCGGTCGAGCGCAGCATGCTCACCCAGCAAGCCCTCGGTCGGCGTCTCACGCTCTATGACCGCGCCATCGATACCCACGTGAGCAACCTGCGCCGCAAGATCGCGCGCAGCGGCGGCGGCGTCGAGATCCGTTCCGTGCGTGGTAGCGGCTACGAACTCATCGAATCGGTGATCCCGTGACGCGTCCCGCCCGCAACCCTTTCACCTCGCGGCTCGCGTGGCGCATCTTTCTGGCGTTCTTCGCCACCCTTTTCGCGGTCGTGCTCAGCGCGGTCGCGATCACTTCCTGGTACCTCAACGCCGAGCGCGAAGCCGCACGCAACGACATGCGGATCGCCGTCCAGTCGGCGGCGGTAGCGCTCGCCGAAGGCGGACGCGAAGGTCTTGCGGCCTGGGCGCGCGCCCAAGACCCCTCGGGTCGTGGCGCAGCATCCGCCCGTCGCGGTCCGCCGCGACTGCTGATCATCGACGATTGGGGTCTCGAGCTGCTCGGCCGGCCGATCCCCCCGGACTCGAACAGTGCACTGACTGCCGGCCGCACCACGGCCTTGACCGGATTCCCGGATGTGATCGTGCGCAGCCCTCAACGATTTCCGACGCTCACCAGCGAGGATGGCGAACGCTTCCGCCTGCTACCGCTGCCACCGGCACAGCGGAAGCTCGGCCCGCTGGCCGTGCCGAACGTGCGCCTCTCGATGTTGTTGATGGCGCTCGGGCTGACGGCGCTCGCGAGCCTGTGGCTCGCGCGCTCGATCACCCGTCCCGTGCTCGATCTCGAACGCGCCACGCTCGCCTTGTCGGCGGGCGACCTCGACGCGCGGACACCGTCACGCACCGCCCAGCGAACCGATGAGCTCGGCCGCCTCGCCGGCGCCTTCGACGAGATGGCGGCACGCTTGGCGGGCCTGATGCGCGGCCGCGAGCAGTTGCTTCGCGATGTGTCCCATGAGATCCGTTCGCCGCTCGCGCGCATGCGCCTCGCCACCGGTCTCGCCGCGCAAGGCGCCGACGCCGCGACCCAACTCGCGCGCATCGAGCTGGAGATCGGCCGCTTGGACGCATTGATCAGCGACATCCTCGATGTGTCGCGGTTGGAGGCCGGCGTGATCATGCGCGAACGGCTCGATCTGCACGCCGTGCTCGAGGGCTTGGCGGCTGACGCGCGTTTCGAAGCGGGATCGCAAGGGCGCACCGTCGAATGGGTGGCACCCTCAGCGCCCTGCTGGATCGACGGCGACCCGCACTGGGTCGGAGCAGCCGCCGAGAACGTGGTCCGCAACGCCTTGCGGCACACCGTTGCCGGTACGACCGTGCAGATGCGGTTCGAGGCCGCGCAAGGCGGCTATGCGCTGACGGTCCTCGACCATGGCCCGGGGCTGCCGGATGACCAGCTCGAGCGTGTGTTCGAACCTTTCCATCGCCTCACGACCACCGACGGCACGGATCCTGGCGGTACCGGCCTCGGCCTCGCCATCGCGGCTCGAGTGATGCGCGCACACGGCGGACGCATCACGGCGCACAACCGGGGAAAGGATACGCGAGGCCTCGAGGTCCGGCTTTGGTGGCCGGCCGCCGAGCCGGCCGACACGCGCCTCACCCCGACTTGATCTGCAGGCGGACGCGCAGACCCGGATCAGCGCTCTCGAGCAGCAGACGACCCCGATGCAACCGCGCGACGGCCGCGGCGATCGCCAGACCGAGCCCCACCCCAGGACGGCTGACCGGATCACCGAGCCGCACGAACGGCCGCAACGCCTGTTCGCGCGCATGCTCCGGGATGCCAGGCCCCTCGTCCTCGACCGACACCTCGGCGCCGTTGTCACCATACCGGCGCACCTGCAGCCGCAACCGGGTGCCCGACGGCGAGTACTTGATGGCGTTCTCCAACAGGTTGCTGATGGCCTGCGACAGGATCTGCCGATGCGCGACCACACGGCAAGCCACCACCTCGCACTCGAGGCGTTGCCCATGCTCATCGGCGATCGGCTCAAAGAGCTCGGCGAGGTCGGTCGCCAGCGCGCCGATGTCCACTTCCTCCATCGAGTCCCGCGAGAGGCCCGCCTCCGCGCGCCCAAGATCGACCAAGGCGTTGAAGGTCAGCAGCGCGCGCGACGCCTCGGATTCGGCCTGGGCGAGCTGGGCCTCGCGCTCCTGCGGGTCGGTCGAATCACGCGCGGCGCTGATGGAGCGACGCACGCGGATCAGCGGCGAGCGCAGATCATGGGCCAGACTCTCCGTGACCGTGCGCAATCCGCTCACCAAGGCTTCGTTCTGATCGAGCATCTCGTTGAAGGTGCCGGTGAGCGCACCGAGCGCATCGAGGCGCTGGCGCTCCGGCGCACGCGCCGCGGACTGTCCGCGCAGGATCCGGCGGGCGGTCATGGCCAGGCTCGAGACATGCTCGAGGATGAAGCGGTTGAAAGCGAAGCCGGCTATCAGACCCATCGCGACCACGACGAGCGTACCGACGAGACCGGCGAGACCGAGCGAGCGCAGGATCTCCCGCGGCGCGGGATCACGGCGGCTGAGGATCACGGTGGCACCGTCGTCGAGCGGCAGCGCGACGGTGAAGTTGACGATACCGTCATCCTGCGGCAAACGCAGCTTCGGGCGAGCCGCCGCCATCTGAAGGGCTTCCCGACCGCCTGGGATATCGGCCAGACGCCCGACGACCGCTGCACCACGCCGATCGACCAACGCGAAATAAGGTGCGGTCGGCAACAATTCCATGCGGGTGGCAAGGCCGATCTCGAGCGCCTCGCGCCCCGCAAAGCGGTCGACCTCACGCCGTAACTCGAGCTCGCGATAGAGCGCCTCGAATGTCTCGCGGTCGTGTACCTGCATGACCCGGAACTGCAACCACAGAAAAGCGCCGAGGAACGCCAGTATCACGGCCCCCAAGGCCACCACCCCGGCGAGCATCGCGCGACGGTCAGAGATCAGCGGAGTCATCCGTGGAGCATGCCACGCTCCGGCGGTTTAGAGACTACAATCCCGTGCTGAGGGGATGTGATGCCACTGCTGCTCATCGAAGATGATGCCGAGCTTGCCGCAGAGGTGAAGGCCGCCCTGTCGGCACACGATCTCGAGGTCATCCACTGCGCCGAGGGCGCAGCGGGGCTCGCCGCCGCACGCGCTGGAGGGTGGTCTGCGGTCATCGCCGACCGCATGCTGCCGCAGATCGACGGTCTCGACATCGTCCGTGCCATGCGTGCTGCGGGCGACCGTACGCCCATCCTGGTGCTCTCGGCACTCGACTCGGTCGATGAACGGGTGCGCGGGCTGCGCGCCGGTGGAGACGACTACCTTGGAAAGCCGTTCGCCGTCGAGGAGCTTGTCGCACGGGTCGAGTCGCTGCTGCGGCGCGCCGCCAACGCATCGGCGACCTCATTGCGGGTCGATGATCTCGAGCTCGACCTGCTGCAACACCGGGCGACCCGTGGCGGACGCACGCTCGATCTGACGGCGCGCGAGTTCCGTCTGCTCGAGTACTTCGCGCGCCACGCCGGGAAGGTGGTCACCCGCGCGATGCTGCTCAAAGGGGTGTGGGACATCCACTACGATCCGCAGACCAATGTCGTCGACGTGCACGTCAGCCGGCTGCGCCAGGCCGTAGACAAAGAATTTGAGCGTCCGCTGATCCACACCGTGCGCGGCGTGGGCTACTCGATGTACGCCTGACGCGCGAAGGCCTCGACGAAGTCACGCACCTCGTGCAGCCGCCCGTGGAAGAAGTGGCTTGCGTCGGGCAGCAGCGTGATCTGCGCCTCGGGCGACAACGCGCGCGCCCAGGCCTCGACCTCGGTCGCATCGAGCAGTTCATCGGCGGTGCCTTGCAACAAGAGCCAAGGACAGGTCGGCGGCGCGATGTCCGCGAAGTCCCAACGACCGACCGGCGGTGCCACGGTGACGAGCCGCGCTGGGACGAGCCGCGCGGTGGCGCGCAGCGCAACCCACGCACCGAACGAGAACCCCGCCAACCAAAGATCGGCGCCCGGGAAACGCTGCCGGATCTGCGCTGCCACGGCGACCAGATCTTCGGTCTCGCCGCGGCCGTCATCATGCACGCCCGCCGAGGCACCGACGCCGCGGAAATTGAAGCGCAGCGCCGGCACGCCCGCCGCGACGAACGCCCGCGCAACGGTATGGATCACCTTGTTGCTGAGCGAGCCGCCGTAGAGCGGATGAGGATGGCAGCAGATCGCGACCGAGCGCGGTGCGGGGTCGACGACCGGCACTCCGCCGTCCGCGCCCACCGCCGCCGGAAGTTCCAGCAACGCCTCGATGGCGCCGGCACCGCCCTCGAGCCGCAGCGGCTCAGGGACGACGGTGTACGACGCCATCCTTCATGACGAAATGCAGGCGTTGCATCGCCGTGATGTCCGCGAGCGGATCGCCCGACACCGCGACGAGATCCGCGATCTTGCCCACCTGCACGCTGCCGAGCCGGTCATCGATGCCCAAGAACTTCGCCGGCACAGAGGTCGCCGACTGGATGGCGGCCATCGCCGGCATGCCGGCCTCGACCATCAGCACGAACTCGCGGGCGTTGTCACCGTGGGCCGAGACACCGGTATCGGTACCGAAGAGGATCTTCACACCGGCCTTGTAGGCCTTGCCGAAGGTCGCCTGGATCAGCGGCCCGATGGTCGCAGCCTTCGGCCGCACGATCTCCGGGAAGAAACCCGGTTCCTGCGAGCGGTCGTACACCCAACGGCCGGCGGTGATGGTCGGCACATACCAGGTGCCGCGCTCCTTCATCAGCTTCATGCCTTCGTCGTCCATGAAGGTACCGTGCTCGATGGTGTCGACGCCCGCACGCACCGCACGCTTCAGACCTTCCGCGCCATGTGCGTGCGCGGCCACCGTGAATCCGTAGTCGCGCGCCGTGGCGACGACCGCGCGGATCTCTTCCTCGGTGAACTGCGGATTGAGGCCGTTCTTCGCGATCGAGAGCACACCGCCCGTGGCGGTGATCTTGATGACATCGGATCCGTCCTTGTACCGTTGGCGGACGGCTTGGGCCGCCTGCTCAGGACCGTTGATCACGCCCTCGAGCGGCCCCACCTCAGCGCCGCCCAGATGCTCGCCCCAGCCGTTGGTCGGGTCGGCATGCCCCCCGGTGGTCGCGATCGACTTGCCGGCGGCGAAGATGCGCGGGCCCGGCACTTTGCCGGCGTTGATGGCATTGCGCAGCGCGATGCTGGCACGGAACGAATCGCCGAGATCGCGCACGGTGGTGAAGCCGGCCATGAGCGTGCGCTCTGCGAACATCGCGCCGTCGAGCGCGACATCCGTGCCGTTCTTGCGGAAGGCGTCGCCGGCGCTGCTGCGGCTGTACTCGCTGGTCAGGTGGACATGCATGTCCATCAGACCCGGCATCAGCGTCGAGCTTCGCAGGTCGATGACGGCATCGCCCGCACCCGGCGCACGGTAGCCCGACTCGATGGCGACGATGCGGCCGCCGTCGACCACGATGGTGCGCTCGGAGAGTACGCGCTCGGAGACGCCATCGATGACACGCCCGGCGTGGATCAGGGTAGCGGCCGACGACGTCACGGACGCGAGGGCTGCAGATACCGAGAGCACCGCGACGAGTAAGCGGGTTCCCCGGGACATCAGCGGATCCCCATCAGCTCTACATCGAACACCAGTGTCGCACCGCCCGGGATCACGCCACCCGCACCGCGTGCGCCGTAGCCGAGCTCTGGCGGGATCACGAGCCGACGCTTGCCGCCGACCTTCATGCCCTCGACACCTTGGTCCCAGCCGCGGATCACCTCTCCGCCGCCGACGCGGAAGGTGAAGGTGTCGCCATGATCCCGCGAACTGTCGAACTTGCGTCCGATGTTCTCTGGTGCTGCGGCATCCCATAGCCAACCCGTGTAGTGGACCACCGCGGACTGACCCGCCGAGACAGCAGCACCTGAGCCGGGTTCGATATCTGTCGAGATCAGTTGGTCGGGGGGCATGGCAACTCCTGAAGGTTCGGCGGGCGGTGGATCGCCCTCCGGAAAGAAGATCGGTGTGCCGTCCGTCGTCGCGGCCGGCGCGGTCGCGGCTTCTGCGGTGGCGATGCCCAGGGTGGACGTCGCAGTGACCGCGGCGGGCGGCTCCCAAAAAAGCTCGGGCAGGAACCGCTTCGCGAGCAACGTGAGCGCGATGAGCGTCAGCAGAGTGGTCGCCAGAGCACGCAACGTCACGGCGTCGAGCCACCGTCGGAGGGCGAGAACGACAGCGAGACTGAATTGATGCAGTAACGCAGCCCGCTGGGCTGCGGACCATCAGGGAACACATGACCGAGATGCGCGCTACAACTGGCACAGACCACCTCGATGCGGACCATACCGTGACTGGTATCGCGGACCTCGCGGATGCGATCGCCTGCGAGCGGCGTCCAGAAGCTCGGCCAACCGGAGCCGGAGTCGTACTTGGTGTCCGAGGCGAAGAGGTCAGCACCGCAGCATACGCACCCGTAGGTGCCACGATCCTTGTGGTGGGTGAAGGCACCGGTGAAGGCGCGCTCCGTGCCCTTGTGCTGCGTGACCTCGAACGCGAGCGGCGAAAGCCGACCGCGCAGGTCCCCGGGTGTGCTTTGATCCGGCATGCGCGGGATTATTGCATGACTTGGCCGAGCAGGCGGTTCAGCCGCCGCACGAACTCCCCGGGGTTCGCGACCGACCCCGACTCGGCGAGCTGGGCTTGGTCGAAGACCAGCAGCGCGAGATCGGTGAAGCCCTCGCCGTCGGGTGTGGCCTCGAGCCGCCGCAGCAATGGATGCTGGGCGTTGACCTCTAGCGCAGGCTGGGACTCGGGTACCGGCTGGCCGGCGGCGGCGAGGATGCGGCGCATCTGCGCGCCGACATCGCCCTCGTCGAGCACGAGGCAAGCGGGAGAATCCGCGAGCCGAGTGCTGACCTTGACCGCGCTGACGCGCTCGCCCAGCGCGTCCTTGAGGCGCTTGAGCAGCGGCTCCGCATCCTTGAGCGCCGACTCGGCTGCGGCCTTATCAGCCTCGTCCGCGAGGCCGCCGAGCTCGAGATCGCCGCGGGCGGCGTCCTTGAATCGCTTGCCTTCGAACTCGCGCAGATGGCCCATCATCCATTCGTCGACGCGGTCCGCGAGCAGCAGCACCTCCACGCCCTTGGCGCGCAGCGTCTCGAGGTAGGGGCTGCTGCGGGCCGCCGTCACCGAATCGGAGATGAGGTAGTAGATGCGGTCCTGCCCGTCCTTCATGCGCGCGACATAATCGGCGAGCGCCACCTTCGGCTCGTCGGACCCGTCTTGCGTGCTCGCGAAGCGCAGCAACGGCAAGATCTTGTCCCGGTTCGAGGGATCTTCGCCCGTGCCCTCCTTCAGCACCGGGCCGAACTCCTTCCAGAACGACGCGTACTTCTCGGGCTCTTCCTTGGCGAGCCGCGCGAGCAGGTCGAGCACGCGCTTGGCGAGCGCCGCGCGCATCGCCTCCACATCCGCGTCCTTCTGCAGAAGCTCACGCGAGACATTGAGCGGCAGGTCGCTGGAATCGAGCACGCCGCGTACGAAACGCAGGTAGTTCGGCAGGAACTGCTCGGCGTCGTCCATGATGAACACTCGGCGGACATAGAGCTTCAGGCCCCGCGCCGCGTCGCGCTGGTATAGGTCAAAGGGGGCACGGGCAGGGATGTAGAGCAGCGAGGTGTACTCGCGCTTACCCTCGACCTTGTTGTGGCTCCAAGCGAGCGGGTCGGCGAAATCGTGGGTGACGTGGCGGTAGAACCCCTTGTAGTCGTCATCCGTGAGCTCGGTGCGCGGCCGGATCCAAAGCGCCTGCGCCTGGTTGGCGGCTTCCCAATCGAGGGTCGCCTCGCCCTCCTTGCGCATCAGCACCGGGAAAGCGATGTGATCGGAATAACGGCGCACCAGCGAGCGCAGCCGCCATCCGTCCGCAAATTCTTTGGCATCGCCCTTCAGGTGCAGCACGACGCGGGTGCCACGCTCGGGGAGCTCCGCCGGCGACACCGTGAACTCGCCGTCAGCCTTCGAGGCCCAGCGCACGCCCGCCGAGGCCGGCTCGCCCGCCTTGCGCGTGAACACCTCGACCTCCTCGGCGACGATGAACGCCGAATAGAAGCCGACACCGAACTGGCCGATCAGCTGCGAGTCCTTCTGTTGGTCGCCCGTCAGCCGCTTGAAGAACTCGCCGGTGCCGGACTTGGCGATCGTGCCCAAGTGGGCGATCGCCTCCTCGCGCGTCATGCCGATACCGTTGTCGCGGATCGAGACCGTGCCTGCGTCGGCATCGTGATCCACCCAGACCGCGAGGTCCGACTCGCCCGCCATCAGCTCCGGCTGGGCGAGCGCGAGGAACCGCAGTTTGTCGTTGGCATCCGAGGCGTTCGAGATGAGCTCGCGCAGGAATATCTCGCGGTGGCTGTAGAGCGAGTGGATCATGAGCTGCAGGAGCTCACGCACTTCGGCCTGGAAGCCATGTTTCTCAGGGGCGCTGGTAGCGGTCGTCGGGTCGGTCATGCCAAGACTCCAATCGGGGTTCGAACGCGGGACAACTGCAGCATGGGGTCGGACCCCGGGGTTTCAAGGGGGCGCGTCGACCTCGCGCCAAGCTCCGGGGGCGAGCCCCTCGAGGTCGATCCGGCCGATCCGCGCGCGTACCAGCCGTAGCGTCGGGAAGCCGACCCGCGCGGTCATGCGCCGCACCTGGCGGTTGCGGCCCTCCCGCAATGTGAGCTCGACCCAGCGCGTCGGGATCTTGGCTCGGTAGCGGATCGGCGGGTCGCGCGGCCAGAGGCCAGGCGGCTCGTCGATGAGACGCGCCTCTGCGGGGCGCGTCGTAAAATCCCCCAAGTCCACGCCCTGGCGCAGCATCGCCAGAGCCTCGTCGGTCGGGACGCCCTCGACCTGCGCCCAGTAGACCTTGGCGAGCTTGTGCCGAGGGTCGGCGATGCGGGCTTGCAGCGGGCCGTCGTCCGTGAGGAGCAGCAGACCCTCGCTGTCGTGGTCGAGCCTCCCAGCCGGGTAGACGCGCGGGATACGGATGAAATCGGCGAGCGTCGGCCGCCCGGGCTCCGGCATGAACTTGCAGAGCACGCCGTAGGGTTTGTTGAAGGCGAGGAGCATCGGCTCCCCTAACTCCGCACCACCCGGTAGCAGGGCACATAGGCCGTGCCCGGAAGCTTCATGCGACCCTGCGCGACGAACGAGGCGAGCAGCTCATCGAGCATCCCCGTGATCGCAGGGTCGCCGACGATCTCGAAGGGTCCGTGACGCTCGATCGCGCGGATCCCAGGCTCCTTGACGTTGCCGCTGACGATCCCGGAGAAGGCCCGACGCAGGTCGGCCGCCAGTTCGTGGACCGGAAGGTCACGGTGCAAGCGCAGCGTGCGCATCGAGGCGTGCGTCACCTCGAAGGGCTGCTGGAACTCCGGATCGACGCGCATCAGCCAGTTGAAGTTGTAGGAATCGGTGTTCTTCTTGCGGAACTCGCGCACGTCATCGACGCCGCGGTCCATGATGCGCGCGACCTCCGCGGGATCGTCGATCACGATGCGGATACGCGCCAAAGCCTGCTCGCCGAGCGTGCCCACGAGGAATGCGCGGATACGCTCGAAGTAGGCGGCGCTCTCGCGCGGACCGCTGAGCACCACCGGGAACGGCTGTCCGGCGTTGGCCGGATCGAGCAGGATCCCGAGGATGTAGAAGATCTCCTCGGCGGTGCCGACCCCGCCCGGGAACACCACGAGCCCATGCGCCACACGCACGAAGGCCTCGAGACGCTTCTCGATGTCCGGCAGGATCACGAGGTTGTTGACGATCGGGTTCGGCGGCTCGGCGGCGATGATGCCCGGCTCGGTGAGCCCGATGTATCGGCCGCCGGAGATGCGTTGCTTGGCATGGCCGATGGTCGCACCCTTCATCGGTCCCTTCATGGCACCCGGACCGCAACCGGTGCAGACGTCGAGCCCACGCAGGCCGAGCTGGTAGCCGACTTTTTTCGTGTATTCGTACTCGACACGGTTGATGGAGTGGCCGCCCCAGCAGACGACCAGGTTCGGTCGAAGCTTGTGACCCAACAACCCGGCGTTGCGCAGGATGTGGAACACCGCGTTGGTGATGGCCTGCGGGCGCGAGAGATCGAATCGGTCGTTGTTGACGATCTCGTTGGCGGTGTAGACGACATCGCGCAGCACGGCGAAGAGGAGCTCCTTGATGCCGCGGATCATGTGACCGTCGACGAAAGCCGCAGCCGGGGCGTTCTTAATCTCGAGCTTGACGCCGAAGGCGTGACGCACGATGCGGATGTCGAAATCCCGGTATCGCTCGAAGATCTCGCGCGCATCGTCGGTGTCGCTGCCGGCGTTGAGCACCGCGAGCGCGCACTGGCGGAAGAGCGGGTAAAGACCGCCTTGTCCGCTCGACAGCAGCAGCTCGATCTCCTCCTGTGACAACGTCTCGAGCGCACCGCGCGGGGCGACGCGGGCGTCGACGAATTCAGGGATGACGATGCTGGATTCCAAAAGGTTGTCCTCGCGGAGGGGGTCAGGGACGGATGTCGATCAGCGTGTTGTCCGGGACCAGCAACCAGAACTCCATCATGTCGGCGTTGCTGAGCGCGATGCAGCCATCGGTCCAGTCCTCGCTCTCGTAATGGCGCGGCGAGCGGCTCGGGATGTTCGGCTGCCCATGCACCATGATCATGCCACCAGGACGCCGGCCCATCTTGCGCGCGCGCGCCGAGTCGGCGACGTTCGGATAGGAGACATGCATCGAGAGGAAGAATTCGCTGCGCGGATTGCGGGCGTTGAGCCGGTAGAGGCCTTCAGGGGTGCGCGAATCGCCCTCGAACAGCTTGTGGCCGACGGGATCGCCGCCGAGCGCGATACGATATCCGCGCAACGCCTCGTTGCCGCGCAGCAGCTCGAGACGGCGCTCCCCCTTGTAGACGACGACACGCGTCGCGACCGGCAAGGCCTCGTTGCGCAGCCGGGTGGTGGCCCCACCAAAGGTCGTGGAGGTCGAGGTGGCAGCGTTGTCGGCTGCTGCACGCGCTGCGCCGGGTACGCCTGCCCAGATCGCAAGGATCAGCCATGGCACCGCGGCACAGCACTGCGCCCACCGGGCCCGCGCCCGGGTCGGCCGGAATCTCAAAAAAGAACGGGATGGCGGGGCAGCAGTGGACACCCCGGCATTATAGGCGTCCCGACATGCTGCCTGCCGGGACTGCGTCGCCTCGCTCACCTGCGAGCGCAGCCGCAAGCGTCGTCGAAGTCCAAGCCGTCTGGGCAGGCAGGCGCAGACGATAGCCCGCCGGCAGCGGCCGTTCCCCGCGCCATGCCACTTCGCGCAAGGCCGGGTTCAGTTCGCGCAGCTGTGTCGTCGGCAGGCCGACGGTGCGCTGCAGGTCGACCATCCACGCGGCGCGCGGCAGCTCGATCTCGGTGTACTCGGCTTCCGGCGCGCGGACCACGCCCGGAAACCAGCGCCCGGGATCCTGGTCGATGGTGAGCGCAGCGAGGAACGAGGGATAGAAGTTGCGCGACGCGAAGCCGAAAGCCGGCCCGCGATAGCGGCGCGCGATCACCGCGAAGTCGTCGGTGCCCATCGTGTCGCGGGCGCGGCGCATGCCGGCGGCGCCGTGGTTGTATGCGGTGAGCGCGAGCGGCCAGGAGCCGAGCAGGCGGAAATTGTTGGCGAGCAGCTTCACCGCGCCCTCGGTGGCACGGAACGGGTCATAGCGCTCATCGACCGCAGCATCGACGCGCAGGTAGAGCTTGCCGGTGCCCGGCATGAACTGCCAAAGACCGGCGGCGCCGACTTTGGAGCCCGCGAAGGGATCGAAGGAGGACTCCACATGGGGCAGCGCGATGAGCTCCGCCGGCAGACCCGCGGCCGCGAGCGTGCGCGCGATGTGCGGACGCCAGGCCCCGGAGCGCTCGAGACCGGCGCGAAAGCGGTCTGCTTGGCCGAGCTGGAAACGCACCCGGCCGGCCGCCTCGCGCAGCGCCGCGGGCGTCGGCGTCGCGCCTTGGGCGCTCCAGACCCCCAACGCGCGCAGTACATCGTCGGATGAAGACCCAGTACCCGCCTCCACCGCATCGGCGGCCTGGCGCAACGCCGACCGCCAACGCTCACGCGCGGCCTCGATGGCGGCGCGACGCTCCGGCGAACCCGGCTGCCCCGGCGGGATCGCCGCTTCGCCGTAGACGATGGAGAGGTCGAGCGGGTCGTGGAGCAGACCTCGGCTGGTCGGCACCTGACTGTAGATGCGGATCCAGAAGTCGACATCGCGCTGCAGCTCTGGGTAACGGGGCAGCGATCCAGCCGACAAGGTGGACGACGGCGCGGTCGACACCTCGCCGGTCTGGGCGACCGCCGCAGATACCCACGCGCCCGTCGTGAGAACGAGCGCGAGGCCGAGGATCAGGGAGCGGACGGAGGCGGCCTGCGGCCTCAGCCGCACTTCGAGTCGCCGCAGTTCAAGCAGGTCATGCATCCGTCCATCATCACCACGGCGACGGTGTTGCACTTGGTGCACAACTGGGCACCATCAGGGAAATGGGCCTTGGAGAAGGCATCCGCCTGCTTTCCGCGCGCCTCGAACTCGGCCCGCTTCTCTTCGATGAGCTTCTTCTGGTGTTCGTCCAGCTCAGCCCGCGCCATCAGACCGATCGTCTGCAGGTGCTTCTCGATGACATAGCCGAGCTCGGCGATGATCGAGGGCATGAACTTGCCGCCCGGCTGCCAGTAGCCGCCACGCGGATCGAACACGGCCTTCAGTTCCTCGACCAGGAACGCCAGATCGCCGCCCTTGCGGAACACCGCGGAGATGATGCGCGTGAGCGCGACGATCCACTGGTAGTGATCGAGGTTCTTGGAGTTGATGAACACCTCGAACGGCCGACGCTGCTCGTGCTCGGTGCCTTCATTGAGGATGATGTCGTTGATCGTGACGTACATCGCGTGGTCGGACACAGGCGTCTTGATCTTGTAGGTGGAGCCGATGAGCACCTCGGGGCGCTGCACCTCCTCGGTGAGGCGCACGACCTTGCCACCGTGGCTGGTCGGCAGCTCGGCGACGGTCGGGGCGGCAGCGGGCGCAGGCGTCTCGCCGCCCGGCTTCAGCACGCGGTATTTGGAAATCTTGCTGTCGATCTTGATGGCGGCCATGGGGCGGGGTCCTCAGAACTTGCCGTAGTAGCCTTCCTTCAAGGCGTCGTAGAGGTTGGCGGCGGTGTGCTTCTCGCCGTCGTACTCGATCTCTTCGTCGCCCTTGACCGACACTTCACGGCCGTCCTCGAGCGTGAACACATAGGTCGTGTTCTTGAGATCTTCCTCTTTCACGAGCACGCCTTGGAAGGCTTCGGGATTGAAGCGGAAGGTGGTGCAGCCCTTGAGACCTTTCTCGTGGGCGTAGAGATAGATGTCCTTGAAGGACTCGTACTGGAAGTCGGTGGGCACGTTCGCGGTCTTGGAGATCGAGGAGTCGATCCATTTCTGCGAGGCGGCCTGGATGTCCACATGCTCGGTCGGCGTGATGTCGTCCGCCGTGGTGAAGTAATCCGGCAGCTTGTCGATCGCGTTGGTGCCGTTCGGCATCGCACGCGGGTTGATGAGTTCACGGTAGGCGAGCATCTCGAAGGAGAAGACATCGACCTTTTCCTTGGACTTCTTGCCCTCGCGGATCACGTTGCGGAAGTAGTGGTGCGCGAACGAGGGCTCGATGCCGTTGCTCGCATTGTTCGCGAGCGACAGCGAGATCGTGCCGGTCGGCGCGATGGAGGTGTGGTGGGTGAAGCGCCCGCCGACGAGCGCGAGCTGCTCGACCAGCGTCGGCGCCACGGTGGCGATGCGCTGCATGTAGCGGCTGTAGCGCGCGTGCAGCACGCGCCCCGGGATCTTGCTGCCGATCTTCCAACCGTCGCGCGCCATCTCGGGACGCTTGCGCAAAAGCTCGGCGGTGACCGTGAACTCCTCGTTCATGATCGGTGCAGGGCCCTTCTCACGCGCGAGATCGAGCGCGGCCTCCCAGCCGGCGACCGCCATCTCACGCGAGACGTCTTCGGTGAACTGCACAGACTCGGACGAGCCGTATTTCATGCGCAGCAGCGTCATGGTGCTGCCGAGGCCGAGGAAGCCCATGCCGTGCCGACGCTTGCGCAGGATCTCGTTGCGCTGCCCCTCGAGCGGCAGGCCGTTGACCTCGACCACGTTGTCGAGCATGCGGGTGAATACCTTGACGACCTCGCGGTACTCGGACCAGTCGAACTCGGCCTCATCGGTGAACGGCTGGCGCACGAAGCGCGTGAGGTTCACGGAACCGAGCAGGCAGGAGCCATAGGGCGGCAGCGGCTGCTCGCCGCAGGGATTGGTGGCGCGGATGTTCTCGCACCACCAGTTGTTGTTCATCTCGTTGACGCGGTCGATGAGGATGAAGCCCGGCTCGGCGAAATCATAGGTGGAGGACATGATGCTGTCCCACATGCGGCGCGCCGGCAGTGATTTGTAGACCCTGCAGGCGACGAGGCCGGTCTCGTTGGTGACGAAGCGGCCGTCGTAGGGCCACTCGCGCCAGACGAACTTGGAATCGTCCGAGAGATCGGGCTTCTCGGCCTCGAACTCCTTGCGTGACATCGGGAAGGCGAGCCGCCACTCGCGGTCTTCGCGCACGGCCTGCATGAACTCGTCGGTGATGAGCAGCGAGAGGTTGAACTGACGCAGCCGGCCGTTCTCGCGCTTGGCGCGGATGAACTCCATGGCATCCGGATGACCGACATCGAAGGTGCCCATCTGCGCGCCGCGGCGGCCACCGGCCGAGGACACGGTGAAGCACATCTTGTCGTAGATATCCATGAAGGACAGCGGGCCGGAGGTATAGGCACCGGCACCCGACACATAGGCACCGCGCGGTCGCAGCGTGGAGAATTCGTAGCCGATGCCACAGCCCGCTTTCAGCGTGAGGCCGGCCTCGTGCACCTTGTCGAGGATGTCGTCCATCGAGTCTTCGATGGTGCCCGACACAGTGCAGTTGATGGTGGAGGTGGCAGGCTTGTGCTCGAGCGCGCCGGCGTTCGAGGTGATGCGGCCTGCGGGGATCGCACCGCGGCGCAGCGCCCAAAGAAAACGCTCGTACCAGTGTTCACGCTCGGCCGGTGCTTCGACATCGGCCAACGCCCGGGCGACACGCTTGTAGGTGTCGTCCATGGACTGGTCGATGGGTGCTCCCGACTTGGAGACGAGGCGGTATTTCTTGTCCCAGATGTCGAGCGAAGCCTCCTGGAAGGGGATGGCATCGATGTCGTGGGTGACGAGCTTGACGACGCTGTTCATGCGCGATGTAGCTCCCGGCGGATGCCGTGGATCGTTGAAGAAGAATGGTTCATAGAAAGCCCTGCAAAAAAAACGACGCCACGGCTGCCGAACGCGCCGCAGTGTTTTTGGCCCTTGTCCGGGTCGTCGCCTACGGCGATCAGCCCTCCCCTGATGTCGACCCCACTCTGGCGTGGGTTCCTAGCAGAGAGGCACCACACACAAGATGTTGTGTCGACGGGGGAAGGTTAAGCAGCACCCCGGGTACCGTCAAGGTTTTGTAATCAATTCGCGATGAAATAAAATACTTAATAATTTCATAATCTTATAGTAACCGCTGCGGTGATAGGACCCTGCTTTAGTGTGTCGCATGGGGACACTAGGCGACTGTCCACCTATCCCAACATGTTGTGTCAGACCATCCACACACCATCCACAGGTTATCCCTTGAAACCGCCCGCGATACCCGCATATCCCAAGTCAAAGGGGGACATCCCCATCACGACCACGGAGAAACGCTCAATGAGCCTCGTACGCTACGAATGGAACCTGCTCGGCCCGACGGACTCCCGCCCGGTGGCGTTGCTGCCGCGCGTGGAAGTTATGGAAGAGACCGACCGATATGTGCTGCGCGCCGACCTGCCCGGAGTCGCTCCGCAGGACACCGAGATCACGGTGGAACAGGGGGTTCTGACCCTGCAAGCCCAGCGCCCCGCCCAACACCCGCAAACCACGGCCACCCGGTTCCAACGCCGCTTTGCGCTGCCGGAGGATGCGGATGCCGAGCAGATCGCTGCCCGCAGCACCCACGGCGTGCTCGAGATCGGCATCGCCAAGCTCGCCAAAGCGCAGCCGCGACGCATCACGGTCGAGGCGGCCTGAGGCAAGATCGGGGTGGGTGGGCGTATGGCCCACCCACCCTGCGATGGACCGGATCCCGGCCGACCGGGCTGCCCACCCGCCAGGGACTCCCTACAATGGGATCCCGGACAACCTCTTGAGGATGTGGAGCATGACCTTGACCCTGCCGACCGTCGTGGCCGCGCTCTGCGGCCTTGTCGGCCTGTCGCAGGCCGCACCCGCACCCGCGCCCGCGCAGGCTGTGCCGGCGTCGCCCGCGGTCGACAGCGGTGCGCGCAGCGTCGCGCCGATGCCCTCTCTCGCGCCGATGATCCGCCGGGTCTCGCCGGCGGTGGTCAGCATCGGCACCCGTGGCACGGTCCGCGAACAAGGGCGCAACCCGCTGCTCGATGACCCCTTTTTCCGCCGCTTCTTCAATGCGCCGCCCGACGGCGGCGCGCGCGAACGGCCGTTCCAGTCCGCCGGCTCGGGCGTGATCGTCGACGCGGCGAAGGGCTACATCATCACCAACGCCCATGTGGTGGAGAACGCCCGCGAGATCACGGTGACGCTGCTCGATGAGCGCGAACTCGCTGCGAAGTTGGTGGGCAGCGACCCGCGCACCGACATCGCGATCATCCAGATCGAGACCTCCGGGCTGACGCAGGTCACGATCGGTGATTCCGACCGGCTCGAACCCGGCGACTATGTCGCGGCCATCGGCAATCCCTTCGGATTGCAGCATTCGGTGTCGTACGGCATCGTCAGCGCGCTCGGCCGCTCCGGCATGAACCCCGACGGCTTCGAGAGCCTCATCCAGACCGACGCCTCCATCAATCCCGGCAACTCGGGCGGCGCGTTGGTCAACCTGCGCGGCGAACTGGTCGGCATCAACAACATGATCCTCTCGGGCAGCGGCGGCAACATCGGCATCGGGTTCGCGATCCCGGCGAACATGGCCCGCAGCGTGATGGACCAGTTGATCCGATTCGGCTCGGTGAAGCGCGGGCAACTGGGCGTGACGCTGGCGCCGCTCACTCAGGACATCGCGCAGGCGCTCGGGCTGCCCGTCACGAGCGGCGCGCTCGTGACGCAGGTGCTGCGCGATTCGGCAGCGGCGCGTGCCGGCTTGCGCGCGGGCGATGTGGTCACCACGCTCAACGGCCGTGCCGTCAAGTCCTCGGCAGAGTTCCGTAACGCGATCGGGCTGCTGCGCGTCGGCGATAAGGTCGATGTCGGCGTGCTGCGCGAGGGCCGCGCGCTCAAGCTCACCGCATCGGTCGCCGACGCAGCGGGCGCCGCGCCGACCGCCGCAGCCGGCGCCGCCGGTCAAGCCGCTCCCGGCACGCTGCACCGCGGCTTCGAGGGTGCGACCCTTGAGGACGCCGCGGACGGCGGCATCGCCGTACGGGTTTTGACGCCTGGCAGCGCAGCTGCAGCCTCGGGACTGCGTGTCGGCGATGTGGTGCTCTCGGCCAACGGTGTGCGCGTCGCGCGGCGCACCGACCTCGTCACCGCCTCCGCCGCGGCTGCATCGCGAGGCGGTACGCTCGTCCTGCAGGTGCGGCGCAACGGCGAGCTCGCCATCGTGTTGCTTCGATGAGCCGCTCGACGCGACGCATCGCGGTGCTCGGCGGTACCGGCTTCGTCGGTACCGCCCTGGTGTCGCGCCTCGCAGCTGCCGGCCACGAACTGCGGGTGCTGACCCGCGACCCACGCAATGGCCGCTCGTTCGCGGTGTTGCCCACCGTGCGCGTGCTGCAGGCCGACGCGCACGATGAGGCTGCGCTGCGGGCCGCATTCACGGGCTGCGATACGGTCGTGAACCTGGTCGGCATACTCAACGAAAAAGGTTTCTCGGGCGCGGGGTTCACCCACGCCCACGCCGAGCTCGCCCGCAAGACCGTCGCTGCGGCGGCCGCCTCGGGTGTGTCACGGCTGCTCCACATGAGCGCGCTCGGCGCCGACGTGGACGGCCCGAGCTTCTACTTGCAGTCGAAAGGGACGGCCGAGGGGCATGTGCGCGCCGCGCCCGGGTCGATCGCCTGGACGATCTTCCGCCCTTCGGTGATCTTCGGCGCCGGCGACTCGTTCATGAACCGGTTCGCAGGGCTGCTGCGCCTGACGGGCGGCGTGATCCCGTTGGCACGCGCCGGCGCTCGCTTCGCACCCATCTGGGTCGATGATGTCGTGACGGCGTTCGCGTACGCGCTCGAGGACCGCCTGCCCGAGGCCGCGATGGGTCACACCGCGCTGCCAGGGGGCAGTTCGATCGGACAGTCCTATGATCTTTGCGGCCCGGAGGTGTTCACGCTCGCCGAGCTCGTGCAGCTCGCGGGTGAAATGAGCGGCACCCGTGCCCGGGTGCTCCCGCTGCCCGATGCCGCCGCAAGGCTGCAGGCGCGGCTGATGGACTTCGTGCCCGGCAAACCGTTCTCGACGGATAACTACCGCTCGCTCACGGTCGACAACATCTGCCGCGATCCGGGCTGCGAACGGCTCGGCATCCGACCCGTCTCGCTGCGCGCAGTCGGCCCGCGCTACCTCGCGCGCTGACCGGTCCGCGCCGCACCACGGCGCGGCGCTCGGGTACCATCGCCGGATGGAGATCTACCTGGTCGGCGGCGCGGTGCGCGACGGACTGCTCGGTCGCCCGATCGGCGAACGGGACTGGGTGGTCACGGGCGCCACTCCCGCTGCACTCGAGGCGCTCGGCTTCCGTGCTGTCGGGCGCGACTTTCCTGTGTTCCTGCACCCCGACACCCACGAAGAGCACGCCCTCGCACGCCTCGAGCGCAAGGTCGGACCGGGATACCGTGGCTTCACCACCGATTTCGCCCCGACGGTGACCCTCGAACAGGATCTCGCGCGACGCGACCTGACCGTGAACGCGATGGCTCGCGCCGCCGACGGGCGCCTCATCGATCCGCACGGCGGCCAAGCCGACCTCGAACGGCGTCTGCTGCGGCATGTCTCGCCCGCCTTCGTCGAAGATCCGGTACGCATCCTGCGCGTGGCGCGCTTCGCGGCGCGCTTCGCCGAGCTCGGCTTCAGCGTGGCGCCCGAGACGATGACGCTGATGCGGCACATGGTCGAGGCGGGCGAGGTCGATGCGTTGGTGCCCGAACGGGTCTGGCGCGAACTCGAACGTGCGCTCGGCGAGCCGCAGCCCCGTGCTGCGATCGAGTTGCTGCGCGATTGCGGCGCGCTCAAGGTGCTGCTGCCGGAGGTCGATGCGCTCTTCGGCGTGCCGCAGCCTCCGCAGCACCACCCCGAGGTGGACACCGGAGAGCACCTGTTGCTGGCGCTGCAGGCGGCAGCGGCACGGAACGCACCCGTCACCGTGCGCTTCGCCGTGCTGCTGCACGATCTCGGCAAGGCGCTGACGCCGATCGGGGAGTGGCCGCGCCACATCGCCCACGAGACACGCGGCCTCGCCGCCGTTGAGGCCGTCTGCGCGCGGTTGCGTGTACCGCAGGAACACCGCGAGCTCGCCGCGCTCGCCTGCCGCTTCCACACCACCGTGCACCGCGGTCTCGAGCTGCGCGCCACGACCTTGCTGGAGCTCTATGCCTCCTGCGATGCATTCCGGCGCCCGGCGCGGTTCAAAGAACTGCTCGAGGCCTGCGAGTGCGACGCTCGCGGCCGGCTCGGTCGCGGGCAGGAACCCTACCCGCAGCGCGCCCGTCTCGAAGCCGGCCTCGCTGCCGCAGCGGCGGTGACGCTGGATGAGACCGAGCGCGCCGGCCTCGTCGGCCCGGCGATCGGTGAGCGGCTGCAGCGCAAGCGCCTGGCCGCCATCGAGGCGGCCTGTCCGAAATAGCGGCGCGTCGCCGGCGCGGTGCTACAGCGTGCGCCGCAGGTCCTGCAGCGCGAACGCTTCGGGCAGCAGCGTGCAATCGCGCGCCAGCACCATCACCTTCACCGCCTCGCCCATCTCGCCGGGCAGCAGCAAGCGCCGGGCACCATGGGCGAGCGCCGCGCGCGATGCCGCATCCGGGGCCGTCTGCTGCGCCGCCGCGAGCCGGGCCTCGAAGCCGCCGCCCAACAAGAAACCGGCTTGGGTGGTGAAGCCGGCGACCTCGAGCCCGGCGGTCTCTGCCGCCTCCGCGAGCGCCGTGAAATCGACCCAAGCCGTCAGATCCGACAGCCCGGGCCAAAGAAAAGGATCGTCATGGGCGCGATGCCGATGGAAGACGCGCAGCGTGCCGCGCATCCGCTCCGGCCGCAGCAACCCGGCGCGCGGCAGCCCGTAGTCGAAGAAGAGCAGCATGCCGCGCTGCAGGCAGGCCGCGATCGAGCCGAGCCAGTCGCCGAGCGCCAGGTGGAACTCGCCGCAGCAGCCCTCCGGCAACGTCACGCCCATGGCCGCGAGCCCCTGCAGCCGCTGCTGCATGACGGCCGCGAAGGCCGCATCGCCCGGACAAGCACCATCCGCCGGGCGCGCTCGCCACTCGAATCCCGGGGTCGCGCCCGCCCGCGCATGACCGACGCCGAGCCGCCATGCGGCGCCCTGCTGCATCACGAAACGCTCGCAGGGCAACGCGTCGATGACCTCGTTGGCGAGCACTACGCCGCAGAAAGGCGCGGGCAGCGATCCCAACCAACGCCGCCCGATCTCCGGCGCGACACCGCGCCCGATCGGACCCTCGCCGAGCAGCGCACGCTGTCGCGCCACCAGCGCCGCGCCCGGCTCGAGCAGCAGGTACTCCTCGAGCGGTGTGCCGAGCGCAGCGAACTCGGTCAGCACACCCGCCGCAAGCTTCCCGCTGCCCGGACCGAGCTCAAGCAGCGTACCGCCGCCGAGCGCGCGCAGCACCGGATCGATCGCAGCGGCGACCGTCGCGGCGAACAACGGCGACAGTTCGGGTGCGGTGACGAAATCGCCAGCCTCGCCGAATTGCGTGCTGCCTGCGGCGTAGTAGCCGAGCCCCGGCGCATAGAGCGCGTGCTGCATGTACTCGGCGAAGGAGATCCATCCGCCCGCTGCGTCGATGTCCGCGGCGATGACCTCGGCGAGGCGCCGCGAACGCGCGATGTCGGCCGCGTGGGGCGCCGTCATCCCGTCCGGCTCCGACACCTTCACGACGCGACCCTATGAGCGCGTGGCGCCGCGGCCCATAATCCTCCCCCATGGAGGGAAGAGAAAACGACCACGCGCCGCTCGCCGGAAAGGTCGCGCTGGTGACAGGCGGCGCCCGTCGCGTCGGCGCGCAGATCGTGCGCAAGTTGCATGGCGCTGGGGCTGCGGTGCTCGTGCATCGCCACCGCTCGCGCACCGATGCCGACGCCCTGATCGCGGAACTCGATGCGCGTCGTCCGGGCAGTGCGCATGCCTTTGCGCTCGACCTGCTCGATACAGCGCGGCTGCCGACGCTCATCGAAGCCGCCGAGCAGCGCTTCGGCAGGCTCGACATCCTCGTCAACAACGCCTCGACCTTCTATCCGACGCCGCTCGGCGCGATCACCGAGGCACACTGGGACGACCTGGTCGGCTCGAACCTCAAAGCGCCGCTCTTCCTGTCTCAGGCTGCAGCACCCCTCTTGCGTCGCACCCAGGGTCTGATCCTCAACATCGTCGACATCCACGGCATGCGCCCGCTCCGCCAACATCCGGTCTATGGCGTCGCCAAAGCGGGCCTCATCATGCTCACCCGTTCGCTGGCCCGCGAACTCGGACCGGAAGTGCGCGTGAACGCCATCGCACCGGGACCGGTGATGTGGCCGGAGGACGGGTCCGCCGACCCGGCGCGGCGCGAGAAGATCGTCTCGCGGACTTTGCTGAAGCGAAGCGGCTCGGCCGACGACATCGCCCGCGCCGCACTCTTCTTCGCAGCCGATGCGCCGTTCGTCACCGGCCAGGTGTTGCCGGTGGATGGCGGCCGCAGCGTCGCCTGGTAGGCGCATCAACCGGCCGCGGGCAGGTCCGTGCGGTGACGCTCGATCGAGACGCCCACATCACGCGCGCCGCGGACAGCACCCGGCTTGTTGATCGACAAGCGCACCCACTCCAGCCCGAACTCGGCGAGGATCAGCATCGCAGTACGGTGCGCCAACGTCTCCACCAGCATCGTGCTCGATGAACCGATGAACGCCGTGACGCGCGCAGCGACCTGGCTGTAATCGAGCGTGTCGACGACCTCGTCCGTGGCGGCGGTGCGCGCGCAATCGATGGGCAACTCGAGGTCGATCACCAAGCGTTGCTTGATGCGCCGCTCCCACTCGATGAAGCCGATGATGCACTCGACCTCGAGGCCGCGCAGGAAGATGGTGTCCGGGCGTCGTGTCATGTTCTGGCTCCGGGGCTCCGCCCCAAGATCGAAGTGCTGGCGAGATCCCGGCTCAAGCGTCCGCGCCCATCGCCGCCGGCGGTCGCAACGACACCAACGGCCATTGCGCACGCGCCCGGATCCCGGGCGCGTCACGCTCCCCTGCGGCGAGCCGCGCCAAGCCCGCCACCGCGATCATCGCCGCGTTGTCGGTGCAGAATTCGGGACGCGGATAGTACACGCGTACACCGCGCTCGCGCGCGGCGGCACCTAACCGTTCGCGCAGGCTGCGGTTCGCGCTGACGCCGCCCGACACCACGAGAGCATCGAGACCGGTGGCATCGAGTGCGCGCACGGCCTTGGCGATCAGCGTATCGACCACGGCATCCTGCAGACCGAGGGCGATATCGGCGCGCTCGGCCTCGCCCGCCGACGCCGGCAGCGCGCGCACGGCGTGCAACACGGCGGTCTTGAGGCCGGAGAAACTGAACTCGAGTCCCGGTCGGTCGAGCATCGGGCGCGGCAACACCACCCTCCCCGCTCGGCCCCGCTCGGCCAGCCGGGCGAGATGGGGGCCGCCCGGGTAGGGCAGACCGAGCAATTTCGCGCTCTTGTCGAACGCCTCGCCGGCGGCATCGTCACGGGTCTCACCGAGCAGCGTGTAGTCGCCGAGCCCGCGCGCTTCGATCAGCATCGTATGGCCACCGGACACGAGCAACGCGAGGTGCGGGAAGGCGGGCGGGTCGGGCTCGAGCAGCGGAGCGAGCAGGTGACCTTCTAGGTGATGGACGCCGACGGTGGGCAGCCCCCACGCGAAGGCCAGCGACCGGGCGAGCGCCGCGCCCGCCAACAGCGCACCGATCAGGCCAGGTCCGGCCGTGTAGGCCACGCCATCGAGTTCGGCGGCGCAGGTACCGGCTTCAGTCAACGCCCGTTCGACGAGCGGCAACAAACGCTGCACATGGTCGCGCGAGGCCAATTCAGGGACCACGCCGCCGTAGGCCTGATGCAGATCCACCTGGGTGTGCAGCACATGCGAGAGCAGGCCGCGGCCGTCATCGAGGACGGCGACAGCGGATTCGTCGCAGGAGGATTCGAGAGCGAGGACGCGCATGGGGAGGGGTCAGGTTTTGCCTTTTGGCTCCGGGGTCATTAGAATCCCCGACCCTGCTTCTGCAGGACCCCGGGGAGGTCGGTTCGATTTCCCTTTCCGATCAAGGACTTGAGGTTTCAGATGCCGAGCGTTCGTGTCCGCGAGAATGAATACTTCGACGCCGCCCTGCGGCGTTTCAAGCGCGCTTGTGAAAAGGCCGGCGTGCTGACCGATCTTCGCCGTCGGGAATTCTACGAGAAGCCGACGCAGGAGCGTAAGCGCAAGAAGGCCGCCGCCGTGAAGCGCGCCGTCAAGCGCTCGGGCCCGCGCATCGCGCGCGCTCGTTGACCGGGACCTCAGGGACGACGATGTCGCTCAAGGAGCGCATCACCGAAGACATGAAGTCTGCGATGCGCTCCGGCGAAAAGGAGCGCCTCGGGCACATCCGCATGCTCCAGGCCGCCATCAAGCAACGCGAGGTGGACGAGCGGATCATGCTGGACGACGCGCAGGTCACTGCCGTCCTCGAGAAGATGATCAAGCAGCGGCGCGAAGCCATCTCCCAGTTCGAAGCCGGCGGTCGCGCCGACCTGGCTGCCAAAGAGATCACCGAGATCGCCCTGCTGCAGGGCTATCTGCCCGAACAGCTCGCGCCCGCCGAGCTCGAAGCGCTCGTCGCCGCGGCGATCACCGAAAGCGGCGCCGCCACGGTCAAGGACATGGGCAAAGTCATGGCGCTGGTAAAGGCCCGCGCGGCCGGCCGCGCCGACATGGGCGCCGTGAGCGCCCTGATCAAGTCGAAGCTCGCCACGGCCTGACGGCCGGCGGTTATCCTCATCGCCCATGAGCGGGCGCATCCCACAGTCCTTCATCGACGATCTGGTCGCGCGGACCGATATCGTCGAACTGATCGGTTCTCGCGTGACGCTCAAGAAATCTGGGCGCGAGTACAAGGCTTGCTGCCCCTTCCACGGCGAGAAGACGCCCTCGTTCTGGGTGAGCCCCGACAAGCAGTTCTACCACTGCTTCGGATGCAGTGCGCATGGCACCGCGCTCGGCTTCCTCATGAACCACGACCGCCTCACCTTCCCGGAGGCCGTCGAGGAACTCGCCTCGCGAGCCGGTGTCGAGATCCCGCGCGAGGCGCGCCCCGATGATGGTCGCAGCCGCGACGAAGCCGATCTCGCGGCGCTCATGGGCAAGGTCGCCGCACATTGGCAGTCGCTGTTGCGCGCCGAACCGCGGGCGTCCCGCTACGCCGGCGAGCAGCGCGGGCTCGCACCCGAGACCCTCGATCGGTTCTTGGTCGGCTATTCGGCGAACTCTTGGAACGATGTGCTGCGACGCTTCGGGCCCGCGGAGCCGCTTGCCGCCTGCGGTCTCGTGATCGAACGCGAAGGCGGTGCCGGCGGCGGCGGTGAGCGCCATTACGACCGCTTCCGCGACCGGCTGATGTTCCCGATCCGCGATGCGCGGGGCCGGGTGATCGCCTTCGGTGGCCGCATCATCGACCAGGGCGAGCCGAAGTACCTCAATTCCCCGGAGACGGCGCTGTTCCACAAGGGCCGCGAGCTCTACGGTCTCTACGAGGTGCGCCAATCGCGCACGCCGCTCAAACGCCTGTTGGTGGTCGAGGGCTACATGGATGTGGTGCGCCTGCACCAGGCGGGCATCACCTACGCGGTCGCGACGCTCGGCACCGCGACCACGCCCGAGCATTTGAAGCGCGCCTTCCGGCTCGTGCCCGAGATGGTGTTCGCCTTCGACGGCGACCGCGCGGGACGCGCCGCAGCTTGGCGCGCGCTCAACAACGCGCTGCCCGAGGCGCGCGAGGGCCGGCAGCTGAGGTTCCTGTTCCTGCCGGATGGCCAGGACCCGGATTCTTTGGTCGGAGCCGAGGGCCGCGAAGCCTTCGAAGCGCGTCTCGAGGGCGCGCTACCGCTCTCCGAATACCTGGTGCAGGAGATCGCCTCGCAAGCGGACCTCGCGCATGCCGATGGCCGCGCGCGTTTCGCCGAACTGGCGCGGCCCTTGGTCGCCAAGGTGCCCGATGGCGTCTATCGCGAACTCCTGGTCGAACGCCTCGCCGAAGCCATCCGGCTGCCGGCCGCGCGGCTGCGCAGCCTCTGGGAGACCGCGGACGCCCCGTCGCAAGGGGGCGGCGGACGTGGCACGACGGTCAGCGGTACACCCTTCGGTGGCGGTCCGCGCGCGGCCGCCAAGACCGGCCAAAGCGCAGGACGGGGCAACCTGATGCGCCAAGCGGTTCAAGGGCTGGTCCATCACCCCCGCATCGCGACCCGACTCGACCCGACCCACCTTGCAGCGCTTGAGACGCTTCAAGAGCCGGGCGCAGACATCCTGCGCGCCCTGATCGTCGATCTGAGGGCGCAGCCGATCACGACCACCGCGCAGCTGCTCGAGCGATGGCGCGATCGCCCCGAATCCGAGCGGCTCGCCCGTTTGGCGACCGCCGAGTCGTTGATGGCCGGCGAAGATGCCGCTTTGCGGGAATTGCAGACCGCTTTGGAGCGGATGCAGCGGGAGGGCGGCCGTCGGCGGCTCGACAGCCTCCTCGAACGCGAACGGGATGGCGCCCTGAGCGCGACGGAACGGCAGGAACTGCAGGGGCTGTTGGCGGGACAAAAGGCCACCCGTCCGGCTACCTGAATCCCCGATTTCGGGGTATAATTGTCGGTTCCGCCCGACCATACCGCCCGTCATCCATCGACCGACTGCGCGTTCGCCCGGCCACTGTCCCGGGCCGAGGAATCATGGCCAAGAAATCCAAGCCTGCCGCCAAGCCCGCCGCCGCCAAGAAGACCAAGGTCGGCGCCAAACCCGCGCCGAAGGTCAGTGCTGCCAAGCCAGCCGCTAAGCCTGCTGCCAAGGCTGCTGCCAAGGCTGCCGGCAAGGCTGCGGTCAAGCCGCCCCTCAAGACCGCCGCAAAGCCGGCCGCCAAAGCCGCGCTGAAGACGACGCCCAAGGCCCACGGCAAGCCCGCACCGAAAGGCGCCGCTGCCAAACCGACGACCAAGCCCGTCGCGGCTGCCAAGCCTGTTGCGGCTGCCAAGCCTGTCGCAGCTGCCAAGCCTGTCGCAGCTGCCAAGCCCGTTGCAGCTGCCAAGCCTGTTGCGGCTGCCAAGCCCGTTGCAGCTGCCAAGCCCGTTGCAGCTGCCAAGCCTGTTGCGGCTGCCCCCGTCGTAGCGATCACTGCTCCCGCTCAGGTCGCCGAAAAGCCCCCCAAGGGCAAAGGCAAGTCCAAAGCCAGCAGCAACGAGGGCAGCAAGATCCTCGCCATGCCCGAGCGCCGCCCGGCAGCATTGCCCGAAGAGCGTCAATCACAGCTGAAGCAGCTGATCGCGCTCGGCAAGGAACAGGGCTACCTGACCTACTCGCAGATGAACGATTTCCTCCCCACCGAGATGGTCGACCCCGATCAGATCGAGGAGATCGGCAACACGCTGCAGGACATGGGCATCCCGCTCTACGAGAAGGCCCCCGAGAACGACGCACTGCTCGCACCCGAGACCAACGCCTCCTCCGACGAGGAAGCCATCGAGGAAGCTGCGGCAGCGCTTGCGGCGATCGACGCCGAACTCGGTCGGACAACCGATCCGGTGCGCATGTACATGCGCGAGATGGGCACCGTGGAGCTGCTCACACGCGAAGGTGAGATCAGCATCGCCAAGCGCATCGAGGAAGGCCTCGAGGCAGTGCGCAACCAGATCTCGCTCTACCTGCCCACCTATGAATTCCTGTTCCGCGCCTATGAGCCGGTGAAAGGCGGCGCCGGCAGGATCGCCGACCTGATCGTCGGCTTCATCGATCCGAACGCGCCCGATGTCATCGCCCAACCGCAGAACCCGACCAAGGTCGAGGCAGTGCCGGCACCCGCGGAGACCGACGACGCAGCGGACACCGAAGAGGCCGAAGCGGTCGACACGGGCCCCGACCCGATCGAGGTCGCACAACGTTTTGCCTCGCTGACCAAGCTCCATGGTCAGCTGCTCGGCGCGGTCGCGAAGACCGGCCTCTCCGACCCCAAGACCCAAAAACTGCGCAAGAAGCTGGCTGGTGAGTTCATGGAACTCAAGCTCGCGCCACGCATGTTCGAGGCGTTGATCAACAACCTGCGCACGCATGTCTTCGAGATCCGCCAGCTCGAGAAGGAGATCATGCAGATCGCCGTGCGCGATGCCGGGATGCCGCGCAAGGAGTTCATCTCGAGCTTCCCGCGCAACGAGACCGACCCCCGATGGGCCGCGAAGCACGCGAAATCCGGCAAGAAATGGTCCGCCGGGATCGCGAAGCTCGAAGGCGAGATCTGTCGCCGTCAGGAACAATTGGTCGTGATCGAGCAACGGCACCGGCTCTCGGTCCCGGAGATCAAGGACATCAACCGTGAGGTCTCCATCGGCGAGGCCAAGGCGCGCCGCGCCAAGAAGGAGATGGTCGAGGCCAATCTGCGCCTCGTGATCTCCATCGCCAAAAAATACACCAACCGCGGGCTGCAGTTCCTGGACCTCATCCAGGAAGGCAACATCGGCCTGATGAAGGCGGTCGACAAGTTCGAGTACCGCCGCGGCTACAAGTTCTCCACCTACGCGACCTGGTGGATCCGCCAGGCCATCACCCGCTCGATCGCCGACCAGGCCCGCACCATCCGCATCCCGGTCCACATGATCGAGACCATCAACAAGCTGAACCGCATCTCGCGGCAGATGCTTCAGGAGATGGGCCGCGAGCCGACGCCCGAAGAGCTCGCGACACGCATGGAGATGCCCGAGGACAAGGTCCGCAAGGTCCTCAAGATCGCCAAGGAGCCGATCTCCATGGAGACGCCGATCGGCGACGACGAGGACTCGCACCTCGGCGACTTCATCGAGGACACCTCGGTGGCCTCGCCGATCGATCAGGCGACCGCCGAGTCGCTGCGCGAGACCACACACGCCGTGCTCGCGCAGCTCACGCCGCGTGAGGCCAAGGTGCTGCGCATGCGTTTCGGCATCGATCTCAGCACCGACCACACCCTCGAGGAGGTCGGCAAGCAGTTCGATGTCACCCGCGAGCGCATCCGCCAGATAGAGGCCAAAGCGCTGCGCAAGCTGCGCCATCCGAGCCGCAGCGAGCAGCTGCGCTCCTTCCTCATCGAGGATTGAGCCCCGATCGGCTCGCACCTCGGCGAGCACCTCGGTAAGGCCGAACGGCCTGCCGAGGATCGCCGCAGGGCTTAGTCAGCGTCGCGTTCTGAGGCCGTCTCGCGTGGCGCCGGGGCGTCGACGCTGGCGCGCAAGCCCCCACAATCCCAGCAACCCGAGGCCGAGCAGGTCCATCGAGCCACCGCCGCCGCCCGGATCGGACGCACGGTCGGTCACGGTGATGGTGAAGGTCATGGGCGCGCTGCTCAACAAGCCATCCGAGGCGATCACGCTGATCGCATAGTTGCCGCCCGGCGAGGCCGTCGGCCACGCGAGCACGCCCGCCGGAGTCAGCGTTGCACCGCTCGGCAGGCCGGTGGCCGAGAACGTGAGCGCGTCGCTCTCCGGGTCGGTGCCCGTGATCGTGAGATTGACGGCAGACTGCAGCCGCACCGTGAAGTTGTTGACTTGGGTGATCGATGGCGCCGTGTTGGCGCGGACCTCGAGCGCCACGATGCGCGCAGCGCTGGTCAGCAATCCGTCCGAGGCGGTGATCGACACGTTGTAGGTTCCGATAGGGGTCGCGTTGGACCATGAGAAGGCCCCGGCCGAGGAGAAAGCGGCCCCGGTAGGCAGACCGGTCGCCGCGAAGGTCACCGCGTCGTTCTCTGCATCGGTGGCGGTCGCTGTGAAACCGACCGAACCCCCGACCCGCACCCTCTGCGCCGCGATGGACGCCAGGACGGGCGCAGTGTTCGCGGTCACCGTGATCGGGATGCTACGGCTGCTGCTCAAAACGCCATCGGTCGCGTTGACGATGACGGTGTAGCTGCCCGCGACCGGAGAGCGCCAGAAAAAGGCCGCGGCTCCTTCACCGACGCTGAAGCTAGCGCCTGCCGGCAGCCCGCTGGCCGACAGCGTCACGGGATCGTTCTCGGCGTCGGTCGCGGTGATGTTGAAGCTGAGGGGCTGTCCCGCACGCACCGTCTGGTTCGGCACCGCCGTGATGGATGGTGCGGTGTTCGCGAGCACGACGATGGTCACGGTGCGTGCAGCGCTCGTGAGGAAGCCATCGGATGCGGTGACCGAGACGGTATACGTCCCGGCCGGCGTGGCATTGGGCCAGGAGAACGCCCCCGCCGCAGTGAAGGTGGCGCCAGCCGGCAAGCCGGTCGCCGCGAAGGTCACGGGATCGCCCTCAGCATCGGTGGCCACCGCGACGAACGCCACGGTCTGACCGACACGCGCGCTCTGGTTCGGGATCACATTGACCGTCGGTGCGTTGTTGGGCGCGACGGTGATCCTGACGGTCTGTGCGGCGCTGCTCAAAGAACCGTCCGATGCCGTGAACGACACCGTATACACACCCGCCGCGGCCGCGGCCCAGTCGAACACGCCTGCCGCAGTGAAGGTCGCGCCAGCGGGCAGCCCAGACGCGGCGAAAGTGAGCGTGTCGCCCTCGGCATCGCTGCCGGAGACCGTGAAACGGACGGCTTGGCCGGCACGCACGGACTGGTCGGGTATCGCAGCCAACACCGGCACCGTATTGGAGCGCAGGTTGACCGTGGCCGAAGCGGAGGCACCGGTCACATCCGAAGCGGTGAACCGGAAGCTCAAGGCACCGCCCGGGGACGGCGCCGTGAAGCTCGCCGAGGTGGTGGTCGCACCGGACAGCGTGACCACCGGGCCCGACAACTGCTGCCAAGAATAGCTGAGGTCGGCGGCAGCGCCGGAACTGCCTGCCGTGGCTATGCCGGTCAGCGTGACCGTGCTGCCGCCCGCAGCGACCGCAGCGCTCGATTGCGCGGTGGCCGACGGCGTCAGCGCAGTCAGCCGCGTCATCGCCGAGGACGCATCGAGCATCCCGGTACCGCAGTCGAGCGTGCCGATCTCGAATGTCCAGCAGTAGGTGTCGTTCGGGAACGTGCGCGTCGAGAACTTGAGGATGGACTCCACACCGTCGGGCTTGAGGGTCGGCATCGCCGCGAGCAGCAGCGCCGCGGCGCCGGACGCGTGGGCTGCAGAAACGCTGGTGCCGGCTGACCTGAATTCCAGTGACACGTCGGCCACCGGAACTGTCGTACCGGTATTGGTCGTCGACCACAACTGGCGCCAGATCGTGCCGGTAGCGTTCCCCGTGCCATGCGGGAGGCAGCCGAGGAGCTGCGAGCACTCGCCGCCACCCGGCGCACTGAGGTCGGTGCCCGCGCCCCAATTGGCGATGGTCATCCGGTCGCCCTCGAGGGTGTGCGAGGTCACCGCGACGACGCCGGCGCAGTTGGCCGGGGAACCGATCGTGCGCGCCCCGATGGCGGGCGCGAATCCATCGTTTCCGGTCGATGCGACGACCGTGGCGCCCGCAGCGCGTGCCGCATCGATCGACGACTGCAGTGCCGCCGAGCAGGTCCCGAGACCGCTGAGGCTGAGGTTGACGACCCGGGCAGGGGTCGCATTGACGGGGATACCGAGCGACGGCCAAGTCACGCCGCCGGCGGGCGGGGCGCCGGCGGACCATCGGATGGCGTCGGCGATGTCGGAGATGTAGCCCTTGCACTTGCCGAGCACGCGCACCGGTAAAACCTTGGACTCGTAGGCGACACCCGGCAAGCCGACGCTGTTGTCACCGACCGCAGCGATCACGCCTGCCATGGCCGTACCGTGCCAAGAGCTCGGCGCGACGGCGCAGCCTGCGAACACCGGCAGCGCCGCATCGGCTGCCGAGATCCAGTCACCCGGATCGGACGGATCGGCGTCCCGACCGTCACCGTCGTTGGCGACCCGGAATCCCGCATCGGCGTCGGCGCTGATGAAGTCGTAGCCGCCCTGCAGCACATTGGCGTTGAGGTCCGCGTGCGGGGTGATGCCGGTGTCGAGCACGGCGATCGTGATCCCGGCACCACGGGTGCGGTTCCAGGCGGTTGGCAGATTGATGCCACCGCGACGCGCGCCGCTGTCGCCCTTCAGGTTCCAGAGGATCTCGCGCACGTCGTTGAACAATTCATCGTTCGGCAGCAACGCCCGCCGCGCCACCGCGTCGACCTCGACCGAGGCGACCGTCGGGTCGGTGCGCAGGGCCTGCAAGAAAGCCGCCATCTCACCCGCCGGCAACGGCGCCTGCAGGCGGACGACATGGGACAGACCGGCGGTCGGATGGCTGTACTCGAACGAACGCCCGAGCGAGCGGGTGAGCTGACGCAACGAGGCGTCAGCTTGCTCGCGCGAGGCCAATCGGCCGGAAGCCTCCTCGGCAGCGAAGCGCAGGACCAACCGGGGCGAGACCGAAGACCCCGTCGTTCCCGCGACCGACCGGGGGCTCATCGGATCGGGCTGCAGCAGCACCCAAAGCCCACCGATGCCGAGCAGCGCCGTGAAGACCCGCCAGATGTTCGTCGCTCGCACTGCCCCAGCCTCCGGCGACGCGCCGATCAAGTGCGCGTTATGCCATCAATTATGCTTGGCAGATTGTACACAAAAACTCGGGGTCTGCCGGCGGCGCAACCGTGACAGCCCCCACAATCCCAGCAACCCGAGGCCGAGCAGGTCCATCGAGCCACCGCCCCGCGACGGATCGTTCACGGTGATCACCACGGACGCCGGCGCACCAGACTCGAAACCGTCGCTCGGCGTGAGTGTGACGGTGTAGACGCCCGCCGGGCTCGCACTCAACCAAGAGAAATCGCCGGTCGCACCATTGAAGGTCGCCCCGGTCGGCAGACCCGTCGCCGAGAAACGGACGGTATCGCCATCCGCATCGCTGCCGGTGGCCCGGAACGAGACGGCACCGGCCGTGGTCACCGTGACCGGTGTGGGCGGCGCGACCGTCGGCAAGGCGTTGGAGCGCAAAGAGGCCACGGACGATGCGGCGAAACCGTCGGCATCGCTCGCCGTGAAACGGAAGCTGAGCGCCCCACCCGGAGAGGGTGCGGTGAAGCTCGCCTGCAGCGCCGTGTCGTTGGCGAGCGTCACGGCCGGACCGCTCACCTGCTGCCAGCGATAGGTGAGGGCCTGCAATCCACCCGCTTTCGGCGTCGCCGTCGCGGTGAGGGTCACCGCAGAGCCGTTGCGGACGATCGAAGCCGGCGGCGCGGCCGTCACGGCCGGGGTCAGATCGTCGAGTCGGTCGAGCGCCCGTTTCGCATCCAACATGCCGGATCCGCAGCGCCCATCTGCCGCGACCGCACCCGCACAGTATGTGCCGACCGGGAAAGGCCGCGCGGAGGCGGTCAACAGGGTCTTGACGGTGTCCGGCTTCAGGGTCGGCATGCGCGCGAACAGCAGCGCCGCCACACCCGAGACATGCGGTGTCGCCATGCTGGTGCCCGCCTTGCCGACGAAGAGATTGCGCCCGGTGCCCGGACCTTGCGCCCCGTCACCGGTCGTGGAGAACACGAACCGATAGAGCGTTCCAGCCGCGCCCTCGCTGCCCTGGGGCAAACAGTTGAGCGCGGCGACCGTACAGCTGCCGCCGCCCGGCGCGCTGATCGCCGTACCCGGGCCGACATTGGCGGAGCTGGCGTTGTCGCCCTCGACGGTGTGCGCGGTCACCGCGATCACGCCTTGGCAGTTGGCCGGTGAGCTGATGCCGATCTGGCCGTCGTTACCGGTGGCGACGACGACCACGGCACCGGCGGCGCGTGCGGCATTGATCGCGTTCTGACGGCTGGTCGAGCATGAACCGTTGCTCGAACCGAGGCTCAGGTTGATCACCTTGGCCGGATTCGGGTTCGGAGGGAGCCCGAGCGCTTGCGAGGTCGCCGGTTGGATACCGCCTGCCGCCCACCAGATCGCATCGGTGATGTCCGCACCGTAGCCGAAGCATTTGCCGAGCGCCCGGACCGCCAATACTTTGGATGCGAAGGCGACGCCGACCGCGCCGATCCCGTTGTCACCCACCGCCGCCACCGTGCCCGACACATGCGTGCCGTGCCAGGAGCTGTTGCCGACCCGACAAGTCGCGAAGATCGGTCGCGCCTGGTCCTCGGCCGAGATCCAGTCACCAGGATCGGAAGGATCGGCGTCACGGCCATCGCCGTCGTTGGCGACCAGAAAGCCCCCGCCGTTCGTCGCGGAGTCCGGGCTCGTGAAGTCATACCCACGAAGGATGTTGGGCTCAAGGTCCTCTTGGTTGAAGATCCCGGTGTCGATCACCGCCACGACCACACCGGCACCGCGGGTGATGTCCCAGGCCGCAGGCAAATTGGCACCGCCCCCACGCAAGGCCGTCGGCGCCTTGAGGTGCCACATGCGCTCGACCGCGGCGTTGGTGTAGAAGCCATCGTTGGGCTCGAGCAGCGGGAAGAGATAATCGTCGATCTCGACCTCGGCGACCGCCGGATCGCGGCGAAGGCGCGCGGCGACCGCCTCGGCTTCGGCCTGGGTGACAGGCTCGGCGAAACGGAACACATGGGCGAGATCGATCATCGGCCTCCGATAGAGCAGGTGCGAACCGCCGCTCTTCGACAAGCCATCGACCCGCGGTACGGTCATGGCGATCCGCTCGCCCCGTGATTGCTCGTCACGGAACCGTACGATCAGTTGGCTGGGTGGTGGCGCGATGCGCGGTGCCATCGCGCGTCCACCCGTCTTCAGCGGCGCTGCGGCGGCTGTCGCGGATCCGCTCCAGGGGGGCAGCATCGACAACAGCGCGATCGCGGCGGTGAGCGCCAAGGGTCGCCCGGAACGGCCGCGGCGGTCGGATCCAACAAGCGTCATCATCGTCATCTTCAGCCTCCGGGGCCGATCGGGGACACTTTGGATACCCTATCGCGTTGACGACCCGAATGGCTGAAACTTTAGCCGGCGGCGCACCGCGCCGACCCTAGGGCCGTTGGCGATAGACCTGGTCGAAGCGCTCTTCGAGCGACGGATTCGTGCCACGCAGCTGCTCGACCACCTCGCGTGCCCAGTCGAAATACGCCCGGCGACGCTCGACGGACCAACGCTGCGGCGGACTCGCGATCATGCTGCGCAGGTTGCAGATCTTGTCGGCGAGCTTGACGAGCCGAGCCCGCGGCGTCGCGGTCTTTGCGCGGGTCACCTGCAGCTTCTTGCGGACCCGCCAATCGAGCGTGGGTTCGTCGCTGACCTCCATCACGATCGAGCCGATCTCCTCGCCGAATTCGCCTTGCAGCTCCTGCACCGTGGTCTGCGTGTCCTCGAGGGTGTCGTGCAGCAGCGCTGCCACCAGGGTCGCCTCATCGCGCACGCCGCCCTCGAACCACAGCACATGGGCGAGCTCGAGCGGATGGTTGATGTACGGCTCCGCACGCTGACCCTTGCGGCGTTGATCGCGGTGCTTCCAAGCCGCGAAACGAATCGCCCGCAACAGCAGACCCACCGCCTCCGCAGAAACGGGTTGCACGGCGTCGCGGGTGCCCATGGGACCGGTCGCCCCCGTGCTCAGGATCATCATCTTGCCCTCGGTCCCGACGGGCATAATAGAACGATTCTCAAAATCACGGAACCTGAGGCCACCGCCATGATCCGCAGCATCTGCGACCTTTCCGACGACCATCCCGGGCTCACGCAAACCGCTGACCCGTTGTTCCGGGACTACGGTGCCCAACGGGTGTTCCACGGACCCATCGCCACGCTGCGCTGCCACGAGGACAATCTCTTGCTTCGCCGCACCCTCTCGACCCCGGGCGAAGGTCGCGTGATGGTGGTCGATGGCGGCGGTTCGCTGCGGCGCGCTCTGGTCGGCGACAAGCTCGGCGCACTTTTGTTGCAGCACGGTTGGGCGGGCATCATCGTGAACGGCGCAGCGCGCGATGTCGAAACCCTGCGCAACATGCCGGTCGCGGTGCGCGCGATCGCCGCCTGCCCGACCCGCCCTGGTCAGCTGGGCACCGGAGAACTCGGCGTCGTGCTGGAATTCGCAGGCGTGGTGTTCCGTCCGGGTGAGTGGCTTTACGCCGACGAGAACGGGATCATCGTGAGCGCGACGCCGCTCGCGTGAACCGGCGTCGTTCCGGTCAGAGCCAGCGAGTGCGGCTCGTCGACTCCACCGGGCGCGGCGAACTCTGCACCAACGGCGTCCCGACATGCAGGAAGCCGACGATCCCCTCTTCCTCCGCCAGACCGAGCGCGCGCTTCACGCCCGGATCATAAGCCGCGCTGCCGGTCTTCCACGCGAGACCGAGGCCCAAAGACACCGCGGCCAGCCAAAGATTTTGCACGGCTGCTCCGGTCGCCACCCACTGTTCGATCTCGGGCACTTTGGGATGCGCGACCGGGCGCACCGACACCACGATCAGCACCGGGGAGCGGAACGCCTTACCGCGCTCCCGTGACAGCGCTTCCTCGTCGGCCTCCGGCATACGGGTCCGCAAGGCCATCGCCATCGCATCGCCGAGCAGCGCCCGCGAGTCACCCTGCAACACCAAGAACCGCCAAGGGGCGAGCAGCCCGTGGTCGGGTGCAGACGCAGCGGCCTGCAACAGCGCTTCGATGTGGGCCCGGGACGGCGGATCGTCATCGAACCGCTTCGTAGAGCGGCGGCCGGCGATCAGGGCGAGAAGTTCAGCAGACAAATGCTCCTCCGTCCATCGCGTGTGAGAGCGACGGGCGGAGGAGGATACCGTAGGAGCCGCCCGGAGGGGGCAGGCTGGACGGGATCAGCCGCTCGGCGGCAGGATGACGATGCTGCCGAAGCTGATGTAGAGGGAGTAACCGCCCCAGAAGGCTTTGAACGAGAGACCCGTGCTCGCCGAGGCCGGCGCCGAGGCACCAACCAAAAGCGCTGCCGATGCTGCGAGGGCAGCAATGACATTGACAGAGCGGGAGGTGCGACGGGTGATCATGGGGTTGTCCTCGGTTACCGGTCGTGACGGGGGTCACGAATTATTGGTTAGGTAACATAAGGTACGAGGCACATCCACCGAACCGGACATCAGCGCGCGACAAAAACTGGAAAATCAGAAAGATAAGGTTTTTGAAGGGTCTACCCAACGCTCGACGTCCGTCTTTGTTGCTGAAGCGCCACGCAGATGCGCCAAAAATATGCGGGATTCCTGCAATACAGCGTGATCAGGCGGAAATCCCTGCTCGAGCCCGGGGAGCGCCCGCTCCAAAACAGCGGCCGCCGCCGCCCGCGCCTCTGGAGATCCACGCCCCGCCCGCCAGCGAGCCCAGGCCAAAGACAGGCGGATGAGCCCCGTACGGGGGTGCCCCTCACCCCAGAACTGGCCCCCGCCCTGCACGGCGGACTCCAGCAGCGTGATCGCGCCCGCGTGATCGCCCATGCGACCGAGCGCGAGCCCGCGGTGCAACAAGGGGAACACCGACCAGTCCGCATCCATGCCCGCCTGCAGGTCCGTCCAGGGCCGCTGCCCCAACTGCCTGAGGATCTCCTCGGGTGCTCGGGCCTGTTGCGCCCACTCGAGCTCGACCACCGCCAGCAGTAAGGCATCACCGCCCGTGCGCTCCGGCGGCAACAGGGCCGAGCCCCTGTCCAAGGTCGTTTCAGCGCGCCGAAGATCCCCGGTCGCCAACCACAGGCGCGCCTCGAGTGCGATGTCACGGATCTCGAGGGAACGGACCACCGACCCGACGGGCGCAGCGGACATCGGTGGGGCAGCCCCGAGGGTGCGTTCGCGGCTCGCCAACCACTCCAAGGCAGCACGCGGTCTGCCCAAGCGCCATTGATAGGCCAACCACAGATGCTGGGCCAATCGCGCGGACGGCGAGAATTCCCCGAACAACGCCGTCGCCTCGCCCATCTGTTCCTGCATCAAAGGCCAGCCTTCGCGGAACTCCCCCAGCGAGTACAGGTTGGTGACCAGTTCCTCGCGCCGATCGTATCTGTCGGTGCGGGGCAACACGGGCGAGTCCAACAACCGCGCTGCTTCCCGGGCATCGCGTAAGGCCGCGGCGCTGTCGCGGTCGATCGTGATGCGGTTCATCCAACCCTCGCTCACGCTACGGCCGTAGAGGGAACGGACCTGCAGATCGACGTTCCCGGTCTGTCGGGCGGCACCGAGCGCGGTGGTGAAATGCCGTACGGCGTTCTCCCGCCAGCCCGAGCGCAAGGCGAACCAGCCGCGCTGCCATTCGTAGACCTCCCGCACGTTCACCGGCATGTCTTCCGGGGGTAGCAGGACTCGGACCTCATCGAGCAGCGGGCCGACCCTGGCCATGTCGTTGACCATCGCGAAGGAATAGCCTTGCTCCAGCATCGCCTGTGCCAGGGTCTCAGGCTTCACGCCCGACTCGCGTAGCAGCGCCACGCGCCGCTCATGGGTCTCGATCACCCGCTCGAGATCGCCGAAGCGGTCCCATACCGAGGCGACCGAGTGCAGCACATCGGCCTGCAACAAGGGGTCGCCCTGCAAACGGTCCACCAACCGCTCTTCATTGCTCTCGAGCAGTTGGCGCGCGGTCATCTCGCGCCCACCGTGCAGGGCCGGATTGGCGTCACTGAAGACGCCCATCAACAAGTCGCGCGTGGCGTTGGCACGGCGCGTCTCCTCATGTGCCTGTCGCGCCTGCCAGATGGCGATCAAGCCGGCGACCATCACCGCTGCGACCGCCAGACTGGCACCGCCCACCGTCCAGGCGTTGCGGACCACGAATTTTCTCAGGCTGGTCCAGGCGGACGGAGGACGGGCTTGGACGGGCCGTCCGGTCAGCCAGCGTCGCAGATCATCACGCAACGCCGACGCAGTGGCGTAACGCTCACGCGGGTCGAGCGCCATCGCCCGCAACAGCACGGCCTCGAGGTCGCCCTGCAACACACGGGCGAGGCGCCGTGGTGTGGTCGAGCGGGCGAGCGCGATGCCGTCGGTCAGCGCTGCCCGACTGGCCGACCGCATCTCGCCATCGGTGATCACCCGCTCGTACTCCGCAGCCGACGGCCGCTTGACCGCGTAGGGCGACGACCCGGTGAGCGATTCGTAAAGGACGACCGCCAGCGAGTAGATGTCCGAGCCCACGCCCAAGCGTTTGCCGGAGATCTGCTCCGGGCTGGCATAACGCGGCGTCAGCGCGCGCCCTGCCGTGCGGATCGAGGGATCGTCGCCATCGGCGGCTGCGTCGTCCATCAGCGAGGAGACACCGAAATCGAGCAGTTTCGGCTCTCCCCGGGCGTTGACGAGGATGTTGGCGGGCTTGAGGTCACGATGCACGACCAGCGCCGCGTGGGCGTGTTGCACCGCCTCGAGGATCTTCATGAACAAGGTCACCCGCGCACGGACATCGAGCCGCTGTTCGTCGCAGAAACGCTCGAGGTTCGTCCCCTCGACATGCTCGATGGCGAGGAACGGCCGCCCTCGCTGATCGACACCCGCGTCGTAGAGCCGTGCGATGTATGGGTGGTCGAGGCCACCGAGGATGTCGCGTTCGCGCTCCATGCGGGCGGCGAGCCCTTCCACCCAGCTGAGCCGAGGCAGCTTCAGCGCGAGTTTGCGCTTCAGTTGGCCATCGATGCGCTGCGCGAGCCAGACGGATCCCTGGCCGCCCCGACCGATCAGCTCGATGACGCGATAAGGGCCGATCTCATCGCCCGACTTGAGTTCGCCCTCGGGAGGAGGTGGCGCGGACATCCTCGGCAGGGTGTCGAGGAAAGCCTCGGTCTCGATCCCGGCCTGCCGGGCGAGCAGATCGCGCAATGTCGCCTTCAGGGACTGATGTTCGGCCGGCAACCCCTCAAGCCAAGCATCTCGACGCGATGGCTCAACGCCGAGCGCCTCGTCGAGGAGCCGGTTGATGACTGCCCATTGCGCGGAGAGATCAGAGAGCAGCTTCAATGATCGCCACCCGATTCGGAGCGGTTGCGGCAGACACCAGCGGCGCCCGTCCGATGACGAGTATAGCGCCGCCCTACCTGGAGATACGATTTCCAGGGGTCATTCCGGACATCGGGGCGCAGAGGATCAGGCGACCTCGGGCAACCTCTCGAGGAACGCGCCGCTCTCGATGCCGCATTGGACCGACAACAGGTGTCGTAGCGTACCGCGCATCGCGACATGCTCATGACCGAGGTCCTCCAGCCAACGCTCACGCGCGATGGGATCGAGATCGAGCACTTGATCGAGCAGGCCGTTGATGACGGGCCAATGCGGTGCAATACGGGGGATCAGGGGCATAGCGACCTCTGTGAAATCTTTGTTTGTACTGATGGGTGTCGCGCGTTTGCGCACGAGAACACCTGCTTGTACTCAAGATACGCAACGGCACCACCCAACCGGACACAGAACCAGCAAATAAAGCGTACGGATGAACACCGACGCCGGCGCGCGCTATTGCTCGCGCAGCGCCGCCGCAAGCAGCAGACGCGCTTTCTCCCAATCACGACGGATGGTGCGCTCGTTGACGCCGAGCGCCTCGGCGATCTCGGCCTCGCGCAGACCGCCGAAATAGCGCATCTCCACGACCTTGGCGAGGCGCGCATCGAGCAGCGCGAGCTGCTCCAGCGCCTCGTGGACATCCATGATCTCGTCCTCGCCCGCAGGCAGGTTCTCGCGCACATCGGTACCGAGCGTGGTGTGGGCAGCGTCGCCGCCACGCCGCTCGGATTGGCGCGCACGGGCGAGGTCCACGATGATGGAGCGCATCACCTGCGCGCCATAAGCGAGGAAGTGCGCACGGTCGGTCGGCGTCAGACGGTCGGCCGCGGTGAACTTGAGGAAGCACTCGTGCACGAGCACGGTGGTGTTGAGCATGGTGCTGCGCTGATGAGAAGCGAGACGCGCGTGGGCGATCCGTCGCAGGTCCGGGTACAGGGCGTCGAACAGGCTGTCGAACGCCCCTCGATCGCCATCGCGAGCCCGGCCCAACAATACGGTGATGTCGCCCATGGCTTTGATATAAGCAGGAAATCCGGTGCGATGGTAGTGCCTATCCGCCATACTGCCGATGGATATCATCCGATGCGGATGGAGGAATCGATGAAGCGGTGCGGCCACCTCATGGGTCTGCTTCGGCATGACACAGACCCGACGTTGCCTGCCGACTGCGACCTGCTGGTCGTGGGCGGCGGAGTCAACGGGGCCGGCATCGCACGCGACGCTGCCGGACGCGGCCTGAAAGTCGTCCTCGTCGAGCAACACGATCTCGCGTCCCACACCTCCTCGTCGAGCACCAAGCTCATCCATGGCGGGCTCAGATACCTCGAGTTCATGCAGTTCGGGTTGGTGCGCAAGGCGCTCGCCGAACGCGAGGTGCTGCTCGGCATCGCGCCGCACATCATGTGGCCGCTACGCTTCGTGATGCCGCACGACTCGGCGCTGCGACCGGCGTGGATGATCCGTGCCGGGCTCTTCCTCTACGATCACCTCGCGCCACGGCGCCAGCTCGCCGGCTCGAAAGGCATCGACCTGCGCCGTCACCCGGCAGGCGCGGCCCTGCGCGCAGGCTTCGTCCGCGGCTTCGAGTATGCGGACGGCTGGGTGGACGATGCACGGCTCGTGGTGCTCAATGCGCTCGATGCCGCAGAGCGCGGCGCCGTGATCGCGACCCGCACCCGCTGCGACACGCTGACCGCGACGCCGGACGGCCGATGGCGTGCGTCGCTGCAGCCGGCCGGGTCGACCGCCGTCTCCTTGATCGCCCGCGCGGTGGTCAATGCCGCCGGCCCTTGGGCCGCGCAACTGCATGACCTCGCGATGCCCGGTCCCGCGCGCCATGGTCTGCGCCTCGTGAAGGGCAGCCACATCGTCGTGCCGAAGCTCTTCGACCATCCCTACGCCTACATCTTCCAGGCAAGCGATCGGCGCATCGTGTTCGCGATCCCCTACGAAGGGGAGTTCACGCTCATCGGCACCACGGATGTCGAGCATCATGCCGACCCGGCCGCACCGCACATCGATGCCGGTGAGATCGAATATCTTTGCCGAGAGGCCACCCGCTATTTCCAACGGGCGGTGGCGCCTGCTGATGTGGTGTGGACCTATTCGGGCGTGCGGCCCTTGCTCGAGGACGAGACCACCGATGCACGCGCGGTGTCCCGCGACTATGCGCTGGTCTTCGACCACGATCCCGCGCCGATGCTGAGCGTCTTCGGCGGCAAGATCACCACCTACCGCGCGCTTGCCGAGGAAGCGATGACACGCCTCGGGCCGCTGCTGCCGACGCGCTCTGGCGCATGGACGGGCGGTGCACCGCTGCCCGGTGGAGATCTGGACGGGGACTTCGAGGCCTTCTTGGTCGCGCTGCAACGAGATTTTCCGTGGCTACCGGAGCGTTCGGCGCGGCGCATCGCCCGCGCCTATGGCAGCCGGGCGCGACGCTGGCTCGGCACCGCACGCTCACCCGCAGACCTCGGTCGCGAGATCGCACCCGGTCTTCACGAGCGCGAGCTCGAGTATCTGCGTGCGTCCGAGTGGGCCTGTACCGCTGAAGATGTGCTTTGGAGACGCAGCAAGCTCGGCCTGCACCTGCCGCCCGACGCTGCGCAGGCGGTGGCAGACTGGTTCGCCTACCGCACCAGGACGGAGACGCTCGCATGAGCCGCTACATCCTCGCCCTCGACCAAGGCACCACGAGCTCCAGGTCCATGCTGTTCGACACGGACGGCCGTATCGTCGCCGTCGCGCAACGCGAGTTCACGCAGCATTTCCCTGCCCCCGGACACGTCGAGCACGATGCGCAGGAGATCTGGGCCACGCAATCGGCGACCCTTGATGAGGTGATGAAGACCGCAGGTGTCACGCCGGGCGATATCGCCGCGGTCGGCATCACCAACCAGCGCGAGACGACCGTGCTCTGGGACCGCGCCACGGGGACGCCCATCGCACGCGCCATCGTCTGGCAAGACCGTCGAACCGCGGATCTTTGTGCAGAGCTGCGCGAGGCGGGTCACGAGCCGATGGTCAGCGCACGCACGGGGCTGTTGCTCGACCCGTACTTCTCCGGTACCAAGCTCGCTTGGCTGCTCGACTCGATCCCAGGCGCGCGCAGCCGTGCCGAGCGCGGCGAACTCTGTTTCGGCACCATCGACTCCTGGCTCACCTTCAAGATCTCGGGTGGGCGTCACCATGTCACCGATGTCAGCAACGCGAGCCGCACGCTGCTGCTGAACCTCGGCACCGGGGAGTGGGACGAGCCGATGCTCGATCTGCTGCGCATCCCGCGCGCCTGTCTGCCGACCGTTCGGCCGTCTTCGGCCGACGACGGCCTGCGCGCGCACATCGGGGGCGTCGATGTCCCGCTGACCGCTCTCGCCGGCGACCAGCAGTCGGCGCTGTTCGGGCAGGGCTGCCTTGAACCCGGCATGGCCAAGAACACCTACGGTACCGGCTGCTTCATGCTGATGCACACGGGCGCCGCGCCGCTGATGTCGAAGCACCGCCTCCTCACCACCCTCGCCTGCACCTTGGGGCCGCTGCAGTACGCGATCGAGGGCAGCGTGTTCGTGGGCGGGGCGGTCGTGCAGTGGCTGCGTGACGGCCTCGGCTTCGTGAAGCACGCCTCCGAGATCGAGGCGCTCGCCACCAGCGTGCCCGACCACGGCGGCGTATATGTCGTACCCGCCTTCACCGGCCTCGGCAGTCCCCACTGGGATCCGTTCGCGCGCGGCGCCATCGCCGGCATCACCCGCGGCACGACCCGCGGTCATATCGCCCGCGCCTCGCTCGAGTCGATCGCCTTCCAGAGCGCGGAGCTGCTGCAAGCCATGCAGCTCGATGCAGGACGACCGCTGCGCGAACTGCGGGTCGACGGCGGTGCGGCGCGCAATGATTTCTTGATGCAGTTCCAGGCCGATCTGCTCGGCGTCCCGGTGGTGCGTCCGGCGAACACCGAGACCACCGCGCTCGGCGCGGCCTATCTCGCCGGGCTTGCGGTGGGCTACTGGAAGTCGACCGACGCGATCACCGCGCAGTGGCGTGTCGATCGGCGCTTCGAGCCGCGCATCAGCCGCGATGAAGCCGCGGCGCGCCTGCGCGAATGGGCGAAGGCGGTGGAGCGCTCACGGGGCTGGGCGGGCGGCTGACACCCGACAACGGACGACCGGCCCGTCCGCACCGTACCTACGCTGGTACCTACGCTGCCCGTCGACACCTTTCCGGTCAGGGCGCCCGAGACTCCTCGACCAAGCGTCGCAACAATTCGAGCGGGAGCTGCCCCGGGGCCGAGGCCTCGAGTCCGCTGCACCAGGTGATCCGCGAACCGAAGCGGTGGCCGATCACCCGGCTCGGGGTCCCGAGCTCGCCCATCGAGATACCCACGACGGGGATCGCGAGTGAACGATCGGCACGCGAGGTGGCCTCGAGCAGCATCGTCACATCGGCCTCCGATCGCGGCATCACCGCCAGCTTGACGATGTCCGCCCCGAGTGCGGCCATGTGCGTGAAAGCGGCGAGCAATGACTCGGGCGAAGGCGTTCGCTCGAAATCGTGCATCGACAGCAGCAACGGCACCCGGGCGAGGACACAGATCTCGCGCAGCATCGCGAGCGCATCCGGATCACTGCCCGCTTCGAAATCGACGATGTCCGCGAGGCCGTCCCGCGCGAGTCGCCCGAGCAGGCCGGCGCGTGTGGCATCGTCCAACCCGCGATCCACGCCGCCCTCGCGCACCGCACGCAGCGTGACGAGCAGCGGTCGTCCGGGCGCCGCCGCGCGGATGACCGCAGCGGTCGCCACGAGCGCATCGCTCGCTGCACCGGCGACGCCGCCCTCGAAGTGGTCGGCCCGCCATTCGAGCAGATCCGGTTGCTGCACGGCGAGCGAAGACGCCTCGACACCGAGCGACACCCGGGAGCGACCGACCAAGGGCGCACAGATGACCGGACCTGCACCGGCGATACAGCCCCCGTCGCGTAGCGGGATCGGCTTCGAGACGGGTCTGGTGTGCAGATCCATCGTATCGGCTCAGGGGGCCCAGCCGAGATGCCGCGCGAGCAGCGCGGCGCTGCGGCGGTAGCCGGCAGGGGTCAGATGGATGAGATCGCCGCCCATGAGCGGAGACGACGGCCGGGCCCACGCATAGGCCGCCCCGGGACCGCCCATGGCCTGCTGCCAGTCCCATGCACTGCAGCCGAAGGTCGCGCCGACCTCGGCTTGGATCTCGTTGATCCGTTGATGGACGCGCGGATAGCGCAGCAGTTGATCGACGGACGGCATCTGCCGACTGCCACGCTTGCGGCGCATCACGACACCGCGATCCGGGGGGCCGACGAGCACGCAAGCCGCCTCAGGGAACACGCGGCGCATGTTCATCAGCGCACGGTCGAGCATCGCTGCATAGCGTTCCGCATCGAAGTCGCCGACCGCCTCGTTGGTGCCGAACTCGAGTATCACGGCATCGTACTGACGTTCCAAGAACGCCGCCGACAGGTGCTGAGGATCGGCCACCGCCCAGCCGTTGACGGTGGCGCCGGGGATGCCCAACACATCGACCACGAGGCTCGGCTCGGTGACCTTGTCGACGAAGAAGCCCTGCAACGCGACCTCACCGCTGACCACGCGGATCTTGACGGTGCTGAGCAGATCACCGTCCTCGAAATAGAGCTCCTTCGGCGCCGCATCGTCATACTCGCTGCCCGGCTCGAGGTAGTAGCTCCCCTCTTCGCCGCCGTTGATCGACACCGCGATCTCCGCTTCGCCTGCCAGCGGTCGGTAGAGCATGCGCAAGCGCAACACCTCCGGTTCTCGGCTGCGGGTCCGAAGGTCCAACCAAAGATACGAATCGGACCCATCGCGGCTGCGCATCTCGGCAAGCGCTGGGCCGGTATCCACGTCGGTACGCGAGACATAGGCCATCGACAAAGACCACGCAGAACCGACGCAGAAAGCCCGCACCGGGATCCGCACACCGCGGCGTGCCATGTACGGCGGGATGAAGGAATTGCTGGTCTCGATGCCGCCCAGTCCGAGCAGACGCTGCAGTTCATCGCCGAACGCACCCGACGCGATGTGGCTGTCGCCCCAGACCGCGAGGCGACGTATCCCCGGCCCACGGACGCCGGCGACGCCCGGTCGGAACGCCTCGATCACCGCCGGATCCAGGTCCGGTGGCAGCTCGCGTAGATCACCGAGCGCATCGAGCTCGAACGGCATCATCTCCTCGTCGGAGACCGATGGCCGACGGGTCGGCGAGCGACCGCCGGTCGAGGGACAGACGAGATCGGGGACGTCCGCCTGCGCACGCACCGGCGTCGCGAGCGGCACGGACAGAAGAGAGACCAGCACGACCGTGGCGGAGACGCTCACGGCCGCCGTCGCCGCAGCGAGGACGACCAAGAAGGACTTGGGGCGCCTCATCCCGCGCCGCTCAAACGCCGCTGACATCGGCAGGCGGCGGTGGCACTGCGGGCGGCGACGTACCCGGCGGCGCATCGGTCGACGCACGGTCGGTCTCGATCGAAGGTTCGACGGCAGGCACGACAGGCGCGGCCGGAGCTGCGACAGGAGGACCTCCGGCGCCCTTCGGGGTCGCGACGGCAGCGCCCGGCGCCGCTGTAGCGACCGCGGGCGCCGCAGCCACCGGCGCCGACGCAGAGCGCTCGATCGGCAGACCGCGCTGCACGAGGATGTCTCGGTGACGGATGGTCGTGGCGCCCTGATATATCCCATCGATCGGCACACCGAGGACCGCCTGCAGATCGCGGACGGCCTGTCCGCGCTGCTGCCATCGGAATCTTTGGCTCAGCAGGCTCTCGGTGGTGAACATCATCAGGCGCGGACGCCCTATGGTCTTCAGACAACCCCATCCGGAGAACCCCACGGGGCGCTCGAACCGGCCGTCCGATCGCATCCAGCCTTGGGTCGATACACGGTTCGCGACGATGATCTGCTCGGCGGGCGTCGCTTGGTCCGGGGTCGGCGCGAACTCGCGCCCGCCCCACTGGCCCCAGGTACCGACATAGATGCCGAGGCCGCCCGCGTACTCGCCGCCGTTCTGCCAGTTGTTGCCGGTCTCGCAACGCGCCATCGCCTGCCAGAAAGAATCCGGCGCCATCGGCCGCGTATGCCGTTCCAAGGTGGGCGCGTAGTCCTCCGGCTCCGAGGCCTCCGGCATGATCGGTGCCAGCAACTGGCGAGGCTCTTCGACAGCGGCAGAAGCGATCGCTTTACGGAAATCGCCCGCGGCCACCACCGCCCCGACGAATGCCCGCATCCCCGAACCGGTCAAGTGCACGCCATCCTGGACAAAGAATTCAGGGCGTCCGTCCGACAAAGAATGCCAATCGACCAGCACCGCGTTCGGATACTGCGGGACCAGCGTCGCCAGCAGGCGGTTGTTGGCAGCCATCCAACGCCGCGGGACGCGGGAGTTCATCACGAGGACGCGCTCCCGGTCGCGGAGCATGTCGAGCATGGCGCGCAATTGTCGCTCGGAGATATAGCCGTTGGTTCCGAGGTGGATCAGCACCTTCGGCTGCAGATCCCCTGCGGCGCGGATGCGCTCGAGTATCTTGAGGATGTCCGCCGCCTGCCATCCGACGGTGGCATACACCGCAGCGCCGTCGATGCCGCGCTCGAGGGCGCTGCGCGCGCCGAGCGCGACGGAATCCCCGATCACCGTAAGCTGGCCGGCATACCCACGCACCAACGGTGGCGGTGGCCGGGTCGTGCCCGCGACGCCCGCCACATCCACGGCAGCCGCGACCTCGATGGCCGGAGCCACCGCCGCTCCGGCCACGCCGGCGGTCGATGCTCGACCCGTCGCCGTCGCCGGAACGCTGAGCGCCTTGGCCGTCCCCGCGATCGGCCGCTGCGCCGGGGCGAGGATGAACACCGCCACGCAGCTGAGCGCGGCGAGGACACCGCCCGCGAACTGCGGGCTTGGCGAGGCACGGTCGAGCCGGCGACCGAGGATCGGCGCCTCGACGAAACGATAGGAGACGGCCGCCAGTGCGAAGGTCAGCACGATGCGCAGCGACAGCGCTTGGGCATGGCTGAGGTCGAGGTCGACGCCCGGTCTTGTCAGCATGAACACCGGCCAATGCCAAAGATAGATGCCGTACGATCGCTCGCCGATCCACTTGAGGGGCTGCACATCGAACAGCCTGCCGGTCCATCCCGGCATCATGCAGGCGATGATGAGCGCGACGGACGATAGCGCAGAGAGCGCGAAGCCCCACGGATAGAGCCATGGGTGGTTCTCGCTCGCCTGCGAGAACAAAAACAGTGTCCCGGCGAGACCCGCCACCCCGAGCAATGCGCCGCCCCAGGCCGCCGATGCTCCCGCAGCCGCGGCGAACGCGCTGAGTCGCGACGCGGCCGCAGCCAGCGCAGCGCCGGCCAACAGACCAGCGGCATGGGTATCCGTCCCGAAATAGACCCGACTGACATCCATGGTCTCCGGGAATCCGAGCCTCTGTGCGAGGACACCCATCCAGACGACGGAGGCGGCCGCTGCGAACGCGGCAATCCAGCCAAGCAGGCGTCGTCCGCCGCGCGAGGCGAGCGCGAACACGATCAACGGCCAGACGAGGTAGAACTGCTCCTCGATGGCGAGCGACCAAAGATGCTGCAACAGCGGCTGCCTGCCGATGTACTCGAAATAGGAGAGCTGCTGAAGGATGAAATGCCAATTGGTGACGAACAGCACCGACGCCATCGCATCCTTGCGCAACAACGGCAGCGCGTCCGGCGCCAACACCGCCGCTGCGAGCGCTGCACCGGCGATGGCGAGCAACATCGCCGGCAAGATCCGCCGCGCCCGACGCAGATAGAAGTCCCGGAGCGAGATCCGTCCGCTGCGCTCGAGCTCGGCGAGCAGCAGACGGGTGATGAGGAACCCGGAGATCACGAAGAAGAGGTCGACGCCGAAGAAGCCGCCACGGGCCACGAGGACATCCGCATGGAACGCCATCACGCCGAGCACGGCCAAGGCCCGCAAGCCGTCGATGCCGACGATGCGGGGGGATCCCGAGGCTGCGGCGGTCGCCGCTTGCGCGCCGGGATCGGTGGAGTCGGTCGTCAGGGTCGGCACGCGCCGCATCCTACCGCAACGGGGTTGCCGAGTCGCGGCACCCTTACCGTGGCGACCGCCTCCGGCGAAGGCAGATCAACGGCGTCGCGACCACGGCAGCATGGCGAACGCCACGCACAAGAATCCGCCGAACGGGAACAGCCAAGGGAACGCGACCCAACCTCCCTCAGGCCCCAGCCCGAGCTGTCGTGCATTGGCCACCACCAGTACGCCGATCATCGAGGCGGCGACACCGAGCGTCAGGCTGTGTATCCGGTCGCGCGGCACGAAAAGGGCCAGCAGGAACAGACCCAACATCGGCCCATAGGTATAGGCCGTCATCTGGAAGGCGAGCGGCACGAGCTGCTCGCCTCGGCCGGCCAGCGAGAACGCAAACACGCCGAGCACCACGCCCCAGGCGACGACGAAGACCCTCGACAACCACAAGGCCCGCTCCGGCGTCAGCGTCCCGGCACGGTGCCCGTCATGGAACATCGTCAGGGTGGTCTCGGCGAGCGCCGAGAGCACCGGGCTCGCCATCGCCGCGGAGAACAGCGCCGCCACCATGAAGCCGCGGAGACCGACCGGCAGCTCCGAGAGGATGAACGCCGGGAAGATGCGATCCCCCTTGTCCTGCACCAGCGGCGCGAACGCGGGATCGAGCGGATTGAACTCGTAGAATCCCCATAGCGCGAGCCCGGCCGTCAGGAACAGCACCACCACGAGCTCGCCGGCATTGCTCCAGTACAACGCCAAGCGCGCCTCGCGCACCGAACGGCAGCACAGCATGCGCTGCGTGTTGAGTTGATCCGTGCCGTAGGCGGCGAGGTTCTGGAACGGCATCGCGAACACACCCGCCCAGAGCGTGAACTGCAACTTCGGGTCGAGGCTGAGATCGAGCACGCGGGTCTTACCGGCTTCGGCGCCCGCCTCGAGCAAGCCCCCCAGCCCCCCCGGATACACCTGGGTCACATAGAGCACCGCTACCACGCCACCCGCGACCAACATCACGAACTGCAGCACGTCGGTCCAGACCACGGCCCGTACACCCCCGAGCCAGGTGCTCACCACCGCTGCGCCGATCGAGAGCGCGATGCACCCTCCGAAGCCGAGGCCGGTCAAGAGCTCAAGCACCAGCGCGACTGCGTAGACGCGTACGCCCTGCCCCAACACCGCACCGATGAAGAACAATAGCGCGGCGACCCTGCCGAACACGGGGCCGAGACGGTCGCGGATGTAATCGTAGGGGCTCGCGTAATCCTTTTCGTAGAGGCGCGGCATGATGAAATGACCGATCACCCACTTCGAGATCACCCCGGCGAGCGCGAACTGCAGGTAGCGGTAGTCGCCGCCCTCTGCGAACACCAGCGCCGGCACGCCGATGAAGGTCACGCCGCTGATCGTGGTGGAGACGATCGAGGCCGCGACCGCAGGCCACGGCAGGCTGCGTGATCCGAGGAAGTACTCGTGGGTGCCGGTCTGCCGACCCTGCACGCGATGGCTGATCAACCAGACGAGCGCGAAGTACGCGGCGACGACCAGCCAGTCGACCGTATGGAAATAGGATCCCACGTGCGGCGATCAGCCCACTGACGCGGGCGCGTCCGCAAGCGGCAAGCGACGCCCCGATCCGACACCCGGGTACACGCGGCCGTTCGCACCCGGGTAGGCATAGCCGTTGATCAAGACGCGGCGTGGTGCGAGCGAGTGGTTCGCGGTGCTGCCGTGCACGGCGTATGGGCCGAACAGGATCACCGACCCGGCCTCGCCGATGAGGGTCTCGGCGCGCGAGGCATCGACCACATCGCCACCCCCCGCGCCCATCGGCGTGCCGTAATCGAAAGACGCATCGCTCAGGCGACCGCGCGCATCGGTACGCACGGCGTCCTGCGGCAGGAACTGCAGCGGCCCGTTGTCCGCACGCATGTCGTCGACCGCGAGCAGCGTCTGTACATAGGAGCCGCGACCGTTCAGGTCACGCCAGGTCCCCGGTCCCTTGTCCCGGTGCTGGATATCCTGGTGCCAGTCGAAGGACACGCCGTCACCCGGCATCTTGAAGTGCGCCTGACAGAGCAGCTGCTCGCAGTGGTCGCTGCCGAGCAACTGGAGCGCGGGCCCGACCAGCCTCGGGTCGGCGCTGAGCGACAGCAGCGCCGGCTCCGCGCCGCCCGCCCAAACGACCCGCTGCACCACGACTTCGTCGCCGCGGTCGGCGAGGACGAAACGCGCACCGTCGTGGTCTTGCGAGCTGCGCAGCCGCTGCGCGGTGGCATGCAGCCGCTCGAACGCGGCGCGCACCGGCGCGAGTTCCGGAGCGCGGAAGAGTCCCGGCAACAGGACCCAACCGCGCCCGAAGAATTCATCCACCTGCCCCGAGGACAGCCGGACGGCGCTCACCGCGAGACTGCCGTCAGAAGCGGTACTCGGCGAGCAGCGTGAAGCTACGGTTGCGCGGGTCAGCCACGCGCGGCTCCCAAGAACTTCCGGCGCCGGTGTTGCTGTCGTAGGTGATGGCGAACGGCGGATCCTCATTGAAGAGGTTCTTGATGCCTGCAGTCACCGACAGGCCTTCGATACCGCGCCAGGTCACCGATGCATTGTGGGTGATGTAGCTGTCGACGCGGCGGTCGACCGCCGGCGGCGAGACGATGCCGGCGGTGACGCCCGGCAGCTCCTGGTTCCGGTAGCCGGAGCGGTAGAGCTGCGAGAAGGTCGCGCTCCAATCGCCGCGCGTGAACGAGAAGAACGCGTTGTGCTTCCAATCGAGGCCGAGATCGCCCGCGAAGGTGAACGCACCGACCTCGCTCGGCCCGAACGGCAGGCTGGGCGCGATGCGCGAGCGCTTCTCAAGGATCTTGCTGCCATCGATGCCCGCGCGCCAGCGGCCACCCCAGGCCTCGCCACGCAGCGCCATCGTGATGTCGAGGCCCTCGGTCTTGCTCTCACCGGCGTTGAGCCAACGCTGGTCGATGGAGACCAGATTGCCGGCCGCGTCGCGGACGTAGCGGTCCTGGAAGGTGGAATAGTTGGCCGCGAGCTGCTGCAGCGTCAGGATCTGCAGCGTGCCCGTGCGGTTGATGCGCCACCAATCGATCGACATGTTGAAGTTGTCGACCGGCTCGAGGACCATGCCGAAGCTCAGTTGGTCCGATTCCTCAGGACCGAGGTCAGGCTTGCCGCCGTTGATGATGTTCGGCTGCACCACCGCGCACTCGGGCTTGGTGGCATCCGGACGACCACCGGGGCACTTGCCGGGGTCGGCGAGGTCGCGACCGGAGTACAGCGCCGTCGACGAAGCGTTGTTGATCTGGTTGAAGGACGGCACGCGGAACCCGGTGCTGTAGGAACCGCGCAGCATGATCTGGTCGACCGGACGGTACTTGAGGGTGATCTTCGGATTCGTCGTCGAACCGAAACCGTCGTAGTCGTCGCGGCGGACGGCACCGGTGAGCTCCATGCCGGCGACGATCGGCACCATCACTTCGGCGTACACCGCCTTCACATCACGCTCCACGCCGGCGAGGGCGTTGCCGTCATCGAAGGGTGCCGCGATGATGATCGGGCGTGCCGCAGCGGCGCGCTGGTCACCATTGAACCTGTATTCCTCGCGGCGCCAATCGACGCCGACCGCCGCGAGCACATCGCCCGCCGGCAGCGCGAACAAGGGACCCGAGGCCGACGCATCGACCTGCGTCACCGAGAACTTGCCGCCGTAGAGGATGACGCCCTCGGCCGAGGCGCCCTTGAGCAGGTCGAGCGCCGCCTGCGACTGGGTCTCGCCCGGACGCAGGAAGACGTTGATCACGCCGGTGTTGAGCGCGTCGATGATGCCGTTGGCGATGACCGTGCCCGAAGCGTCGCGGGTCGTGTTGCGGTAGTAGTAACCGGTGCCGAGCTGGGACTCGGACTCGCTGAAGGCGTGCGACACGCCCGCGCGGTAGGTCCAGCCCTCGAGCGGCAACGGGCCATCGGCACCGATGAAGGCGCGGAAGGTGTCGGTTGTGGTCTCGATCTCGCGGCGACCGCACTCCATGCAGCGCCAGCGGTAGGACATCGGCAGGCCGCGCCGCGCCTCGAGTGTCGGGAAGACCGCGACCAATTGGTTGAACACACGGTCGTAGACCGCCGCCGACGTCGCGTTGCGGGGGAAGGCGTAGTTCTGCGTGCTGGTGTTCGGCGTGATCTGCAGGTTCGAGAAGCGCTTGGCCGAATCGGCGGTCGAGCCGGTCAACTCCGCGGCCAACTCGTGCTCGCCGAGACGCAGCACGCCCCGGGTGACGAAATTGACGGTCTTGATGGGCTGCTGCAGCACGGCCGCGCGACCGGTGTCCCAGGCGCAGGCGTACTCCGCTTCCGGGAAGTTCCAGAGCCGGGTGTCGTAGGCGGCCTGGCCGTCGATCTGATTACAGCCGCCACCCCCCGGCAGGTCGAGCGGGTTGATGCCACCCGAGGCACGGATGGTGGTGCTGCCGGGCAGGAAGGGCGCGGTGGCAGCCGTGTTGATGATCGTGCCGAGCGGCGTGTTCGGACCGACGCCCAGCGGCAGAATGGTGGCGAACGGCGTGCCGCGCGTGTCCACCGACACGCCGCGGTCGGGCTGGAAGGTGTTGACGAAGTCGCGTTGGTCGCCGCGCAGCTCGCGGTGATCGCTCATCGACACCGTGGCCATGATGTTCCAGCCGTCCTCGTCGACATCACCGATGCCGCCCGCGGCCGTGCCGCGGTAGATGGCGCCGCCGCCCAATTCGGTGATGTCGGCGAAACCGCTGAAGTTCAGCCCTTGGAAATCATCCTTGAGGATGAAGTTGATGACGCCGCCGATGGCATCGGTGCCGTAGATCGCCGACGCGCCGTCCTTGAGCACTTCGACGCGCTCGATGGCGGCCATGGGGATCTGGTTGATGTCGACCGCGCCGCCGTTGAGGCCGTGGGCCGCAACTCGTCGACCGTTCAGCAGCACGAGGGTCGCCGCCGAGCCCTGACCGCGAAGGTTGGCGGAGGACGCGCCGTTGTTGCCGCGCTGGGCGCCGGTGACCACATCCGCGTTGCCTGCGAGATTGTCGAGGCCGTTGCCGTTGCTGACGAGATAGCTGACGAGCTGCTCAGGGCTGTTGATGCCCTCGCGACGCAGGTCTTCGGTGGTGATGACCTGCAGCGGCACGGCGCTGTCAGAGACCTGCCGACGGATGCTGGACCCCGTGACGATCACGGTCTCGAGCTTGCTGATGTCCCCGTCAGCGGGAGTGGCGGCCTGTTGCGCCGAAGCGCTCGCCACAGCAGCCAAGAGCAGTACGGGAAGCCCGGCGCGCAAGGCGCCACGGCCGATGGAACGGGTCGCGGTCATGGGGTCTCTCCCTGTGAATCTCGTCGCAAGACTGAAAGCGTCGCCGCAGCGTGTCAAGAGGCGGCGATCAGGCCACCGCCGGCTCGAGCATGCGCAGCGTCCCACGGTCGGCGTCGATCTCGACCTCGGCACCCACGGGCAAGGTGAACTGGCGGTTGATGTGGCCGACCATCGCACCCCAATACGCCGGTACGCCCAACGACTTGACGTGGTCGTCGAGCACATCGGGGATGGTGAGCGAACCGAAGCCCTCGCCGGGCCCGCACTTGCTGCAGGTCCCCCAGACCACGCCTCGCACCCGCTCGAGGACGCCGGCCAATTTCAGCTGCACCAGCATGCGGTCGATGCGGTATGGGGCCTCTTGTACATCTTCGAGGAACAGGATGCTGTCCGTGAAATCAGGCAGATACGGCGAGCCGATCAGCGCGGTGAGCACGGTGAGGTTGCCGCCGAGCAGCCGACCCCGGGCACGGCCCGGCGTGATCGCACGCGTGCGGTTCTCGTCGGGCACGATCGCGCCGGTGAGTTCACGCGGGTTCTCGAAAACGGCCTCCTCGCCACGCCACACGACGCGCTGCAACCAATCGACGTTGGTGGGGTTCCAGTCGCTTGCGCCGTTGGGTCCGTGGAAGGTGATCGCGCCGGTACGCGCGTGCAGCGACAGCAGAAGCGCCGTGATGTCGCTGTAGCCGATGACGGCCTTCGGTGTGCGCGCGAAGGCGTCGAAATCGATCAGCGGCAGCAGACGCGCCGCGCCCCAGCCGCCGCGGATGCAGTGGATGGCCCGCACCTCGGGGTCGCGCACCATCGCATTGAAGTCGGCAGCGCGATCCTCGTCACGCCCGGCCATGTAGCCGCGCCGATCGTAGACATGCTTGCCGAGCTTCGATTTGAGGCCGAGCGACGCTAGCGCGTCCACCAGCACATCGATGTCCATCGGGTCCCAGTTGGCGCTCGAGGGGATCATGAGACCGATCGTGTCGCCGGGGCGGATCCGCGGCGGTCGGACACTCGGCCGACGCGGCAAAGCGCCTGGGGGGCGCGTCACGGGGCCGGCAGGCATCTTGCGGTCCGCGTTTGTAGCGCCCGATGCGGCAGAGCCGAGCAGCGGCGCCAGCGCAGCGGTGGTGGCGGCGGCAAGCCAACGACGACGGGTGGTCATGGGGCGCGGTCCTCTTCGAGGCGGTGTTGTCGATCTACGCGCCCACGACAGGCCCGCTCCCGATCCGCCTCACGGGTAAGATTACAGGCGCCGCATCCCGGGCGCAGCACCGAAAGAGCACCCTCGACCGCATGTCCGCCCTGACACTCACCGTGAGCCGTCTCGTCGCCCGCGCGCTGACCAGCCACTCGGCGCGCGACGCGCATCGCGCCCGCCACGCCCTGCGGCGACGCCTGAGCGGACGCACGGCCTTGGTGCGCTATTTCCATCAGCCGGGGGATCCGTACAGCGCACTCGCCGCGGCATTGCTGCCGACGCTGCGCGAACGCTACCGCATCGAGATCGAGACGCATGCCGTACCGCCCCCGGACGCCGCCGCGGCACCCGACGCCACGCGCCTTGCCGCCTGGGCGGAGCGGGATGCGCGCCGGTGCGCACAACGCCTCGGGCTGTCCGGGCTCGACCGGTCACCGGAGGGACTGGCCACCGACGCGGCCGCACTACGACGGGGTGCGAAGCTGCGCGCCCACCTCGGACACTACCTCGGCGCGATGTTCTGCTTCGAGGGCGAGTGGTACTGGGGCGTCGATCGGCTGCACCACCTGGAATCGCGGCTGCGCTCCCTCGGCCTCGCGCGCGACACCGACGATGCGGCGCCGCTCGTGCCGCCTCCGGCGCTGCGATGGGTGGCGGCGCCCGTGACGGCAGACCGTCCTCAACTGCATTTCTATTGCTCGCTGCGCAGCCCCTACACCTGGCTCGCAGTGCCGCGCATACGCCAGCTCGCCGCGCACTACGGCGCGGACCTGCGATTGCGCATGGTGCTGCCGATGGTGATGCGCGGCCTGCCCGTGCCTTGGCCGAAGCGCCGCTACATTCTGTTCGACACCAAACGCGAAGCCGATCGCCTCGGCCTGCCCTTCGGTGACATCGCCGATCCGGTCGGCGCGCCGGTCGAACGGGGCCTCGCACTCGTGCACCACGCCGAGCGGCAAGGTCGCGGCATCGAGGTCGCCGAATCTTTCCTGCGCGGCGTGTTCGCTGAGGGCATCGATGCCGGCTCGGATCGGGGGCTCACCCGGATCGCGACGCGCGTCGGCCTTGGCGCGGCGGACATCCGGGCGGCGCTCGCCGACGATGGCTGGCGCGCGATCGCCGAAGCCAACCGCATCGAGATGCTGGCGCAGGGGCTGTGGGGTGTACCCTCGTTCCGTGTCGAGGGTTTCGAGGCGGTCTGGGGACAGGACAGGCTCTGGATGATCGAGGACGATCTGGTCGCACACAACGAGACGCAGGAGAGACGGACATGACACCGCACACCCGCCACCGTGTATGGAGGATCCTCGGCATCCTGACAGGTGTGCTGCTGCTCGGCGCGCTCGCTGTACAAGCGATGGGCGGTCGCACCGGCGTGCTGCTCACCTATCTGCGTGTGTTCATGCGAGAGGACAACGCCGCATTCCGCGAGATCGCGTGGCAGCAGGGCCCGACCAGCCCCGTCGCATCCCCTGACGGAGGTACCCCCGAGACGAGGCCGCCGAACGTCATCCTGATCGTCGTGGATGATCTCGGTTTCAACGACCTTACGCTGCGCGGTGCCGGTGTCGCCGGCGGCCGTGTGCCGACCCGGAACATCGACGCCCTCGCGCAGCAAGGCGTCAGCTTCGATGTCGCCTATTCGGGCAATGCCACCTGCGCACCCTCGCGGGCCGCGATCCTCACGGGGCGCTACGCGACGCGCTTCGGTTTCGAGTTCACGCCGACGCCCAAGGAGTTCATGCAGGTCGTGACCCGCATGGAGCGTCCGGGCCAGACGCTGCACCGCGCGATCTACTTCGGCGACGGGGGCCCTTCACAGCCCGCATACCAGGACATGGGGTTGCCGCAGTCCGAGATCACCCTCGCGCGGTTGCTGCAGGGCGCGGGCTACCATACCGCGCAGATCGGCAAGTGGCATCTCGGCGACAGCCCGGGCTTCCGCGCCTACGCACACGGCTTCCACGAGTCGCTGTCGCTGCAGCATGGTGGCTCCATGTTTCTGCCGGCGGACGACCCGCGCGTGGTCAACGCCCGCTCCGACACCGATCCGATCGATCAATTTCTTTGGGCAGTAGAGCCTTGGGGCGTACGCTTCAACGATGGCGAGGTGTTCCGGCCGGACCGCTACCTCACCGACTACCTCACCGATCATGCGGTGCGCGTGATCGAGGCCAACCGCCACCGCCCGTTCTTCCTCTACCTCGCCTACAACGCACCGCACACGCCCTTGCAGGCGTCGCGCGAGGATTACGAGGCGCTCGCGGACATCGCCGACCACCGGCTGCGCGTCTACGCGGCGATGATCCGCTCGCTGGACCGCGGCATCGGCCGGGTGATGGAGGCCTTGCGCGCGCAAGGTCTCGATCAGGACACACTGGTGATCTTCACCAACGACAACGGCGCGCCGCACTACGTCGACCTGGCCGGGCTGAATGCGCCGCTGCGCGGCTGGAAGGCGACCTACTTCGAGGGCGGCATCCGCGTACCGCTCTTCATGCGCTGGCCCGCCGGAATCCCGGCCGGCGCGCGCGTCACGACGCCGGTCGGCCACGTCGATATCTTCTCGACCGTCGCGGCCGCAGCCGGACGACCGGTACCCTCGGACCGCATCATCGACGGTGTGGACCTGCTGCCTTTCGCGCGGGGCGAGCGCCAGGACGAGGCGCACCAGAGCCTTTATTGGCGTACGGACGACTACCGCGTGCTGCGCGCAGGCGACTGGAAGCTGCAGGTGACCGAGCGACCGCGCAAGGACTGGCTGTACAACCTCGCCACGGACCCCGGCGAACGGCGCAATCTCGCGGCCGAGGAACCCGCCCGGCTTGCGGCGATGAAGGCGGCGTTGGCCGACATCGACCGGCAACAAGCCAAGCCGCTGTGGCGCACCCTCGGTGCCGGCTACATCCCGCTCGACAAGATGATGCGCGACCCGCAGGCTCCTGACGACGAATATGTCTACTTCGCGAACTGATCGTCGTCGGTGCGCGGGCGCCCTGCTCGCCGTGGCGGCCATGATCGCCTCCACGCCGGTCACATCAGCCGCCCCACCGGTGACGGCGCCCGACCGGCCGAACATCGTGCTGGTCGTGGTCGATGACTGGGGCTACACCGATGTCGGTGCCTTCGGCGGCGAGATCGCCACGCCCACGCTCGATGCGTTGGCGGCGCGCGGCACACGTTTCGCAAGCTTCCATG